>ERZ795062.2518-NODE-2518-length-11968-cov-11.202384_pt1 | contig 11968 bp, 16 predicted proteins | sample MGYA00375146_ERZ795062 | MGnify/ENA primary metagenome ERZ795062 (study PRJEB30191, sample SAMN05720281) | activated sludge metagenome | isolation source: Anaerobic digester | place: USA | collected 2015-07-16 ... | reverse complement strand
GTGATGCTTCCGCCAAATACGGCGCCCAGTGCATCGTGGTGGCCATCGACGCCAAACGCCGCTTCGGGGACGATCTGCTGGATCGCGGCGAGGGCTGGGACGTTTACAGCCATGGCGGACGCAAGAACACCGGTCTGGACGCGGTGGCCTGGGCCCGGCAGATGGCCGAATTCGGGGCCGGCGAGATCCTGCTGACCAGCATGGACCGCGACGGCACCAAGGCTGGGTTCGATCTGGAACTCACCCGTGCCGTCAGCGATGCGGTCAGCGTGCCGGTGATCGCCTCCGGCGGCGTCGGCACGCTGGACCACCTGGCCGACGGGATTCGGCTGGGGGGCGCCGACGCCGTGCTGGCCGCCAGCATCTTCCACTATGGCGAGTTCACCGTGGCCCAGGCCAAGGCGCGCATGGCCGAACGCGGCATTCCGGTGCGAATTTGATGTGTTTTTGGCCACATCCCGGCGTGGAATGGTCACTGCCTGCTATCAAAAATGAAGGACCCGCAAATCGATCACAATGCCCCCATGAACTGGCTTGATGAAGTGAAATGGGACGCGCAGGGCCTGGTCCCGGTGATCGCACAGGAGGCGGCGACCGGCGACGTGCTGATGTTCGCCTGGATGAACCGCGAGGCCCTGCAAAAGACCGCCGAACTGGGCCGCGCCGTGTATTTCAGCCGATCGCGCGGCAAGCTGTGGTTCAAGGGGGAGGAGTCCGGCCACGTGCAAACGGTGCACGACATCCGGCTCGACTGCGACAACGACGTGGTGCTGCTCAAGGTCACCCAGCTCGGCCATGAGCCTGGCATCGCCTGCCACACCGGGCGGCACAGCTGTTTTTTCCAGCGCTACGACAACGGGGCCTGGCAGGTGGCTGAGCCGGTCTTGAAAGATCCCGCGTCCATCTACAAATAGCTTCCATGTCTTCTCAAGATTCCCTGGCGCGTCTGGCCGCCGTGATCGAAAGCCGCAAGGCCGCCAACGGGGGCGACCCCGACAAGAGCTATGTCGCGCGCCTGCTGCACAAGGGGCCTGACGCCTTTCTGAAGAAGATCGGCGAGGAAGCCACCGAGGTGGTCATGGCCGCCAAGGATGCCGACCACGGCGGCGACCGCTCCAAGATCATCTACGAGGTGGCCGACCTGTGGTTCCATTCCATGATCGCGCTGGCGCACTACGGGCTGAGCCCGGCCGAGGTGGTGGCCGAACTGGAACGCCGCGAAGGCACCAGCGGCATCGAGGAAAAAGCCCTGCGCAAGGCGCAGGCCCGGGAGGCCCAGGAATGAGCGACGACGCTGCGCAGGATTCGCTGCGCACGGTCAGCTGGGTCAGCTACCTGCTGCACCTGATCGTCGCAGTCGGCGCGGTGGTGCCTGGTGCACAGGCCAGCATCGCCCTGCTGATCGTGGCGCTGGTCATGGACCTGGTCAAGAAGGGGGATGCAGAAGGCAGCTGGATGGCCTCGCATTTCGACTACCGCGTGCGCACCGTGGTCTGGGCGGGTGTGCTGTACCTGGTGACCTCGCCGCTGTTTCTGCTGTTGTACCTGCCCGGCGCCCTGGCCTGGGCGCTCATTTCAATCTGGTTCCTGTACCGCATCGTCAACGGCATGGTGCGGATGAACAAGGAACTGCCGATGGAGACCTGAACCGTGTCGAATGCCGGAACCCCCGCCGCCCATGACCCGAACTGCATCTTCTGCAAGATCATTGCCGGACAGATTCCCTCGAAAAAGGTCTTCGAGGACGAAGAGATCTTCGCCTTTCATGACATTCACCCCTGGGCACCGGTTCATTTCCTGATGGTGCCCAAGCTGCACCTGCCCTCGCTGGCCCACACCGGGCCGGATCAGGTGGGCCTGCTCGGCCGGATGCTGGCGCTGGCGCCGAAACTGGCGCTGGAGCAGGGGTGCCGGCCCTATCCCGAGGGCGGCTTCCGGGTCGTGATCAACACGGGGGCCGAAGGCGGGCAGGAAGTGCACCACCTGCATGTCCACGTCATGGGTGGTCCGCGACCCTGGTTGAAGGGCTGAATCCCCCGTCGGGCCGGGCGGCCGCGACGGCCCGACTAGAATCCTGCGTATTCGTTAGGAGTTATTCATGGGTTCATTTTCCATTTGGCACTGGCTCATCGTTCTGCTGATCGTGGTGATGGTGTTTGGCACCAAGAAGCTCAAGAACATCGGTTCGGACCTTGGCGGCGCCGTCAAGGGCTTCAAGGACGGGATGAAGGAGGGTTCAACCCCCGAGGAAAAGCCTGTCCCTCCGGCCGGCCAGGTCGTGAATTCGGCCGCCGCCGACAAGACGACCATCGACGTCGAAGCCAAGACGAAGTCCTGATCCCCGCTTTGCTGACCTCAAGCCTGTGATCGACCTTGGCCTCTCGAAGATGGCGCTGATTGGCGCCGTGGCGCTGATCGTCATCGGGCCGGAAAAGCTGCCGCGCGTCGCCCGCACGGTGGGCACGTTGCTGGGCAAGGCCCAGCGTTACGTGGCCGATGTCAAGGCCGAGGTCAACCGGTCGATGGAGCTCGACGAGCTCAAGAAGATGAAGGAAACGGTGGAAAACGCGGCGCGCGACGTCGAACAGACCATCCAGACCAACGCGGCCGATTTCGAGAAACAGTGGTCCGACAACACGGCCGATGCCGGTTCGGACGGGGCGGTGACGCCCTGGGAGCCGCCGGCACCGCAATACCGGCACCCCAAAAAGAAGTGGCGGCTCAAGCAGGGCGCCACGCCCCAGTGGTACAAGGCGCGCCAGGGCATCCGGACCCGGGCATTGTCCGGGGCCGCGCGCGTGGCGCGTTACCGACCGCAGAAGACCAACTAGCCGGCTGCGGCCGCGCCAGGCCCGCCGGTCTGGCTTTCCTTACTCACCATGTCCGATCCCCAGAAACCCGTCGAAGACGAACTTGCCGGCACCGAGCAGCCTTTTGTGGCGCACCTGGTGGAATTGCGCGACCGGCTGATTCGCATGCTGCTGGCCATCGGCGCTGCAGCCGCGGCGCTGGCGCTGTACCCGGGGCCGGGCCGTCTTTACGACCTGCTGGCCGCACCGCTGATTGCCACGTTGCCGGAAGGGGCACATCTGATCGCCACCTCGGTGATCTCGCCGTTCATGGTGCCGCTGAAGATTCTGCTGATGGCCTCGTTCCTGATCGCGCTGCCGGTCGTGCTGTACCAGCTCTGGGCCTTCGTGGCGCCGGGCCTGTATTCCCATGAAAAGAAGCTGGTGCTGCCGTTGGTGATCTCCAGCACGGTGCTGTTTTTCATTGGTGTCGCATTCAGCTATTTCTTCGTATTTGGCCAGGTGTTCAAGTTCATCCAGGGATTCGCGCCCAAGAGCATCACGGCCGCTCCGGATATCGAGGCCTACCTGACCTTTGTGCTGACCATGTTCTTCGCCTTCGGCCTGGCGTTCGAGGTGCCGATCGCGGTCGTTGTGCTGGCGCGCCTGGGCGTGGTCAGCGTGCAGAAACTCAAGGACTTTCGGGGATATTTCTGGGTGCTGGCGTTCATCATCGCGGCCATCGTGACACCGCCTGACGTGGTGTCTCAACTGGCGCTGGCCATTCCGATGTGCGTGCTTTACGAGGTGGGCATCTGGGCTTCAAGGCTGTTCATCAAGCACACGAAGGCGCCGGACGCCGAAGCCGAAGCGGGGACGGAGCCGTCCTGAGCCGGTTTTCTTAGAAAATGTGCCAGATCCCGGCGTCAATAGGCCATCATTTGCTACTGAATAAGTAGCGAAAAGTTAGCGGACAGCCGGGCGGGGACGCGGGCGCAGGCCCGGCGTCACATCGATGTCCACTTTCTCGTCGCGGCGCATCAACGTGAAGTGCGCCGGCGCGCCCGGCTTGAGCGCGGCCACCTGCGACAGCAGGTCGCTGACTGAGGCGGTGGTCTTGCCGGCGACGGCAGTGATCACGTCGCCCGGACGGATGCCTGCCTGGGCGGCTGGTCCGTTCTGCAACACGCCGGTGATGATGACCCCCGACGAGGCTTTCACGCCAAAAGTTTCGGCCAGCTCGGGCGAGAGGTCGTTGGGCTCGACCCCGATCCACCCGCGCGACACCTGGCCGTCCCGGACGATGCTTTCGAGCACGGTCCTGGCGGTGGACACAGGGATGGCAAATCCGATGCCCATGCTGCCGCCCGAGCGCGAATAGATGGCCGTGTTGATGCCCATCAGATGCCCGTTCACGTCAACCAGCGCGCCCCCGGAGTTTCCGGGGTTGATGGCCGCATCGGTCTGGATGAAATTTTCGAAGGTATTGATGCCCAGCTGGTTGCGTCCCAGGGCGCTGACGATGCCGCCGGTCACGGTCTGGCCGACGCCAAACGGGTTGCCGATGGCCAGCACGTGGTCGCCCACCTCCAGGGCGTCCGAGTTGCCCAGCACGATCACCGGCAGCTTGTCGAGCTCGATCTTGAGAATGGCCAGGTCGGAGTCCGGGTCGGTGCCGATGACCTTGGCCTTGGTGCGCCGGCTGTCGACGAGGATGACCTCGATGTCGTCCGCACCTTCGACCACGTGATTGTTCGTCAGGATGTAACCGGATGGGCTGACGATGACGCCGCTGCCCAGTCCCGCCTGGGGTTGGTTGTCCTGGTCGCCGAAAAAGAAGCGGAACCAGGGGTCCCCGTTGCGTGGCTGCTTGTTCGCGGCCTTGCTGGTGTTGATGCTGACCACGGCGGGCGAAGCGCGCTTGGCGGCAGGGCTGTAGCTCCCGGTGGCCGCTGAGCCCGATCCACCCGAGGCCGCCTGGATCACGGCTACGGACCCGGGCAGGGACGGCCGCTTGTCCAGCCATTGCGGCTTCAGCACGCCGACGACGAAGTACGCGGCCAGCAGCACCGTGACGGATTGAGAAAAAAGCAACCAGAGTCGTTTCATGCGATGCGGCCTGAATTCGCCGGGTGGGCGATCACCAAATTGTAGGTCGACCGATCGAGGCGGCCGGGCATGGTGGCTGTCAACCGGGCGCAATTCAGGGACAATGCCTGGATGATTTCAGGACTTTCTTCAGCAAGTACTGCGCCCACAGTCGAGCGGGATGCTTTGCTGCAGGCGTTCAACGCGCTGTTGCAACCCGAACGCTTCAAGGATTACGGACCCAACGGCTTGCAGGTGGAAGGTCGGCCGGCGATTCGCAAGATCGTCTCCGGGGTCACGGCGAGCCGCGCGCTGATTGAGGCGGCGATCGACGCCCAGGCCGATGCGATCTTCGTGCACCATGGCCTGTTCTGGCGCGGCCAGGATGGCTGCGTGACCGGCTGGATGAAGCAGCGCCTGGCCCTGTTGCTGGCGCATGAGGTCAGCCTGTTCGCTTACCACCTTCCCCTGGATGCGCACGCTGAATGGGGCAACAACGCGCAACTGGGGCGGGTGCTCGGTCTGCAGGCCGATGGCCGGTTTGGGGAACAGGATCTGGGTTTTGTCGGGGGCTGGGCGGAAGGGCTCACCCCCTGCGCTGCGCCTGACATGGCCCGGCATCTCGAAAGCCGATTGGGGCGGCCTGTGGTCAGCATCCAGGGCTCCCCGGACCCCATTCAGAGGGTCGCCTGGTGCAGCGGTGGCGCGCAGGGCTATTTTGAGGCGGCGATCGCCGCAGGTGCGCAGGCCTTCATTACCGGTGAAATTTCCGAGCCCCAGGCGCACCTGGCGCGCGAGTGCGGGGTGAGTTTCTTCGCCTGTGGCCACCATGCCACCGAACGCTTCGGCGCCCCGGCGGTGGCTGGACGGGTCGCTGCCGAACTCGGCCTGGTGCATGAATTCATCGAGATTGCCAACCCGGCCTGAGCCCCGCGACGATGAACCGAGCCAGCAACACGAGTTTGCCCATTGCGATCACCCTGGGGGATCCGGCTGGCATCGGGCCGGAAATCATCGCCAAGGCCTTTCGCGAGGCGCCCGATGCCACGGCCGGGTGCTTTGTCGCCGGCGATGTCGCCGCCATGCGCCGTGCCAGCGCCCTCATCAGCGGGCCGGGCCATCCACCGGTGCCGGTGGCGTTGATCGAGGCACCAGGCGATGCTCGCGAGGTGCCGCCCCGGTGCATTCCGGTGCTTCAGGTCCCGGTGGCGGGTGAGCTGGTGGCCATGGGTCTGGTCAGTGCGCAGGCCGGCAAGATCGCAGCCGATTGCGTGGTGTGGGCGGCTCGGGCTGCCTTGCGCGGGGAGATTGGCGCGCTGGTGACGGCGCCGCTTCACAAGGAAGCTCTGGCCGCTGCCGGCATTCCCTACCCTGGACACACGGAGTTGCTGCAAGCCGAGTCAGCCGCTTTTCTCGGCAAGCCCGTGGCGGACGTTCCGGTTCGAATGATGCTGGCGAACGATGAGTTGCGCACGGTCCTTGTCAGCATCCACGTCGCCTTGCGGGACGCAATCGACGCAGTGACGCCTGAAAATCTGTTGCAAACCCTGCGCATTACGCACGAATCCGTGGGAGCCCTGCTACAGCGCGCGCCCCGAATCGGTGTGGCCGGTCTGAATCCCCACGCAGGGGAGGGGGGGCTGTTCGGGCGGGAAGAGATCGACATCATCGCGCCGGCCATTCACATGGCACGAGCGTCGGGTTTGGATGTCCATGGTCCGTTTGCGCCGGATACGGTGTTCATGCGGGCGCGCGCCACCTTGGATCACCCAGGTGAGTTTGATGTCGTGGTGGCGATGTATCACGACCAAGGCTTGATCCCAGTCAAGTACCTGGGTGTCGACAAGGGCGTCAACGTGACCCTGGGCTTGCCATTGCGCCGGACCAGCCCGGACCACGGAACGGCCTTCGACCTGGCCGGAACGGGCCGCGCTGACGCGTCGAGCCTGATTGGGGCGATTCGATTCGCTCGATTGATGCAGGCCTGAGCGCCGCTGGTCAGCCGGCGGGCGGCCTCGCCGCCCGGTCCCACATCACTTTTTGAGGCTGTCGCGGATCTCGCGCAGGAGCAGCACGTCTTCTGGCGTCGGTGCCGGTGCTGCTGGGGGAGCGGGGGGGGCCTCCTTGCGCAGGCGGTTCATCTGCTTGACCATGAGGAAGATGATGAACGCGAGAATGATGAAATTCACGGCGACCGTGATGAAGTTGCCGTAGGCGAACACAGGGACCCCCGCCTTCTTGAGTCCGTCCAGGGTCGTGGCGGTCCCTGCCGGCACGTTTCCGAGGGTGAGGTAAAGGTTGGAAAAGTCCAGCTTGCCGAACACGGCGCCCACCAGGGGCATGATCAGGTCCGAGACGACTGAGTCGACGATCTTGCCAAACGCGCCCCCGATGATCACGCCGACGGCCAGATCCATCACGTTGCCTTTGACCGCGAATTCCTTGAATTCCGACACCATTCCCATTGAAAACACTCCGTTTATTGATCAGGTCGCGACAGTATTCACGCGAAAGCGAGGGTGTCAAGCGCGACCGTCGCCCGCCGACGACGAGATCTCAGGGCTCAATCCCGTCAGCTACAATCACGGGTTGACCCTGATACAGACCGTATTCTTGAGGATTCCCATGAGTGACACCCCAGTCGACAACAGCAAGCGGACCTGGATCATCGCATCCGGTTGCGCTGGCGCCGCGGGCGGTATTGCCGCCGCCGTTCCCTTTGTCAGCAGCATGTTGCCTTCCGAACGGGCCAAGGCGGCTGGTGCGGCTGTGGAGGCGGACATCTCCGGTCTCAAGCCTGGCGAAAAGCTGACGGTTGAATGGCGCGGAAAGCCGGTCTGGATCGTTCGTCGCACCCCGGAGCAACTTGCCGAGCTTCCCAAGCTCGATCCGCAACTGGCCGATCCGCTGTCGTTGCGCAAGCCCGAAGAAACGCCGGAATACGCCAGGAACGGGTGGCGTTCACGCAAGCCGGAGATTTTCGTCGTCGTGGGGATCTGCACGCATCTGGGCTGCTCGCCATCGGACAAGTTCACCCCTGGACCGCAGCCCTCGCTGCCGAATGACTGGGTGGGTGGCTTCCTGTGCCCCTGCCACGGGTCGACGTTCGATATGGCGGGTCGGGTCTTCAAGAACAAGCCCGCGCCGGACAATCTCGAAGTGCCACCTTATGTGTTCCTTTCCGACAGCAAGCTGCTGATCGGTGACGACAAGAAGGCTTGAGGAAAACGACCATGGCTGATTTCAAGGAAATTTCCCCCAATGCCAGCTCCGGCGAGAAGCTGACCAACTGGTTTGAAAACCGCTTCCCGACGGCATTCCAGGAATACAAGAAGCACATGTCGGAGTACTACGCTCCGAAGAACTTCAATTTCTGGTACGTGTTCGGTGCTCTGTCGATGCTGGTTCTGGTCATCCAGATCGTGACCGGCATTTTCCTAGTGATGCATTACAAGCCCGATGCCGGGCTGGCCTTCGCTTCGGTCGAATACATCATGCGGGATGTGCCCTGGGGTTGGCTGATTCGCTATATGCACTCCACCGGTGCATCCGCGTTCTTCCTCGTCGTTTATTTGCACATGTTCCGTGGGCTGATGTACGGCAGCTACCGCAAACCGCGTGAACTGGTCTGGCTGTTTGGGTGCGCGATCTTCCTGGCGCTGATGGCGGAAGCGTTCATGGGGTATCTGCTGCCTTGGGGCCAGATGTCGTACTGGGGCGCCCAGGTGATCGTGAACCTGTTCTCCGCCATTCCTTTTGTCGGCCCTGACCTGGCCCTGTTGATTCGTGGTGATTTCGTCGTGGGTGACGCGACGCTCAACCGATTCTTCAGCTTCCACGTGATTGCGGTTCCGCTGGTTCTTCTCGGTCTGGTGGTTGCGCACTTGCTGGCGCTGCACGACGTGGGCTCGAACAACCCCGATGGCATCGAGATCAAGGCCAACAAGGGGCCCGATGGCATTCCCCTGGATGGCATTCCGTTCCACCCCTACTACACCGTGCACGACATCTTCATGGTGAGCGTGTTTCTGATGGTGTTCTCGGCAATCGTCTTCTTCGCTCCGGAAGTCGGCGGTTACTTCCTGGAGTACAACAACTTCATCCCGGCCGACCCGTACCAGACGCCGCTGCACATTGCGCCAGTCTGGTATTTCACGCCCTTCTACTCCATGTTGCGGGCCGTTACCACTGAAATGATGTATGTGCTGATGGCCTGCGTGGTCGGTGGCGCGGCCCTGGCTCTGGTCAAGGGCAAGTTCTCAGCAATGATCAAAGGCGTGATCCTGATCGCTGCTGCGGCCGTTGTTGCCGCCATGCTGGCCATCGACGCGAAATTCTGGGGTGTCGTGGCCATGGGTGGTGGTGTGGTGATTCTGTTCTTCCTGCCTTGGCTGGACAAGAGCGCGGTCAAGTCCATTCGTTACCGGCCGAGCTGGCACAAATTGATGCTGGGCATTTTTGTCGTGAACTTCCTGGTCTTGGGCTACCTGGGGATCCTGCCGCCATCCGAGATCGGGGGGCGGGTTTCACAGTTGGGTACGCTGTTCTATTTCGGGTTTTTCCTGCTCATGCCATGGTGGAGCAAGATTGGCGAATCGAAACCGGTGCCGGATCGCGTGACATTTGCCGCGCATTGAGCTGGAGGCTGTCAAACATGAAACACATCAAAAAACTGGCGTTCGGATTGGTTCTGGCTTTGGGCTTGGCAACCGGGGCTCATGCAAGCTCTGAGGGTGGCATCGCATGGGACAAGGCACCGGGCAAGACCACTGATCTTGCATCCCTGCAAAATGGGGCCAAGCTTTTTGTCAACTACTGTTTGAACTGCCACTCGGCGGCATTCATGCGGTACAACCGCCTCACCGACATTGGTCTGACCGAGAAGCAGATCAAGGACAACCTGCTGTTCACCACCGAAAAGGTCGGCGAAACCATGAAGTCCGCGATCGATGCCAAGCAGGCCAAAGAATGGTTTGGCGCCAACCCGCCTGACTTGACGCTGATCGCACGCTCGCGCGCGGGCTCGGGTGGGACTGGGGCAGACTACCTGTACACCTACATGCGCACGTTCTACCGCGACGATGCGAAAGCCACGGGATGGAACAACTTGGCCTTTCCAAATGTCGCCATGCCGCACGTCTTGTGGGAGCTGCAGGGCGAGCGTCAGCCGGTCTTTGAGGAACGCGAGGAACATGGTCACAAAGTCAAAGTGTTCAAGAAGTGGGAGCAGGTCTCCCCGGGCACGATGACGCCCCTCCAATACGATCAAGCGGTTGGCGACCTGGTCAACTATCTGCAATGGATGGGCGAGCCCGCTCAGAACACCCGTGTGCGCGTGGGCGTTTGGGTGCTTCTCTTCCTGGGTTTGCTGACCTTCCTGACCTGGCGCCTGAACGCGGCGTACTGGAAAGATATCAAGTAGTTTTGACAAGTCCTGGGCGAGGCGCCCGGGATCCCTGGAGTGGATTGCGCCAGACGAATGCTGGTGGCCATCCACTCTTTTTGGTTTTAAGGAGTCTCCGTCATGATGGTGCTGTATTCAGGTACGACCTGCCCCTTTTCCCATCGTTGCCGCTTCGTGTTGTTTGAAAAAGGCATGGATTTCGAAATCCGAGATGTCGATCTTTACAACAAGCCCGAAGACATCAGCGTGATGAACCCCTACGGTCAGGTGCCGATTCTGGTGGAGCGGGACTTGATCCTGTATGAGTCCAACATCATCAACGAATACATTGATGAACGTTTCCCACACCCCCAGTTGATGCCTGGTGATCCGGTGGATCGGGCACGGGTGCGGTTGTTCCTGCTCAATTTCGAAAAAGAATTGTTCGTCCACGTGTCAGCGCTGGAAAATCGAGCCACCAAAGGCAACGACAAAGCCTTGGAGAAGGCACGGGCTCACATCCGCGACCGCCTGACCCAGTTGGCTCCGGTGTTTCTCAAGAACAAATACATGCTCGGCGACGGGTTCTCGATGCTGGATGTCGCAATTGCGCCGCTGCTTTGGAGACTGGACTACTACGGCATTGATCTGAGCAAGAATGCGGCGCCGTTGCTGAAGTACGCAGAGAGAATTTTCTCCCGGCCTGCTTACATTGAAGCCCTGACGCCGTCAGAAAAGGTCATGCGGAAGTAATCGACGTTCAGCCAATCTGATGATGAGCGCAACCGACTCCACATCCACGCGTCCGTATCTGATCCGCGCGCTCTATGAGTGGTGCACCGATAACGGGTTCACTCCCTACCTGGCGGTGTTGGTGGATGACTCGGTGCGCGTCCCGCGGGAGTATGTGAAGAACGGTGAGATCGTGCTCAACATCAGCTTTGACGCGACCAGTGCACTGAAGCTTGGCAACGATTTCATTGAGTTCAAGGCGCGCTTTGCGGGGACACCGCGCGAGATTCTGGTTCCGGTGCCAAACGTACTGGCCATTTACGCGCGGGAGAATGGGCAGGGCATGGCCTTTCCGATGTCGGTGCCTTCCGGCGATGAACAGGCCACTGAAAGGTTGGAAGCCGCGACCAGTGAGACCGAAATGGCTGAAAACAATGTGGTTCAACTTGTGCATTCGGAGTCCGATGAAGGGGCGCCGGATGCGGATTCGGAGCCGCCCAAGCCACCATCGGGTCCGCGTCCCACGCTCAAGCGGGTCAAGTAAAACTGGTGGGAATCGCCGGATAAAATAAACACGTTGCCGATTTAGCTCAGTTGGTAGAGCAACCGCCTTGTAAGCGGTAGGTCATCAGTTCGAATCCGATAATCGGCACCATCCGGGCTTTCAAATTGCTTCGGGCTCACTTGGCGGATGGCTTGAGTCGTCGGTCTGGTCAAGGGGGCGTTTGCGCCGGGTGGACCACGTGATTGATCGTCCACCACTACCGGGCGGTATTGGACTGTACTTTGATCCGGAGGGCGTTCACCATCCAGCCACGGCTGTTGAGCGTGGATAACAGAGTGGGCACCAATTGGCGTAGTTTTGCGGCGGCGGTGGTGTTGCTGACCAGCAAGCACCAGGCGTCACCTTCAATGGGCCCCGCCTGGATGGCGGGTCGAAGGCTGGCAGGAATCAAAGGCTCAATTGCGCGAAGCC
>ERZ795062.2514-NODE-2514-length-11978-cov-4.673991_pt1 | contig 11978 bp, 8 predicted proteins | sample MGYA00375146_ERZ795062 | MGnify/ENA primary metagenome ERZ795062 (study PRJEB30191, sample SAMN05720281) | activated sludge metagenome | isolation source: Anaerobic digester | place: USA | collected 2015-07-16 ... | reverse complement strand
TCACCACAGCAACATCCGGTATAAACGAAGTTTTTTCCAGGGGAGAGTACATAATGGCTTCTGTTGAGTTTGCGGGAAGTTTGGGCACCATCTCAAGGGTGCGCCTTGCAGCGCCCTGGGTGCTGAATTGTTTTAGCCCTTTAAAATAGAATTCTCCACTTGCGACTTTCGGGGGCATTTCCCCAAGACCCATTGCACCTGCTCCGCCTTTACACATCTGATCCTCGAGCAGGGTATAAAATTCCTCGCCGGTTCTTCTTACCCTATCAACCAACTGGCAGTGTCTCATAGCTTCATCTACTCTGGCAATCCCTTCCGGGATTTCTCCTCCTTTAGGAATCAGTTTTACTGCAACCGGAGAAGTTGTGAGTTTCAGGCACTCTATCATTTCCTGTCCATATTTATTTATTTCTTGTACATCCATATTCTCAACTCGGGGTTTGAGACTTTTATTCCTTCTGAGATAGCAATGCTATTTTAACATTTATTAAGTGTTAATCTCCTTGATATAAACATTCCCGAGTTTGTACGTATACAGACAATTTTTCACAGTACTCTCATGATCTTCAATTTCTCTTCCGTACCGTGAACCTCTCCAAGAGAATAATGGGGTTATATGGAATATTCACTCAAGTTTATCAAAGATAATTTCCATCTTTCCCATTTTTCGGGCAAGATTCTTCGAAATCATGCCGTTTTCAAGCCAGCAGGCATTCATTACCGCTGTCGGAACTAGACAGGTAGGTGTAAGGGGGGCTTCAGTCATTTTCTGGCTGAGTATGGTTTCGGGTCCTCCCATGAGGTCTTTCATATCCATATCAAAATGTGCGCCCCATTTCCTGAGTTTTTCACATGAAGTCTTAATATGTACGTGAGTATTTTTCCCTTCTTTTGTAGCAATTATCTTTGTCGTATGTCCACATACTGTGTTCAATGAGATCTCTGTAACCAATATTTTCTCTCCGAATCGTTATTTTTTCTCACCTGAAATGCTGCATTCCTAATACTGCATCTCTTTTTGGGCGTCATAATTTAAGTAGAAACTAATGTCTCAGTGTTAACCTGCAAAGTGATTTAATCTGTAAAATGACTTAACCAGTAAAATGATCATTCATTTTTGTAAAATGATCATTCATTTTTGTAAAATGATCCACTCATTTTTATTATTTTAATTCATTAATTTTTATTATTCTAATTAATTATTTTTTTATTATTTTTAAACTTATTCTATTTTTCTTTAAATTCATATAACTACTACTTTGGGTTAAATTCAATATTTATATCTAAAGTTCCGTAATCTTTGTTTCTAATCTTTTCGTCCCCTCTTTCAGAGAGGGGTAACTCTACCAGAGCAAGAGAAAAAATTGAGGTTTCTCTGGCTACCTGATCGCAAAGTTCTTATACGATTCTATTTGTATTGAATAGTCCATAGCAAATATGCTAATTATGTACTCCTGCTAATTTATAATCAGAGCAATTATGCTACTGACAGGTATGCTTTTGCCCTGACACGATCACCACATCAGGATTACATTATATTTACAATCAAAAAGTACAGAAATAATCATTAAGGATATAATCATTAAGATAATCACTGATAACAATTTCAACACACGATGAGGTTTTAATATGAGATGGCAAGGTAGCTCCAGAAGAAAAGTGACCGGTGGGAAAGTTATTGCTGCCCGCGGGAAGCGCAAGTTCGAGATGGGCCGCGAATCTGCGGAAACTCGTATAAGTGAAGTAAAGAGGAAGAATATCCACACAAGGGGTGGCAACAGGAAAGTAAGACTTCTCCAGTGTAATGTTGCAAATGTGACCAATCCCAAGGACGGAAAGACCACTTCTACCACTATTGAGACAGTTGTCGACAATGCTGCAAACAAGCACTACATAAGGCGTAACATTCTGACAAAAGGCTCCATAATAAGGACTTCCCTTGGAACTGCGAGAGTTACAAGCAGACCTGGGCAGGACGGAGTCGTAAACGCTGTATTAATCGAATAATTTCAATTAAATTTTCCCGCAAACAGAACCCTTTATCAAATTCTCTTACTTTGTGCCGGTGACCTACATGGATGAAAAAATTCGACATATACTGGAAATTCTTGAAAACGATGCCCGAACAAGTCCGGAAGAAATTGCATCCCTTACAGGTATGTCTGCACAGGAGGTTTCCCAGACGATCGCAAAACTTGAAGAGACGGGAGTTATCCGGCACTATAAGACCATAGTTGATTGGGACCTGGTCGGGGAAAACTATGTTTATGCTGTAATTGAGCTGAAGGTAACCCTCGAGCGCAATCAGGGCTATCAAGCAATTGCAGAAAGAATTTACAAGTTTCCGGAAGTCAGATCAGTCAGGCTGTTATCCGGAGACTATGATATATCCCTTACCGTCCGAGGGAAATCGATGAAGGATGTGGCTTTTTTTGTTGCAGAGAAAATTGCAACCCTTGATCAGGTACAGAGCACATCAACCCACTTCGTACTCAAGACTTATAAAGAAGATGGTGTTATCCTTCATGAACCTGAAACGATTGAAAGGCTACCAGTGTCGTTTTAATACGATCTGGCTTAAAGCCTGATCTCCCCTCTCCGATTTAACGTACTCATATAGTTTTCTATAGGGTGTTTTGCTTGAGACCTCCATGCGATCCTTCTAAGTTTGTTGCCGACGCTGTGAAAAATATTCCACCTTCGGGAATACGCCGCTTTTTTGATCTAGTTTCCGGACTTGAGGATATAATCTCCCTTGGTGTAGGAGAGCCTGACTTTATTACTCCGTGGCACATCCGTGAAATGTGCATTCATTCCCTGGAAAAAGGGCAAACCTCGTATACCTCAAACTATGGGCTTCCAGAGCTCAGAGATGCACTTTCCAGAACCTATTACAGGCGCTATGGGCTGGACTACGACCCTTCCTCCGAGATACTCATCACAACAGGGGTAAGTGAGGCTCTGGATATAGCAGTAAGGACAGTTGTCAATCCTGGCGATGAGGTTATTATCGTCCAGCCTGCGTATGTTGCATATGTGCCTTCTGTTATTCTTGCAGGGGGTAAGCCTGTTATTGTTTCCACATACAGGGAAGATGATTTTAGCCTGACTGCCGAAGCCCTCAAACCTGCGATCACAGACAAAACAAAGGCAATAATTCTCAACTTCCCTAATAATCCAACTGGAGCGATTATGACACAGGAAGAGCTTGAGGACATTGCCGATCTTGTTGTGGAGAACGACCTGTTTGTTATTTCGGACGAAGTTTACGAGTGCCTCACTTATGAAGGTAAGCATGTCCCATTTTCTTCTCTTGACGGAATGAAAGATCGTACTGTCATGCTCAACGGATTCTCCAAAGCTTATGCAATGACAGGGCTCAGGCTCGGTTTTGCAATGGGCTCACCTGAAATTATACACTCAATGATGATGATCCACCAGTATTCCATGCTTTGTGCTCCCATAACCGCTCAGATAGGAGCAATCGAAGCTCTCCGCAATGGTAACGAGGAAATGGAGAGGATGGTCAGAGAATATGACCGGCGCAGGCACTTTATCGTCAGGGGTTTTAACAGGATAGGGCTTGAGTGCTGCAACCCTAAAGGAGCATTTTACGCATTCCCTTACATCGGGAATACCGGTCTTTCTTCTTCCGAGTTTGCAGAACGCCTTCTGGATGAAAAGAAAGTCGTTACAATCCCAGGAGATGTTTTCGGAGAAGCAGGTGAAGGTTTTCTGCGCTGCGCCTACGCAGCATCAATAGATGATATTAGAAAAGCCCTGGAAAGAATGGAAGACTTTGTTGATAGGTTAAAACAGTAAATTCTGCCTGATCTTTCCATGTGTCTTTTCAATACTTCTTATCAAATCTCGTTTATCTTTCAATACTTTTATCAAATCTTATTCATCTTTCAATTAACTCTTTTTTGTTTGGCTCGGTTTTTAGAATATTTTCTTTTAAACTTACAATTCTGCAGCTGTGCTCTAACTCCGCGCCTGCCGAGATTAGTTAACTATATATACAATTTCCAGACTCAATTAGCTTGAAGTTTATGAAGCCGATTATTCCTGAAAATGAACGCTCTAAAGAACCTCTTGACACTGATAGGGTAATTTATCATCCGGATATGATAAGAGCCAATGAATGGGTTCTGACTGAGTATGAAGCCCCATACAGGGAACTCTGTATCTTCGTGCCCTGTGCCAAAAGGAAACCCTATCATGAAAGCCCTTCTCATAAAAAATTCGACAGGGTGATCTTCGGGATTGCAAAACCCGATGATGTACATATAGTAACCTTCGGAACCTGCGGGGTTACGCCGAGGGAACTTGATACCCAGTATCCTTTCATGCATTACAGTTTCATGATGGGAAAATGTAATGTATCAAAGATCAAGCGGGATTTCATTAAAATGGAAAGCGAAAGGCTTGCAGCTTACCTTGAAAAAACAAGGAACAACTACAAGCACAGGATAGCTTACTGTATCGGGGATTTCCGTACTGCAATGGAGAAAGCTGTGGAAATGGTCGATATAGAGGTTATTATCGTACCGAAAGAATCAACTATTCAGAAAATGATTCAGCCCAATAAGCCCTTCATTTACAATAGCCTCTCTTCTAGAGAGTATCTTCAGGATCTTTCCGATGCGATTACCGATGTTCTTAAGCTGCCAAAAAGAAAAGTCGGCCTTAAGGAAGACCTCTCGGTCGACGATACAGACTGGTATGTTCTTTAAGAATTTTCCCTTTTTACTTTCTAAAATCTACCTCCATTATCCACTAACAGCAATATATCTGGATCGGGTTTCAGTACTGATATTCCCCGAATTATTTACTGTTAAACTGACAGTATAACTTCCTGATCTACTGTATGTGTGTACAGGATTCCTGTCTGTTGAAGTATTTCCGTCTCCAAAATTCCATCTCCATGAAGCTGGCGATCCAGTGCTGTTGTCAGTAAAACTAACATTAAGCGGTGCAGACCCTGAAGTCGGATATGCAGAGAACGCAGCGACAAGGGAATTTGAAACGGCAATATAACTGGATTTTGTTAACACGTTAGTGCCATTTTCATTACTTGTTGTCAATGTAACATTGTATAGTCCTGATCTATTATACGTGTGTACAGGATTTCTCTCTGTTGAAGTATTTCCGTCTCCAAAATTCCATCTCCATGAAGTTGGAGACCCTGTGCTCTGGTCAGTAAAACTGACAGTAAGAGGTGCTTTTCCTGAAACTGGAGATGCAGAGAATCTGGTAACAGGAACATCTTGGATGCCTGAAACAGCAATATATCTGGATTTTGTCAATGCGTTGCTTCCATTTGCATTGCTTGCGGTCAATGAAACAGAGTAAAGACCTGGCTTATGGTATGTGTATACAGGATTTCGCTCTGATGAATTATTTCCGTCCCCGAAAGTCCATCTCCATGAGGTTGGATCTCCTGTACTCTGGTCAGTAAATCTAACCGTAAGAGGCGCTTTTCCCGAAGTAGTAGATGCAGAGAAACCGGCAACAGGAGCGGCTAAAGTATTCGAAACAGCGATATAGCCGGTTCTTGTCAGTGCATTACTGCCGTTTACATTACTTGTTGTCAATGTAACATTGTATAGTCCTGATCTATTGTAAGTGTGTACAGGATTCTTTTCTGTTGAGCTATTTCCGTCTCCAAAATTCCATCTCCATGAGGTTGGATCTCCTGTACTCTGGTCAGTAAAACGAACAGTAAGCGGCATGCTTCCTGATGAAGGAGACGCAGAGAATTTGGAAACAGGAGTATTTAGAACGTTTGAGACAATAACATATCTTGATTTTGTCAATACGCTACTGCCGTTTGCATTGCTTGCTGTCAATGTAACAGAGTATCGCCCTGATTTATTGTATGTATGTACAGGATTTCTTTCTGTTGAGGTGTTCCCATCCCCAAAATTCCATCTCCATGAGGTTGGATCTCCTGTACTCTGGTCAGTAAAGCGGACAGTAAGCGGCATACTTCCTTCAGTTGGAGATACTGAGAAGGCAGCTACAGGAACAGTATCGCCATGATTCAACATCAAAGCACCGTTTTCAGAGCTTATATTTACATAGCCTAACTTTGTTAACCTATTACTGCCATTTGCATTACCTGCTGTCAATCTCACAGAATAGAGTCCTGGTTCATTGTATGTGTACACAGGGTTTCTTTCAGTTGAATTATTTCCATCCCCGAAATCCCATCTCCATGATGTCGGTTCCCATGTGCTCTGGTCGGTAAAACTAACCGTAAGAGGTGTTTTTCCTGAAGCGGGGGATGCAGAGAAATTGGCAACAGGAGCAGTTAAAACATCTGAAACAGCAATGTAGCCGACTTTAGTCGATGAATTACTGCCGTTTGCGTTACTTGCTGTCAATGTAACGTTGTATAGTCCTGGTTTATTGTATGTGTGTACAGGATTTCTTTCTGTTGAAGTATTTCCATCTCCAAAATTCCATCTCCATGAAGTTGCAACCCCTGTGCTCTGGTCAGTAAAACTGACAGTAAGAGGTGCTTTTCCTGAAACTGGAGATGCAGAGAATCTGGTAACAGGAACATCCAGGACGTTTGAGATCGCAATATATCTTGACTTTGTCAATGTGTTACTGCCTTTCTCATTACTTGCTGTCAATCTCACAGAATAGAGTCCCGGTTTATTGTATGTATATACAGGATTTTTCTCTGTTGAATTATTCCCATCTCCAAAAATCCATCTCCATGAAGTTGGAGCTCCTTTTCCCTGACCAGTAAAATCAACAGTAAGCGGCACTTTTCCTGAAATGGGAGATGCAGAGAAACTGGTGACAGGAGCATCTAAAGCATTTGAAACAAGAATATAGTTGGATTTTGTTAATGTATTGGTGCCATTTGCGTTACTTACTGTTAATGTAACAGAGTATAATCCTGCTTTGCTGTATGTATGTACAGGGTTCTCCCCTGTTGAATATGTGCCATCTCCAAAAGTCCACCTCCTTGAGGTTGGGAATCCTGTACTTTCATCCGTAAAACTAACCGTAAGAGGTGCTTTTCCTGAAACTGGAGATGCAGAAAAAGCAGCATTAGGGGCTTCATTCCCATTTGAAACCATGATATAGTCTGATTTCGTTACTCTATTGGGGTTCCCTGTTCCGTTTAATATCAATGTAACGGAATATCTCCCCGGTTCTCTATATATGTGTGCAGGATTCTTTTTCGTTGAATATGTTCCATCTCCGAAAGTCCAATTCCATGAGTTTGGCGAGCCTGTGCTATGATCAGTAAAATTAACAGTAAGAGGTGCTTTTCCTGAGGTTGGCGATGCAGAAAATACGGGATGTGCCAGAACATTTATTGTTTCAGATCTAGATTCAGTGCCGTTTTCATTGTTTACTGTAAGCGTTACTTTATAATTTCCTGCTATAGAGTAAGTGTGTGCTGGGTTCTGCTGATTTGAGATGGACCCATCCCCAAAGTCCCAGTTCCACCTATCTACATTCCTCGAGAGATCCGTAAACTGGACAGAAAGGGGAGCATAACCGGATGTGAGATTACTGCTGAAGTTTGCAAACGGAAGTAAGGGCTGTGGTGGAATGGGAGTTATGAACTGACCGAAAGCAATGGGGCTGAAACCTGTATTTACCGTGCCTATAACCCTGCCTCTTGCTGTGTCGATTATAGAGACCGTTCTTCCTAGATTATCGTCGCTGCCAAAGTTAGTTACGTATACCTTTGTTCCATCCGGGCTGACTGCAATTCCATAAGGATTTCTTCCAACTCTCACAGTATTTATAACAGTTTCTGTTTCAGTGTCAATTACGGAAACAGTGTTACTGCCTTCGTTTACCACATATACCTTTGTTCCATCCGGGGAAACTGCAACTCCCATAGGCCATTTTCCTGCGGGCAGTGTGGCGGTAATTGTATCCGAATTTGTGTCAATTACAGAAATGGTGTCATCTTCACAATTCGTAACATATAGTTTTGTTCCCGCCTGGTTAACTGTAACCCCAAAGGGACCAAGTCCAGCTTTTACAGAGGCTATAACCTTGTTTGTGCCTGTATCAATTACAGAAATATTATTGCTATAGCGGTTCGTCACATATGCTTTTTTTCCATCAGGTGTGATTGCAACCCCAAGTGGGTTAGCTCCTGCAGGTATAGTGCCTATAACCGTGTTTGTAGCTGTGTCAATTATAGATACACTGTTGACATCACGATTTGCCACAAATACTTTTTTCCCATCTGGCGTGACTGCAATTCCGCAAGGGCTGTATTTGTACCCGATGTCTATAGTGGCTGTAACCTTTTTTGTAGCGGTATCAATTACAGAGACAGTACCACGACTCTTGTAATTGACGTTCGCCACGTATACTTTTGCTCCATCCAATGAGACTGCAACCCCAAGAGGGCTTTTTCCTACAGGTACAGTGGCTGTAACAGTATTTGAACTCGTATTAATTACAGAAACTGTGTTGCTGTTAAAGTTCGTAATATATGCATATGAAGATGCTGGAACACCTTTTGGTACAACATTTGCTGTAGCAAGCTTTGTATCCGTACCATTTGGATTGCTTACTTTCAGGGTAACGGTATAGATTCCAACCTCAGAATATGTATGTATGGGGTTCTGTTCTGTAGAGCCAGACCCGTCTCCAAAGTCCCAGCTCCACTCTGTTACATTCTCCGATTGACAGGTAAACTGCACAGGTTCTAAAAGAAAAACATAATCTGATGTAATATTGCTGCTAAAGTCCGCCAGAGGGTAAACTGGCTGTATCGGGATAGAACCTATAGACTGACTTGAAACACGAGGGCTCCTTCCTACAAGCATCGTGGATGTAATAGAATTGGTTGCAGTGTCAATAACAGAAACTGTGTTATAGAGATTGATCGCTACATATACTTTTTTTCCATCCGGGCTGACTGCTACTCCTGCCGGATTGGGTCCTACAGGTATCGTGGTTGTAACTTTGTCTGTAGAAGTGTCAATTACCAGGATACTGCTAAAAGTTTCATCATTACTGGCTACATATACCTTTGCTCCATCCGGGCTGACTGCTACTCCAGAAGGAATCCCCCTTACTTTCATCATGCTGGTAATGCGGTTTGTTGCTGTGTCGATCATCGGAGTTCACCAGGTATACCTTAGTTCCGTCCGGTGTGACCGCAATTTCCTCAGGTCCTTTTCCTGTGGATATTGTGGCTGTAACCTTGTTTGTGGCAGTGTCAATTACCGAGATCGTTTTCTCCCCATAGTTTGTTACATATGCCTTTTTTCCATCCGGACTTACTGCTACTGCCGCAGGATTTTTCCCTGTAATCACTTTACTTACAACAGTATTTGTGGCGGTATCAATTACAAAAACATTGTTACTGCCTTCATTCGCTACATATACTCTTTTTCCATTCGGGTTGACTGCAATTCCTTTAGGAGAACTTCCTGCATGCACCGTGGCTATAACAGTATTTGTTGCCGTGTCAATTACAGATACATCATTGCTATGAGCATTTGCCACGTATACCCTTGTCCCATTCGGATTAATTGCAACTCCCACAGGATTTGACCCTACAGATATCGTAGCCTTAACTTTGTCTGTGGCGGTGTCAATCACAGAGATATTATCACTCTCTTCGTTTGCAATATATGCAAATGGCGAGGCGCCCGCTATACTTACCAGAATTAAATAAGCAAGTGCTGTTGTCCCTAAAACTTTATTGAAGATATTCCCCCTAAATATTCTATTATTTCTTGCCCCTTCCATTCAGACCCTCAACATATGAATTATAAATTAGTTGACAATTTGAATAAACTTGAGACTTGGTTGATATTTGGAATATTATAGCAATTCATCGAAACCAGAATCAAACTCGTTGAAATTAAGGTTTAAATTTTTGAAATCTGAGTTTTTTGACTTAAAGTGATTATCACAATCAAAGCGACTATATAAATAGCAGGTCAGAAAGTTCCCCCAAAACCATGTAAAATAGTTGTAAACTACTATATAATAATCTTTCTTTTGTTAACAGTTCAACAAAAATAAATTTTACTGGTGTAATTAATTTTCATAAACTTCTAGTCTCATTAAAAAAGTTTCAAAAAAGGAGGTTTTAGAGGTTAAAATTTGCTGCCCAGGTCGAGGACAATGAAAAATTAAAAACCAGGCATGTAGATTGTGAGAGCTGTAAACTATGGTATTTTTTCCTGTACCAGTTCTTATTTCTTCAGCAGCATTTTATACGCATCTCTATAAACCGGCACGCAAGAGGGCGAAAGCGAAACCGATATATTCGATCGGAAATCCTAGATTTCTAAAATTATCGAAATTATCTACAATTCCATCCCTGTAGACTTCACTGCTGTTGTTATGTTTTACTTTTGCTTCTTTAATGCTTTCTGACGGATTTGTATCCACATGAGCCACAGTTTCTGTTCCGGCATATAATTGAGTGTTCGATGTATCGAATATAAAAATTAAGATGAGTATAAAAGAAAGCAGGACTCTATTCAAACTAACCCTCTCCACCTACTCAAATTAACCCTTCCTATCTGTTTATATCCTCATTATTCTACTTTAATATTCCCTATTTTATTATCATGAATTTAAAAATTTTATTATACTTAATTTCCTTATTATATTAGTGAATTTAAAATTTCAAGCCAGGCTAAAGATTATCAAGTCAATGAAGAGCCCGATTTCGAACTCCTGCCCGGAACAGGCTGTAAGTGGTAGAGGTTTTACTTTTCTTAGGTCTGCCTTTTGAGCATATTTTCAGCCATACAGTTAACTTTAAATAACTTTACAAGTTTTAATTATTACACAATTTACAAAATTTATAAGAGTCTCTGGTGAAAATACTGTCATCATACACTTTTAAGTCAGGGAAATCATCAGGGAAAGAAACTGGATAGGGGGTAAAAACGAGAAAATTATTTTGAGTGTCTGGTTTGCTTTTTGTCTTATTTTTAAAGACTGACCTCAAAGTCTGGGGTTTACGGGTAACGGTGACCAATTCTTTACGGTCCACTTTTGATCTATCGATCAACTGATATTATCGATCCAAATGATCCAAGATCAAATCCTTAATCCGGGATATCCTGTGATACCTTACATAAATTCCCCCGTATCCGGTTATTAACTCAGGCAATTGCTAAAAAGACAAAATCTTGCTATTTAATTTAAAATTCTTTACGGGGCTTACCATGAAACAAGTAAAAGAAATATCCAGAATGATTTTTATAATAGCTCTCACGCTTCAGCTGATGACCGCAGGAAGTGCAGCAGCTACTGTGATTTATGTAGGTAACAGTGCTGATCAGGCTGTAAACTTCACTTCTATCCAGGAAGCAGTAGATGCTGCAAATCCAGGGGATGAGATAATTGTCAAACCCGGTATTTATGAAGAGAATATTGCAGTTACTAAGAACGTATCCATTGTCTCAGAATCCGGAAATTTCTCCGATACCATAATCCGGGCAGCCGATAGTTCTCAGGATATTTTCAGTATCTGGACAAACGACGTAAGCATTAAAGGTTTTAGTATTAACGGGTCCGAATCTGCTGGGATTCACTTTTTTGGGGTTATTGGCTGCCGCGTTGAGAACAATAAACTGTCCAATAACAGCTGTGGTATCGATCTATATATGATAAGTTCACGTAACACGATTGATAATAATGAAATCTCAGACTGCACCACCGGCATCAGCATTAGTGGAAGCTGGAACAATAATTTGAGCAATAACTCAATCTCAAACTGCAGTAGCGGCGTCTCACTTTTTGACTCCCCTAACAATATCATTGAGAATAACACAATCTCTGGAAATATAGAAGGTATTTCTCTTACAGGTGAATCAAACGGCAATACCCTGGCGAATAATAATATAGTTCTCAATGAGGAACTTGGGATACATATTTACGAGACTTCTGGCAATCTGATTTACAACAATTATTTTAATAACACAGTGAACGTAAAATCCAATGCCATTAGG
>ERZ795062.2507-NODE-2507-length-12001-cov-4.631508_pt1 | contig 12001 bp, 5 predicted proteins | sample MGYA00375146_ERZ795062 | MGnify/ENA primary metagenome ERZ795062 (study PRJEB30191, sample SAMN05720281) | activated sludge metagenome | isolation source: Anaerobic digester | place: USA | collected 2015-07-16 ... | reverse complement strand
CGAACTCGCCGAGGTCCGGGTCGTTGGGGTCCTTGTCCCACTTGTCGTTGTACCGAAAGTCGCCCCCTGTGTTGTAGGGCGGTTCCCCCGAGTGTTCAAGCGTGTTGCACCTGGACAGCAGTGACTCCTCGGGAGCTCTGCCCTGGGGGGTGTTGCCGGCTCCACGTTCTAGAACGACCCGAATCGAGCACCCAGGCTAGAACTGGGTCTCATCGCTAGAACGATCAGACCCGGCACAATGCATCTCTGGCCGGCTGTTAGGCACGCACCGACCAAACGCGCCTAGCGAATCTCGGTGTCCGTGAAGCCCATCTGCTCGAGGTTCGTGCGGAGGGCCGCGATGACGTCGTCGTCCAGCTTGTCGAGCTCGTCGCTGGACACCTCGATGTGGAGAGTGATGTTCGCGCCGACGTCGGTGAAGTGGCTGACGATCTCCTCGGAGATCGCTCGGCTGTCACGGATGAACCGGACAGGGTCCGCAGCCTTGGCCGCGTACATGCGCGACGGGCGCGTGCCAGGGTCGTCCTCGTCGTCTCCCGTCCGACTCGGTGGTCCTGGCTGGTCGGGATCCACTAGCACGACCGGGTCGTCTGTGGTCGTGGGTTCGTCCTCGTCGCGCGAGGGGCCTGTATCCGGCGTTTGATCCCGCTCGACCTGCCGCCGTGCGGTGAGGGGGTCGACCAGCAGGCCGCTCGGTTGGACGTGGTGCGTCCGGTCGAAGGACAGGCCCTGGTATTTGCCTGCCTCGTCGACGTAGTCGGCGTAGGCGAGCCCTCCCTCGGTGACGGCGAGGGTGGAGTCGGGCCGTTGGCGGACCGTTTCCACGAGGACCTCAGGCCCCACAAGGCGGGGCATGTAGACGTAGTCCGCGAAGTACCCCGTGACCTTGCCGAGCTCGACGTGCGGGGTGTCCTCGGTCCACAGGTTGAGCTGGTCGATCCAGCGGCGCAGGAAGGACACGGGGTAGGTGGAGTAGATGAGCTCGGAGTCGTTTGCCTTGCGGGTCACCCGCTCAGCGATGGTCCCGTCACCGTTCATGAAGATGGCGTCCACGACCATCTCCGGGGCGCCGGCGTCCTGGGCGGGGTTGAGTACCCACCGGTACGCCTCCTTGATCGCGCCACGCATGGTCTGCCTCGCCTGATCCTCACGGCTGCGGGCGTTCGCGACCGCGTTCGGGGCCAGGTTCAGATCGTCCGCTCCATCGACGACGGACTTCCACGCTTTCCACGACCGCACCGCCCGCAGGAGCGTGTCGCACCGGTCCGCGTCCGGTGCCGCGAACACGAGCGCGTTCTTGTGTATCCGGGCCGCAGTACCGCGACGCTGGAGGAAGTCGTGAATCGTGGCCTCGGCCGGTGACAGCGGCTTACCCGACCCCGCCTTCCGGAACGGACGATCCGGTCCGAACACGACCAGACCCGCGGTGGGCGTGTCTTCCACGTCAGCGGACGTGGCGGGCATCCGGTGGACACGGGCGAAGACGCCCTTGTCCTTCTCTTCTCGCATGACGGAGGTCAGGGTCTCCAGGATCTCGTCGTCGTGGTAGGAGTCGGCCCTGGACCGTGCGAGCTGGGCGAGGTTCTGCGACAGGGACAGGGAGTACCGGTCACCGTCACGGTTCACGTACGAGCCACGCTCAGCGATCTGACGCAGCGCGTCCGCGACATGGGCCGGGTTGTCGCCCGGGTAGGTCGCACCGAGGACGACACGCTTCTGCTCGATCCCGCGATTTACGACCTCCTTGCCTTCGCTGTCGCGGCGGTTCGCCGTCGGAGCCGAACCGAGGAAGAGCGCCCGCGCGGCACGCTGGCCCGCCATCGTGCGACCGAGCAGCGGGATGTCCCGGTCGACCCCAGCCGCGGTGGACGTCGGCCCGGCCAGGTCAGTGTCGATGACCGGCCCCCACCTATCATCCAGGTGCGAACCGAGTTCTTCGACGACCTTCTTGTCCTCCAACGGGACATTCGCAGGCAGGATCACTGCTCCGGCGTCACCGCGCGACCACAGAGAATGGACCACAGTCGCCATGAGGCGCAGCACCCCACGGGTTCGCTGGAACCGCTCGAGCGTGGACCAGTCCTCATACAACCGCTCGAACAGCTCAGGGTGGATCGGGTACGCATCACGCAGGCTGCGCTCGTACCCGAACTCACGCACGTCCGTCGGCACGTCCGCCATGTGCTTCGTGTAGTGCTCCTTGAACCGGGACACCACCAGATCCCGAGCCGCCAGCTGTTCCCGACCGAACGGTTTGAACAGGCGCCGCCGCACGATCTCGTACGACTCAGACGTCGTCGCAGGCTGCCACGGCGTCTCCACCCGGTGGATCACGGAGCGGAGACCACGCAACGCCTCCAAACCCGCGGTCCCGCCGATCTCGTGCGCGTTCTCGACAGTCAACGCCCCCATGTCCCGCACCGAGTCCGACGCGGGCAGAGACACCACCAGCAGCGCCTGCGGTGCGTTCTTCGTCGCCTCCGTCAGCGACTGCACGAACGTCTGGTGCGCGTCGAACGTCCCAGCCGGGTACACCGACTCCGCCGACCAGAGCTGACGCAGGTACGCGACCCACTCGTCGATCAAGATGACGCACGGGGAGTACTTGTTCAGCAGCTCGTCCAGAAGCGTCGTTGTCGGAGGGGAGCCCCCCTCGTCGTCCTCACGCACCAGCTCATAGCCGTCCGCACCGCCGAGCTGCCACGCGATCTCACCCCACATGGTGTTCACACGCGTCCCGTCGCCCTTCACCGACCCCCGCACGGACAGGTCGTTCCCGACGATGACGACGCGGTTCACGTGGTCGGGCAGCCCGGACACATCGGCTTCGTCGCAGAGCTCGCGCATCCCGTCAAGCTCGTCTGCGGACTTTCCAGAACAGGCGTGGTACACCGCGAGCAGCGAGTGGGTCTTCCCGCCACCGAACGTGGTCATCAGGTCGACAACCGGGTCACCTCCAGAGCCAGCCATGCGCCGCACCGTGGTGCGCAGCAGGTCGCTCAAGCCACGCGTCAGGTACGTGCGGGAGAAGAACTCGACAGGGTCTGCGTACTCTGACCCAGCCTTGCCCTGGTGGACGAGGCGCAGGTCGGCGGCGAACTGTGCCAGCTGGAACGTGCCCCTTGCGACGTCGTCATGCGGTTCGACGACGGAACGCCACGAAGGGAGCGCACCGGAGTCGATCTGCACGTCCAACGTCTTCTGGGTCTCACGCTGGAGCCGGCGCTGGTCCTCCTCGAACCGGACCCGGCGGAAGTCCCGCCGTGCGTCCTCGATCGAGTCGGCCGCAGCGGGGTCTCCCAGTGCGCGGACGAGTTCTTCGGCCTCGACGAGGACGCGTTCGCATCGGTCAGAGGTGAAGCGTTCCCCGGTAGCGAGGTCAGCCGCCGCGAAGAAGACAGTCTCGACCGAGCGCCGATCCGACACGCTCACCTTTGCCGCGACCTCGTCCCATGCCTCCATGAGCGCCCACAGCCGAGGCCCTGCATCCTCAACGGACCACGAGGGCGCATCTTTGGCCAGTCCGAGCGTGATCCGCCTGCCAGCGTCCCCCGGCTGGGGTTCCTTACCCTCGGCGCGGGCAGCAAGGAAGGACCACCAGTCCTGTCCGTACGTGCTCACCATCACAGGAACCAGTGCTGCGCTCAGCACGTGGTTCACCTTGACCAGGACGGACTCGACACGATCCCGGTTCGACACAGCCATCAGAACAGTCCTTCCGTCGGGGCATTGGCCACAAGCCGTGGCCACACTTCAATGAGCGCGTTGTAGCGCTCCTCGTCCCTCGTGCGTTGCGTGCTCGCAGCGATCGCCGCGAGCCGGTACGTCAGCATGCGTGCCGAATCGGCCAGACCCACCTCGTCCACCTTGGCCAGCAACCGCGCCGCCTCTGTCTGGCCGCCGCCGTCGATGAGGCGGTCCACCAGGTGGTGAACTGCCTCCCAGGAGGTCGCGCGGATGTCGGATGTTGGATCCCAGTCGCGGTCCAGGCCAGTGATTCCCACCGCGGTGACCTTGTTCGGCTGCTGGCTGATGACGCCAGCGCGGGCGACGTCGTCGACGCTGATGCCCTTGGGTCGCGCCAGGGCGTCGGCCTCACCGAAGGTGCCAGTTGCCCAGCCGTGCTTGTGCCACCATGCAACCGCGAACTGTGAATCTGCGTCCAGGTAGCCTTCCTGCTCCTCCTGCACCTCGGCGTAGACGCTGTTGATCAAGCGGAGCGCGTCGTGGACACCCAGGGGGTTGCCTTCCTGGTCGATGACGGCGACGTACCTGGAGAAGATCGACATGCCTGGCCCCATGACCGCTTGGGCCATGTCCACGGGCAGGATCGAGGCTTCCTGGAGTGCGTGCACCGCGTCGGGGAGTTCGCGCCTGAGGACGCGGTTGAACTCTCCGAGTGAGCTCGTAGTTGCGTCGCTGCTCCTCGGCCTGGCGACCATCGCGACGTACGTGGCGACCGCGTTCGTCCCTTGGCTCACGAGACGGGTGCTTCCCGTGCCGTGGATCGGCCAGGCACCCGTGATTTCTAGGTTGGCGGCCAGCATCGCTGTCAGGATTGACGACCAGCGTGTCTGCTCGTCTGTGCCCGACTTCTGTTCCTTGGAGGCATACACCACAAGCATCGGAAGGTTCTGGCCCAACTCACCGGCCAAGGACTGGAACGCTTCGGTGAAGCCGTCGATGAAGTACTGCTTCGCCGCGTTGGCCCCACCATGATGGCTCGGGATCGCGGTCAGTTCTCCGGCCTTAGGCGCGGCGATCGTGCGGTACAGGTCAGGATGGACGTCCCGCAGGGCTCGTCGGTGCCACACGTAGAAGTAGTCGGACAGGTCCGCATAGCCGATTGCGTCGAAGTATGGAGGATCGGTCGCGACCAACGCAGGTCCACCTGCCTTAGCCTCTCGTGCGTCTGCCAGACCAGTAGTCCCCTTGCCGTGCGGTACGTGCTCAAGTGCCTTCAGCGACGTGTCCAGATACTGCATCCACCCGCCTGCGCGCCCTCCGAACGGGCTGATCTCGGTGAAGTCCCAAGTCATCGGCATGTCGTTCCGACCAAACGCTGGATGCGTCCGGTTCGAGCCGCCGCTTCCGTGCTCAACCCGGGTCTGAGTGGACTGATAATGGGCGAGCTTGCCTACGGCGATTCCAAGTAGCGTCACGACGGCTCGGGCCCACTCCTCGGAACCTCCGTCAGTGACTACTTCCTCAAACATGTCAGCGACTTGGTCGGCGAACGTAGTGAGGACCTGCAGCTGACGAGGCGTGTGTACGTCGCTCCACTCGAGCATGCCGTAGTTGGTGACTCGGATGCCCTGACCCTTCGGGTTGATGGGGACCTCAGGCAAATGATCCGGCCGCCGGGCTTGTGCAGCGGCGGCCTCGACTGCCGTGGGCGTTCGGAAGGTGCGACGACGTCGCTTCCCATCGTTCGTCTCATCCATGACAGCCAGGAGCCGAAGCCCCATACGCCCTGTCGAACCCTCAGCCCTCAGATACTTACCATCCAAGATCGCGGGGCACGCGACGCAGGCAAAGACACCGTCACCGACCTTTGGGGAGGGTGGTGCATCGCCCGACGGACGCGTGATGACATCGAGCAAGACCTTCCCTTCAGATGCCGTGGGTTCGATCCATGTTCGTGCCCCCGCCTTCTTTGAAAGCCACCAAGATGTCGTCAAGATGGTCTCGATGCGGCACGCTGGGTTGGGACAGGTCGCTGTTCGTCCCCAAACCCACGCGATGGCGTTCTGGCCTTCGCCGTCAAGTATGTAGAGCGGTGCCAGCTGCTCCCTTGCCCGCTGTTCCACGAGGCGTGCGTAATGCTCGACGTCCTGAATCAAGCCGTCATAGCCGTGGTACTTCGCCCGCTGCGGTTGCGTGAAGAGCCCGTCAGAGTTGGTGTGATGGGTGAGAGGTTGCTGGTCCCATACCTTCGGCAGAGTCTCGGTGAGAGTTCGCGTGATGAGGACCGGCACCGGGTTGAGGTCGGACCCGCGCGTGGTCAACCCGAGCCGTTGCGCTTCGACCAGGGTTGACCCACCCCCGCAGAAGGGGTCGAAGACCACCGGCTGGCCCTCGGGGAACTGCTGGCTGAGGATCCGCTGAGACTCGCGCAGGTCAGCCTCGTCGGGAGGGTTGCCACCGTTCTTCATCAGCCGACGGATTAGATCCAGCAGAGCTGAACGTTTCTCCTCGTCGTCCGGGTCATCCACGAGCGCCGCGAATAGGAGGGCCCTCCATGCCGGGAGCGGCATCGGTGCGAACCACTTGTGAAGGTTACGGATCGTGCCGGTCCGGCGATCCTTGTCAGCCTTGCAGGCTGCGTTGATCTCATCGAGAGGTAGCGCCACCTCGATGAGTTTGCGCGGTTGTTCGGTCACGGGTGCATGTCCTGTCCGTCGTTCCAGAAGTCGGCCCACCTGAAGACCGTGTGACGGGTCCGCGGGTCTGGCGGGGTGGTCATAGGGTCACGCACGTACCTGACACGGGTTGACCCGTCCGCAGCGACCTCCGCGAGGGCGAGCACAGCTCGTTCGCCCTTGTTGAGAAGGTGGACGATCTCCTGCCTGGTGACGATGAAGTCCTCAGCCCCTTCGATCCGTCCCTTGACCTCGATGAAGTCGAGCCCGGCGGGGGTGTCGGACTCGATGTCATAGCCAGGGTTGTTCCTGACCATCTCCCGTGGCGTGTGGCCCTGTGCGGCCTCGATCGCGAGGACGGCGTCAACAGCGGCGCGCTCGACACGTTCGGTCTCCTTGGCGTAACGGGCTGCACCCTCGGGGTCACTGAGCGCGGTGACCCACCCTTGGGGGATGACGATGAAGGCCCCGGTAATGCGGGGGGCGCGGGCGGAGACCGCTTCTTCCTGGTCCAGTTCGCTCATGCGTCGTTCGAGTCGCCTGGTGAGTTCGTCGGCTCGGTTTTGGGCTTCCTGCCCGGGGAGTCGAGTCTTCTTACCGGCCTTCTCTTGGTCGTACAGTTCGGCGGCTCTACCGTCCCAATAGCGGATGGATGCGGTAAGGCGTTCGCGGACAAGTCGGCGGGTCTTCTCGACCCGCGCCTGGGTGCTGGCCGTCACGTCGTTCGCGTGGTTGCGAGCGACGGTCGCAGCCGCGTACCTGTTCAGCGTCTGCTCGATGCCCCCGGCGTTGAACGCGGCCTCGCTGGTCACCTTGTCCATGTGCGCTGAAACTTCGGCGGGCAGCGGTTGCAGGTTCGGGATCGGGGTCTGGTCGATCGGGGAGATGGCCGCGTCGGTGTCGAGACGCAGGTACTGCACGCGGCTGGAGATCACGAGCGGTTGACCGTCTCTGCCGGTGCGTCCGTCGACCATGTCGTGCTCGAGCATGCACACCAGGTAGGGCGTCGTGGATGCGTCGGACGGGTCGTGAAGGATGGTGCCCTTGCGGAGGCTTTCGCCGTGGTCGTCCGTGATGAGGCTGGTCATGGCGAGCATCAGCGGGTGGCCCGGATGCATCAGGGTTGCGTCGCCGTCAAACCCGTGGACGCGTTTGGTGGCCGGGTCGAACGTGATCCGGTGGTACTGCTGCACGACCGGGGTGCCGCGACCGATGATGCGGTCACGTTCACGGATCCGCGCCGGGACGTTCCGCAGCTCGTACCGGCCGTGCTCGCGCGGTCGTGCCGTCCCGTTCAGGTTCGTGAATGCGTCGAGGAAGTACGCCTCCACGTGGTGTGGTTGCAGCCGGGCTGCTTCGGCGCGTTCCATCTCCAGCCGGATAGCGTCGACCGCCTCGGTGTCCATGCTGGTGGGCACGAGTTGCTGGGAGTCCAGGAGCTCCTTGATACCGTCGCCGGCGTTGGCGTCGACGATCCGGAACAGTTCTTCCTGCCTGGCTGGGTCGTCGCCGTATTTGATGGCGTCGATCATAAGGTCGCGCAGCTTGTTGCCGTCGAAGACCTGCCCGAGCACGTCGAACACCTGGTCGGTGCCGAGCGCGACACGCTGCTGCTCGATCTTGTCGAGCAGTCGCGTGTAGACGTCGCCTTCGCGGGTGTCTTTAGCGAGCAGGGACCACATGTGGCACACGTTTGTCTGTCCGATGCGGTGGATCCGTCCGAACCGCTGTTCGATCCGGTTGGGGTTCCACGGCAGGTCGAAGTTGATCAGCAGGTGCGCGTTCTGCAGGTTGACACCTTCCCCGGCGGCGTCGGTCGCGACGAGGAAGGCGCACTGGTCGTCCTGCTTGAACGCCTCCTGCGCCTTCTTCCGGTCCTCACGTCGGACACCACCGTGGATCGTGACCACGCCGTCGTCACGGCCAAGGTGTGCGCGCAGCCGATCTGTCAGGTCGTTCAGAGTGTCCTTGTGCTCGGTGAAGATGATGACCTTGCGCCGTTGCCCAGACTTGTCCCGCAGGAGTTCGTCGTCAGAGTCGAGCACCTCACGCAGCTTGTCCCACTTCGCGTAGGACGGGGACGCCTTCACCCGCGCGGCCTGCTCTACGAGGTCTTCCAGGATCCCGACCTCGACCTGCAACTCCTCCACGGTCCGGGCCGCCGTTGCGGCGCACACGGCCTCGTCCTCGACCGCTTCTCGTTCAGCGTCGGTGTAGTCATCCACGTCGTGCTCGTCGTCCAGGTACGACGGAGCCTCGATCTGGGCTGTGCCGACCCCGTGCAAGCCCATACGGGCTTCCGAGAGCTCAGTGCGGAGCCGGTTCAGCCGTCGCTCGAGGGAACGGTGGATCGCAGTCGGCGATGACGCCAACCGTCGCTGCAGCGTGGTGAGGGCGAATCCGACCGCCCGGCGCTTCCCCCCGTCTTGGACGGCGTCAGCCAGGTTCATCTGGTTGCGGACGTAGTCGGTGACGTCGGCGTACAGGTCCTTCTCCGCCCCGGTCAGGTCGTACTGGACCGTGTAGGAGATTCGCTCCGGGAAGAGCTTCGTCCCGTCGAACGTGAGGAGCTTCTCCTTGACCATGCGCCGCATCAGGTCCGACACGTCGACCCGTCGTGTTCCGTCGCGCCCGACTCGTTCGAACCGGTCGGAGTCTAGGAGCGCCATGAACAGCTGGAACTGTTCCTCCTTGCCCGAGTGCGGGGTCGCAGTCATAAGCAGAAGGTTTCGGGTGTGCCGGCCCAGGCGTTCCCCGAGCTGGTACCGCTTCGTCTTGTTGACCTCGCCGGCCCACACGTTGGCGGACATCTTGTGGGCCTCGTCCACGATCACCAGGTCCCAGTCGACCGCGCACGCCTTGTCCTGGATGTTCTGCGAGTTCCGGGCCAGCACGTCCAGACGGGCGATCCACAGGCCGTCACGCTCGAACGGGTTGCGGTCGCCGTCGATGTGCTCGCGCGAAAGGATCCGCGCATCCAGCCCGAACTTCTCCGCGAGTTCGTCCTGCCACTGGTCGACCAGAGAGCCAGGGGCCACGACGAGCACGTTCGAAGCCGCTCCGCGAAGGATGAGCTCCTTGATCAGCAGCCCGGCCATGATCGTCTTGCCCGCTCCGGGGTCGTCCGCCAAGACGTAGCGCAGGGGCATCCGCTCCGGGGAGAGCATCTCCTCGTAGACGGCCTTCAGCTGGTGCGGCAGCGGGTCGACGTCCGAGGTGCCCAGGGCCGCTTGCGGGTCGAACAGGTGCGCCAGGCGCATCCTCCGGGCTTCTGCTGCGAGCCGGAACGACGCGCCGTCCGCGTCGAAGGAGAAGATGGATCCGGCTCTCACAGGCCGGATCTTCGCCAGGTCCTCGCTGTAGACCAGCTTCTCCGCGACATGGCCCTCGTCGTCGCGGTAGAGGACCTCCCATGCTCCGTCACCCAGACGGTCCACCGACCGAATCGTGACCGGTTCCGGGCCCGCCAAGCCCTGCACACGGGCACCAACTCGGAGACCTTCGGGCAGTGTCACGTCAGCAGCGTGGTCATTCACCTGCAAGCCTCCTTGGCTGGGCCCTTGTCGCGTGATGCACCACCCTATGGATGCCCACGGGACTGCTGAAGGTTCGGTTGACACCTTGACGTGCCCTATGGCTTGGTTACCCGTTGGCGTCTGCAGTCTCAGGCGGTGACGGTGGTGGTTTGGGAGCGTAGTTCGTATTCGATCGGGGTGCGGTAGCCGATGCTGGAGTGGCGTCGTTGGCGGTTGTAGAAGATCTCGATGTACTCGAAGATCGCGTTGGCCAGCTCGACTCGCGTCTTCCACTTCTTGCGGTTCAGCAGCTCGATCTGCATCGAGGACCAGAACGATTCCATCATTGCGTTGTCGAGGCCGTCGCCGACACTGCCGAAGGACGGCATCAGGCCCGCGGCGCGGATCTTGTCGCCGAAGGCCCACGAGGTGAACTGGACTCCGTGGTCGGCGTGGACGATCCCACCCGGTGCGGGCCGGCGGTTGCGGATGGCCATATCGAGGGCGTTGATGACCAGGGCGCTGTCTTGTCGGGTGTCGATCGACCAGCCCACGATCCGGCGGCTGTAGGCGTCGAGGACGGCGGCACAGAAGACCTTGCCCTCGCGGGTCGGGTGTTCGGTGATGTCGGTGACCCACAGCTCGTTCGGGGCCAGGCGGTGGAACTTGCGGTTGACCAGGTCCTCGCTGGTCACGACACCACGCAGCCGCTTGACTCGCGCCGGCCCTGGTAGGCCGTAGATCCCGGCCTGGGTCATGAGCACCGAGATCAGCCGCGAGCTGACCTGGACGTTCATCGCCATCGTTAGCTCAGCGTGGATGCGGCGGTAGCCGTAGGTACCGCGCGAGGCGACGTGGACCTCGCGGATCAGGCCGGTCAGCCACTCGCGGCGCAGTTGCGTGGCCGAGGTCGGCCGGTTCTTGTAGCGGTAGTAGCCGGGGCTGGAGACACCCAGCACCCGACAGCACTTCTTGACCGGGATGCCGTCGACGAGGCGGTCGATCCACCGGATGAACCCTTTTGGGTGCGGCTTCTCCTCCGCCAGGAACTTCGAGGCCGCACGGATGATCGCTAGCTCAGTCTCGAGCTCACGGATCCGTTTGCGCGCCGCCCGGAGCTCCGCGGACTCGGCGGTGGAGACCCCGGGACGCTCCCCGGTCGATGCGGTCCTGGCGGACCCAGGTGTGCAGACACCCGGCGCTGATGCCGAGCTCGTAGGCGACCTGCTTGATCTGCTTGCCGGCACGAACGAGCGCCACGGCTCGCTGACGAAACTCTGGCGGGTAGGGACGAGGCATGATGCACAGCCTTCCAAGAAGGCCCTCGACTCTTCAGCCAATCGGGTAACCAACCCATGGGGCACGTCACCTGATCTGTGGGGACGAGAGGTCCCCGCTGGAAGGATGTCGACATGCCTGCACCTCATCCCAAGGAGTTCCGTGATGACGTGGTCGCGGTCGCTCGTCGCAGCGAAGCACCGATCGCTCGGATCGCGAAGGACTTCGGGATCTCTGAGTCCTGCTTGCGGAACTGGCTGCACAAGGCCGACGTCGAGGACGGCGTTCGTCCTGGCGTGACCAAGGCCGAGTCCGAAGAGCTGCGTGCGGCCAAGAAGAAGATCCGGCTGTTGGAGCAGGAGAACGAGGTCCTGCGCCGCGCAGCCGCGTATCTCTCGCAGGCGAACCTGAGGCTGGGCCAGTCCCCAAAATGACCTACCCGCTGGTCCTGGACCTTGCCGCCGACGGGATCCCCGTCGCGGTGACCTGCGGGCTGCTGGGGTTCTCTCGGCAGGCGTTCTACTCCTGGCGTGCCAGGCCGGTCAGTGAGCGGGACCTGGTCGACGCGTACGCGACCAACGCCGCCCACGAGGTGCACCGCGACGATCCCGGGTTCGGGTACCGGTTCATCGCCGATGAGCTGGCCGATGCCGGCCACGAGGTCTCCGAGCGGCGGGTGTGGAAGGTGTGCTCGCAAGCCGGGATCGCCTCCGCCCACGCGAGGAAGCGAGGCAGGTCCAAGAAGCCCGGGCCGCCGGTGCACGAGGACCTGATCGAGCGGGACTTCACCGCACCCGCCCCGAACATGGTGTGGCTGACCGACATCACCGAGCACCCGACCGTCGA
>ERZ795062.2506-NODE-2506-length-12002-cov-128.650540_pt1 | contig 12002 bp, 10 predicted proteins | sample MGYA00375146_ERZ795062 | MGnify/ENA primary metagenome ERZ795062 (study PRJEB30191, sample SAMN05720281) | activated sludge metagenome | isolation source: Anaerobic digester | place: USA | collected 2015-07-16 ... | reverse complement strand
TCTCAATCATGTCTTTGACTTCTTGTTTCAATCCCTCATAGGTAGGCTACAAACTCTTTGGTAACATGTCTTTGTTGCTGTTCTCTTCCCAGTTTCAATCCCTCATAGGTAGGCTACAAACGATGTTTGGGATGATAACTACGAACTTGTTATGCATAGTTTCAATCCCTCATAGGTAGGCTACAAACTCTGGCCAGAAGCTTTACCGGCTTCATTGTTGGATGCGTTTCAATCCCTCATAGGTAGGCTACAAACTTGAACCCGGATCGACATGAAGATCGAACAACAACAGTTTCAATCCCTCATAGGTAGGCTACAAACAATTGCAGACCTGTCGATATTGAGCCAATAAGGTAGGTTTCAATCCCTCATAGGTAGGCTACAAACATAAATATATGGGATGGCATAGGATCGGATATAACAGTTTCAATCCCTCATAGGTAGGCTACAAACATCATCGTTTAACTCGATTAAGTCTAAATGACCAATGTTTCAATCCCTCATAGGTAGGCTACAAACCCTACATCATCGTCATCAGGAAAACAAAGTACAACGTCGTTTCAATCCCTCATAGGTAGGCTACAAACTGGTAGATATTTTCACTGTTTTACCGTTCAATACACTGTTTCAATCCCTCATAGGTAGGCTACAAACCTAGCTAGGGAGCCAGTGTCATGCTATCCCAAAAAAGTTTCAATCCCTCATAGGTAGGCTACAAACCAGAAAGGTCTTCATGTCCGACTTGTCGTATTCGGGGTTTCAATCCCTCATAGGTAGGCTACAAACTGCTGGAAAAACTGGGTTGGACACGGAAAGAATATCCGTTTCAATCCCTCATAGGTAGGCTACAAACTCTACATCATCGTCTTCAGGAAAACAAAGTACAACGTCGTTTCAATCCCTCATAGGTAGGCTACAAACTGTTATAATAAAGATAAGAGGAAATAAATAAAAGGAGTTTCAATCCCTCATAGGTAGGCTACAAACATGAACACATTATATCTATTTCACTGTGAACAACTGAGTTTCAATCCCTCATAGGTAGGCTACAAACATATAACGCCTATCAAGATCAAATTCCACAATTTCAGTTTCAATCCCTCATAGGTAGGCTACAAACTTAATAGCGATAACTTGGTAAGTAGTTAGTTTATAGAGTTTCAATCCCTCATAGGTAGGCTACAAACTATGGTGTAGTTGTGTTAATATGTGTATAAGTATAAGTTTCAATCCCTCATAGGTAGGCTACAAACATGTAACCATGAATGCACATATCCACCTATGAGCAGTTTCAATCCCTCATAGGTAGGCTACAAACATCTCCAGGCCAGCGTTTTCTATTTAACCTAACACAGTTTCAATCCCTCATAGGTAGGCTACAAACTTTAACTAAAATGAACGATATCATCTATTGAAGTTTGTTTCAATCCCTCATAGGTAGGCTACAAACTTTGCCATATATAACTTGATTATGGAATGGATAACTGTTTCAATCCCTCATAGGTAGGCTACAAACAGAAAACTCCCTTTTGTACATTTTACCTTTCAACGTTTCAATCCCTCATAGGTAGGCTACAAACACGATAATTCCATTTATTATTATTAAAAATAAGGTGTTTCAATCCCTCATAGGTAGGCTACAAACTGTACTTGATTTTGTGGAAAGCATGAATAAACAACAGTTTCAATCCCTCATAGGTAGGCTACAAACCCCGTTTCATATACCATGGTTGTCATGATTATAGTTAGTCAGCAAGGAGGAGTCAAATCGATTCTTCATAATAAAGGAATGTGATCATCACTAAGAATAACATCAGTTTTAGGCCGTGTCGATCCCTTGGTGTTTTTGCACTATCGAGGGTCGACAAAATTTATATCATCACATTTATATCATCATCGTCTGGCCTCCTTTTTCTAAGCCCAAAATTTGTCTGTCGAGATATTCTTGTCTCCGTAAGACGTAAAAAACAACTGAATCTTCTTCCTCGTTAATTATTTTATGCAAGTCAGCTTTGAGTCTGGCAAACTGCGCGTTAGTGAGCTCGCCCTCAAGCAAAGAATTTTGAACCCAGTTAAGATACCGTCTCCCAACGTGAAGCACCTTTGTTACGCGTTCTACATTGATGTCATAAGCCATAATTACAAACATTTTTACCACCTTGAAGCATAGGGCTCATAGGGATGGTCTCCTAAAAGATGTTTTTCAATTTTATATAAATCGAGCCTGATCAATCCGCGATAAGACACCTTTCGTCTTAACGTTGGATGATCTATGGTCGTCCTTAGCCTCTTCTCCCATTCCTCTATAAACTTTTGTCGTCCAGTTTCAGATAGATAAACTCCCTCAACACCGGAGGAAAAATCCTTTGCCTTCAATTGATTTTTATTTATCAGAGAAAATATTAACCTATCGACGAAGAGGGGTTTAAAGATTTCTGCAACGTCCAAATTCAAGCTAAAACGCCTGAAGTTAGTAGCGTGCAAAAATCCTATCCTTGGATCGAGGTGTGTTCTGTAAATCTCGCCTAAAACCGTGACGTAAAGCAAGGAGTTCCCAAAGCTGATTAATGCGTTCAGACGATTTTGGGGCGGCCTCCGCGTTCTTTTTGCGAAAGCAAAATCCTCATTATCGACAATGATGTCAAAAGCACTGTAATAAATCTCACGAGCATTACCTTCGACTGCCATTAATGCTTCAGGGGAGTTCTGTATTTCCACCGCGGGGCTAATTTGATTTAATTCTTCCAACGTATCTGAAAGGCTATCGATTCCTCTTCTTACATAATATTCTAAAACTTTTTTCATATTGTTGATTGCACCAGAAACGAAACGCCTTGCAAGGTCCATTCTTTTTTGTGAATCCAAATAATGTTCTGATTGTTTTAAAATTAAGTAGCCAGAATTATAGTATTCTCGAGGATAAAATGAACCTATATAATAACCATAATGGTTAAAGAAATGCATCGTGATTTCATTTTGCGTCAAAAACTCAAGAAATCGTTTATTAAAGTCCATTTCACCAAATATCTGTATATCAGCTATCGTTTCTACTGGCATGTAGCGTTTTTTACCGTCACCATCCTTGAAAACTAACGTGTTTTGCTGTCTTTCGAGGGTTCCGCTTGAAAGTATATACATCGTCTGTTTCATATTTCTCTACCCCCAACAGAACTCCGCATAAGCGCAAGAGCGACACATACCAGACCATTCAACAACAGGTGGATTAGGAAGTTCTATTAGTTGCTTTATATGTAGCAATGTTGCCTCGACTTCTATTTCTTTTTCTTCAGTTAGTATCACGTCTTCTTTTCTTTTCTGCCGTGGAAAACGCAATTCACCGACAAGCCCGCCAAACCCTTTATGCTTCAAGTAGTAAAGATAATATAGCACTTGCAATCTTGAAGCTTCTATCATTTTATTAGAATACTTTACTTCGAGAACTTTGCCGCTTTCTTCCAGAATATCAACTTTGATTAAAGAATCAATCAACACTTCATGTTTCTTTAAACGCGGGTAACTTGTCTCGTGAAGAAGAGCTCCTAAAGCAACCTTCTCACTCGACTTTTCCATTTCTAAGTGGTGCGAGTAAAGCCAAAGCTTTCTCTTGCACACTCCGTAATAGTAAATTTGGGTGCCTGTGTAAATAGGATTTATAGACTCATTATTTGCCCCGAATAATATTTGCATTATCCTCTGATTTCTCTAACAATAACCCTAAATTGCAGTCATAAAGAGCATCAATAATGACTGCACCATCTTTTGTTATTATAATACGATCTTGTGCTTTAAGCATATGGTACGATCCCAGGTTAATGGGTACCAATAATTCATTGGCTAGCAAATATTGTTTCTGAATTAAAGCCTCTTTATACTCATCATAAAGACATCGTGGTAATACCTCTACACTTTGAAATAAGCCATGGAATTCTTCCTTTCCTTCCTGAAATTGTTGAAATGGCCGTAATGCTTGAATTACATGCTGAAAGGCGACAGTTGCATCTTCATAACGTTGTTGACCTTTGTTAGGCCATCCATTTTCGTAAACTTTACTAACCCACTCAGTTGTAATTCTTACGGTCAAATGAGTTCCATCACGAGGTGCGTTTTTAAGAGTATTTACTAATATTTCTATATCGTACACATTAGATATCCGTTTCTCATCAAATTCAGTGGCAACATGCACTTCTGCTCCATCCGGATTAAAGCCATAGCGGTTTACTCTACCAAAACGCTGCAACAAATCATCCACTGGAGCTATTTCAGTGTATATAATATCAAAACTTATATCTAAAGATACTTCTACAACTTGTGTTGCCACCAGTACTTGCACTTCTTTTCTATTATCAAATTTAAGGGCTTTGATAATATCTTGCTCTTTCTTAACACGATCACGGCGTATAAAGCGCGAGTGAAGAAGTCTAATATCAATATCCATAAGATCATCCTTCAGTTGACAATAAATATCCTGAGCTTGTGCAACGCGATTAGCAACTACGAGAACTCGCTTGCCGTCCCTAACTGATTTTTCTATCTCTGGAATCAAATCCTCTAGGCACGCATTATGCCAACATATTTGATGCCTAGCTAAAGAGAGCGTTTTTCTTGTCCAATCGTCATTGTTGCATGATTCTAGCGTTATTGTCGAAATTTGATTGCCCAGGGCATCATATAACAACTTTTTTAAAAAATGCGGGAAAGTTGCACTCATAAACAGTAAACGAGCACCCAACTTTTTTAGGATCTTTACCATCTCTATAATCAAGGCAGTAACATGAGCATCATATACATGAATTTCATCAAAAATAAATATGGCCCCTGTCATTTCGCTTATGCCGATCTCGAAACGTGTAATGCCAAAAAACCATTTAAGCAGTTGAAAAGGTGTGGTAACTTTAATAGGTTTGTGAGCAAGGCGATTTAGCATAATATCTTTTTTTGCATAAGATGCTGACTCTTGATAACTATTACTCTGCTCAAAATGCTCTCTAAAAGCATAATCTAAAGCCCTTGCATGTAAAATACCCACATTTTCTCGCCCAAATATATTTTCAAGCGTATCAGCCATTGCTTCGATGCTAGCCTGATATGGCAAGACATAAAATATTCTCTCGCCATTTATGCGATTATTAAGTGCCCATAGCAAAGCAGCATTAGTTTTACCTGAACCAGTAGGAGCTTCTAAAAAAATGTCTCCTCTATATCTGCCCAAGTATTGTTGAAAAGGACGTAATGACGATAAAGAAACAGTTGGTAAAGAAACTTTGAAATCCTTAACCCCAGCACTAACAGCATGATCCGCCGCCATAAGCCACCCTCGCACCAACATTAGTGTAAGAGCTTTACTATCATAAAAAGGATGAAGGTCTTGTATTCGCTCCTGTATTTGTTTTAGGAAGTCTTTAGGAGGAAATAAAGCGCTAGGGTTGTTGGGAAATTTTAAAAAATTAAATTCTGAATGGCTCTCCCAAAATTGACCAAGCCAATCCCACGCATCCTCAAGTTCATGAGCTTTTTCTTTAAATTTGTTATTGATTTCAAGCATTACTTTCGGCGTCGGCAAGGAAGCTAATCCTGCATCACTATTAAGCTGTTGATCTTGTATTTCGCGATGATGAGTAAGCACAGCACTGGCTGCTAAATAAATTACTTCTTTGAGCGAATTTTCCGAATGACTCTCACTGGGGTCAAAGGACGCAAGCAATAGAGCAGTTGATAAAACTTCGTGACGAAATTCCCAACGATATTTGCGATCATTTAAGGCATTCTGAAAACCTTTAGCTGCTTTCCCGAGATCATGAGAAAGTGCCGCTATCTTAAGTGCAATAGCAAGTTGATTCACGTAATCTTCATTGAGCACAACGCGCCAAACTAATGTATATGCTTCGATAATGGAGTTTACATAGTGACATACTTCCTTTAAATGTTGTTTTAATGTAATTTGATCAACTTCCGATTTTGCCAAAGGTTCATTGAATGGCATTGAGTATCCACTCCTGTGTATAAATAGGCACTTCCATATCAATATCAGCATCTCTAACTAACCAGTGAGTAACATTTGTCAGACTTACCGGCTTATGAACGTCTATGACCCCAAAAACTTGCATTCCCAATGGGGTTCGCTCTGGTTCATCAGTGAATGTAACGGGTAAATTTTGAAGCCAAGCAGGTGCATGGTTCTGTGCCACTATACGATAGGGGAGCAATACCCCTTTTACTTTGCCTGCGTCAACATTCTCTAAGGTAGTACGCTCAATACTCTCAACACATGCTACATCTTGTGTCCGGCCTAAAAGTAACGCGTAACGTGGGCATCGAAAGTATTCCTCCCACATCGGCGGTAAATAAAGCGTAAGATTAGGCATTGTCAGGAATTCTCTTTGCATGACATTTCTCGGGCCAAAAGTTACATTATCTTCAGTTTTTTTACGTTGAACATTGATTATTGCTTCTAAATCTATAGCTTTGCTTTCATATTCAAAGCTATAAGCAATCCATTCGACTTCTTTTGGATATACCCAACGACCCACAGACGCTGAAAGCAATCCAAAAATCGTTGATAATGGAGGAACAGGCAAAGAAAGCTGATGACTTACAAAAGCAGGCACTCTAAATGAAGCAGTTAAAGCTGAAATCCTTATACGGATTGAGCTATACATCTAAATATACCTCCATAAATACAAAACAATCATACAGAATTTTTTATATTGAATAACTTTGTGCAAGAGAGAACTTTATTCTTCAAGTAAAGAGAAAATTGCTTCAATTCGATTAGCTGCCTTTTCTAGCGCCATTTGTGGAGTACCAACGATTTCTATGGATTTGCTATTACCAAATTTATTCAAGACCTCGTTTTCATTAGCCAAGACTGTTGGTCGATATCCCAGCAACAATGGTTTGGCATTGTTGGTCGATAAAAAACGGTTTTCGTAATCCTTAAGTACTGAATCCAATCTTTCAATGTTAAGAATGACAGACTCGTTATTATCATCTGCTGAAAATATTCTTTGAAATGGCGCATTCGCCCCATCTAAAAAACCGACTAATACAACCACTGGTGATACATCTGATAAGTTACGGGTTAGACGGGCTCCCCCTCGTAAATAAGCCATTGCCTTAAGAATCTCTTGAACGCGTTTTACCCTATTTTCCTTCGTCAACCAAAAAACATTTTGATAATTAGGATCAGCTCTAAGTTCTGTTTTATGTTTTTCCTTTGTATCTTCAGAAATATCACACATTTCACCAACCATGAAACGTCCGACATCGTTAAGTGAAATAGTGAAAACACCTTGCAAATAAGTGGAATAATGTTCTGCCTCAAATGGTATCATATCAGTATTTTGCGGAAGGTTTCGAGAAAAATGTCCGAAGTCATCAGTTATAATATTGGGCAAACAGGAAATTAATAAGCTATTTTTTAGAGGAGATATACGGCGGTATGTGCCAACACCTTCTTCATTATTCTCCACGGAAATTGGTTCTTCGTCGATCTGTTTTTTTTCTTTTTTTGCCGCTTTTTCCCTCCTTTTACGTGCAACCATATATCCAAATAAATCGTCTTCTTCATAAGTAATTGGATCGCCCTTTGTATATGCACTTTTTGCTTCCCGTGTAACCTCACTTGGTGTCCAATTAAAATCCGTATAAAGAACCTCGCGCAACCAACGTCGCCACGCTTGTCCAGATACATACGGGTAAGAACGTCTACCAACGCGAATTTGCTTTACTGCAATCGCATTATCTACTCTAATCCCTTCAGCTTGACCTGCATTATTTAAAGCAGCCCCATTAGCTTCGATCAAAATTGATCCTGTTATTACCGGATATGTCATATTTCTTCATCTCCTATACCTTGAAATATAATTCCATCTTCTTCATATTCATATTCGCTGTACTCTTCCCCTTCTTCAGTCGGTTCTTTAATATTTTCAAATAAAAATGCAAGCAAATAATCTCTTAATAACCAAAGTTGCTGTCTGTCACCCAATGGAGCGAGAAAAACAAAATCATCAAAAGTCATTGCCCCTGATTGAATAGAATTTAAGTATATTCCTCGTATACCGCTACCAGTTTTAGCTGTCTGCAGTTTTCCGGTCCATCTTTTAAAATTATTCAAATTTGCTATGAGTCTTTTGCCTATTTCCTGAAGACGGCGTAGTGTTTCGTCAGGAGTTATATTAAAACTAGTGATCGATAAATCAAATTCCCTCCCTTCTTCTATGCAATTCTGATAATCATATATTATTGCCAACAAAATATCCCTGATTTCTTTAATTATGTTGTAATCATTTGGAGGAAGCAAAGCATAAAACTCATCATGCTTGAGCCAGCCATTTTTCACATAACGCAATAAGATTCCGTAAAGTTCATTATCTTTTGCAGTACGTAACTCCATTACATATTTTTTAGATTCGTCATTTTTTGCTATAGATATTGCCAAACGCTCCAGAACATTTAATTTTGATTCCGGCAATTCTCTCACCTCCTTAAGATAAAGCCGATGACCTATCCACCCCCCTCTCAATTCAGGTTTTTCGTGATCCAAGCAGGCTTTAATGATTGATTCACCATTCAGTAACAATTTGGAAATCAACTCTACGTAGCGAATCCGGATTTTAACGTCATTTCCTTGAATCCAAGATACTTCTAATAAATCTTTCCAAAAACGATTAAATTCTTTGTGCGATTTCACCTGAAGTAGAGCTAGAAATTCCATTAATGCATGCGGAATAGGTAATGTTAATATGTAACCGCCACGATTATCATTAGAAAATAAATAGGCTGTTGTTGGAAGAGGGTTCTCGTAAATATGACGTAGCTGACTAGGCATTTCTTCTAATAAATTATATAAAACATAAAGCACAGTTCCTTCGTTGCCTGCAGTATTCCAGCTACTAAAAAAATCTAAAGTTTTATTCGCTGCAATAGCACTGTTAAAATGCTCCCAAACATATTTCTCGGAAATCCTTTTTGAGATGGCGAGATCTTGGGCATGCAGAAACCACAGGCGATTTCGCACTCCTGTTCGCATTACCGATAACGGGAAAAAGCGGGTAGCTAATGCACACAATCCACAGATACGAACGCCAAATGAAAAAGCAGGATAATAATTAACAATACCTTCTAGTAATGGCATCTTGTCTTTACGCCTAAGGAAGAACGATGACTTGGGCCGTCTTTCGCCACATATATTACAAATATCATAACCATTACTGCTATTATAGTTTTTTAAACACTGCTTCGCATGGTCCAATTCCATCTCTAATTCATTAGAAAATTTTTCGCGAACCATTTGTGCCTTTTCTTCATATGTCCCTCCCTTTTTCCAATTAGCTGGGTTAACGAGTTCACTATTGGGGAAAATTTGAGATAATGCTTTCCTTACGAACGCTCCTTCAACGCCTATGCCCAAAGCTTGATCACTGAGTAAAATTCGCTTTAGCTCCTTCACGGCCAATTCTAATGTATCGGCCGTGAAATCATCCAGACTACTCACTTGTACAGCTGCTGCCATAGCTGCCAACCCTGCATCCACAAAAGGATGCCCTGTCCAATGAATATTAACCATTCGCTGTATCGCCTCACTATTCTCTTGATATCATACCACCTTAATCATCCCAAACCCCTGACTGTTCTTTGCCCCTAAACCGGCGTCATAGGCGAGGTAGAAAAATTCCTCCGGAAGATTCAATTCGTAAATGCCTGTCCATCCCTTGATTACGGTGTCGCGATATTTCATTATCCTGAGGTCTTGTTTGCCAACCCTAATTGGCTTTATCCTTGCCCCTGCTAAATACGCAGGATCGCTGGGTCCCAGACCAAGGGCCTGACTTTTCCTCCATAAGTTTGTGAAAATCTGAATTTCCCAATCCCGTTCTGTAGGACTGTAGTAATAGGTTTTTTTTCGTCCATCTCCTGCGGTCAGTGTGCTGTAAACGGTAATTGGAGAAAGGGTTTTAACTTGGATTGGTCGAGCAAACTTTGGTTTTTCTTCGACATCTATTCGAAGCAACTCGCACTGTTGCGACCCTAACTGTATTTTGCCTTTTATTAAAAGGTGTTTTACAAAGGATTCGAGCACATCTTCGTGAATGGAACTCATATGTAATTTTAGTGGGCCGGTGAATTCAATAGTTTCCTTATTAATTGAGTATTTTCCGTATAGACGGCTATAAGTAAAGAAGCGAAACTGCCTTTTCCCAAAAGCAACTCCTTCGTTATGCAGTCTACTCGAAATAATGTTATCCAAATTACTATAAATGAATCCTTGTATTAAACTATTGTGATGAATGGGGAGTATTAACTTTTCCGATTGCGGGGAAAATTCAATTTTTATCCTCATACATATTCTCTTCCCTCCGAATTATCGCTAAGTCAATAATATAATACGTTATCCTATGATCTATATATTTATTAACATAAACATCATAGAATGTAACAAATACACTATAGCTTGAAAGAGGATAAACACGCAGAAGATACGTTGCAATCATATATGTCATATATGTATAGAATGTTATGATTTCGACAACTAACATTGAGTACTTACGCATGTGATGAAAATAACATTTTAGCAATAGGTATTGATCTTCGAGTTATCAAAATTCCTCTTTACCATGTGACACATATATCATATATTGCCACAAAAATCAATAGTCTATTGTTCATTGACAAAGCAAACTTAAAAAAGTAACATGTTCCATATACCAAATACCGTATGGCCATATGGAGGTAATAACGATGAGAAGAGCTGTATACGTTGTAATTGCAATGCTTTTTATGTTTCTTCTAACTACATGTGATATTGTTTATGCTGCAGCACCATATCATATCGGAATTGTTACGGGAACTGTGTCACAGGGTGAAGACGAACTTCGCGGCGCAGAGAGAGTCATACAAGAGTATGGAGATGCAGCATCCGGAGGCATGATAGTGCATGTGACCTACCCGGATAATTTTATGCAAGAAATGGAAACGGTAATAAGCCAGATCGTTGGCTTAGCCGACGATCCCCTTATGAAAGCAATTGTCGTAAACCAATCTATACCTGGAACGACAGAGGCCTTTAGGCGTGTGAAGGAAAGAAGACCAGACATTTTATGTTTTGCCGCTGAAGCTCAAGAGGATCCTGGCGTCATTAGTTCCGTGGCGGATCTTGTCACAAGTGTTAACGACATCTATAGAGGGTATCTCATTCCCGTAGCGGCAAAGATGATGGGAGCAACCGATTTTGTTCATATATCCTTTCCACGCCACATGAGCTATGAGCTGCTCTCCAGAAGGCGTAACATCATGGAAGCTACATGTAAAGATATTGGTTTGAAATTTCACTTCGAAACGGCGCCGGACCCGGTGAGCGATGTTGGGGTGGCAGGAGCCCAGCAGTTCATTCTGGAGAAAGTGCCCGCTTGGCTTAAGAAATACGGTCCTAATACAGCTTTCTTCAATACCAACGTCGCTCACGTTGAACCGCTTATCAGACAAATTGTTGCTTACGGAGGATATTACGTGGAGTCATCCGTACCATCACCATTAAGAGGTTATCCCGGAGCATTGGGGTTGGATCTGACAGCTGAAAAGGGCAACTTCCCCGCGATCATGAAAAAAATTGAAAATGTGATTATACAAAAGGGAGCCAGTGGAAGGCTTGGCACTTGGGCTTATTCCTGCGGATATGCAGAATCTGCAGGTTTAGTCGAATTAGCCAAAAGGGTTATTGATGGTAAAGCAAAAGCATCCATTGGAGACCTTATTAAGGCATATGAAAAATACACGCCAGGATCGCAATGGAACGGTAGCTATTACGTCGATCTAAACACCGGCATCGAAAAGACAAATTACATACTCGTCTATCAGGATACCTATGTCTTCGGGAAGGGATATCTTGGTTTGACGAAGCTTCAGGTACCTCAAAAGTACCTTAAAATCAAATAAACCATTTTCAACGTTTGTGTAGCTAAAACAATTTGAATTTGATATAATTTAGGCGTGGCTAATATACA
>ERZ795062.2500-NODE-2500-length-12023-cov-7.651822_pt1 | contig 12023 bp, 9 predicted proteins | sample MGYA00375146_ERZ795062 | MGnify/ENA primary metagenome ERZ795062 (study PRJEB30191, sample SAMN05720281) | activated sludge metagenome | isolation source: Anaerobic digester | place: USA | collected 2015-07-16 ... | reverse complement strand
CGAACGGCACCGAGATGCCGATGCGCGCAGTGGACGCGTTGCCGCCGCCATTGCTGCGCTCATTGGCGAGTGCGAAGGAAAGCGTCGGTGCGCCATTGGTCAGGCCGGAGGCTTCGCTCAACTTCGCTCGCGCAAGCTGAGACGATTGATTGGCCAGCAGCAGCGCTGGATGGTCGTCACGAACCTGCTGCGCGCTACCGTCTCGTGCCTCCGCCCGGTCAGACAAACCGCGACTGGCTGCATCGCCTATCAGCCCGCGTAGAACTTGCCGCGCCGCGAGCAAGCGCTGCTCCACCTCAACACGCGTCGACCGCAGCGTTTGCAGGTTCAGTTCCGCCTGCAGTGTGTCAACGCGGGCGGAATCGCCCGCAGCGGTTCGCCGTGCTGAGTCAGTCGCAACTACCTCCGCTCGTTTGACTTCGTCGTCGGCTAGGGCCAACTCGCTCGCCGCGAGTTGAACTGCCCAGTAAGCATCACGCACCTCGCCCGCCAGCTTGTGCGAGAGTTGCGCAAGGTTGGCGGTGTAAACCGCCGACTCGCTGAGCGCGGTAGTGCGTTGCAGGGACCGCCGTGAAGCGGTGGCAATCGGCGCGCTGATTTCGACTTCCAGCTCGCGTGCACCGTCGCGGTTACCCGCCTTGAGGCCCGAGGCGATGGTCGGGCTGTCGGCCAGCCATGAATCGGCGAGCGCTTCTCGCGATTGCAGTTCGCGCTGGCGCTCGCTCGCTCCCAGCCTCCACGGTTGTTGTGCCAGCGCCAGCTGAAAGGCCTCTCCAATCGATATGGATGCCGTGGACGCAGTCACGCCCGTTGGCGCATTTGCTGTGCTTTGTGCAGCCACAGGCAATGCAAGATAGCTGGTTGTGATCGCGATGACCAGCAGGGATCGGGCACCTATAGACGCTCGTAAGAAAAAGGACATGTTCGGTTCTCCGGAATCAAGAAATGATCTGGCGGGAACCGACGAGGAAAACGGCTGAAACGCCTGACACCAATGCGTCAGGACTGTGAATTAATGACGTCCTCGTCGGCTAGACGAGGCGCGACCAGTTGGGGCGCTCGGGACGTTGGCTGACCGCGCTGTGATGATGTTGATCGCGGCGGCTGAGGCTGATGGACGTAACAATCTCCACTTGCTCAAAATCAGCGCGCGCTTCAATCATGGCTGGCGAATGAAAGAAGTGACAGGCACCGCATTCACCGTGAGCGCGGGATGCGGAGTCGTCCAATTCTGCGCCATCTGCCGCAATGTCCGACGCTACGTCATGCAAATGCAGTGCGTTGTCATGATGATGGTGTCCGCCGGTGGCATGCTCAGTTGCATCGACAGAAGCGGCCAGCACAAACTGGAACGGCAGGACGCACAGCAATAACAGGGTAATGAACCGACGCATGATGGATTAGTGTAGTGACTTCCGTGAAAGTTCCGGCGTGCGCAACAGCCGCAAGCCGTTGAACACGACCAGCAAGCTCGCGCCCATATCAGCAAACACAGCCATCCACATCGTCGCATTACCGAACAGCGCGAGTCCCATGAACACGACTTTGATGCCGAGTGCGAGTGTGATGTTCTGCCACAAAATCGCATGGGTTCGCTTCGACAGGCGAATGGTTTCCGGGATGCGGCGTAGATCGTCGTTCATCACGGCGATGTCAGCGGCTTCCATCGCGGTGTCGGTGCCAGCCCCGCCCATCGCGAAACCAATGTCGGCCTGAGCGAGCGCCGGTGCGTCGTTGATGCCGTCGCCCGTCATGGCCGTTGCGCCGTATTGCCGCTGCATCTCTTGAATCGCTTTGAGCTTGTCTTCCGGCAACAAATTACCTCGGGCGTCCTTGATCCCGGCAAGACCTGCGACGGTGCGCGCGGTGGCGGCGTTGTCGCCGGTCAGCATGACCGGTGTGATGCCCAAGGCGATCAATTCAGCCACCGCCTGCTTCGATGATGCTTTGATCGTGTCGGCGACCGCGAACAGGGCGATCACCGCCTTATCGGTCGCGAGCAAGGTCACCGTGTGGCCCTGATTTTCGTGTTCCTGTAACTTGTTTTCAATTGTTGGGCTGCAAATGCCGCGCTCTTCGATGAGACGATGATTGCCCAGCCAATACTGCTTGCCGTCGATGACACCGCTGACGCCGCGACCGGCAATCGCAGTGAATGCATCGACGGTTTGCGGTGTGGACTCCAAGCCTGCTGCAACCGCTTTGGACACCGGATGATCCGATTGCGCCGCGAGACTATGTGCGAGCGTTGCTGTGGCTTCACGCGAAGGGCTCTCTGCCAATATCTCAAAAGCCACGAGCTTGGGTCTGCCTTCGGTAATCGTTCCGGTCTTGTCGAGCGCGATGGCCTTGAGGTTGCGTGCTTCTTCCAGGTATGTGCCACCCTTGATCAGAATACCGCGTCGCGCTGCCGCTGCAAGTGCGCTCACGACGGTAACCGGAGTTGAGATTACCAAAGCACACGGACAGGCAATCACCAGCAATACAAGCGCTTTGTAGGCAGCGAGCGTCCACGTCCAACCGAGAAGCCACGGTGTGAATAGCGCGACTGACAGTGCTAGCGCAAAAACGGCTGGCGTGTAGATAGCAGCGAAGCGATCCACAAAGCGCTGCGTCGGCGCACGTGTGCCTTGTGCCTGCTCGACTGCGTGAATGATGCGAGCCAAAGTGCTGTTACTCGCCACGGCGGTAATCTTGATTTCAAGCGTTGCCGTCTCATTGATCGTGCCGGCAAACACGGCGTCACTGGGTTGCTTGTCGACCGGGATACTTTCTCCCGTCACCGGTGCCTGGTTGATCGCGCTGTTGCCGCTGACAATCACACCGTCCAGCGGAATCCGCTCGCCTGGCTTTACTCGCACTATCGCAGCGAGCGATACCCCGCTCGACAGCATGCGCGCATAACTACCGTCCGCCTGCTTAACATCTGATTCTTCCGGGGCGAGTGCCATGAGGCTCTTAATGGCATTGCGTGCACGATCCACTGACCTGGCTTCAATCAGTTCGGCTATCGCGTACAACGCCATGACCATAGCGGCTTCTGGCCATTGGCCAATCAGGAAAGCACCGGTGACGGCGACCGTCATCAAGGCATTGATGTTCAACCGACCATGCCGAAGCGCGCCAAAGCCTTTGCTGTACGTGGATAGTCCCGCCAACCCAATGGCAACAGCGGCAAGCAGCATGCCTGTGGCCTTCCACGGTATGGTATCGGGCGCAAAGTACGAAAGCGCTTCGGCTGCGACTGCGAAGGCGAGTGCCGCGAAGTAGCGCGTCACTTCTGACCAGCCACTTCCCGATTCACTGCTGTGGTCATGGTCGTGATGATCGTGTTCAGCATGCGACTGGTCGCCGGCTGCGTTGTCAGCGCTAGTTTGACGCGTTCCGTCGGCGACAGGCTGCGGAGAGAAGCCTGCCTTACGAATTGCTTCAAGCGCGGGTTGCAATGCAGCATCGTCCGCATCAATCGCGAGCGTTCGCGCACGGAGCTGAAATGACAGGGATCGAATGCCCGCAATTGGCTCCAGCGCGCGCCGAATCTCGCCTTCTTCCGACGCGCAATCCATCGTAGAAATTCGCCAAAGGGTGCTCCGCGGTGAAGCAACAGCAAGCAATGGATTCGTCAATTCGACCGGTGAAGGAACATCACAACAGACGGAACTTTCGCAGCTCGTCTGGGTTTCAGGAATTTTCGCGGAAGACATAGCGAGGCCGATACATCGACAGAATGATCGCATTAGAAACCCTGTAGCCGCTACAGAGTCAAGCGTAAAATTTGCTGATCGAACCATCCTCTGTAAAAAGGCAGCCATGCGCATCGGTGAACTTGCAGAATCGACCGGCGTAGACGTAGAAACCGTCCGCTACTACGAGAAGTCAGGCTTATTGCCGCCACCGGCGCGTGAGGCCAACGGCTATCGCAGCTACGGCCAACCCCATCTCGAGCGCTTGGCGTTCATTCGCCACTGTCGGGCGCTCGACATGCCGCTGGCAGACATCACGCGATTGCTCAATTTCGTGGATCGACCGGCCTCGGATTGTGGTGACATTAACGTCCTGGTCGACGAGCAAATCGGTCGCGTCAAGGCGCGCTTGAAGAGTATGCGGGCTCTAGAGAAACAACTGACGGCATTGCGTCGCCAATGCAACGAGCCGCATTCGACAAAGGAATGTGGCATCCTGCACGAGTTGGTTTCTGCGGCGCATGGTGAAGCGTGTGCCTGCCACGCGGAGCATTGAGCGATGAGGGTTTATCGAACCGGACAAATCGGCGTTGCCAGCGCACTACTCGCTGCGGCGCTGTTTGGAGCCAGCACACCGTTGGCCAAACTGCTACTTGCGCAGATCGAACCGTGGTTGTTGGCGGCGCTTCTGTATCTGGGCTCCGGTGTCGGGCTCTACCTCGCGCGTAAGGTGATGCGGTCAAAGACGCCGACGCTGAGTCGTACCGATTGGCGCTGGATGCTGCTCGCGGTGCTCTTGGGCGGCATCATTGCACCGGTGCTGCTGGTATTTGGTTTGCAGGGCATGACGGGGTCGGGCGCATCGCTACTGCTCAACGCTGAAGCTGTTCTCACTGCCGTGATTGCATGGGTCGTTTTCAAGGAGAACGTGGACAGACGGGTGGCGCTCGGTCTGGTCTGTATCGTCGCCGGTGGCATCGTGCTCGGTTGGGGAGAAACCGTCGGAGGCAACTGGCTGTCCGCGTTGGCCGTCGTGGGGGCCTGCCTCGGCTGGGGACTCGACAACAATTTCACACGCAAAGTAGCACTGAACGACGCATCCTTCATCGCCATGGTCAAGGGACTGGTGGCGGGAACCACTAATCTTGTGATTGCGTTGGCGATGGGCGCAACGATACCGACTGTGTCGGCCGTGGGTTTCGCCGCTGTGCTCGGTTTTGCAAGCTACGGTGTGAGCCTAGTGCTCTTCATCATCGCGCTGCGTCATCTTGGCACCGCGCGGGCTGGGGCGTACTTTGCAGTGGCACCGTTTCTCGGCGCGGCGCTGTCCGTGCTGCTACTCGGGGAGGCCGTCACACTCCCACTGGTAGCAGCAGGGACGTTGATGACCATCGGCGTGTGGTTGCATCTATCCGAACAACATGCTCATGCACACGATCATGAAGCCTTGTCACACACGCACAGCCATGTGCATGGTGCCGAGGATGACCATCATGATCACACGCACGACGACCCGATCCCGCTAGGAACACGACATTCGCATCCGCACGTGCATCGGCCGCAAACGCACTCTCATCCGCATGTGCCCGACGCGCACCATGCGCACACGCACTGAACTGTTGTCCCTGTAACGTTACCTATTGAACAATAGAAACTATGGCTGAATCGGTAAGCATTTCGTTCTTCGATGAACAGTTTCGCAAGCAATCCAGCAACGCGCTAGCGCTAAATCCGTTCGAGCTTCTCACGCTGCCGTACCTCAAAGGTGACGTGCTTGATTTTGGCTGCGGTCTGGGTAACCTAGCTTTTGCTGCTGCGAGCAAAGGGTGCAACGTAACTGCGCTCGACGCAAGCCCGGCGGCCGTCGATCACATCCGAAAGCGTGCCTTGGCTACTGGGTTGCCCGTTGCAGCCTCACAGGCCGACCTGCGTGAGTACCCTCTCACGGGTTCGTACGACGCCGTCGTCTCCATAGGGCTTCTGATGTTCTTTGACTGTTCGCGGGCTATGCACGTCCTGCACACGCTGCAAGCGCATGTACGTCCCGGTGGTATCACGGCGATCAATGTCCTTACCGACGGCACAACCTTCATGGACATGTTCGACCCCGTTGATTGTTGCTTGTTTGCGCCGATGGCGTTGCGAGATGCATTCGACACGTGGGACATTCAGCACATGCAGTTCAGCGAATTCCCCGCACCAAACGATACGTTAAAGCGCTTTTGCACCCTCATCGCTCAAAAGCCAGCGCACGACTAGCGCGAGCTGTTCGGAAGTGTCCTCAGTGAAATGGGCATCACGGTGGCTTGATGTCGGCGATCGTCCTCAGCATGCAAATACAACGCTGTCGTCTCAAGCGAGGCGTGTCGAAGATTTTTCTGAATGAAGCGAAGATCAGTTCCCGCATCGGCTTGATGTGTTGCAGCGGTATGCCGCAACCAATGCGTTGATGCGCGTCGAAGCATTTTCGCCGCGGCAGGGTCAACAGCGTTTCGTGCTTCTGCTGCGCGCTGGAACACGTCCTTCACAATCAAATAGATCGCGGTCGACGTTAAACACGCCTCACGATTCCCAGCGATCGACATCACCAACGGACTGACGTCATCCGGGGCAATCACCGAGGGCAACCCATGAAACTCGCGATATCGTGTGTAGGCCTGCATCAGCTCCGCACCCACAGGTACATCGCCCTCGACATCCCCTTTGCCAACCACCCGAAGCCACCAATTTCCGCGCCGAAACATCAAGTCGGTCGCTCGTGCCTTCGCAGCCTCCGATGCGCGTAAGCCAGTGCCATGCAATAAACGCAACACCCAGCGCAAACGCTCATAGTTTTGTCGATCACGCGCGGAATCTCGTGGCCAAGTCTCCACAAAGTCCAACACAAATTCCCACGTCGCGTGATCAAGATAGCGTTCGACACGCGCAGGCTTTCGACCAGTCTTTCGCCGGCGTCGCAGCGCCAGAGGATTTCCCGCCAGATACCCTGCCGCAACCAGATATCCAAACAGCCCTGAAACAATCCCCATCGCATGGCGAACACTTCCCGCAGAGAGCCCGCGTTCGAACAGCCGACGATTGCTGCCGTGTCGGGGCAACTCGCGACTCATCCATTCAGCGCCTGGATTCGCGAGAAATGCTTCGTACGCGAGAAGATCTTCACGCGTCAAACTCGACAACGCCTTGCCACGAGCACCTGTCGCCCACAGCAGCAACCGCTCGACCTCTTTGCGATAGCTTCGAAGTGTGTGGGGTGTTTCGGCATACTCGGCAAGCCACGCACTCACCGCCTCGAAGTCGTTCGACGCCTTGAGCTGGCAACGTCCGCCGCGCGAACGGTTTGAACCTTCACGGCCATCAAGCAGTTCTGGTATCAGGAACGTGATCGTACGTGGTGGCTCACCAACCGGTACCAGTCGTGAGGGCGAATCAGTTCTTGGACGTGTCGGTACTGGATCCACTTGTTCGATGCTCATTTTTGCGGCCGTTGGGTCTCAGTGATTTCCCGCGAGGCGAAATTGTGAGTACGGTTCATTGTATTGCGATAATGAGAGTTATCGTAAATTCTTGAATCAAAACGTTACGGGTATAACGTAATACATCAATATACTGATGTAACTTAATCGATTTTCGAGGTGCGCAGATGGGGCGATCCAGCGATACACGTACGCTGACACGTACCGCCGCGGCGAAACTGGTGTCCGCCGGCCACCGGCCGCACGCGGTGACAGTCGATCTGATCTACGCCGAAATCAAGCAAGGTAGCCGTACCACGATCAACGACGAGTTGAAGCTTTGGAAGGACGAGCAAGCCAAGGTCAATGCGCTCAGCGCCGCCGTGCCCGACTCCGTGGCCAGCTCGATGCTCGCCCTTTGGGCGGTCGCCGTTGAGCAAGGTGAGAACGCGTTCGCCGAAAGGCGCGAAGCGCTGGAGTCAGATCTGGAAGCGGCCAAAGCGCTTGCGCAAGCTGCGGAGGCCACCTTGGCGGACGATCGAGCACGGCTGGAACAACTGCTGGCTCAACTTCAACGCTCGCAAGAGCGGGAGAGCATTCAGCGCGCCGAGATCGAGTCGCTACGTGCGGCCAAAGACGAAGCACTACAGCGAGCAGCAGGCGCGGAACGGGAAACAATCACTGTCCGCGCCGCCGCCCAGACGCGGGAAGCGACGCTCAGCGCCGATCATGACCAGAAACTCTCCGTGGCGCGCGCTGAACTCGCAGCCAAAGAGGCGACGCTACGCGTCGAGTTGCGACAAAGTACGGAGCGTCTCGAGGGTGTTCAGAAACACGTCATGCTCCAGGTCGCCGACGCTCGCGAACTGCAGCGTCGTGCGGAAGATCAGGCCGCGCGAGCCAACCAGCGCGGGGACAAGCTTGCGACCGAACTGGAATCGCTGCGGGGGCAACTCGCCGAGCTCCTTCCGGCGCACGAGCGAGCCCTGGCGGACCTGGCCAAAGCCTCCGGCGAAGTCAGCGAATTGCAGACGGAACGGGACGGACTGAAGGACGCGCTGGCAAGGACGACGGGGCAGCTTGAGGCGACCACAACGCATTTCGCCGCGCTGTCCGAACGGATCGTCGAACGCCAGTCGCCGAGTTCGAACTCGCGAAAAAAACGCCAACCGCTACAAATTGCACGAAAAACATAAAAACCGAAAAAAGAGCGATTTTCTAAGTCGTTGATATTGCTCGTTTTTATTTGGCCAACCGCTACAAATTGCACGAAAAACAATAACACCCCTGCATGCGGGTGCGTTCGCTCGCCTCGCGCAAGGGGTCAGGTGGCTCCTTGCCGGTGGAAGCACGCAGACGCACTGGCATCCAGGCACCGGCGTTCGCCTGCACCTTGGCGGCTGCGCTGGCGTTGCGCAGGCAAAAGTCGATCATCTCCATCGCAAATGAGTTAGCTGCGACATCGTCGGCGTTGGCCGCGTCGCGAATCGAAAGGGCGAGCGCTGTGCTGGCCTGCAATTCGGCGATACGCACCGTGCGGCGTGGCGGCGAGTCAGACGCCACCGGCGCTGTGCTGGCGTGCAACTGTCCCGGCAGCCCCCCCGGCGCACTGGGGTCGATGGCGCGGATACTGGAAGTACCAGCCGCAGCCACGCCTGCAGCGTTGGCCGAGGAGCCGGTGCCCGTGCCACCCACCGCCGCCCCAGCTACCGTGCGGCCGTTCGCAGCGGTACGGCCGTTCCACCCATAGAAGGCAACGAGCGCCAGGGCGGCGAGCAGGAGCAGAACGGGAACGGGGCGCAGACGCATACCGGATTGTGGCGAACGAACACGACCATTGGAGTTTAGCGGTCACGCCTGGCGCTGACCGTCGCGACGTATCGCCGCGCCCGGCCGGACGCAACGGCGTCTGCGTGCCGCAGTGTCGGGGCCAATGACTTCATTCCTGTTTGATGACAGTTTGACGGCCAGGATTCCGTCTGAAGCATGACCGGTCAACGCTTGTTGGCGGGCCATCGAATCCACTCAACCTACCGCGCTGCCCCGGCAGCGACTCCCATGCGCTGTACCCTTCTCATGAAACGCCTGTCCAGGCTGGCGGTTGCCACCATGATGTTGCTTGCCGGCCTGGCATCAACGGCACCGGCCCTGGCCGCCGAACGCTTTGTGTCCACCACCGGCAGTGACAGCACGGGCAACGGGTCGCGCGCTGCGCCGTATCGCACGCTCTCGCGGGTGCTGTCGCCATCGGCGGGCATCGTTCGCGCGGGCGATGTGGTCACCCTGCTGGCGACAGCGTCCAACCCGGTGTTCAACGAGTGTGATGTGCGCTTGCGGGTGCCGCTGACGATCCGCTCGGACGCGGCGCGACGGGCGCATATTCATTGCGACATACAGACGCCAGACAGCGTGACCATCCAGATTGACCCGGACGCGTCGGGTTCGCGGCTGTCGAACCTTGAAATCAGTGGTGGCCGCTACTACGGCATCTTTCTGCAGACCGACTGGGATGTGCAGGGCAATCCCGGTGGACGCGGCGCGTCGAACATCGTGATCGAGGACGTCTACGTGCATGACACCGGCCGCGACGCCATCAAGATCACGCCGAAGAGCGACTATGTGACCATCCGCCGCGCCGAGATCGCCCGCAGCGGTGCTGGCTACGCACCAGGCACGCCGCTGGACGACAAGAACGCCGAAGGCATCGATAACGTCAACGGATCGTTCATGATCGTGGAAGACAGCTACATCCACGATACCGCGACCACCGGCGTTTACTTCAAGGGCGGCGCCACCGATGTGATCGTGCAACGCAATCGCATCGAAAACGTCGGCATCGCCGGTGTGCTGGTGGGCTTTGACACCAGCCCGGAATATTTCGATACGGTGCGCAACCCGCAGTATTACGAGGCCATTCGCGGCATCGTGCGCAACAACGTGATCCGCAATGCCAACTACGCTGGCATCGGCCTCTACGCCGCGCAGGACAGCGTGGTCGCCAATAACACCGTGATCAACACCGGCAATCTTGGTCACGCAGCGCTTTACTTCGGCGTCACCTTTCAGGACTACGAGCCCGCTGCCGGGCGGCCCGCCAACCGTGGGGTGGTGCTGCGCAACAACCTTGTCCAGCAGCAGGGCGGCGACTGCATCCGCATCCGCTATTCGGACGAACTGGGTGGCTTGTCCGGGTTGGCTGGCACGGTGGACAGCGATTTCAATGTGTTTCATGCTGCATCCGGCGCCTGCGTGTTCGCCGACGCGCGGCCGGGCAGCACGCTTGCTGGCAGTGGGCTCGCCGCGTGGCGCACGGCCATGCAGGCCGACGGCGCCAGCACCGAGGTCGCAGTGGCACTGGACAGCACTGGCCGGCCACTGAGCGGCGGGGCCACCGAAGGGCGAGGCGCGCCGCTGCCGGCCGTCGTTGATGATCTACAGCGGGTGGTGCGGGTCTCGCCACCGGATATTGGCGCGCATCAGGTGACGGCGGCTGCCGGTGTTCGCGTAATGTCAGAGTTCCGTCATGGCGAGCTTGACTACTACTTCATCACCGCGCGCGACGACGAGAAGCTGTTGCTCGACAGCGTCAACGGCTGGCAACGCACCGGGGCAGAGTTCAAGGTGCATGCCAGCGTGCAGACCGGGCTGCATGGCATTGCCCGCTACTACTTTGATCAGGTGGCGCGCGGCGGCCAGCGCGGGTCGCACTTCTACACGGCCATCGCTGCGGAGAAAGACGCGCTCGCTGCGCTGAACCCGGGCAACGCACGGGCACCGCGAGTGCCATTTGCGGAAGGAGAGGATGGCTATGTGCCGTTACCAACCGTCAATGGCAGCGTGGCAAGCTGCGGTGCGGGCTACTGGCCGATCTACCGGGCGTTTCGCGGGCCGGCGCGGTTTGCTGATGATGCCAACCACCGGTTCACCACTGACGCCCGTCTGCACGAGCGGCTGGTCGCCGCCGGCTGGGATGGTGAGGGCGTAAAGCTCTGCGCGCTGCGCTGATGCGTATTTGCACCGCATGAGGCGTCTAAGTCAGTGACTTTTTCGTAGAAGCCCCACTGCATAGGGCCTTGCGCCGCAATTGGTGGATAGTCGACTTCAGTAGTTTTTGCGCTCTGAGCCCAATTCCATAGCGGCTTTCACGAAAGAGCCGCTGGGCATTCCGCGCGTCGGCGCCGCAGCGCCGAACGTCGCGCCGTCAGGCTGCGACCGCCTGCTTTTCGCGTACCAAGTCCAGTGCCGTCCACTCCGAATCCAGGGCATCGACGAAAACGTCGAGCATGGCGGACGTGTGGCAGGGCCCCGGCGCGATGCGGATGCGCTCGGTACCGCGCGGCACCGTGGGGTAATTGATCGGCTGCAGATAGATGCCGTGGCGGTCCTGCAGGCGGTCGGTCAGCGTTTTCACCTTCACCGGATCGCCCACAAACACCGGCACGATGTGCGATTTGCTCGGCATTACCGGCAGGCCGATGGCCGTCAGCCGCGCCTTCATCTCCGCCACGCGCTCGCGCTGCAGGCGGCGCTCTTCCTGCGAATTCATCAGGTGACTGACGCTGGCAATCGCGCCCGCCGCCAGCACCGGGGCCAGTGAGGTGGAGAAGATGAACGAGGCGCCGAAGCTGCGGATGCAGTCCACCACCGCCGTATCGCCGGTGACGTAGCCGCCCTGCATGCCAAAGGCCTTGCCCAGCGTGCCCTGGATCACGTCGATCTGGTCGGCGACGCCCGTCTCCTGCGACACGCCACCACCACGGTTGCCGTACATGCCCACGGCGTGCACCTCGTCGAGGTAGGTCATGGCGCCGTATTTCTTGGCGATGCGGGCGAATTCACCGATGGGGGCGATGTTGCCGCTCATCGAATAAACGCTCTCAAACAC
>ERZ795062.2495-NODE-2495-length-12031-cov-5.181279_pt1 | contig 12031 bp, 14 predicted proteins | sample MGYA00375146_ERZ795062 | MGnify/ENA primary metagenome ERZ795062 (study PRJEB30191, sample SAMN05720281) | activated sludge metagenome | isolation source: Anaerobic digester | place: USA | collected 2015-07-16 ... | reverse complement strand
AAAGAATTTCTGATGAAAATCTGATTTTTATTTCATCAGCGTTTTTTCAACGCAATATTGAGTATTATCTGTAGTATCATAACAATTTTCACAAGGAGAAGTAGCATGTTTTCACGTAGCGTTACTGTTGAATCTTTTGACCCGGAAGTAGCTAAAGCGATTGCCCAGGAAGTAGAGCGCCAGCAAGATCACGTTGAGCTGATTGCTTCCGAAAACTATGTAAGCCCGGCGGTGATGGAGGCGCAAGGCTCGCAATTAACCAATAAATATGCCGAAGGCTACCCCGGCAAGCGCTATTACGGCGGTTGCGAATATGTAGACATCGTTGAGCAACTGGCGATTGACCGCATCAAAAAACTGTTTGGCGCCCAATTTGCCAACGTGCAGCCGCATTCCGGTTCACAAGCCAACCAAGCGGTTTACACTTCAGTATTGCAGCCGGGCGACACCATTTTGGGTATGAATCTGGCACACGGCGGTCACCTTACCCACGGCGCTTCGGTGAACATTTCCGGCAAACTGTATAACGTAGTGCCTTACGGTTTGAATGCTGAGGAAACTTTGGATTACGATGAGGTTGAACGCTTGGCTTTGGAACACAAGCCGAAAATGATTGTGGCCGGTGCTTCTGCTTACGCGTTGGAAATCGACTTCAAACGCTTCCGCGAAATTGCCGACAAAATCGGTGCCTATCTGTTTGTCGACATGGCGCACTATGCCGGTTTGATTGCCGCCGGTGAATACCCGAATCCGGTGCCGCACGCTCACTTCACCACTTCTACCACCCATAAAACCCTGCGCGGCCCGCGTGGCGGCATCGTGTTGACCAATGATGAAGATTTGGCGAAGAAAATCAATTCTGCCATTTTCCCAAGCCTGCAAGGCGGCCCGCTGATGCACGTGATTGCGGCCAAAGCCGTTGCGTTTAAAGAAGCGCTGGAGCCGGGTTGGAAAGACTATGCCAAACAAGTGAAACTGAACGCCAAAGCAATGGCCGAAGTATTGACCGAGCGCGGTTTGCGCATTGTTTCAGGCCGTACCGAAAGCCATATGTTCTTGGTGGATTTGCGCGCCAAAAACATCACTGGTAAAGCTGCCGAAGAAGCTTTGGGCAAAGCGCACATCACCGTAAACAAAAACGCCATTCCGAACGACCCGGAAAAACCGTTCGTTACTTCCGGTGTACGCTTGGGTGCTTCAGCCATTACCAGCCGCAGCTTTGATGAAAACGATACCCGTGAGTTGGCCCATCTGATTGCTGACGTACTGGATGCGCCGAATGATGAAGCCGCCTTGAAAGCCGTGGCCGAAAAAGTACAAGCTTTGTGCGCCCGCCGCCCGGTATACGGTGCTTAAGGATTAGCGTTTACATTTGAAAAAAGCCATCCCCATGCTGAAAAGCATGGGGATGTTTGTTTGATGGGAATGCCTGTCTGAAAAGAATGTTTTCAGACAGGCATTGAATAAAAGATAAGCGATTATATCGATAATTGTGTTAGCAGGCTTGGTTTGAAGTACCGCTTAAAAATAATACCGTTGAAAACCGCGAAAAAACGGCGTTTTGCCTTGAAAACAGCGGCAAACAAGCGCAAAATACAGGCAACTTTCACAGCGTGTCGCGCAACACCGGCACGCTTTCAATTTTCTAAATAATAATTAGGACGCTCGCTAAACGTTCTAGCCTCAATCTTGATTTCGCTAAGGATTATTGCCATGTCGCAAGAGTTACATCCCGAAACGCTGGCCATTCGCGGTGCGAAGGAACAAACTGAATACAACGAACATCAACAAGCTTTGTTTCTGACCAGCAGTTTTATGTTTGATACTGCCGCCGAAGGCGCGGCGCTGTTTTCCGGCGCCCAACCGGGCTTCACTTATAGCCGCACCGCCAACCCCACGGTAGAAGCCTTTAATAAGCGGGTAACGCTGCTGGAAGGTGCCGAGCAATCGGTATCGATGGCCACCGGCATGGCGGCGATTCAGGCGGCGATGTTGACTTTCCTCAGCGCGGGCGACCATCTGATTTGCAGCCGCAGTCTGTTTGGCACCACCATGGGTTTTGTGATGAACCACGTGACCCGTTTCGGTATCGAAGTCACTTTGGTGTCGCAAACCGACCTAGCCGAATGGCAGGCGGCGGTGCGGCCTAATACCAAAATGCTGTTTCTGGAAACACCGTCCAACCCCTTAAACGAAATCGCCGATTTGGCCGCGCTCGCCGACATCGCCCATGCCGCCGGTGCTTTGCTGGTGGTGGATAACAGTTTCTGCTCGCCCGCCTTGCAGCGCCCGTTGCTGTTGGGCGCCGATTTGTCGGTACAATCCGCCACCAAAGCCATCGACGGCCATGGCCGGGTACAGGGCGGGGTGGTTAGCGGCAGCCGCGAGTTGATGGGCAAAATCCAGATGTATATGAACAGCGCCGGTTTATCGATGTCGCCGTTTCATGCTTGGCAGTTGTTGAACGGCCTGGAAACGCTGTTTGTGCGCATGGAAAAACAATGTGCCAATGCCGATAAAATCGCCGCCTGGTTGCGCAAACAGCCGAAAGTGCTGAATGTTTATCATGCCGGTTTTGCCGATCATCCGCAGGCCGAGTTGGTGAAAAAACAGCAACGCGCCGGCGGGATTGTGGTGGCGTTTGAAGTGGAGGGCGGCCAAGAAGCGGCGTGGGCGTTGATGGATAAACTGAAAATCTTCTCGCGCACCGCCAACTTAGGCGATGTGCGTTCCACCGTTACCCACCCGTGGACCACCACACACGGCAGAATGGCGCCGGAAGACAAACTGGAATCCGGCATCCGCCAAGGCTTGTTGCGGCTGGCGGTGGGCATGGAACATGCCGATGATTTGATTGCTGATTTGGCGCAGGCAATGGCGTAATGCCTGTCTGAAACCTATTGGAAGGATGATGTTATGGATGAGGCAACGTTTGCTGCGTGGTCGATGAAAATCGGTTTAACCGTATTGATTGTGTTTTTGGGCTTTATTATCTGGGATTTGGGCAAGAAATCGCAGGCCGGTAAATTCGGCATGTTTATCTTGTTTCTGGTATTGGGACTGGGTATTTTCGGCTTTATTTTCAAAAACATCTTGGTTGAATTTTTGATGCCCAAGTAATTATTCTATGCCTGAGACCTTTGCAAAATACTTCCTAAGGCCGTTAGATACACAAGTGACGTCATTCCCGCGTAGGCGGGAATCCAGCTTGAATTTTAAGAAACTATTGTTAATCAATTGCTTGTGAGAATTTAACATGGATTCCCGCCTACGCGGGAATGACGTCAGTAGGGAAATCTAGGCGTTTAAAGCTTTTTTGCAAAGGCCTCTGCCTGTCTGAAAAGATAAATTGTTTTCAGACAGGCATTCTTCAATTAAACCATTTGGACTGCCTATGCTGCGCTATATCTTGCAACGCCTGCTGCTGCTGATTCCCACTTTATTCGGCATCTTGGCGATTACCTTCGCGGTCATCCAGTTTGTGCCCGGCGGCCCGGTTGAGCAGATGGTAACTCAGCTCACCCAAAGCGGCGCGATGAGCGAAGCAGGCGGCTCATCTTCTTCCTCGATGCTGCAACGCGGCAACCGCTTAAGCGCGGAAGACATGGCGCAGATCCAAGCCTTATACGGCTTCGATAAACCGCCATTGGAACGTTTTGCCGACATGATCGGCCGTTTCCTGCGTTTCGATTTGGGCGAAAGCTTCTTCCACCATCAAACCGTGTTCGAGCTGGTGAAACAAAAATTGCCGGTATCGATGAGCCTCGGTTTATGGACATTTTTCCTCACCTATCTGATCTGTATCCCGCTGGGCATTGCCAAAGCGGTGCGCGACGGCAGCCATTTTGATGCCGCCACCAGCATCGTGATTCTGGTGGGTTATACCATTCCGCCGTTTGTGTTGGGCTTGGTGTTGCTGGTGCTGTTTGGCGGCGGCAGCTTCTGGGCGTGGTTTCCGCAAGGCGGCTTGGTGAGCGACGATTGGGCAAGCTTCAGCTGGCCGCACAAAATTGCCGATTATCTCTGGCACATGGCGCTGCCGATTACCGCCTCGGTGGTCGGCAATTTGGCGGTGATGACGGTGCTCACCAAAAACGTATTTCTCGAAGAAATCCGCCGCCAATATGTTTACACCGCGCGCGCTAAAGGCTTGGACGAGAAAACCATCCTCACCCGCCACGTGTTGCGCAACGCCATGATTCCGCTGATTACCGGCTTTCCCGCCGCCTTTATCGGCGCCTTTTTCACCGGCAGCTTGCTGATTGAAACCCTGTTCTCGCTCGACGGCTTGGGCTTGCTCTCTTACGAAGCGGTGATGAAACGCGATTATCCGGTGGTGATGGGTACGCTGTATGTGTTTACCCTGATGAGCTTGGTGGCAAAATTATTGTCGGATATTTCCTATTCTTGGGTGGATCCGCGCATTCATTTCGGTGGGCAGAAATAGGAAAAGGCTGTCTGAAAGGTTTCAGACAGCCTATATTTAAGCTACTATGGTGAAGTTACAATTGCGTAACCAATTGTCTACCAAGGAATCATGTGGGTCAGTTGTTACAATTTTGGCAAAATTAACATCACCCGCATTGACTCTTAAGTCTGCTGGGCTAAATGGAATTGGTATATTGGCCATACCGTTTAGCAAAACCAGACTTTTGTGGGTAATAATGTTATTTTGATATTTAACGGTATATTCTATAAGTTTCGTGTTTGGGCTGCGGAATTGCGGAACCCAATTTTCATTAAATTCTTGCCAATTATTATCTGGTGCCCGTTCAATTCTTAAATTATTGTCAGGTCGGTAAATAAATGTGTCTGTTGCTTCATCTCTTAGCCATTCGCTCGGTGATGAAGTAGATAGAATCTGGTTAATTCTTACTTGTACTTGCATTATTTGTATATACCTTTTTCGTAAAGCATATCAACAAATTGTTTACCAATATCTTTTATATTCTGCTTCAATGAATGACAATCTGCAATGAGTTGAGCTGGATTTAAGCCAAATGTGTAAGAAGATTCATGATCAGTTTGAAAAAACACAAACTCTTCTTTTTCGGAGTTTTCGTGGTAACTGAGATAATATTTTCCTATATATTTTCGATTTAATGTATTTATAAACTCAAAAAGTGAGTGCTCATGTTCTTTCAGCTTAGTACGTGAGCCAATACTGAAGTAATCAATTATTTGTATCCTGCATTCAGAGGGTGTAAGAAGAACGAAAAATTCAGATTTATCAATGATAATTGTAAGAACATTTTCCTTAACATCAATTACTTTAATATAAGCATTATTGAAAATATTGACTAACTGTTGAACAGTAACGAATTGTGGATCGATTAAATTGCCCATGAGTTTTCCTTTTTGAGTAATATGTTTGTATAAAACAGTTCTATGTTAGAATAATCACCAGCTTCAAACCACCAACAGTTATTCCCTGTAACCCGCCCAAAAAGTATCTGGATTGGATATTATGCAGATTAATGAGAAGATTAAAAAAGTGCGTGAGTTAAACCAACTTACGCAAGAAGACATGGCTACTCAGCTTAATATGTCCACTAACGGATACGCAAAAATTGAGCGCGGCAAAACTCGATTGAATATTCCAATGCTGGAAAGAATCTCAGCGGTACTGGGTATGGACTTGATGGATTTATTGAGTATTGATGATAGAAGTTTGATTTGCTTGGTCAGCGAAAACAGTCAGCATAGTAGTAATTATTATGGTTCGGATACTTCGGCCGAGGTCGAAAAAATGCAACTGATGCTTGATCACAAAGAACAATTATTGATTCAAAAAGAACGCGAAATCGAAGCTTTGAAATTGGCATTGTCTGCTTTTCAAAAAGCGTGATTATTGTTTAATTTTAGGCCGCCTGAAAATATGAACTTACTCTATTTTCAGGCGGCCTAATCATTTACAATTACCGGCTGGTTTTACCGTGATTAATCTGCGTAAGCGCCTCGTTGATATCAAACATTTTGTAAATCACTTCATCAACGCCGAAAGATTTCAAACGGGCGGTATGTTTTTCCACATAAGCCAGCGCGGTGGCTTCGTTTTCAAAAAGATAAATGCCGCCGGCTTCTTGGTTTTGACGGCTTTCCGTCCAAACTTTCCAGATAAAACCCGGTTCGTGGTTAATCGATTCGGCCAGCTCTTTTAATTGGGTTGCCATTTCGTCGCCAAACGGGCCTTGAAAGGGAAAATGCATTTGCAGAAGTTTTTTCATGGAGTTTTCTCGCTTGAATAAAAAAGCAGCAGGGTTGGATATGCTGTACGATAAAATGCCGAGCAACTCAATAACGAGGCTTCGGCAGCCACTTTCCATTTTATAGAGTTGAATAGTCAATATGCAAACATCTTCCACCAAAACAGCATGGCAGGCTTTTAAACAGCACAAACGCGGTTGGTTTTCGCTGCGCCTATTAGCTTTGTTGTTTGTGCTGGCGCTGCTGGCACCGGTGTGGAGCAACGATAAACCTTTGTGGGTGAATTATCAGGGGCAGCATTATTTTCCGCTGGTGAGTAACTATCTCGACCGCGATTTCGGCGGCGATTTTGAAACGCCTGCCGATTATTTCGACCCTTTAATCCGCAAAAACATCACCGAAAACGGCAACAGCGCCGTGTATCCGCTTAATCCCTATGCCGCCAATACCTTAAACGACTTCGATACCATGCCCGATCCGGCGCCGCCTTCGGCCAACCACTGGCTGGGCACCGACGACCGCGGCCGCGATATTCTGGCGCGCTTGGTGTATGGCTTTCGCGATTCGCTGTTATTTGCGCTGGCGCTCACCGTGATTACCACCGTTATCGGCGTGCTGGCGGGCGCGGTGCAGGGTTATTTCGGCGGTAAAGTCGATTTGGTGATGCAGCGGTTTATGGAAATTTGGGGCGGCATGCCCGAGCTTTATCTGCTGATTATTTTGCTGTCGTTTTTTAACCCCGGCCTGCTGATTTTGCTGCTGTTACTCTCTTTATTCGGCTGGATGGGTTTGTCGGACTATGTGCGCGCCGAGTTTTTGAAAAACCGGCAGGCCGATTATGTGCTGGCGGCTAAAAGCATGGGGGTGGGCAACCGTGAGATTATGTGGCGGCATATTCTGCCCAACAGCTTAACGCCGGTGCTGGCCTTTTTGCCGTTTCGCATTTCCGGCGCGGTGTTGGCCTTAACCAGCCTCGATTTTCTCGGCTTGGGCGTGCCGACTTCGCAGGCGAGTTTGGGCGAATTGTTGTCGCAAGGCAAAGAAAACTTGGATGCTTGGTGGATAGGTCTGCCGGCGTTCGGCACGCTCACCGTTATGTTGCTGCTGCTGGTGATGGTGGGCGAGGGTTTGCGTTATGCGTTTGATGTGCGCGGTCGGAAATCTTAATTAAAAAATAAGGGGAATAAAATGAGTAGAGCAGATGTTGAAGAATTATTAATGGCGGTTGATGAGTCTATTAACTCTCTCAAAGGATATAACAAGATTACTAAAGTTAAAGTTAAATCTATTCTTGAGCATCTAAGAAGTTCTTTAGATTTTATTGCAAAAGATATTAATGATAAGTTGTCTCAACCAAAAGAACGGTTGTATTTCCCATACGGTAAGGATAAAAAATCTTTCGAAGATAGAATGGCAAAAAATTTAAAAGGTTTAGATGTAGAGTTGCCCAGCATATATCGTTTGATTAGTGAATTACAGCCCCATCAATGTGCTGATGATTGGTTAATTACTATGTGTTCGTTAACAAATACCATGAAGCATAAGGGATTAGAAGGTAGTCATGAGTTAGAAAAATTAATGGAAGTGGCATTTGGGGGAGACTTGGATCTTGCATGTATAAAGTTTGAGATAGAAGAGGGGGCTGAGGGTGAATTTAGTGGCCATCTAATAAGTGATAACACATTGTTTTATACAACTGCTGATGGAATTGCTAAGCAAGAAAAAATGGGAACCTACCGTATAGAGAAAAATGATGTAATTGTTGTAGATGAGGCAGATTCTTCAGTTAATTTTGTGGTTAGAAAAGATAAGATCTATATCATTGATAGTTCTTATACAAATGGAAAAACGGTTGAGCTGATTCCCTTTTTAGATAAATGTTATAAAACAATAAATGAGTTTTCTAATAATGTATATAAACAACTTCCATAAAGAATGATTTAGATTAATGAATATTCTGGAAATCGAGCATTTGCATGCGGCCTTCCCCGGCAATACGGTGTTGCACGACATCAATCTGGCGATTCAGACAGGCCGTAAAACCGCGATTGTGGGCGAGAGCGGCAGCGGCAAAACCGTGCTGGCGCAAGGTGTGATGCGGCTGAATCCCGATGTGTCGCTGCAAGGCAGTATGCGGTTTCAGGGGGAAGACTTGCTGGTCTTGCCGGAAAAATCGCTGCGGAAATTGCGCGGCCGCGACATCGGCATGGTGTTTCAAGAGCCGATGACGGCGCTTAATCCGGTGATGCCGGTCGGTCGCCAGATTGCCGAAGTGCTCACTTTGCATTTGGGTTTGGACAAACGCGCTGCCTGGCAGAAAGCCATTGATTTGCTGCGCGAAACCGGCATACAGGATGCCGAAGAAAAAGTGTTTGCCTATCCGTTTCAACTTTCCGGCGGCCAGCGCCAGCGGGTGATGATTGCGATGGCGGTGGCGGCCGAGCCGAAACTGCTGATTGCCGACGAGCCGACCACCGCGCTGGATGTGGCGGTGCAGGCACAGATATTGGATTTGCTCGACCGCTTGCAGCGCGAACGCAATATGACCATCTTATACATCACCCACGATCTGAATCTGGTGCGCCGTTTTGCCGATGATGTGGCGGTGATGCGCTACGGCAAAATCGTCGAGCAGGGCGCGGTGGCCGATATTTTTGCCAACCCGCAGCACGAATACACCCGTTTGCTGTTGGATGCCGTGCCGCAGCGCGAGGTCGTATGCCTGTCTGAAAACGCGCAAACCGTGCTGCAAGCAGAAGAGATAAAAGTAGCGATGAGCCGCAAAACCGGCTGGTTTAAAAAAGAGCAGAAAACCATTTTGCAGCCTTTGAGCTTCGATTTAAAAAGCGGTGAAACGCTGGGGGTAATCGGCGAGAGTGGCAGCGGTAAAACCACGCTGGCCAAGGCCTTGCTGCATTTGATGGACGCTTCCGGCAAGGTCACGCTCAACGGCAAAGCCTGGTCGCCCGAGAGCAGGCGCGAGATTCAGATGGTGTTTCAAGACCCGTTCGGTGCGTTTAACCCGCGCATGACGGTGCGCGACATCGTTTCCGAAGCGCTGCGGGTATATGAAAAGAAACTGAGCGCCGCCGAGGTGGAAAGCAAAGTGCGCGAAGTGTTGCAGGCGGTGGGGCTGGAAGGCGAGATACTCGGTCGCTATCCGCACGAGTTTTCCGGCGGCCAGCGCCAGCGTTTGGCGATTGCCCGCGCGATTATCGTGCAACCCAAAGTGCTGGTGTTGGACGAGCCCACCAGCGCTTTGGATGTGCAATGGCAGCGCGAAATTCTCAAATTACTTGCCCGTTTACAACAGGCCTACGGCTTGAGCTTAATCGTGATCAGCCATGATCTGGCGGTAATCGGCGCACTGTCGCACCGTGTGCTGGTATTGAAAGACGGCGCGGTGGTGGAGCAGGGCGATTGCGAAAAAGTGTTTGCCCAACCCTATGCAGACTATACGAAAAAACTATTGGCTTATCACGGGGCTTGAAATTCAGGCGGTAAAGCCCTATTCTAGCTGCAAGCAACGTGCGGCATTGCACGCAACCCACATGATACCAACCGAAAGGAAATAATATGAGCAGCGATTTGATCGTACACACTACCGATGCGAGTTTTGAACAAGATGTTTTGAAATCCGATGTACCGGTATTGCTGGATTTCTGGGCGCCGTGGTGCGGCCCCTGCAAAATGATCGCCCCGATTTTGGACGAAGTAGCCGCCGATTTCGCCGGTAAACTGAAAGTGGTTAAAATCAATATCGACGAAAACGAAAACACCCCCGCCCAATTCGGCGTGCGCGGTATCCCGACTTTGATGGTGTTCAAAGACGGCCAAAATGTTGCCACCAAAGTAGGCGCACTGGCGAAAACCCAATTGGTGGCTTTTGTAAACGCTTCTTTGTAAGTCTTGATAGTCAGAACATACTTGCCTGAGCAGCAAAACGGTTAGTTACCGTTTTGCTGCTCTTCTTGTGTGGCTTTGTAAGCACGCAAGAATTCGATCGCGGCGGCTTGTTCTTCTTCATTGCCGTATTTTAGATCGCGCTGGGCGCGGCGGTAGGCGGCTTTTTCTTGCGCGCTTTTGATTTGCTGCTCGCGGAAGCCTTCGCGGTTATTAGGTACGGTGCGCTGGGTTTGCATAGATTGTGCGCGCGACATGGCTTGGGCGATTAAATCGGCGGGATTGAATGGGCTGGCGGCGGCGGTAGCTGTTTGGCTGGCTTTGCGCTCGGCTGCTGCCGTGCGGCGCGCTTGAAATTCGGCCTGTTTGGCCGCTTCGGCTTGTGCCAGTCTTTGTTGACGGCGCTCGTAGCGTACTCTCGCGTGGCCTGCCGCGGCAAAGCGTTCTTCGTTGTGGTCGGCCAGATAATGCGCTTGCGGCAGAAATTCATCGGCAACCGGTTGCATATGAATGCAGTCGACCGGGCAGGGCGGGATACACAAGCCGCAACCGGTGCATTCTTCGGCAATTACGGTGTGCATTTGTTTGGTGGCGCCGAAAATCGCATCAACCGGGCAGGCGCGGATGCAGGCGGTGCAGCCGATGCAGACCGCTTCATCAATCCAAGCCAGTGCGGGCTGCTGGATTTTGGCCGGAGCCAATGCCGGTTTGCCCAGCAAGCCGGCAATATCCACCGCCACCGCCTGCCCTCCCGGCGCGCAAAGATTGCCCTCGACGCGGCCTTTGGCCAAGGCTTCGGCATAAGGCAGGCAGCCTTGATAACCGCATTCGCGGCATTGGGTTTGCGGTAAAATCCGGTCGATGCGTTGAGCCAGGGTATTCATATTCGTTGGTGAGGTTAGGTAAAAGGAAGAATTATATAGCGGAAAAACTTATTTTTGCCACAAGGCAGCAAGCCGCAGACAGTACAGTTAGTACGACTAGGCGCAGCAGAAATAAAAGTTTTTGGGGCTGACGTAGATTAGCAATGAGATTAGGCTCAAAAAATGAAGATAACCCATTGCAAATTAAAAAAATCGATTCAAAAAAAGTTGCTTGAGTTTTTGTGCTGCAAGTAATGGCGCGTTCGGCTGCTGATTTGTTAGGCATTCAGACGAGTTCTGCAATGCTTTTTTACCGAAAAATCCGCCAAGTCATTGCCCACCATTTAGAACTTCATACCGACGAAGTTTTTAACGGTTCGGTCGAATTATACGAAAGTTATTTTTGGTGGTCGGCAAAAAGGGAAACGAGGCCGCGGTGTGAAGGTAAAGTAGCAATTTTAAGTATTTTAAAACGCAATGGCAAAGTCTACTAGATGTGAGTAAATTTACCTACCCATCACCGTATCAATCATTAACAACTTTTTGCAGACCGTCAAAACCACATTAACGGTATTGAAAACTTCTGGAATCAAGTAAAACGCGTTCTCAGAAAATACAATGGAATCGACCGTAAATCTTTTCCATTATTCTTGAAAGAATACGAATTTTGTTTTAACTTTGGATCACCAAAAAACAACTAAAACGTTGAGAAAATGGTGTGATATTTAGGGCTAATCTACACCATCCCCTTTTATTTTTTCCGTTCATTTCGATCTATTCTTTTAACATGGCTTGCTTGGATTAGAACGTTTTTTGATAAGATTCTTAAGTAACACTTTCAGACAGGCATTATTGTGTTTTTGATTTTGGAGCCTAACTACGCTTGCTTAAATAAAATGCCTATCTGAAGCTTTAATTTGCAAGTTTGTTTTCAGACAGGCATTTGGTTTTCAGTTAAAGCAGAAATCTTGATAAATCAAATAATAACGCGTGCGTGCGTACCGCACACACCCTTGTATGTTGAAACCAATGTACCATAGCAACCAAACAGGTTATCT
>ERZ795062.2493-NODE-2493-length-12035-cov-5.499165_pt1 | contig 12035 bp, 11 predicted proteins | sample MGYA00375146_ERZ795062 | MGnify/ENA primary metagenome ERZ795062 (study PRJEB30191, sample SAMN05720281) | activated sludge metagenome | isolation source: Anaerobic digester | place: USA | collected 2015-07-16 ... | reverse complement strand
AGCCCTTACCCGCAACGGCGCGCAACTGGCCGGTAAAAAAGTGATTTTGGCCGGTGCCGGCGGCGCAGGTACTGCCATTGCCCATGCTTTGTTGGAAGCCGGTGTGGCCGAGCTGGCGATTCATGAAAGCGATCAACAGCGCCGCGACAACCTGATTGAACGGCTGAGCCAACTGAATATGGCGCGGGTTTATGCTGGCAGCAGCGATCCTTCCGGCTTTGATGTGGTGATCAACGCCACTCCGCTCGGCATGCAGCCGGATGACGACTTACCGTTTGACGGCAGCAAACTCACGCCCGCGATGTTCGTCGGCGACGTGGTCGCCCATCCGCCGCAAACCGCTTGGATACGCCATGCACAAGCCTGTGGTTGCCAAACATCCAGTGGCGGCGATATGTTTGCCTGCGTACGCGATTTGATGGTGGACTTTTTGTTGCAAGGCCGTTCGGGAGAATCGCAATGAACAGCCATCAAGTCGATTTATTGGTGATCGGTGGCGGTGCCGCCGGCATGACCGCCGCCTTAACCGCCAAACGCGCCGGTTTGAATGTCTGTCTGTGCGAAAAAGCGCCTTATGTAGGCGGCATCACCGCCACTTCCGGCGGTACCACTTGGGTACCGGGCACCCATCTGAGCGATGCCGCCGGCGTGCCCGACCGCGTGGAGGATGCGCAAACCTTTCTGCAACACGTTTGCCAAGGGCGGCCGGGCGACGATATGCGCACCGCTTTTCTGCAATCGGGGCCGCAGATGATTGCCGAGTTGGACGCGCATACCGATGTGAAATTTGTCGCCGCCACCGCCCACCCCGACTACATCGGCAATCTGCCCGGCGAAGCTTTCGGTGGTCGGGCACTGGCGCCGCTGCCGTTCGAGGGTTCGGTATTGGGTGCAGACTTCGACCGCGTCCGCCCGCCGCGCCGCGAGTTTATGGGCTTGGGCGGTATGATGGTCAACCGCAATGAATTGGATGCCCTGCTCAATCCGCTGCGTTCAACCGCCAATCTGAAAACCACTTTAAAAGTGGTGCTGCCCTATTTTAAAAGCCGTCTGCGCTTCAAACGCGGCACGCGGCTGGTGATGGGCAACGCCTTGGTCGGCCGCCTGTATTACAGCCTACTGAAACACCAAGTGCCGGTATGGTTTGAATCACCGCTGCGCTCGTTGATTGTTGAAGACGGCAAAGTAGTCGGCGCGATGATTGAGCGCGAGGGAAAAACCGTTGCCGTTCGTGCCACCAAAGGCGTGGTGCTGGCCACCGGTGGTGTCGGCCACAATCTGGCCTTGCGCCAACAGTATTTCCCGGCCGGTACCCCCGATTCCTACGCGCCGGAAAGCCATAATGCCGACGGCATTAGCGCCGCCCACAGCATCGGCGCGGCCTTGGACAACACCGAGCATCCGGCTTTGTGGTTCCCCACTTCCTATCAAACCCTGCCCGACGGCTACCGCGCGATGTGGCCGCACATCATTCTCGACCGCGCCAAACCGGGCTTATTGGCGGTGCTGGGCGACGGCAAGCGCTTTGTCAACGAGAGCAACTCTTATCACGATTTCAGTTCCGCCCAAATTGCCCGCAGCGAAAACGGCAGCCTGCCCACCGCCTATTTGATTGTCGATGACGACTTTATCCACCGCTACGGCTTGGGCTTCATCATGCCGGGCGGTAAAAAACTGGCGCACTTCCTGCGAACAGGCTATTTGAAACGTGCCGACAACTTGGCCGAGCTGGCCAAACAATGCGGCATCGATGCCTACGCCCTGCAACAAACCGTGGCGCGTTACAACCAATTGGCCGCCCAAGGCGAAGACAGCGACTTCCACCGCGGCAGCAGCGCCATGAACCGTTTCAACGGCGATGCCGCCGTACAGCCCAATCCCTGCCTGCGCCCGCTGTCACCCACCGGCCCTTATTACGCACTGCCGGTGCGCCCCGCCGACTTGGCTTCCAGCCTAGGCTTGGCCTGCAACCCCTTCGGCCAAGTGCTGAACACCCGCGGCGAACCGATAGACGGCCTGTTTGCCTGCGGCAACGATTTGGCTTCGATTTTCAAAGGCACTTACCCCGGCCCCGGCACCACCATCGGCCCCGGCATGGTGTTTGGCTGGCGGATTGCTAAATTTGCGGCGGGGCAGCTAAAGCCTGTCTGAATAATGCTGTTTTGATCCAGCACACACCCGGGAGCGCGGGCGGCTCGCCCGCAGGCAAGCGGTACGCTTGCATCAAATCTATGTCTGACTAGATGTGTTTGCCCTTAGGGCAAATGCGGGCGAGCCGCCCGCGCTCCCAGCAATGCCTGTCTGAAAACGAACGACGTGAGTTTCTGCGAAGCTAAAACGAGCAAAGCGAGTTTCTGCAAAGCCAAAAAAAAAACGGATAAAAACCACATGAACACCACAACCAATCCCACCGCCCCCATCGAAACCCTGCAATACGACGTCATCATTGCCGGCAGCGGCGCGGGCGGGCTGGCGGCAGCCGTTACCGCCGCCCATCACGGCCTGAAAGTGCTGCTGGTCGAACGCGCCGCGCATTGCGGCGGTGCCACCGCTCGTTCCGGCGGCTGGGCGTGGACTCCCGGCAATCCGTTGGCCAAAGCCGACGGCGTAATCGAACCGCGCGACGACTACCGCACCTATCTGCAAGCGGTGACCGGCGAGGATTACGACAGCGAGCGGGTCGAAATGTTTTTAGAACAGGTGCCGCACATGGTCGGCTTTTTCCAGCGCTACACCCCCTTGCAGTTCACCCCCGGCAAAGCCATCTGCGACATCTACGGCAAACTGCCCGGCGCCGGCACCGGCCACCGTTCGGTCGCCGCCACCCCGTTTTATGCCGCCAAACTGCCCAAACACCTGCTCGCCATACTGCCCGACCAATACCGCATGACTTCGTTCTGGGGCATGGGCATTATGGCCGGCCCCGATTTAGGCCATTTTCTCAACGCGATGAAACGGCCGGCCAGCTTGGCCTATGCCGCCAAACGCTTTGCCATCCACTTGTGGGACAAAGCCGTTCACCGCCGCAATATGCAAATGGTCAACGGCTTGGCGTTGGTGGCCAGACTGCTGCAAGCGGCGGATGAAAAAGGGGTGGAGATTCGGGTAAATACCGCCGTCGACAGCCTGATACAGGATGAACACGGCAAAGTATGCGGCGCCTATCTGCACACGCCAAAAGGCCGAATACTGGCTCATGCCGAGCGCGGTGTGGTGCTGGCCACCGGCGGTTATCCCGCCAGTATCGAGCGGCGTAAAAACTTCCCGCGTAACCCCACCGGCCAACAACATTGGACGCTGGCGGTGCCGGAAGCCGACGGCTCGGGTTTAACGCTGGCCGAACAAGCCGGCGGTTATCTGGATGCCCGCGGCCGCTCTCCCGCCGCTTGGTGCCCCGTGTCGCTGGTGCATTTTAAAGACGGCAGCGAAGGCGTGTTCCCGCACATTGCCGACCGCGCCAAGCCCGGCATCATCGGCGTCTTGAAAAACGGCCGCCGCTTTGTGAACGAGGCCAACGGCTATTACGACTACGTCAGCGGCATGTTGCAGGCCGTGCCCGCTGGTGAAGCGGTGGAATCGTGGCTGATCGGCGACCGCCGCGCAGTACGCAGCTATATGTTCGGCTTCGCCAAACCGCGCCCGATTCCGCTGGCGCTGTATACCCGTTATCTGAAGTGCATCATCGAAGCCGACACCTTAGACCAACTGGCCGAACGCTGCGGCATCGATCCGGTCGGCTTGATGCAGACCGTCGCCGAGTTCAACCAACACGCCAAGCAAGGACAAGACCCCTTGTTCGGCCGCGGCGAAACGCCGTTCAACCGCTCCGGCGGCGACGCCTCCACCGGCTACCCCAATCCTTCGCTGGCACCCTTGGGCAAAGGCCCGTATTACGCGGTCAAAATCCAAGTCGGCTCGTTCGGCACTTTTGCCGGTATCGCCGTCGACGCCCTCTCTCGGGTCAAAACGGCTGAAGGCGGCATCGTCGAAGGGCTGTACGCGGTCGGCTGCGACCAAAAATCGGTATTCGGCGGCCACTATCCCTGCGGCGGCATCAACATCGGCCCCGCCCTCACCTTCGGCTATGCCGTCGGCCGCCACTTGGCCGAGGTCAGCCGTTATGAAGACGACGGCTCGCAGTTTCCTTCCGCCGATTATCAAGGCAGCATCGGCACAGAAGACAGCAAACCAACATAATATTGATATACAAAGGAGATTTTTATGAAACGACTGATCGGCATCGCCCCCTTGTGCGTATTGGGCACCGAACCGGCCGACTTTATCCGCGCCGCCGCCGAAACCGGCTACGACTTTGTCGGCCTGCGCACCCGCCCGGTTACCGCCACCGAGCCGGATCTCAACCTGTTGCAGCAAAACCCGCGTTTGAGAGAAGTACAAGCCGTTTTGCGCGACACCGGTATGCAGGTGTACGACACCGAATTTCTCGCCATCGACAGCCAAACCCAGCGCGACATCTGGCTGCCGATGCTGGAAGCCGCGCAAGACCTAGCGGCACACAGTCTAACCGTAACCATCACCGATCCCGATTTATCGCGCGCCACCGATACGCTGTCCGAATTGGTAGCCGACGGCCGAAACTTCGGCCTCAGCATCACGCTGGAACCGATTTCCTATCAAACCGTGCAACAACTGCGCGACGGCATCCCTGTCGCCCGCCAAAGCGGCTGCCGCTTGCTGCTCGACACCCTGCACTTTCACCGCGCCCATTGCGGCCTAGAACAAATCAGCGAAGCGCAGCCGTATCTGGCCGACATCGTGCAATTGTGCGACGGCGTATTAGCACAACGCGCCGACAGCCGCGAAGGCCTGATCGAAGAATCGCGTGCCAAACGCGGCGTACCCGGCGACGGCGATTTCCCACTGGCCGAATGTTTAGCCTTGCTGCCCGAAGACACGCCGGTTAGCGTGGAAGTGCCCAATCCGCTGTTTGCCGAACTAGGGCTGCACGGCTATCTGCGCCATTTGAAACAGGCCACTGAGCAAGTATTGGCACACAGCGCCCGTATTCGCCAGACTTAAATCTTTAGCTTCGCAACAACCCGCCCACCTTTTTTCAGACAGGCATTACTGGGAGCGCGGGCGGCTCGCCCGCATTTGCCTGAGGAGCAAACTAAGAAGCTCAAGGTTTAAGGATTCTTGGTTTCCAACCACTGATGCAAGCGTTCCGCTTGTCTGCGGGCGAGCCGCCCGCGCTCCCAAGTACATAGCCCTAATAGTCAATATCATAAAAATGCCTGTCTGAAAAAAACTTTCAGACAGGCATTTTTATGAATAAGCAAACCAAGAAAAACTATTTCCCTTTCACCTCAATAATCCACACTTCCGATTGCGAACCCAAGCGCAGAGGCACGCCCCAGAAGCCGTAGCCGGAAGTTACAAAAAAGTGGCCGTTGTTGATTTGCTCGTAACCATAATGCACACGGTTGAGCAAACGCACAATCAGGTTGGCCGGCGCCACTTGGCCGTTGTGCACGTGGCCGGATACCTGCACATCCACCGGCAGCTTGGCGTGTTCTTCAATGCCGGTCGGGCGGTGATCCATCAGCAATACCGGCAGCTCGGTGTTTTGGTTTTCTAACAGTTTGGCCGTACTCGGGCGGTTTTTATCCGTATCGTCGTTACGCCCTACTACCAACAGGCGGTTATCGACCACTAGGCTTTCGTTGGCCAACACGCGGATACCCGCATCGGTCAGCTCTTGATGAATCTCACGTTGGTGGCCGAACAAATCGTGATTGCCCAACGTGGCATACACCCCCAACGGCGCGCGCAGTTTTTTCAAGCTGGGCTGCATGTTTTCCGCGCGGTAGGCATCAACATTATCGTCCATCACATCACCGGGGATTAAAATCATATCCACCTTCTCGCGGTTCATAATCGCCGCCAAATCATCCAAGCGTTTGGTGCCGAACAGCTTGCCGATGTGCATATCGCTGGCCATGCCAATGCGCAGCGGCTGATCCAATTTTTTATTGATGGTAATTTCTGCATGGCGCACCACCGGCGTATAAGCATTATGCAACGCCCAACCGAACAAACCCGCCACAAACAACGGTGCAAATAAGCGCAGGCTGCGCGACATCGGCTTTTGCGGCATAAAGCGACGCAGCAGCAAATACAGCAAGAAAGTGGCCAGCGCGGCATACATCACAAACAGCAGCAACACCATCCACAGCGCCATCCAACGGAATATACCATGCCCCAGTTGCAACACCAGCCCGGCAATTAAGGAATTGGTGACCGCATACGCCGCAATCATCAGCCAACGCCGTCGCTTGGGCGCTACCCACGGCGCAAACAACCATTGCAGCGAACGGCCAAGGCCAAAGGTAAACAGCTGCAAGGCCAGCAGCACCAGAACAAAAATCACACTACGCATATTAGCTTTCCCATCATTAAGGCGGCGGATTCTAACACGCGATAACGGCAGGAAAAGTGTTGAAAGGTAAAGAAAAGCAAGTAGTTGGAAGAAACTGAATCCCTATTTCGTATCTTGAATAGGCCTGTCTGAAAACGAGCGAAGTGAGTTTCTGCGAAGCTAAAGTCTGTCTCAGTCCAAAATACCCCCACCGAAAGACAATGCTATAATCCCCCACTTCCAGCCGTTTACAAAGCAGATAAACCATGTACGACCACGTATCCTTCCACCTCGATGAAGACTACCCCGCCGATTTGCCCGCGCACCACGCCGCGCACCACATCGGCTATTATTACGCTTGGGCGGTTTCGCAGAATCTGCACAGCGAAGCGGCGGCCAGCCTACCCGATTTCGATAAACTGCAAAGTGGCGCGATTTCCGGCGCCAAGTTTGTGCTCGAACAATTAAACGGCGGCATCGATGAAACCTGTTTCAACGATTTAGGCAATCGCTTCACCCGCTATTACTACGCCGATGAAGACGAAGGCTACGGCCTGTTTATGGAAGACTATTTCACCACGCTCGGCATTGAAGACGACAGCATGTTCTACCTCACCGCCAACAGCCCGGAAAATCAAAGCCTTTTGAATACAGTGTTTCAGACAGGCTTTGAGCGCTGGCAAAACAGTTTGAAATAAAAGGCCTGTCTGAAAATGAAGAAAACCCTAGCCATCAGCGCCAACCAATTCGCCCACGGCGGCGGTATGGAGAGCTACACTTTTGATTTGGTGCGCGCGCTCTCGCAAGAGCCGGATACCGAAGTGAAAGTGTATGCCGCCAAATTCAACACTTCGCTGCCGGAATATGCGCTGATTACCCCCGAGTTAATCCCGCAAAAACGCATTCCGAAAAAGTTGCGGCCTTTTTTCTTTGCGCCACAACTCACCCGCCGCCGCCCGGCAAATGAACCTTTGATTGCCTGTAATCCGGCAGATTACGCCGATGTATTTATCTGCGGCGGCAATCACTTAGGCTATCTGCGTGCGATGGGGCAAAGCGCCAATGTGCTCGACAAACTCGCCATTCGTCGCAACCGCAGCAATTACGCCACCGCCAAAAGCATCATGGCGCATTCCGAAATGATGCGGCGTGAACTGATTGAGTTATACGGCGTACCGCCCGAAAAAGTCCGCACCATCCACCCGCCTGCCGACACCGTCCGCTTCTTCCCCAAGCCGGAAGAAATCGCCGCCACCCGCGAACGCTACGGCTGGCGTGACGATGAAACCGTGTTCCTGTTCCCATCCACCGGCCACAAACGCAAAGGCTTAGACTTGCTGGCCGCCTTTTTCGAGCAAACCGATTTACCGGTGAAACTCGCAGTGGCCGGCTCGCCGCTGCCGCGCCCGATGCGCAATGTTCAAGAACTCGGCTTCTGCAAAAACATGCCCGAGCTATACCGTGCCGCCGATTACACCATCATGGCCTCGCTGTTTGAACCCTTCGGCTTGGTAGGGATAGAATCAGTATTGTGCGGCACCCGCGTGGTGTTGTCGGACAATATGGCTTGCTGCGAAGTGATGAACGAAGAAGCCGGTTTTTTCTTCCCGCGCAGCCAGCCGGAAAAACTCGCCGAAGCGGTAGCCAAAGCGGTGGAATTAAAACGCAGCGGCCGTCACAAACTCAGCGAGCCCTTCGCCGCACTCAGCTATAATCCCACCCTTGAGCACCACATCACGCTGTTGCATGAAATGCTGAACCATTCATCATCTTAAATCCTTTCAGACAGGCATTATATGAAACTGATTATTCTCGACCGCGACGGCGTGATTAACCACGACCGCGACGATTTTGTGAAATCGGTAGACGAATGGATACCGATTGAGGGCAGCATGGATGCCATCGCCTTCCTCACCCAAGCCGATTACACGCTGGCCGTGGCCACCAATCAATCCGGCATCGGCCGCAAGTATTACGGCATCCAAGAACTCAACGAGATGCACAACAAAATGCACCGCCTTGTGCAGCAAGCTGGCGGCCAGATAGACGGCATCTGGTTTTGCCCGCATACCGCCGCCGACGAATGTAACTGCCGCAAGCCCAAGCCCGGCATGGTGGAAGACATCATCGCCCGCTTCAACGCGCGCGCCGAAGACGTTTATATGGTGGGCGACAGCCTGCGCGATTTACAGGCCATCGCCGCCGTCGGCGGTAAAAGCGTGCTGGTGCTGACCGGCAAAGGCCAAAAAACGCTGCAAAACGAAGGCGACCAATTGCCCGAAGGCACGCTGGTGTTTGATAATTTAATGGCGTTTTCGCAATACATTATGCAGCAACAGGCTTAAGCTCAATGCCTGTCTGAACGCTCAAAATATCCTGTTTAGGAAAACCATGTTACTGATTAAAAATTTGATTTACTGGATTATTCTGGTCATCAGCGCCCCGATTGCCTTTATCTTCACCGTGTTATCGCTGCCCTTCCCGCAAGGCCCCAACAAAGTCGGCCGCGCTTGGGCACGCTTGTTATTGTGGTCGCTGAAAAACATCATCGGCCTTAACTACAAAGTAAGCGGATTAGAAAACATCCCCAACCGCCCATCAATTATCTGTTCCAAACACCAATCCGGCTGGGAAACATTGGCCTTGCAGGAAATTTTTCCGCTGCAGGTATTTGTTGCCAAAAAAGAACTGTTCCGCTTACCCTTCTTCGGCTGGGGGCTGAAAATCGCCAAAACCATCGGCATCGACCGTTCCGCCGGTGCCAAAGCCACGCAGGAATTATTGAAACAAGGCATGGCGCGCAAACAGGAAGGCTTCTGGATCAATATCTTCCCCGAAGGCACCCGCATCCCGCCCGGCGAGCGCGGCAAATACAAACAAGGCGCCGCCCGTATGGCCAAACTGTTGGAAATGGACATGGTACCGGTAGCACTCAACAGCGGCGAATACTGGCCGCGCAATTCGTTTTACAAATACCCCGGCACCGTTGAAGTGGTGATCGGCGAGCCGATTGCCCACGACAGCGGCGAAGGCCCCGAGCTCACCAGCCGCTGCGAAAACTGGATTGAAACGCAACAGCAACTGATCAGCGGCCAAGGCCCGTGTGCCGCCAAAGCCACCCTTAGCGAGTAACACTTAAAACGGCGTCTCTTTTCAGCAAGCGGCGCCGTTCAATCAGGAACATTATGGCTCCCAACGACCAACTCATCATCGACCACACCTGCCAATGGCTGGAAAAAGCCGTCATCGGCCTTAACCTTTGCCCGTTTGCCAAAGCGCCTTATATCAAAAACCGCGTACGCATTGTGGTGAGCCACGCCAAACATACTGACGGCTTTCTCGAAGACCTCGACCGCGAGTTACTGTATCTGGCCGAAACGCCCGCCGAAGAAGTGGAAACCAGCTTATTGATCCACCCCGATTTATACAGCGACTTCTTTGCCTTCAACGACATGCTGGATTTCGCCGACCAAGCCGTGCTTGATAATGATTTGGAGGGCGTCATCCAAATCGCCCCTTTTCACCCGCAGTTTCAGTTTGCCGATACCGAGCCGGAAGACATCAGCAATTACACCAACCGCTCGCCCTATCCCACCCTGCACCTGATCCGTGAAGACAGCATCGCCAAAGCAACCGAAGCCATTCCCGATGCGGCCGAAATTTTTGAGCGCAATATCCGTTTATTGGAAGAAATGGGGCACGAAGGCTGGCAGAAACTCGGCCTGCCGCAAGCCGAAAAAGAATAGCAACAACATCCACCCGCCTGAACAATACAACGATGGTTACCCGTACCTTATTCTGGATCGCCGGCGCAGTCTCACTATTGCTCGGCATCATCGGCATTTTCCTGCCGGTACTGCCGACTACCCCGTTTGTATTACTCGCCGCTGCCTGCTGGGCACGCGCCTCGCCGCGTTTCCACCATTGGCTGAAACAGCACCGCCACTTCGGCCCGATAATAGAAGACTGGGAAACCCGCCGCGCCATCCCGCGCCGCGCCAAATACCTAGCTTGGGGCATGATGACCATCTCCTGCACCATCATGTTTTGGCGTTTCCCTGATCAATTATGGATAGGCCTCACCGCTTCGGCCATCTGCTTGGCCAGCGGCCTGTGGATGGCAACTTTACCCGATGCTTAAAGAATAATCCTTGAAAATTCCGTCAATTGAGTTAACATCTCATCAAGTCAGTACACTGAAAAAACATTATGCAAAACATCGAACAATACGTACGCGAGCGCGCCACCGCCGCTAAAAGCGCGTTTTACCAACTGGCCGCCGCCGGTACCGAACAAAAAAACCGAGCGCTGTTGCGCATGGCCGAGCTGATTGAAGCGCATCAAAATGAAATCTTGGCCGCCAACCAAACCGATATGCAGGCCGCTACCGCCAAAGGTTTGGACAGCGCCCTGCTTGACCGCCTGAAGCTCAATGAAAACACCGTCGCCGCCATGTGCGAAGGTTTGCGCCAAGTTGCCGCGCTGCCCGATCCGGTGGGGGAAATGGACGAATTCCGCAGCCGCCCCAATGGTTTGCAAATCGGCAAAATGCGCGTACCGCTTGGCGTGATCGGCATCATCTACGAATCGCGCCCGAATGTAACGGTAGATGCCGCCGCCTTGTGCCTGAAATCCGGCAACGCCTGCGTGTTGCGCGGCGGCAGCGAGGCTTTGCACAGCAATCTGGCGATTGCCAAACTGATTGAACAGGCGCTGGCGGACTGTAACCTACCGCCCGCCGCCGTGAGCTTTATCGAACACACCGACCGCGCAGGTGTCGGCGCCATGCTGCAAAGCCCCGATTTGATTGACGTGATCATCCCGCGCGGCGGTAAAAGCCTAGTGGCCCGCATCGCCGCCGAAGCACGCGTGCCGGTGATTAAGCATCTCGACGGCATCTGCCACGTTTATATCGACCAAGCCGCCGACCGCGACAAAGCCGTTAACATTGCCTTTAATGCCAAAACTTCGCGCTACGGCACCTGCAACACCATGGAAACGCTGCTGGTTCACCAACAGCGCGCCGCCGAACTATTGCCGCTATTGGCCGAAAAATACGCAGAAAAATCGGTAGAACTGCGCGGCTGCCCGCGTACCTTGGCGATTTTGCCGAACATCAAGGCCGCCACGCCCGAAGATTGGGAAACTGAATACCTCGCGCCGATATTGGCGATTAAAGTGGTCGACAGCCTCGCCGAAGCGATTAGCCACATCAACACCCACGGTTCGCACCACACCGACAGCATCGTTACCGAATCGTACACCGATGCGCAAACTTTCTTGCGCGCGGTCGACAGCGCCAGCGTCATCGTCAATGCCTCTACCCGCTTTGCCGACGGCTTCGAATTCGGCCTCGGCGCGGAAATCGGTATTTCCACCGATAAAATCCACGTGCGTGGCCCGGTCGGTCTGCAAGGTTTAACCAGCCAGAAATGGGTGGTATTAGGCAACGGCCAAGTGCGCGGGTAAATACTCAAACCGAGCCATGAATAAAATGCCTGTCTGAAAGATACAACACTTTTCAGACAGGCATTTTGCTGTTCCGACACATTCAAATAGAAGGAAAAAGTTCAGAAAAACCTTGTTTACCCTAGTTTTATTACTCTAAACCAAAGTTTATGCCTTACTGGCTATAGCTTGAAAAAATATGCCGTCA
>ERZ795062.2492-NODE-2492-length-12036-cov-4.279693_pt1 | contig 12036 bp, 11 predicted proteins | sample MGYA00375146_ERZ795062 | MGnify/ENA primary metagenome ERZ795062 (study PRJEB30191, sample SAMN05720281) | activated sludge metagenome | isolation source: Anaerobic digester | place: USA | collected 2015-07-16 ... | reverse complement strand
ATTGAAACATCGAGCGGATTATTTTTTCTGAAGGATAGCGTCAGCTTCTTCAATGTCGTTGCGTCTTTTTGCTTGATAAGCAATAATTTTTTCTTGTACTGCCGGATTCGTAAGTCCGAAAATCTTAGCGGCGGCAAATGCTGCATTTTCGGGCGATAGTACCGTCAGAGGAGCAACTCCGGATGGCATACGAAGACTGGAGAAAATATCGGCACCACCAAATTTATCACTATACGGAGGGCATGCAATAACCGGACAATGGGTTTGTGCATCGGCAAATCCGCTCAAAGCATTGCTCATGCCGGCAATGGTTATAAACACAACATTTTCTTTTTCGTATTCTTTTATCAGTTCGTAGCATTTAATCGGCACTTTGTGTGCAGAGGCTATTCTTATAACCGATTCAATCTCAAATTTATCGAGTACGGATTTGATTTGATTACCCCAATCAAGGTCGGATTTTGATCCCATTATCATAACAACTTTCATGTTCTATTAATTATGTTAGTAAGTTTCCTTTTCAGTTTACAAATATACCCCACAATCGTTTATTGATTACACAATTCATCGATCAAATTTTTATTTTGATTATGCTCTACCCAAATAAGAGCATCTGTATTATAACCAATGGCTTTGGCTTTTTGCAGATATTCCTTTTTAATTGTTTCGGGGATAACTGTTGTACGAGAGAGAATCCACATATATTTAAGGCTTTTTCCCACAACGAGAGCATATCTATATTCGGGGTCGATGGCAATTACATTGTATCCGCTGTAAAACGGACCAAAGAAAGATACTTTTAGCTTGGCTTCGTCGGCTTTACCTGCAGATTTTGCTTTTCCAATTGCTTCCTTCCACTGGTGTGTTTTATAGTTAAATCCTCTATTTACTACTTTGATTGTATTATCGGTATTTAAAGAATAGTTAGCAGTTGTATTGTTTAAGTTTTTTTCATACTTAAAGTCCAAACGGGCAATTTCGTACCATTTACCTAAATACTTACTTTTATCAAAGTTTTTTACCGCCGTTGCACCATTGGGAATGCTGTTGCAAGAATTAAGAGTCAGAATGCTGATTAATCCGAATAAAGTAGCACCAATTCGTAGTTTTTTCGTTTTCATTCTCGTGAGTTTTTTAGGTGATTTAATTTTTATTATTGATAGTTTCCAACAAAGAAAAAGTCCTTTTTTCGAGGCTGTAATTTTCTGTAATTCTTTGCCGTGCCATTTTTCCCAGTTTGGTCTTATCTTCAATTGCTATTGCCGATAAAATAGCTTTTTCAACCTGTTCCGCATTTCGTTCGTTTACAACAAATCCTGCATCGCCAATTATTTCGGGTATCATATTGACAGACGAACCTATTGGAATACATTCGCAAAGCATAGCTTCACAGAGAGAACATCCAAATCCTTCAAAAATAGACAGTTGCAGAACGAATTGACATTTACTGTAATATTGCTTCAATTCTTCGGAAGTAAGCCGATCAAGAAAAATCACATTGCTATTTTTATCTACAGTCGATGGTTGTGTGCATCCTGCAATATAAAATTTATAATTTGGATTTTGTTTTGCTACCTCAATGATGAGATCACCTCCTTTCAAAATGTATTGTTTCTGCGAGAAAACAGCGATAAAAGAATTTTCTTCTTTTTTAATTTCGGGTAGTTGATGCCAAAGAGAGGTATCAAAACCATTATAAATTGTTTTGTTTTTTGTTTGAATGGCTGGAAAAAAGTGTCGATATCCTTGAAAATATTCTTTTTCATCGGAGCTCGAATAAAATGTGTTTTTTATTGAAATCAATGAGTCGCTGACGGGTAATAACATCGAAGCATGTCTATAACAAAAACCGCAAATTGCTTTTAATAAAGGTTTGCGTAAGTTACCATAATGTAACGATGGAATAGAAGCACAGTCGGTTCCATTTAATATAATATAAACAGGTATACCCATTATTTTTCCCATCATTGTCGGTACTAAAGCCCAATAACCTCCGAAAGAGATGAAAATAGCTTTCGTGCTTCTAAGGTGTCGCAGTATAAATAGTTTTTGAGAGATCATGTAGAGGATAGTTCGGCTTTTTTTCGACCAATCGTACGTGTTCACCCTTACCGAATATTCCTTCGATAGACCCTGTATGTCATTATTGATAAATGATGATAAGAGTGGAGTTATATATAAGATTTTATTCTTCAATTTTATTTTTGTTTCAAATTACCAACGTCTCTACTAAGTGCGAATATACAAAAATTTTCTACAAGAAGATATATGATACGATGTTTTTTGCAATAGCGAAATTTGTGACATTTTGCATACCAAATTTCGAAAGAGACTCAATGTTCGTTAAAAATAAAAATACTTTTGTCTTTATTTGGGCTGATTTTCTTACTTTTGCGGAGAGTAGATATTTGTTTCTTCTTTTCAACCAAATTTAATATTTTTATTATGAATCCAAAAGTGAAAAAGGGCATTATTATAGGTGCTTCAGTTATTGCATTTGTGTTTGTGTTGCTTTTAACAACACCTTTCTTGTTTAAAGATAAGATTTTAAAAGTAGCCAAACAGGAAATAAATAACATGATGATTGCGGAGGTTGATTTTAAAGAACTAAATCTTAGCTTCATTCGAAATTTTCCAAATGCAACGATTGAATTGGATAATGTACGTGTTATCGGAACGAATGAGTTTGCAAAGGATACACTTTTTTCCAGCGAAAATATACGGTTGGTTGTTAACTTGAAGAGTCTATTTTCGGATGAAGGTTACGACGTGCGAAATTTAGAATTCAACAATTCGAATGTGAAATTACATGTTTTGCCCGACGGGAAGGTAAATTGGAATATCATGAAAGATACCTCTGAAGTGGATACAACGGCATCCAAATTTCACTTTAAGTTGCGAAGTTTCAAAATCAAAGGGGCTAATTTGGCGTATATTGACGAAGAGGGCAATATGCGTGCCATTATCAAAAATTTGAATCATACCACTTCGGGCGATTTTACAGCTGACAGTTCTTTGTTGGTTACACATACTACTATAGACTCATTGACTTTTACAATGGATAAGATTGATTATATCTCCAAAGCAAATGTGCTCTTCGATGCCGATATAAATGCTAATCTTAATGATATGATTTTTTCATTTAGTAAAAATTCATCACGCATTAATGAAATTGCGTTTTCATTTGAAGGTTGGGTAAAAAGTTTAGAAGATGGTTGGGGCATGGATTTAACCTTGAATGCAAAGGACGTTGATTTTAAATCTATTCTTTCTATGATTCCGGCGATTTATGCCAATAGTTTCAGTGACATAAAAGCCGGCGGTAAAGTCGATTTAAAGGGATACATTAAAGGTAATATGGTGGGAGATTATTATCCTGCGTTTAATTTGGGATTGGATGTGGTTAACGGTTGGTTTCAATATCCTTCTCTACCCAAATCGTTGAAAAATATCAATGTGAATGCAAAAATTACCAATCCGGGGAAAACGCTCGACGAAACGGTTGTCGATATTTCTCGTTTCTCTTTCTTGTTGGGAGCCAATCCGTTCAATTTACAATTGCGATTAGCTACTCCGATGAGCGATCCTGATATGACCCTCAAAGCTGTAGGAAAGTTGAATTTAGGTGATGTGAAAGATTTTTATCCGCTCGGAGACGATATGAAACTCAACGGTTTGTTAGATATTAATTTGGCATTGGCTGGTAAAATGTCGTATTACGATAATAATATGTACGATAAATTTCAATTCTCAGGGAAATTGGATGTTTCCAATATGCTTGTGGATACCAAATCGTTACCTCAAAAAGTGTCAATTACGAATGCAAACCTTATATTCAACAACCGTTATGTTGACTTGGCCGGTTTAAATGTGAAAATAGGTAGAAATGATATAAGTGCAACCGGTAAACTCGAAAATTTTGTGGCTTATGCTCTTAGTGATAAAACATTAAAGGGTCAGTTGACAATGCAGTCTAATTATTTTAATGTCAGCGATTTCATGACCGAAGAAACAACAAGTGCTCAAACGTCTGCAAAAAATGCAGGGACACAATCCGCTGCAAGTGATACTGCTTCTGTGATTGAAATACCTAAGAATATTGATTTTACATTAAATGCCGGATTTAAACAATTGGTTTATGATAAAATGAATTTTACCAATGCAAAAGGAACGCTTAAAGTGCTTGATGGAGAATTGAATATACAAAATATGGCTGTCAATGCTTTTGGCGGAAGTATGTTAATGAACGGTCTTTATAGTACGAAAGAACCAAGTAAACCGAAAGTGGATTTTAACCTAAATATTCAAGAAGTAGCCTTTACCGAAATTTTCAGTCAAGTGGAGATGTTGCAGAAAATGGCTCCGATTTTCAAACAGTCAACAGGCAAATTTTCTACGAAACTTTCTTTCAATTCATTACTTAAAAAGGATATGATGCCTGATTTGTCAACCCTTGTGGGTGGTGGTAATTTGTCAACGCAGTCAGTTGTAATAAAAGATGTTCCGGCTGTTACAGCTTTAGCTAAAGCCTTGAAAAGAGAAGATTTGTCAACTATGAATATCAAAAATTTAGCTTTAAATTTTGATATTAAAGATGGTAGAGTTACTACCAAACCTTTTGATTTCAAGGTAAGTGATGTGAAATTTAATATGGGTGGTTCAACCGGTTTGGATCAAACCATGGCGTATACCGGAAATGTGACATTGCCGAGTAAACTTAAATTGGGTGCTTTTTCAACTGTTGGTTTAAAAATTGGTGGAACTTTTACCAAACCAAAAGTGGCAATTGATTTAACGAATACCGTAAATACAGCGGTTCAAACAGCGAAAACGCAAGTTAAAGCGGAAGTAACGAAGCAGGTGGACAATGCTAAAGCAAAAGCGTTGGAAGAGGCTCGTCAGCAAAAAGCCAATGCCTTAAAGGCTGCTAATACAGAAGCTGATAAACTTCGTGCTGAAGCTAAAAAAGCAGGAGACCAATTAATTGCAGAGGCTCAAAATCAGGGGAATGAGTTGGTTAAAAACGCTAAAAATCCGATAGCTAAAAAGGCTGCAGAAATTGCTTCTAAAAAAATGGTACAAGAGGCACAAAAGAAAGCTGATCAATTGAACAAAAAAGCCGATGAAGAAGCAAAAAAGGTAATTCAGAAAGCCGAAAGTAGTGTGGCGATTTAAATCAAACAAATAGATAAAAATAAAAAAGCATCAAGGAAAAACCCTTGATGTTTTTTTATTTTACGGAGGTGAATTATTTTAATTTTACCAGCGGATGATTCAAACCGTTCACCTCGTTTTTGATAACTTCATATTTGGGTAAACTCTCGAATAGTTTGGTGAGATTTTTAAAACCATAGGCTCTTGGGTCAAAACTCGGATCTATTTTTCTCAAGCTGAGACCTACTTGTGCTATATGGACTTCTTCTTCTTCATTGATGGAAATATTGAAAGCTTTATCAATGATTGTCGTATCAATTTTTTCCGTTTTCGGAGCGTCTGCGTTTTTGGTATATTCCGTATTTTCTGTAGTAACCTTTGCAATTTTCTTTCCGGTTACTTTTTTCTTACTAATTTCTTCTAGCAATTCACTGTTGATATTTTCGCAATAAGTGAAAATTTCGCACGATTGAACAAAAGCATTCGGCGTTTTCTTTTCGCCAATGCCCATCACAAAAACACCTTCTTCGCGAATTCTTTTTGCCAAACCGGTATAATCACTATCGCTTGATACAATACAAAAGCCATCTACATTTTTGCTGTGTAATATGTCCATTGCATCAATGATAAGAGAGCTATCCGTGGAGTTTTTACCGGTTGTATATGAAAATTTTTGTACAGGATTGAACGAAAATTGATTGATAATCTCTTTCCAACCATTCATCTGTTTTTCTGTCCAATCGCCATAGATTCTTCTTATTGTTGCTTTCCCGTATTTCGATACTTCTTCAAGAATTGCTTGCAGAAGCTTTGGTCGAGCATTATCGCCGTCAATCAGTACGGCTATGTTGAAATTTGTTTTTTCCATTTTTTTATTTTTCTATTTGAAAAAAAGGAGCCAGCTTATCATCCAGTTGAGGGCAATCATTTAATGCACCGTTCACCAAACAAACACTTTCCACTTTTGCACGTATGCAAAGTTTCATATCGGGTAATCTGTAAATATCCTGATAGAATGCATGTTTAATTCCTTCTTTTCTTACGTTAAGTTTTGACACAAATTCATCCTTACTCTTCAAGGGAAATTTAAATGCCATTTCTATTCGGGCAACTACTGCGTCAATACCTTGTTCGTGTAACTCGGCAAAACTTATATTTTGTGATAACAAAAATTCGTGGCGAGTATGTTCTAAATAATGTTGATAATTAGCATTATTGACAATGCCTTGTAAATCGCATTCGTAGTCGCGAACTTTAAATAGTAATTCGTAATCGTATTGTTTTGCCATTTTATTGTTGATTTGAAAAGTTTACACTTACGCCTATTAGTTCATCATATCTTCCACCAAAAGGTCGATGATAGACATAAATAATATATTCATTTTCCGTTTCCCAATAATTGCCTTCAATTTGTTCCATTTGTCCAGCCGTTTCTCCGTTGGGAACAAATACATAGTTATAGTTGTAACCGCCTTGTTTTAGTAATAAAGTATTCTCGTAAGCGGCTGTTTTGAAGTTATATATCATTTTCGATTTTTCGTCCAAACGAAACTCGTTGAATTGTCCCAGAAGATAGAAGTTTCCATCCAATATTGGCGTTTCCATAGGCAGTGTAAAATGGACAAAAAAGTAATCACCTTCGGTATCATCTTCATCTGAGAATTGAACATTTATAATGTATCTACCGTTTATATCTTTTTCGAGAGTATACCATTTTTTCTTGCGAATTTCGTCGGGAAACAGTGTCACATGATAATATGGTTTATAGTAATCGATTGATTTAATTCGATTGCTTAGTATCCTGGTAGATGAAATGTCGAAATTTCGGAATTCATTACCGGCATCAAAAATTAATTTTCTATTATTTTTATAGATAGCGTTGTTTTGTTCAAAATAGGTGGGCACAATATCTGTAACCTGATTGTCTGTTCGTAAGTTTTGACGAACAACAATTTTTAAATCGGTACTTGGAATTTGAATGTTATAATTTGGATATGACACTGCAAATTCTAGTTGCTGGTGACCTTTGTTATAGTCGATATCTGTAGCAGAAGTTACGTTCGCTGTTATTCCGACTTGAGTACTTACCACCGAAAAACACGCAGAGAGAACGGGATGTTCGGTATCGTTATCTTTGAAAACAAGAACAACGTAGTTTCCCGATACTTTAAATTGAATATCATTATTTGGGAAAGTCAATTCATAGTGAGTGTAGGAGAAAAAAGTGTTGATAGATGTTTTATAATCACTTATAAAACCTGTTCTTAATCCTTCCAAATATTCCGATTCACTAAGACAAGATTTTGTCCAGTCAGCGTTACAATGAATTATTGTATAAGAATAAGAACTAATTTCAGGAGATAAATCATCAAATGATAAATTAATTTTCCCTTCAGAACCTAACTCTATGACGGGATAATAAGGTTTTTTATCCGGATTTTCGATTCTTATGGTCTGGATTTCCTTTATAAAGGATTTTGTTTCAAAAACTTGCGTGTATCCACTCATAGTTTTCAAAACAAACAAACAAACAAGTACGTATTTGAAATATTTCATGTTGACAAAGATAAACGTAAAAAACGAATACACAAAAAAGCTCAAAAAACGTTATCAAATTCAGCAATTGATTTTGGTAAACTAAATATGTATATGGTGTGTTTCATTCCTCTTTTTTTTATCTTTGCACGTAACTCACAATCAAATTGGATTTAAAATTACCCATATATATTGACGTGATATTGCCATTGCCTGTGGCAAATGTTTACACGTACGTTGTTCCCACTGAAATGCTGGGTCAGCTCAAAGTGGGTATGCGAGTTATTGTGCCTTGGGGAAAAACGAAAATATATACCGCTTTGGTGTATTCTTTTCATCAAAATTATTCGTCTGATTATCAAATAAAAGAAATAGTAGGTGTTTTGGATCAACAACCGATTGTTTCATCTGTTCAGTTGAAGTTTTGGGAGTGGATTGCTTCGTATTATCAATGTTCTTTGGGTGAAGTGTTTAAGGCCGCTCTTCCTTCCGGTTTAAAACTTGAAAGTGAAACTTTTGTTGATATCAATGTTGATTCCCCGACTAATTCAGTTTTTTCTAAAAAGGAGCAGGATATAGTTGCTGTACTCCAAGAAAAAAAATCTCTTCGAATAGAACAGTTGATAAAAGAAAGTGGCAACAAAACTGTGGTGACGGCTATAAAAACGCTCTTGGAAAAAGATGTTATCAGGATTCGTGAGGTCGTGCAGGAAAACTATAAGCCGAGATATGAAAATTATATTCGGCTGTCATCTCAGGCAAAGCAAAAGGGTGTTTTGTTGTTTGACGAATTGAAACGAGCTAAAAAGCAGGGTGAACTTTTAAAAGGCTATCTCGAATTGTCAGGTGGTAACGCAGAATTTGATGAACAAAATAAAATTTCGAAAAAACAGTTACTCGGCACTTTCCAGGGATACGAATCTGCCTGTATAGCATTGGTTGAAAAACAAGTTTTTGAAACTTATCCTGAGCAAGTTTCTCGATTAGAAAAAGAGGAAGAGGAGTGTGAAGCGATAAACAATTTGAATGAACCTCAGACGGAAGCTTTCGATAAAATCAAAACGTATTTTGGTGAAAATAAGGTTGTTTTGTTGCACGGAATAACTTCGAGTGGTAAAACTGAAATTTACATCAGGTTAATACAAGAAGCTATTGAAAAAGGAGAGCAAGTCTTGTATTTAGTACCTGAAATAGCCCTTACGGTACAGCTAACCAATAGACTAAAGCGTGTTTTTGGCGATAAACTTGCCATTTATCACTCTAAATTTTCGGATGCTGAACGTGTCGAGATTTACAATGATTTGTTGAACAAGAACCGTTATCAGGTAATTTTGGGCGTTCGTTCTTCCGTATTTTTGCCGTTTAGCCGTTTAGGGCTGATTATTGTAGACGAAGAGCATGAAAATAGCTATAAGCAATATGAACCGGCACCTCGTTATCATGCACGTAATGCGTCATTGGTGTTGGCTAATATGTTTAATAGTAAAGTGTTACTCGGAACGGCCACTCCTTCCCTAGAAAGCTATTTTAATGCTACAACCGACAAATATGCTTTGGTAGAATTATCGTCTCGTTACGAAAATATTCAAATGCCTGAGATTCTGGTGGTCGATATTCAGGACGCATTCAAGAAAAACCGAATGAAATCAATGTTTTCTTGGTTGCTTTTGGAAAAGATGCAAGAAGCGTTGGCAAATAATGAACAAGTTGTTTTATTTCAAAATAGGAGAGGCTTTTCTTCTTTTGTAGAATGCTCACAATGCGGTTGGGTGCCTAAATGCAAACATTGTGATGTGAGTTTAACGTACCACAAAAACCAACATGCACTTACGTGTCATTATTGTGGTTATATTGAATCTATGCCGAATGTATGTCCTTCTTGTGGAAACACACAGATAAAGGATAGGGGGTTTGGAACAGAAAAGGTAGAGGAAGAACTGAAAAAATATTTTCCTGACGTTTCGATTGGTCGCATGGATTTGGATACAACACGGACTAAATACGGATACCGAAATATTATTAATGATTTTGAAGAGCATAAAATTGATGTGCTGATTGGTACACAAATGGTTTCTAAAGGATTAGATTTTGAAAATGTGAGTGTTGTCGGTATTTTAAATGCCGATAATTTGTTTAATTATCCTGATTTTAGGTCGAGTGAGCGAGCTTTTCAAATGTTGGTGCAAGTGAGTGGCAGGGCGGGAAGAAAGCATAAACGAGGTATGGTCATTTTGCAAACTTTTGTTCCTGAAAATCCCATAGTGGCACAAATTGTAAACAATAACTATACTGATTTTTTTGCCACGCAATTGGCTGAACGAAAATTATTTAAATATCCTCCTTATTACAGGATAATTGCTATTTATACAAAACATAAGGACGAAAAAATAAATAATGCGGCGGTCGAAAAGTTGGCGTACGAATTAGTTGCCATTTTTGGAAATAGGGTACTGGGTCCCGATAATCCGCCTGTGGGTAGAATGCAAGGGTTATACGTGAAAAAAATAATGTTGAAAATTGAAAATGAGGTTTCGTATAAAAGAGCAAAAAATAGAATAGCCGAAATAATTAGTAGTGTCTTGAAACAGTTTAAAACGGTAAACATAGTTGTAGATGTAGATCCGATGTAATACATATCTTATGAAGAAAATATTGTTTGTGTGTTTGGGAAATATTTGTCGCTCGGCAGCTGCTGAATCCGTGATGAAACAGCTTGTCGATGACGCGGGTCTTAGTGATTCGTTTGTGATTGATTCTGCAGGAATTCTTTCGATACATAAAGGCGAAACTGCCGATTATCGCATGAAAGAGCATGCTACACGGCGTGGATATACCCTTACTAGTCTTTCCCGACCTGTGGAATACGCTGATTTTGAAATTTTTGACTTAATTATCGGTATGGACAATACGAATGTGGATGATTTGTGCGACCGAGCACCAACATTGGAAGCCAAACGGAAAATTTCAAAAATGACTGATTTTTGTCAAGTTTGCGATGAAGATTATATTCCTGATCCGTATTATGGTGGTGATGCCGGTTTTGAATTGGTGCTTGATATCTTGGAAGATGCTTGTCGGGGATTGTTATTGAAAATTCAAACAGGGAAGATATGAAAACAATCTTGCAAATATGTTTAGTTATCCTAATGTCTTTATTTGGCTGTGAAGAAAAAACGGATAAGAAGAAATATGAGACAAAAACGTATTACGAAATAGCTGTTGATGAGGAATTTGAACTTTATTTGGCATCAAATCCGACAACAGGCTATTCGTGGAAATGGAGAAACAAAAATTTTATTGACGTGGTTGATAGCATTGGGCACGATTATGATGCTGATGAGCCTGTTTTAGATGGAAGTGGTGGAACGGAAATTTGGAAATTTAAAGGCGTTACGGTTGGTACGGATACGTTAAAATTCAACTATTGTCGTTCGTGGGAAGAAAATTCAACTATCGATTCAATAAATGTTGTGGTAAAGGTGAGATAGTTATTCTAAAGATTTAATACAGACCTTAATGTTTTGTAACCAGTTGGGCTAGTCTTGATTTGCACACCGTTTTTAAGGGTTATCATCTGATTTTGTTTTTCGTAAAGTTCAATGCGTGAAATCATTTCTACATTCACAATGAAGGAACGATGTACTCTTACAAATTGATTTTCAGGTAAATGTTCTTCAAAATACTTTAGCGTTTGTTCTTTTAGGTATTTGCCCTCATTTGTAAATATTTGGACATAATCACCATCGGCTTGTAAATAAAGAATTTCAGAAATTGGTACGACGTGAATCTTAGAACCCAGTTTTACAGCGATTCTTTCTAATTGTTCTGTTCTAATTGCTTGACTTGTCACAGCTTTCTCCTGAATTTCTATGGCTTCGGCTTCATCAACTATTTTATTTTGTTGAAAAACTAAACAGAACTGTTGTGTAATTAGTAAATACACCAACAGACCGATAAAACCCTCGATAGGGAGAATCGGCATCAATAGAATGGTCAGTTCATTCCCTACTATCAAATACATGAAAGAAAATCCCAATCCCAACCAAATTCCGATAGTCAAAATTGATAGAGCAGCATAGTTAATGATTTGTTGCTGAATGCTTAAGATGGCGTAATTCCCATATTTGATGATACTCCATAGCAATATGCCAAGCAATCCGTAAATAATCGCCTGAATAAAACCATCCAGTATAATCATCCATAATGGTAATTCGACTAGCGGATACAAAACAAACACTTGTAGTATCGCAAAAGCAAACCAAAAAAGGGAATAGTGAACGATTTTAGTTGTATTTTCAAAAAAAGGATGTGTCATTTTTTCGAGTTTGGCTATCAATTATCGGGATA
>ERZ795062.2491-NODE-2491-length-12039-cov-3.923398_pt1 | contig 12039 bp, 11 predicted proteins | sample MGYA00375146_ERZ795062 | MGnify/ENA primary metagenome ERZ795062 (study PRJEB30191, sample SAMN05720281) | activated sludge metagenome | isolation source: Anaerobic digester | place: USA | collected 2015-07-16 ... | reverse complement strand
CGCTTGCCGGTGAGCTTGGTGAACTCGTCGATCGAGAGGTCGCTCTTCTCGCCGTTGCAGTCGGTGCAGGCGGCGACGAGGTTGCCGAAGGTGTCGAGGCCGCCACGCGCTTGTGGATGCACGTGATCGATCGTGGTGGCGTAGCCAGCGCAGTAGGCACAGGTCCAGCCGTCACGCTGCATGATCTCGCCCTTGGTCGCCATGGCGTCGAGGTCGATCGGCTTCTTGAACGGCACGTCGTGCCAGATGTTGAGCCGCACGATGATCGGCCAGGCGATGTCGATGGTGCCGCCTGCGGACCTGACGCGCTTGGTCTCGTGGACCTTGAACGCAGTGTAGATCGGTCGGTCGGAGCCATGCTTGACGCTGGAGGAGCTGGCCTCTCTGGGAACGATCAGTCCCGTCACTGCTTCGGTCCAGTGGATGGCCGTCTTGACGTCGTAGTCGAGGCCGATCACGAACACGGCGGAGCCGCTGTTCATCTCGTCTCGCTGCTGCCTTCGAGCGCTCAGCATCTGTCCGTTCTCGTCGGTGCAGGCTGCCCTGCTCCTGGTTCTTGTCCTGTTGGTCATGATCGACCTCCTTTCCTTGTTGTTGGTCTTGCTAGTGAGCCGAGCGGTTCAGCTCACGTGGAGGTGAAGCCCGGAATCGAACCGGGGTGTGCCGGGTTGCAGCCGGCCGCCTGAGCCATTCAGCCACATCACCGAGTCGTTGCGGTGGAGAAGAGAGACCCGCCTCGGCCACCGTCTGGATGGTCGAGACGGGTTCCCCGTGGTCACCTCCGGCGTCGAACCGGAAGCCTCCGGATTTTCAGTCCGGCGCTCTACCTCCTGAGCTTGGTGACCATGCCGCAGGGTCTCTGTGAGAGCGCTCCTGCGGGTGTTGCTGCGATGACGATGCTGGTTCGTCAGCCCTTGACGCAGAGCAGCGTCGTGAGGCGCTCGACGACCTCGATCAGAGGGCTGTTGCCCTCTGCCTGGTAGGCGATGACCTGCGCGAGGTCCTTGTACGCACCTGGTGCCTCGTCGATGACGCCTGTGTCCTTGCGACACTCGACGCCCGCGGTCTGGCTGGCCAGATCTGCAATCGTGAAGGCGCGCTTGGCTGCAGCGCGGGACATCTTGCGGCCGGCGCCGTGCGAGGCCGAGTTCAGCCCAGCGTCGTTGCCGAGTCCGCGGACGATGAACGAGCCGGTTCCCATGGAGCCGGGGATCATTCCGAGCTGACCCGAGTAGGCAGCGATGGCGCCCTTGCGCGTGACCACGAACTCGTTGCTTTCGTACTGCTCCCACGACACGTAGTTGTGGTGGCAGTTGATCGCCTCGCCGAGCTCCAGGCTCGGGAAGTGCTGACGCATGGCGTCGACGAACAGCGCGAGCATGACTCTGCGGTTCAGGGCTGCGTAGTCCTGGGCCCACTTGAGGTCGTGCACGTAGGCAGCCATCTCGTCGGTGTTCGCGAGGAAGACCGCGAGGTTCTTGTCCGGCAGCTTCGCGTTGTGGTCGAGCGTCTTCGCGAGGTTGATGTGCCTTTCGGCCAGCTCCTTGCCGATGTTTCGCGAACCGCTGTGCAGCGTGAGCCACACGCGCTCGTGCTCGTCGACGCAGAGCTCTGCGAAGTGGTTGCCCCCACCGAGGGTTCCGCACTGTGCAACGGCCTTGCTCTCGCGGTCAGCGATCTTCTCGGCACGAAGGGACGAGAACCGGTCGAAGTGCTTGGCCAGGTCCATCACGAGGCGCTCGTTGCCGCGGGGCAGCTTGGCTGCGCCGTCGTGAGCATTGAAGCCGACCGGGATGCGCGACTCGATGCCGAGACGCAGCGAGAGCAGGCTGTCGGGCAGGTCTGATAGGTTGATGTTGGTCTGAACAGCAACCATCCCACAACCAAGGTCCACCCCGACTGTGCTCGGAGAGACCGCGTTCCGCATCGCGATGACGGTGCCGATCGAGGCGCCGACGCCCATGTGGACGTCGGGCATGACCGCGACGCGGTCGACCCAGGGCAGGTCTGCGACGTTGCGCACCTGCTGCAGGGCCTGGCTCTCGACCTCGTGCTCGGGGATCCACATCTTGACCGGCGCCTTGGTGCCGCGCATCGAGACCGGGAGTCCTGGGCTGTACGTGCTCATGGTGACTCCTTTCGCGAGTCTGTCGATGGCGAGGCGTCGCGTGCATGGACGACGAGTGCCCCCAACGGGATTCGAACCCGTGCGACCGGATTGAAAATCCGGCGTCCTTGGCCGCTAGACTATGGGGACTTGAGCTGCGAGGAGTGGAGCCCTCCAGCGGGATCGAACCGCTGGCCTGCGCTTTACGAGAGCGCCGCTCTACCGACTGAGCTAGGAGGGCGGGCAGGGAAGGTGGTGCGAGTTGCTGCTGGGCGCCCCGCGCTGGACTCGAACCAGCGGCCCCTCGCTTAGGAGGCGAGTGCTCTATCCGCCTGAGCTAGCGGGGCAATGGTGCTAGAGCGCGCGAGCCCACTGGACTGCGTGCTCGAACTGCTCATGCGTGACGCCCACTGACGGGTCGGTCTGGATGAGCAGGTTGGGCTGACTGGTCTTCTGGGCGAGCGCAGCGAGGCGATCTCGATCAGACGCCAGAGGATCGTCGTCGATCCAGACGAAGGGTGCTGGGTGCTCAGCGAAGAACTGCTCGATGCCGTCGACCTTGCTCGCGCGGGGGTCTTCGACGTAGTAGCCGAGGTCGACGCGAGGCAGACCGGCGCCGAGTCGCGTGACCAAGGAGATCGGACCGGGGCGCCCGGGATGATCAACCTCGGCGAACCAGGTGGTGCACCAGGCTGGTTGGAGCAGCGACGCGAGCTCGCGCACTGCATCGCCGAACCAGGTCTGCAGGTGCAGGGTGTACGACCAACCTGTTCTCCATGAGCGCACGCGTGTGCGGGTCAGACCCGCAGACTTGCTGGCGCTGTTGGAGACGTCCAGGTTCAGCACTCCGTCCACGTCGAGGAGCAACCACGCTGATGCGCCGGCTGGTAGTGCAGGGGCGATGGTGATCTGTTGGCTCATGAACTGCTCCTGTGCTGGCAGGGACGACGTTCGTGGAATTGAGCGGAAGAAGGAGGAGTCGAACCCCTGCCCCGGTCAAGGGACCCACGGTTTTCAAGACCGCTGCCCGGCCGCCCGAGCTTCATCTTCCAAGTTGTTGTGCTGAGTGGACCAGAAGGGACTCGAACCCTCAACCGCCTGCTTGCAAAGCAGATGCACTACCAGTTGTGCTACCGGCCCTCGGTGGTGCGTTGCTCGTTCGAGCCGGTGCACCAAGCCGTCGTGCTGGCGGAAGTGGCAGGATTCGAACCTGCGGGAGCTCTCGCTCCAACTGCTTAGCAAGCAGTCACCATAGGCCTCTCGGACACACTTCCAGGGTGTTGCAGATCTTGTTGAGCAAGCGCCAGGCGGGGCGTGCCGAGCATGCGAGGCTCGTCCCGACGGCATAGCGCCGAAGGCGCGATGTCTCAGAGCCTCTCGGACACACTTCCAGGGTGTTGCAGATCTTGTTGAGCAAGCGCATGGAGCCGACGCCGCTGGAACCTTGGACGACGTCGACTCCGAAAGAGTCAGCAGCAGCTGGCAGGCCACTGGGTTCCGCTGCGACCGGGGTTCACGGGCTGCACCGGTTCTTCCGTAGCGCCCCTGCCAGGGCGTCCCGTTCAGTCTGATCTGGCTCGGCCAGAGCTTCGATCGACCTTGCTCCCCCACCTGGACTCGAACCAGGAGCCTCTCGGTTAACAGCCGAGCGCATCTGCCAATTGAGCTATGGGGGAATGTGCTGATACATGAGCATATCAGCAGAGTCGGGACGACACGATTCGAACGTGCGACCTCCTGATCCCAAATCAGGCGCTCTTGACCAAGCTGAGCTACGTCCCGGGGGTGAGTGACGGGAATCGAACCCGCTTCGACCTGCACCACAAGCAGGCGCCTCGCCAGTCGGCTTCACTCACCAGGATTGGATCGAATGAGTCGTCGATCCAGTGCGCAAGACGGGGGTCGAACCCGTACGAGCATCTCTGCTCACTGGGGTTTGAGCCCAGCGCGGCTGCCAGTTACGCCACTTGCGCGATCGAGCACGTTGTGTTGCGCTGTTTTGAGCAGGTCTCGATCAGTGTTCGGTCAGAACCTTGTAGGCCCAGACGGATTTGAACCGTCGACCTCTTCCTTATCAGGGAAGCGCTGCTGACCAGGCTGAGCTATGGGCCTTCGTGCGAGCCATGATGTCCATGGCGAACAGCATGACCAACTACTTCTTGTGCGTGGACATGGAGGGAGTCGAACCCACACTTCTCCGGGTCTGAACCGGAGTCCTCTGCCAGTTGGGATACATGTCCGAAGGAGCGAGGATTCCGCTCCAGAGCCTCCTGCCGGCCTCGAACCGACGACATTCTGTTTACAAGACAGATGCTCTGCCAAACTGAGCTAAGGAGGCGAGGTGTTGATTGATGCGTGCACCGTCTCGGGATCGAACCGAGGACTTCCGACTTAAAAGGACGGAGCTCTACCGACTGAGCTAACGATGCGCGCCCCTGTCAGGAGTCGAACCCGATTCCCATGGCTTAGAACACCTGGGCCTTTCCGAAGGCAAGGGCATGATGCTTGCGATGCGATCGCTGATGTGGTGCGCCATCTCGGACTCGAACCGAGGACCCGCTGATTAAGAGTCAGCTGCTCTGGACCAACTGAGCTAATGGCGCATGGTGGATGGTGAAGGAATCGAACCTCCGAGCCGAAGCGAGTGGTTTACAGCCACCTGGGCGACCATCGCCCACACCATCCGAGGTGATCCGTTGTGCAGCACTGGTGGATCAGGCCAGCCCAAAGCGTTGGCTAGCCAACGCGGCTGCAGAGCTGGGGCGCCTGGACTCGAACCAAGACGAAGAGGGTCAGAACCTCTCAGGCTGCCAATTACCTCACGCCCCATTGCGGGCTGGTGCTCAGCTCGCGGTGTCGTTCTGTCTGTGTGCCCACACGATCGCGGCGAGCGATGCTGCGCAGATGGCCAGCAGTGCCAGGAGCACTCCGACGCCGGCGGTGGAGAGCCTGCGGAAGTCTTCGATGGTGGCGCCCTGGATGTTCGTGATCAGGAAGCCACCGGTGAGGGCGAGAACCACTGCACAGCCTGCGGTCCAGGATCCTATCGACCTCGTTCGGACGAAGGTCAGCCAGATCACGACGTTGATGGCGACTGGGATGGCCGCGGCGAGAGCGATGGCTGCGCCGAGCCCATCGAGGAAGTCGTCGTGCTTGCTCATGTCGTCGTAGGCGACCAACGCTGCGAACATCAGGACGAGGGTCGAGATGCTGATCAGAGACCAGGCGACGACCGTGGTCCATCTCTGTTGGATCTTCATGGTGACGATCCTACTGTTGTCTGAATGATCTTGCTGGTGTACCAGCAGTTCAGTGGCGACCCCTACCGGACTTGAACCGGCGGCCTCCGCCGTGACAGGGCGGCGCTCTGACCAACTGAGCTAAGGGGCCAAGGAACTGGAATTGCGAAGCTGGTGGGAACGTGCTCGTTCGAACGAAGCTTCGTCGACGATCGAGTAGCCCGCGCACGCTGGGCGGTGCACTTCACGCCCCCGTTCCCGGCAGGGCGAGCCGTGAGAGCGCCTGGAGGGAGTCGAACCCCCGACCAGCTGATCCGAAGTCAGCCGCTCTGTCCTCTGAGCTACAGGCGCATGGCGATCTTGTTGCGCAGTGTGCGCATCATGATCAGTACGAGAGCGGACGACTGGACTTGAACCAGCGACGTCCACCTTGGCAAGGTGGTGCTCTACCAGCTGAGCTACGTCCGCGGGCGCTCCTCGAAGCTGCGAAGCGATGAGGAGCAAAGGGTGAGCAGCCTGAGACTACGGCTGATCGGTGACGGTCTTTTGGAGCCTTATGGTTTAGCTCCGTGTCCACTGCATCCCTGCAGTGACCGCTACGCCCGGCGAGTATGCCTCGCCACTGCTCATGCCGAGCGGTGTTCGACTGCTTTCGGTTCAGCATGGGGGAGCTACCCCCACGCCTGCTCTACTTGCACATCGACGCGATCTGGCTTGCGGCCTCGTCGCGCCCGAGTTCACTGTCTCCAGTGCTCGGGATTAGGGCGCTTTCGCGCTCGGCAAGGGAAGACTTTCGCTTTGGAATCATCTCCGTTAGATGGTTCGGCTTGTGAGGCCGAGGATGTGGACAGAAGAAGATGTGCTTCCCTTGAAGTTCCACGAGCTTTTGGCTCGCAGAATGCTTCACATCTTCGCGCGTGGACGTCACTCCTGTGCGCTCGCAGGGCTTCTCTGACTCGCTAGGCCAGATGTTCCCGTTGTGGCAGTCGCCCTTGCTTGACAGGCTCGGACTGCACTGCCTTGACACCGCTGGGGTTCGCTTGCGTATGTTCCCGGCACTCCCTTGCGAGGGAGAGCTTCACGACTCACCGATTGGCTCCATCGAGTGGAAACTGCTCACGAGCTCCGACACGCTCACGCTCTCGCGTGACATGCCTTCGCAGGTGCCAGTTGCATGAGGTACTGCTCACGCCCTGGTTGCCCAGTTCGTGGTCAGCGACGCCTGCTGCCCGCAGCGCGTCTTTCGCCCTCTCGCGAGGGCTTATCTGTCATGCCAGAGATCTTCTGCTACTTCATGCGAAGAAGCAGCGTGATCGGAGCGGATGGCGGGAATCGAACCCGCGTGATCAGTTTGGAAGACTGAGGCTCTGCCATTGAGCTACATCCGCAGGAGAAGCGCGAGGTTCTATCCAAGCGCGACCCGGTCGTGGGAACTGGATTCGAACCAGCGAATGACCAGCTTATGAGGCTGGGGCCCATGCCATCGGACTATCCCACGTTGTTGTTCTGCGTCTGGTATCCCCAGCGGGACTCGAACCCGCGCTTCCAGATTGAGAATCTGACGGCCTGCCACTAGCCGATGGAGACAAGTGTCGCCCCTAGGTCCTCAGTTATTCCCCGGCTGGGAGGACTCCGCGTTACCTGTCTTCCGAGAGTCAGGTTTCACGCCGTCTCAGGCGATCGTCAGACGCGCTGTGTGCCGGGCCAGATGTCTCCGATGTCAGGGCGACGGGGAGACCCACGTGTGGACGGAGAGGGGCTCGAACCCCCGGCATCCTCCTTAGGGGGATGCCTCTGCCTTTTTCGTCCTAGTTTTTAGATCTTGGGTGTAGCGACTGTTAGCGGCCTTGCACTCTGCGCATCTGGGTAATTTCAATCTGCCTTCTAGCAGATAACCAGCCCTAGTGCCATGGAGTGATCGCAGACGTTCTGTGGGTGTTGGTCGTGTTGTGTTGTTAACTGTTTTTGGTTTGACACGACGCAGTTGCTTCTTGGGCTCTAGGGCTATGTTCCTGGAGCTACATCGCTTCTTGACCGCTGTGTCTGATACCCCAAGCATGGACGCAACTTTCGTTCTTGGATGAGCTTCCAATAGGGTTTTGAGGGCTTGGTCAGACGGCCATTTGATCTTGGTTTTGTTGTGAAATCTTGGTACATAGGTGACCAAGGGTAGTCCTGCGTTGGTGCAGAGTTGCGTGATTCGTTCACGTTGAGGCTTGCTGGTTTTGCCTTTCAGCCTCGTGAGGATGGCGTTGGCACTTGCAGACCCACGTTCACGTGTGACTTCTGCGTAGGCGTCGAGTATCTGTTGGTCAGTAATACGCCGAATGTTCTTGGCGTTCTTGCCGCAGTAAGTGTCAGTAAGGGCGTGGCAATTCGGGCATATTAGTTCAAGGTTGCCCCTGAGGTTATTGCTCCTATCCCCATCGATGTGGTTGATCTGTAGGGGAACTGGTTGTGCTTGCCATGTGGTGGTTAGACAGTGATTGCATCGGAAAGGTGTTCCCTCACGGATGAGGATTTTCTTGAGCTGACTTGTACTGGTGACCATGTAGGGACGGAATCCTGGGATGTCAGAGTATGGATTTGTCTGCATGGTTTTATTCTAGCTCATAACTGATGAACCTGTAAGTGGACGAACCTGGATTCGAACCAGGGACTTTTCGGGTGTGAACCGAACGCTCTGCCAGCTGAGCTATCCGTCCGAGTGACACTGCGCTGATGGGCGCAGTGCCGTTGCTGGACGATGGCGCGTCCAGCGAAGCTGCATGTCACTGTTGAGTTGGTCCTGTTGGTCCGGCCCGGCATCTCTGCTGAGTCGGCAGGTCCAGAGTGCTGGTCCAGCGGCCATTTGACCGTGAGCCCGGTGCCTGCCCTTCGATCCATGCCTGGATCGGAAGCGTGGTCCGGTGCCCGCTGGGGCATCTGTTGTCTTGCGCAGGGCTGTGGGGAATCGAACCCCATCCGGCGGTTTTGGAGACCGCTGCCTCGACCAGTCGGCCTCAGCCCTATGAGCCTTGCGGCTCTTGGTGATTCAGTTGTCGTGCTGTCGTGCTGCATGGCCACAAAGCAAGAGCCCCGATGCTGGACTGGTGTCCGGCTCGGGGCCCTGGGTTCGCTGGCTGCTCCTTCGAGCAGCTGCGCTGGGTTCATGCACTCGTTCGTGCGTGACTCCTCCCAGGGCTGGTGGCCAGATCGGCTCCGCGCTTGCCATGCCAATTCATCGGCTGGGCATACACGGAGCCCGAGGGCTCGACGATGAAGGCATCAGCGCACGCCAAGCTGCGGCCACTGGTGGCCGTCCTGGTGAGCGTGGTGCTGGTCATGTCGTTCTTCCTCGTGTTCGAGTCGAAATGCGGGGTCGCAGGTCGATCTCGTACAACGTAGCACTCGGCACGGGCGGCACGCAAACGAGTTCTTCCTCGTCTTGCAACGCCTTTGCATATTCCTCTCGATGCTGCTCTGCAGCATCAACGCCACAGGTGCTGCGTAGCCGCTCGTCGGCTGCACTTCTCTCTCCTGGATGCGTGGGACGCGATGGGAGAGCCTTCGCCGGTATCCTGAGGACGTACGCGAGCACACGGAAGCAGCGTCGAACTTCACGAGGACGAGGAGATCTGGACATGGCTGGTGCACTGAGCAAGGGCCGGAGCAGGAGCAGGAGCAGCGTGACCAGCCTGCTGGGAGCGGCTGTCGTCGCGCTGGGCATGCTGTCCGGCTGCTCGACCATCGAGGGGGCGAAGCAGGACGTCGACAAGGCGCAGTCGGTCTCGGCCGCCTGCGGCGACGCCGTGGTGATCGGCAAGGATGCCGTGAACCTGATGCTGGCCGGCCTGAACTCCGGGGCGATCGCCTTCGAGAACAGCGGTCAGTTCATCGACGCGGTGACGGCCATGGACACCGCGAAGGTGGCCGAGCTCGGCGGCCAGGTGGCGCAGGGCCTTCCGGAGGCGGACGCGAAGAGGTTCCGCGAGACCCTCGACCAGTACGGAGCCGCCGTGAAGAAGTGCCGAACCGGGATCAGCGCGCCGTCTTCGACCAACTAGCACGTATCTGAGAGACAATGGCTGCTGATGGCCGAAGCGTCTCGCTTCGGCTCGACGATCCGAGCACGGGACTCGTCCCGCGAGAAGGAGAAGGAGCAGAGCATGAGCGAAGAACAGACCAAGCGGAGCTGGGGCGACCCGGCACCTGAGGGCGACGTGCCCGCTGACGAGGCGAATGCGATCCTCGGTGAGGTGCCCAACAGGCACGAGGAGGGCGAGACGGTGCTGGAGGGCGCCCGCGCCGACATGGAGGAGGACCTGCAGAGCATCGCTGATCTCAGGGGCAAGCGGCTGCGCTGGTTCGTGGTGGGCCTGGCCCTGCTGGTGACGGCGATGTTCCTGCTGTTCTTCGCGTTCCGGCCGAGCGCTGCGGTGCTCACTGGCGGGCCGGTGGCCAAGGACGTCCATGGCCTCTCGTTCAGCGCGCCGAAGGGTTGGGAGCTGAGGGAGCTGCCCCAAGCGGGAGCGAACGACGTCAACAAGGGCGTGGCGCTGGTCAATCCGAGCGGCGACGACGCGGTGCGCGTCATGGTGACGGACGCCTCGAAGCTCCCGGCTGAGGAGACGTCGGCCCAGGTCGCCGAGATGTGCACCTCCTTGGCGAAGTCGCTGGAGGACTCGCTGACCGATGCGAAGGTGGTCTCCAAGGCCAGTCCGATCGAGGGTCTGAACGGCTGCGTGCTGCGCGGCGTGGGCCAGCCGAAGAAGCCGATCGAGGACCTGAACAAGGGCCAGCTCCCGGGCAAGACCTCGGAGGTCGTGGCGATCGCCCAGGGCAAGAGCGGCAAGGTCGCGATGGCCTTCGGCGCGCACTCCGGCGAGACGAAGTTCGCCGACGGCGCGGTGGAGCTCTCGATCATGAACCAGCTCAAGGAGGCGCTCACGAAGTGAGCCCGTTGGGCTTCAAGGCGTGCCTTCCGGCACAGTGGCCCCGCTGCGCTTCGTCGCAGCGGGGTCGCTGGCATTCGGGGGTGCGACTGCGATACTGTCGCTCTTGGTCAAGAACCTTGGCCGAGGGCTATGCACGGGAGAATCGCAGTGAGCATGGAGATGAGCGGCCGCGTCTGGCGGATGGCCGAGCGGGGGCCTGAGCCATTGCCGATGACGAAGCGAGAGATCGTCGAGGTCTCCGTGTGGTCGATGCTGCCGCTGGCACTGCTGGCAGCAGAGGGGGTCGCGTTCGGGGTCTTCGGCGAGGCTGCCCAGCGCTGGCTGGTGGGTGGACTGATGGACCAGATTTCCAGTGTGCTCTCGCAGGTTGCTGCGCAGCGCGGCATGTGAGCAGTATCGACTCGTACACGAGTCGAATCAGCGTTGGGATGTGTATACTCGACACTGAACTGAACCCGATGAAGCATCATCTGAGAAGGACGTGCCCATGACTGCCGTGATCATTGCCGAGAAGCCGAGCGCTGCCAGGAACATGGCGAAGGCGCTGGGCGGGGCCACTGGCTCCTACCAGGGACAGCCGTACGTGATCACGGCGCTGCGCGGGCACCTCTACGAGTTCAAGGACCCGTCGCAGATGGTCCCGGCCGCTCTCAGCGCGCAGTACAAGGGCTGGGAGCTGGATCACCTGCCCTGGGACCACAAGCTGTTCAGCTGGGAGCGCGAGCCTCGGGAGGGGACTCGCGACACGATCGCTCAGGTGCGCAAGGCGCTCGGCCAGGGCGACGAGATCGTGATCGCGACCGACGTCGACCCCTCGGGAGAGGGCGGCCTGCTCGCAGTCGAGGTGCTGCTGGAGCTGGGCCTGGAGAAGTCGAACAAGAAGTTCACCCGGATGTACTTCACCGACGAAGCGCCGGCGAGCATCCAGAAGGCCTTCGTGAACAGGAAGGTCGTTCCTGACCTGCTGAAGTTGGACGAGTTCCTGATGGCGGACACGCGCAGCAAGTACGACATGCTCACGATGCAGTTCACTCGGATCTCGACCAAGGTCGCGAGCCAGCAGGTCGTGCTCCGTCAAGGCCGGCTGAAGAGCGCGATGGTCAAGATCGTCGGCGACGGGCTGAAGGCGCACAACGACTACGTGAAGAAGCCGTTCTTCCAGAACCGATTCCGCGACGAGAACGGCGTGACCTACACCAATCCGGACGAGCCGCAGTTTGCGAACAAGGGTGACGTCCCGGGCGGCTTCCATTCCAGCAAGGTGATCCTCGACAGTCGGGAGAACAAGCGCACGGCGCCGCCGAAGCTGCTCGACCTCGCCGGTCTGTCCTCGATCCTGGCCGGCCGCGGCGTGAAGGCTGCTTTGGTCCTGAGCACGTATCAGAAGATGTACGAGGACCAGGTGGTGAGCTACCCGCGCACCGAGGATCGGGTGATCACTCCCGAGCAGTTCAACGAGATGCTTCCCAAGGTGGACGCGATCGCCAAGGTGGTCGGTGCGGACGTCTCGCAGCTGACCCACCGCAAGCCGCGCAGCACGCACGTCAAGACGGGCGGGGCCCACGGAGCCAACCGACCGGGGACGACGGTGCCGACGAGCCTGGCTGCGCTGGAGAGCAAGTACGGCAAGGCTGCGCCGATGATCTACGAGACGCTGGCCAAGAACTTCCTGGCGATCTTCGCCGAGGACTACGTCTATGAGCAGCAGAAGGGGCACGTCGAGGACTTCCCGAAGTTCGTCGGCACGGCGAACCTG
>ERZ795062.2489-NODE-2489-length-12044-cov-6.464843_pt1 | contig 12044 bp, 11 predicted proteins | sample MGYA00375146_ERZ795062 | MGnify/ENA primary metagenome ERZ795062 (study PRJEB30191, sample SAMN05720281) | activated sludge metagenome | isolation source: Anaerobic digester | place: USA | collected 2015-07-16 ... | reverse complement strand
GTGCCTTCCGGTGTGGTGCGCATCACCATTCCGCGTTTTGCCTTTCATGCAGTTTTGCAACCGCTGTATGCCCGCTTTTGCGCCCGCTATCCGCATATCCGCTTGGAAATCTCGGTTTCCGATGCCGCGATTGATATTGTGCGCGAGGGTTATGATTTGGGTATCCGCTGCGGCAACATCATGGAAGAGGGCATGGTGGCGCGCGAAATTCTGCCTTCGATGCGCGATTTTTTGCTGGTTTCCGAAAGCTATGCCGAACGACACGGCATCCCGCAAACACCTGCCGATTTGGTGCACCACAAAATGATTGGCTACCGCATGATCAGCGCCAACCGCATCCAACCGCTGCTGGTGCAGCAAGACGGGCGGCAGGTGGAAGTGAAGATGCCGATTTCACTGGTGGTAGATGATGAAATGGATGTGATGATAGACGCCACCCGGCAGGGGCTGGGCATCGGGCGCATTTTTGAAGCCTCTTTTCGCCAACAGCCGGATCAAGAGCGCTTTATCCCGATCTTGCAAGATTACTGGGTGAGCTACCCGCCCATTTATCTTTATTACCCGCAGCACAGCCAGAAAGCCAAACGGGTGCGGGTATTGATTGATTATTTGTTGGAACACACAGCCAATAGCGGCAAAGCTGGTTGATAAAGCTGGGACACGGAATTAAGCCGCTTCAATTGTTTTCAACACTTTAGCAGGAATACCGCCAACTATCGTATTGGCAGGTACATCTTTGCTCACCACCGCACCGGCGGCAACAATAGCGTTTTCGCCTACCGTTACGCCCGGCAGGATGGTGGCGCCCGCTCCTATCCAGGCGTTCTTTTTGACGGTAACGGGCGCCAGAATCACGCCGCGTCGTTCGGCGGGGTTTTCGGGATGATTCACGGTAAGGATATTCACACGCGGGGCGATGAGTACATTGTCTTCCAGCGTGATGCCGCCTAAATCGGTAAACATGGCGCCCGAATTGATAAACACGTTTTTGCCGATGCGGATATGGCGGCCGAAGTCGCTGTAAAACGGCAGGTTTACATGCAGGGTTTCGTCGATTTCGCTCTGGGTGAAGTCGGCAAACCGCGCGCGGATGGTGGATTGGTTGCGGTGGCCGCTGCCCAGCTCGGCGATTTTGGGCGCGTTTTCATCGGCAATGCGGTGAATTTCGTCATACAGCGGGCTGCCTGCGGGGATGGTTTGGTTAAGGGGGAAGTGGTGCATGATGGCTTCCTTATATCAATGTATGCCTGTCTGAAAATTTAACCGTCAGCGATTAATTAGGCCTGTCTGAAACCTTTTCAGACAGGCCTCTTGGCTTTATTTCAATTTGGCTTTAAAGAACGATTCAAACTTATCGTAAGGAATTTTGTTGTTGGCGTTGTCGTACAAATCGATGTGAGATGCGCCCGGTACGATGAACAGTTCCTTATCTTTGCTGCCCAGCGATTTAAATGCGTCTTCACCGAAATAACGCGAGTGGGCGTTTTCACCATGTACCACCAAAGCGGGGGCGCGCAATTCGGCGGCACGTTGCAGAATCGGCATATTAATCAAAGGCAGCATGCCGGTGATTGTCCATGAACCGTCGGGGTTGGAGTTGACGGCGCGGGGGTGGAAACCGCGTTTGGTGGTATAGAAATCGGAATATTCGCGGATAAATTGTGCCGTATCGGCAGTGAACTGCTCTTTGCGCAGGTTATTGGCGGGCAACAAAGCTGAGTAACCGTTTTTCGACGTTTCCCAACGGGCGTTGCTCATGTCCGATTTCATTTTATAGCGGGCGTCTGCATTTTGGGCAGGTGCTCGGTCGTATGAACCTTTCGCGTTTTGTTTCATATTGATTTCATAACCGTTGGCGGCAACACGGGTCATGTCGTACATGGTGCTGGTGGCCACCGCTTTGATGCGCGGATCGGAAACCGCTGCATTCAAGGCAAAGCCGCCCCAACCGCAGATGCCCAGAATACCGATGTTGTCACGGTTCACATTATCCAGCGAGCCCAAATAATCTACGGCTGCCGAAAAGTCTTCGGTATTGATTTCGGGCGACGGTACATTACGCGGTTCGCCGCCGCTCTCGCCGGTGTAGGAAGGGTCGAATGCCAAGGTAACAAAACCGCGTTCCGCCAAGGTTTGGGCATACAGGCCGGAAGATTGTTCTTTCACCGCGCCAAACGGGCCGCCCACCGCAATGGCTTGCAGTTTGCCCTGAGCGTTTTTCGGGATATACAAATCGCCGACCAAGGTAATGCCGTAGCGGTTTTTAAAGCTGACTTTGCGGTGTTCTACTTGATTGCTTTGCGGGAAGATTTTGTCCCATTCGCTCACCATCGATACCGGCAGCGTCGGGTTTTGCGCGTGTTGCGAAGCGGAAGCGGGTGCAGTTTGGTTGTCGGCTGCCTGGCTGCTGGCGCAGGCGCTCAGGCCGAATAAGGCGCTTAAGGCGATCACGCTGCTGAGGGTTTTGAAGGTTTTCGGTAAGGTTAAGGTAGTCATGTCAAATTTCCTTTCAAATAAAGTTGGTGTGTTTCCTGAGCTGATGGAGTGCATTATAGGCAACCATATTGAACTTGATTAGACGGTAAAAAACGATAATACTTATACCTTATTGTTATAAATAATTGAAAAAATCCCATGACCAACCGTGAAAACTACAATGATTTATATCTCTTTATGCAGGTAGTTCGCGAAGGCAGCTTTACCAAAGCTGCCGCCAAGCTCGGCGTGGCACAGTCGGGCGTCAGCCGTACCGTGCGCGAGTTAGAGGCAAGATTGGGCGTGCAACTGCTCAACCGAACCACCCGTAAACTGGCGCTTACCCAAGCGGGCAGCCGTTTTTTCAAAGAGCTGGAAGAGAGCTTTGAGAAACTCGACAACGGTTTGCACATGCTGGCGCAAATGCGCGATATGCCCAGCGGCACGGTGCGCATCAATGCCAGTCAATACGCCATCGATACCATTTTGCTGCCCAAGCTGGCGACGTTTCACCGGCTTTACCCCGATATTCGATTGGAACTGATTAGCGAAAGCCGTTTTGTCGATATTGTGGCCGAAGGCTTCGATGCAGGCGTGCGCTTGGGCAGCGAGGTGGGCGAAGAAATGGTGGCGGTCAAGATTTCGGAAGAGATGAAAATGGCGGTGGTGGCAACCCCCGAACACTTTCGCCGCTACGGTTTTCCCAAAACACCGCCCGATTTGGCGGCGCATCCCTGCATTGCTTACCAATTGGGCAACCGCGGCGTAGCGCCTTGGGATTTGTGGTATCAGGGCGAGCCTTATCTGCATCACCCGCAAGGGCAATGGGCGTTTGCCGAAAGCTATATGGAAACCGCAGCCGCGCTGCGCGGACTGGGTGCGGCTTATGTGCCGCTGGGTTTGGTGGAGGATGCCTTAGAGCGCGGCGACTTGATTCGGGTATTGAAAGAACACAGCCATCGTTATCCCAGCTCTTATCTGTATTACCCTCATCGCAATGTGTCGCGCGCGCTGCGGCTGGTGGCGGATAGCTTGCGGGTGGGTTAGTGGTGAAGAATGCCTGTCTGAAAAAATATGGCGGCGATATAGAGATGTTTTAGCTTCGCAGAAACTCACTTCGTTCGTTTTCAGACAGGCATGGTTTAAGGCAATCCGTTTGTATCGTGAAAGAGATAAACAGGAATGATGATGAACAAACGCTTACACAGTAAATAGATGACAAACGTTGTTTCAAACAGATGCTCGGTACTTTCTACCGTTTGCTTTGTAAAAAAAGGGTAGCGGTGGGATAAAAAAGGTGCCGACTTACTCCAAAAGCCTTATGCTGTCGGGCTTTTAAAATAAAAGCTTTGAACACGATTTTCATAGAAGGTATGTAATGCGTTTTCCTGCCTGGCGGCTATCGCCAACCAAATTAACTGTTTTGCTTTCCGCTTATTTTGCCTTTGTGTTGAACTGGGCATTTTTCCGCACGGTATTTCAATCCTATCAACCCACCGGCACCGCAGGCGATTATTTTGTTTATACGGTACCGCTGGTGTTGTGGGCTTTGTGCTATATCTTGTTGCTGCTGTTGTCTCTGCCCTATGTGCATAAAATCATTATCCCGGTGTTGCTGATTTTAAGCGCGGCGGTGAGTTACCATTCGGTGTTTTTCAATGTCTATTTTGATAGGCATATGCTGGACAATGTTTTACAAACCACACCGGCGGAAAGTGCGCGGATGGTGTCGTTCAGTTATGTGGCGTGGCTGCTGCTGTTGGGCGTGTTGCCTGCGCTACTGTATGTACGCACTCAATGTCTGTATGCGGTTTGGTGGAAAGAGATTGCCAAGCGCGTAATGGCGCTGGGGCTGTCTTTGGGGGTGATTTTGGGCGTAGCGGCCGTTTATTATCAGGATTATGCATCGTTTTTCCGCAATCATGCCGACATTAAGCATTTGATTGTGCCGTCTAATTTCATTACAGCAGGTGTAAGCAAACTCAAGCGGCTACGCGCGGAAAATATGCCGTATGCGGCATTGGGCAAAGACGCCAAGCTGAATAAAAGCGATAAGCAGCGCAATGTGGTGATTATGGTATTGGGGGAAACCACACGCGCGCAAAACTGGGGTTTGAACGGCTATGAGAAGCAAACCACGCCGAAACTGGCCGCCCGTTTACAAAAAGGTGAAGCCGTCATCAACTTCCCCAATGTGAGTAGTTGCGGCACGGCGACCGCGTTGTCGGTACCCTGCTTATTTTCCAGCATGGGGCGCGAGCAATACAACGAAGTCAAAGCCAACCGCCAAGACAATATTCTGGATACGCTGCAATACGCCGGTGCGCAATTGCATTGGGTTGAAAACAACAGCGATTGTAAAGGGGTATGCGAGCGCATCCCGACCACCAACACTATCCAACTGAATCTGCCCGATTATTGCACCGACGGCGAATGTTTGGACAATATCATGCTGCCCGAGTTGGATAAATTGCTCAATGCGCCTTCAGAGCAAGATTTGGTGGTGGTGCTGCATAGCATTGGCAGCCACGGACCGACTTATTTCGAGCGCTACACCGCGCAGGAACGCCTGTTTACCCCCACTTGCGACACGCGCGAAATCAACCGTTGCAGTAATGACAAATTGCGCAACACCTACGACAACACCATTGTGTACATCGACCAATTGCTGGATCAAATCATCCACCGTTTGGAACAGCGCCCCGATTGGAAGAGTAGTTTGTTGTTTGTATCCGACCATGGCGAATCGCTGGGCGAAAACGGTATGTATCTGCACGGCACACCGTATGCGATAGCGCCCGAATACCAAACCCGCGTACCGATGACCATGTGGCTATCACCCGCTTGGTTAAAACAGAAATCCACAGATCTCGCTTGTTTGAACAGCCAAAGCAAGCAGGCTTATTCGCACGATAATATTTTCCACACCTTGGTCGGTTTGAGCGACGCCGATCCGCGCACGATTAGCCAATATCGGGCAGATGAAGATATTTTGGCGAAATGTCGTGGAAATCATTAAGCATCCGCGCATTCATACGGAAAATGATCATGAAACCTCAAAACAAAGCTGATTTTCAACGCATTATCAAAGCTGCCGGTTATTCGATGCAGGGCTTGAAAAGTGCCTATATCCATGAAGCCGCCTTTCGCCAAGAGTTCTGGCTTGCGGTTGTACTGGTTCCACTCGGGTTATGGTTGGGTGATGGTGCGGTAGAAAAAATACTGTTATGCGGCTCTGTACTGATTGTGTTGATTACAGAATTGTTGAACAGCGCGGTGGAAAGTACGGTGGATCGTATCGGTGCCGAGTATCACGAACTCTCCGGCAGAGCAAAAGACATCGGCTCGGCGGCGGTATTTATCTCACTGCTGCTGGTTGCCCTGACTTGGCTATTGATTCTGTTGGGTTGAGCGCGATATTTCTAGGCTTCAAAAACCTGATTATTTGGAACAATAAGGCCATACTCGGTACCAAACTGAGTATGGCCTTATCTTAACAAGGGAAGTACACCCAAAAACCGCTTATTTCGTCGCTTCCAATAAAGTATCGGCAGCCAGAATGCCCAACGCGTTGGCTGCCAGCGGGCTGTCGCCGGTGAGCAGTTGGCGGTCTCGGTGGACTTGGCCGGTGATGCCGTCGTTGAGCACGGTCATGCCCAGTTGTTGCAGGCGCTCGGCAACCAGCCAAGGCAGGCGGCCGGGCATGTAGCCGATGTCGAGGTTGGCGCCTTCGTCGAGCGCATCGGGGAACACGCACAATTGGTAGCCGGTAAACGGGAAACGGTTGTCTTCAGCCGCAGCCACCAACGCAGCAGGGCCGTGACAGAGGGTGATGATGAATTTATCGTTGGCCAGCGCCCAATCCAGTATTTGTTTCACTTCGGCGCTTTCGGGAATGCCGCTAAACGCACCGTGGCCGCCGGGAATAAATACCGCCAGATACGGCGAATCGGGAGCGGTCACTTCGGCCAGAATATCCGCAAGCTTGTGCGGGCTTTGCAGCTTGGGCAGATAGGTTTGGAAAATTTCCTGCACCGCTTCGTCTTCCTGCGGCATCGCCCACATTTCCAGTTTGGCGGGGTTGCCGGAGAGGGTAGCGATTTCCTGCTCGAAACCGGCTTTATGAATATGCAGCATCGGTAGCAGGGTTTCGACCGGATGGTTGCCGGTGGAAAACAGTTTGCCGTTTTGCATTTTCAGGTAACGCTCATCAGTGGCAATCACCAACACTTTGTATTTGTCGCCGCTGTAGGGCTGACTGAACTTCACGCCGTTGTAATCGGTTTTCGGTGCGGTGTAGACGCTCAATGAGTATTCGGAGGGGAAAAAGGCATTGTATTCGGCACGATCGGCCACGGGTTGTTTGCTGAGTTCGCTCATGGGATTTCCTTATGGGTTTTGGGGGGTGTGGGTATTATAACGTACAGATAGATCAGTAGTTTTATTGATTTAGCAGTAACGGTTTCAGACAGGCATTGACTGATTAGGCCTGTCTGAAAACCATGTTCAGACAGGCCTCTTATTTAAAATCCACCTCAAATATCCAACATCTGACGCTCCATCCCTTTCACCGGCGGTAGCCAGGCCAAGGTGCCTTGTAGCGACAGCGCCAGCATTCGTGCCGGCAGGCGGTATGCTTCGGCGTGCTCGGGGTCGATTTCGGTGGCAAACTCGCCGCCATTGGCTGCTAATTCCGCCCAGTTCGGATTCAGCAGCAGGGTTTTGCCCAAGGCGATGAATTCTGCCCAGCCGGTGGCAAACGCTTGTTCTGCCTGCTCGCCGGTGTAGATATTGCCGACACCGATCAGCGGCAGTTTGCCACCGATACGCGCGTGCAGCTGCTCGATGCGGGTGCGGGTTTCGTCTGCACCGCGGCGTGCCAGTTTGTAGAAATCCCACAAGGAAACGTGCAGATATTGCAGGGGTTTGGTTACCAGCGCGTCAATCAGGGCGAAGGTTTCCGCCATGGTGATGCCGTTGTCGCCGGCTTCTTCGGGTGAGAAGCGGTAGCCGACGATAAAGTCGGGGCGCTGGTGTTTTTTCACGATGTCGGTAACGGCGTCGACAACCGCCAACGGGAAGCGCATGCGGTTTTCGAGGTTGCCGCCCCATTCGTCGCTGCGTTGGTTGGATTGCGCCGAGAAAAACTGTTGAATCAGGTAGTTGTTGGCACCGTGGATTTCTACGCCGTCAAAGCCCGCCTGCAAAGCCAGCTCCGCCGCGTTGGCATAGCCTGCGATGATGCTGCGGATTTGTGCGTCGGTTAAGGCCTTGGCATCGGTGGCGGCGTGGGCGGATGGGGCGAAAATTTCGCCGTTCGGGTTCAGATCGGGCAATGCTTGCCAGCCGCCGTGGTGGATTTGCAGCAGGGCTTTAGCGCCTTGTTGGTGGGCGATTTCGGCCACTTCGCACAGACTCGGCAAATCGTCTTCGGCTATGGCTTCTGGCTGGCCGTAAAAGGCTTTGCCGCCTTCTGCTACTAAAGTGGCCGCCGCAATAAACAGGCCGAAGCCTTCAAAGCGGTTATTGAGGAAACGGCGCTCGTCTGGGGTGATGTGGCCGTTTTCGTCTGAGGCTAAATGGGTCATCGGGGCGACCACCAAACGGTTTTTGATTTCTACGCCGTTGTTGAGGGTATAAGCTTGGAATAAAGGATTCATATTGTGTTCTTAAAATAGGTTTTTAATGGGTGTTTAGAGAAGATTGGACGGGAATGCCTGTCTGAAACTGTTTTCAGACAGGCATTTTATTACTGCCCATCCACAATCTCTTTCAATAATCGATAAGACTGAATTTGTTTCGCTTCATCAAAGATATAGCTCACCGCCATGATTTCGTCGAAGTGGATTTTGTTGCGCAAGGCGTTCAGCTGGTGGGCGACGCTGATGGGGCTGCCGATCAGTGAGCAGGCGGTCATTTGTTCGACCACTTCGCGCTCTTGCTGATAAATCGGCAGTTCATTCAAATCCACCGGGCCGAAATGGGGCGCTTGGCTGGCTTGGCGGTAGTTGTGCCAGACTTCGTTCACGTTGGCCGCCGGCGGTTGCAGGTTTTGCTGGGCGTTGGTGACCACGTTTAGGAAAAACTGGGTTTGCGTGGTGGCAAGCATTTGCGCTTCGTCGTCGTTGTCGGCCACGATGGCGTTCACGCCGATGATCACATAAGGCTCGGCCAAGTGCGGCGACGGTTTGAAATATTTGCGGTAAATTTCGACCGCCATTTCCAACATGCGCGGGGCGAAATGGGAAGCAAAGGCATAGGGCAGGCCGAGTTCGGCGGCCAAATAAGCGCTTTCGGTGCTGGAACCTAAAATATAAAACGGCACATTCAGCCCGGCGGCGGGGTAGGCGGATACGCCGTTGCTGTTGTCGAAATAGCCACGCAATTCGGCGATTTCAGCCGGAAAATCAAAATGTTCACGACCACGGCGCAGCGCGAGGGCGGTGCGGCGGTCGGTACCTGGGGCGCGACCCAAACCCAGCTCTACGCGCTTGGGGTACAGGGTTTCCAGCGTGCCGTATTGCTCGGCCACCACATAAGGGCTGTGGTTGGGCAACATCACGCCACCGGAGCCGACGCGCAAGCTTTGCGTATTGGCCAAGGTGTGCTGAATCAGCAAAGCGGTGGCCGAACTCGCCAGATTTTTCATATTGTGGTGTTCGGCAATCCAATAGCGCTCAACGCCCATTTGCTCGGCCGCTTGCGCCAAGCGCACCATCGCCGCCATCGCTTGGCTGTGGTCTTGCCCCTCGCGCACGGGAACCAGATTGAGGATGGATAACTTCATTGTGTTGTTTCCATAGAGTGAACGGTATGGTTGATAAATGCCTGTCTGAAAGATGATTTTTAGTTTTTCAGACAGGCATTTCTGGTTACAAATAACCGCGTTGATAAGAAGGCGGTACAAACTGCACACCTGCGCTGTCGGCGGCCACGCGGTTGTATTGCGCGTTCAGCACCCAGTTTGGATCGCGCAGCAGGCCGCGGCCAACGGCCACCAAGTCCGCGTCGCCGGTGCCGAGCACATGGTCGGCGACATCGGCATTGTCCAGCATACCCACCGCAATCACCGGCAAACCGGTTTCCTGCTTGATCCGGCGGGCAAGGCCGACTTGATAGCCTGCTTGGATGGGCGGATGGTAATCGGGGTGCAACACGCCGTCGCCGCCGCCGCTTACATGCAGCATATCCGCGCCTGCTGCGGCAAAGCGCTTGGCAATGTCCACGCCGTAATCCAGGTTATAGCCTTTGTCGCCGTACTCTTGCGCCGAGAAGCGCACCGCCAGCGGCATATCGGCAGGCATCACCGATTTGGCGGCCTGAATCACTTGTTCGCCGAACAGCAAGCGGTCTTGGCCGTATTGGTCGCTGCGTTGGTTGGATTTGGGCGAGGCGAATTGATGAATCAAATAGCCGTGTGCGCCGTGCAGTTCAATCATATCGAAACCGGCATCCACCGCGCGTTTCACCGACTGCTTGAATTGCTCGATAATCTCTTGGATTTCCGCTTCGCTCAGTTCCAGCGGCGTGGTGAGGTTTTGGCCTTCAAAATCCAGCTCGCCGTAATGAATGGCAGACGGCGCTACGCTTTGGCAGTCTTGCGCTTTGCGGCCGGCGTGGGCGATTTGAATGCCGATTTTCGCGCCGTATTGATGCACGCTGGCGACGATTTCTTTAAACACATCGCGCTGTTCGTCGTTCCACAAGCCCAAGCAGTTTGGCGAAATGCGGCCGTTGGGCGCGACATTGGTCATCTCGACAATAATCAAACCCACGCCGCCGATGGCGCGGGCGGTGTAATGCACTTTGTGCCAGTCGTTCGGCATACCGTCTTGCGCCGCGTATTGGCACATCGGCGGCATCACCACTCGGTTGCGCAGCGTGAGGTTTTTCAGGGTATAAGGCTGATTTAAAAAACGAAGTTTTGCCATGATAAATTCCTGTTTGATTAACGGACAAAAGTGACCACATCATCAAAAGCTAAACGGGTTTTCGCGTGTTTCGGCTCTTCGCCGCGATAGCCCAGCGCCAGCATGGTCACCAAGTTAAACTCATCGCGATTCAACACGCCTTGCTCGGCCAAGTAAGCGCTCATTTTTTCCATCGGAAAACCTTCCATCGGCGTGCTGTCGATACCGATCATCGCCGCAGAAGTCATCATATTGCCCAGCGCGATATAGCTTTGGTGCGCCGACCAATCATCAAACGCGCGCTCGGTGTTCAAATCAAAATCGCTGAGGCGGAAGTTTTTAAAGAAGCCGGTATAAGCATTAAAGATTTCATCGCTCAAACCGCGCAACTCGCGGAAAGCCTTGGCAAAATAAGGCGTATCTTCCTGCAAAGCCTTGCCTTTGCGCGCCAAAATCAGCACCAAATCGCTGGCATCGGTGGCTTTCGCGCCCACGCCCCATCCGTTTTCGCTGATAAATTGCAGGATTTCAGGCTTTTTCACCACCACAAAACGCGTCGGCTCCAAACCGAACGAGCTGGGCGACAAACGGCCGGTTTCCAAAATAAAACGCAAATCCTCATCGCTGATTTTCTTGCTGGGGTCGTACAGTTTGCAGGCGTGGCGGAAATTGTAGGCGTTTAAAATGTCTTGTTTTTTCATAATCAATCTTCGAATAAAATATAAAATAGCTGGCTTACCTACCAGTTGGTAGGTTAGAATTATAAAGCAATCTCTTGCGAAAACAAGGGCGGTTTAACTAAAATCTACCTATTAGTAGGATAGGACTATTTTATGCGGCAAGAAAACACACGAGAAAAATTACTGCAACTGGCCAGCCGCCTGATGCGCGAAAAAGGCTATGCCGCGTTTAGCTATGCCGATTTGGCGGACGAAATCGGCATTAAAAAAGCCAGTATCCACCACTATTTCCCCAGCAAAGCCGATTTGGGCGTAGCGGTGGCAGCGGCCAGTTTTGAGCAGGCAAGCGCGACATTAAGCGGTATTGAACAAAGCCACGCCACACTCAAAGAGCGCCTGAGCGCCTATGTCACCCTGTTCGCCGACAACTGCGACCGCCTGCCGATGTGCGCCGCACTGGTGGCGGACAAACACAACCTGCCCGAAGCCCTGCTCGCCAAAACCAAAGACAACTTCACTTTGCAGCTCGATTGGCTGGAACGGGTGTTGCAGCAAGCAGTTGAAGCGGGCGAAATCCCCGCACTGGACGCCCCCCATACCGCCCTGATGATTCTAAACCTATGCGAAGGCGCGAGCTTGGTGGCTAATGCGTTGTCGGATAAAGCGGTGTTTGAGCGGACGAAGCAGCAGGTTTTGGCGATGGTGGGGTAAGTAGAAATAAAACAATGCCTGTCTGAAAACGTTTTAGCTTCGCAGAAACTCACTGCGTTCGTTTTCAGACAGGCATTTTTTACCACTTACTTCTCAAAAAATAATCCGCCTTTATTCATCAACAAACTCGGCGTAACCGCAACTGATTGTTTATCTTGCAACATTTTGCCAGTCTGTTTTAAATAGTCCAGAAAATGCGGGGTTTTGCGGTGTTGTTGGTAAGCCTGTTCACTGGCGTAAATTTCATAGAAATACCAGCGGTTCGGCT
>ERZ795062.2488-NODE-2488-length-12057-cov-5.907432_pt1 | contig 12057 bp, 7 predicted proteins | sample MGYA00375146_ERZ795062 | MGnify/ENA primary metagenome ERZ795062 (study PRJEB30191, sample SAMN05720281) | activated sludge metagenome | isolation source: Anaerobic digester | place: USA | collected 2015-07-16 ... | reverse complement strand
TAGACGCGATTATCTAAACCTGGCAAGAAGTAAAAAACGTACCGCAAAGAGAATCCGAAAGGCAATTCGTCAGCAACTACAGTATATCCGGCGTGATCGTGGCTATCTCCGTCAGTTTGAGATGCAAGGCATTGTTCTGACAGAGAATGAATGCAAGCTTTTAAATGTACTGGACAAAGTTTATGATCAGCAAAAGTACATGTTTGATCATAAAGTTCACACCATCGAAAACCGCATTGTGAGTATCAGTCAACCATACATCCGACCAATTGTACGTGGCAAATCCAAAGCGCAGGTAGAGTTCGGAGCAAAGCTTGGCCTTAGCATCGTTGATGGATTTGGACGAATTGAAAAGATATCCTTTGAAGCCTATAACGAGAGCGAAGTACTTGCTGACGTTGTTGAACGATATAAACAACGTACTGGGCATTATCCAAAACGAATACTGGCAGATAAAATCTATCGAAATCGCAATAATCTGGCATACTGTAAAGAACGGAACATCAGACTTTCTGGACCAGCATTGGGTAGACCCAGAAAAGATGCTGTAATCGATAAGAAAGCCGAATATCGTGACAATGCCGACAGGGTTGAGGTTGAAAGAGCATTCAGCTTGGCAAAAGGTAGCTATGGACTTGGTCTCATCCGAACAAAGCTGGAGGAGACGACACGAGGATCCATCGTGCTATCCATACTGGTCATGAACATCAACAGGAAACTGAGGATGTTTTTGCGCCTATTTGTTATTTCGATATTTTCAAGGTTCAAAATCCAGAAACTATTCTGGATCGAAATATATGCTTATGCAGCTGCCGCTTAGACGGCTCCTGCTGAGCAGTCATTATATAAATAAGAATTTCAAGGGAGAAACAATCAATCATTATTGTACTCTCAAGGCTAAAGCATTAAGGAGGTAACAGTTTGGCACAGCAATATACGAAAAAAAAGATTCGAGAAGAATTCATAAAGATACTGAATGAGCGCCCACTTAATAAAATCACAGTTAAGGATATTGCTTCAGCATGTAAGATCAATAGAAATACTTTTTATTATTACTACACAGATGTATATGCACTTCTGTCAGAGCTCTTTCAAACAGAACTCCAGACAGTAACTGATGAATATAATGATACATTTTCCTGGGAGGAGAGTTTTATTGTAGCTACTAAGTTTGCTTTAGAAAACAAAATAGCCATTAATCATGTATATAACTCCATACAGAGAGAAGAATTAGAGGATTATATATACAATGTATCAGGACATGTCATGAACCGGTATGTTGAAAAATTAAGCGACGGTATCTCAGCTTCTTCGGGGGATAAAAAACTGATTTCTTCCTTTTATCAGTGTGCCCTTACTGAAATGGTACTACGCTGGATTGCTTCTGGAATGAAGGAAGACCCTGATACTATCGTCAGACGAATTGGGCAGCTATTCGATGGACACATTGCTTTATCTCTTAAGCGAAGTGCTGGTTTAAATGACTCTAATAAAAAACAATAACAAAATCTTTTTTTGTAAGGCATTCTAATCTCAATGCCAAAAAATTAGGCAAACAAACTGCGGTGTTCGAAATTCGAACACCGCAGTTTGTTTGCCTAATGTAAAAGACATAAAAAAGCGATATTATAAGTATGAACAAATCCTACAGATAACAAGTATTCACAAAGTTAAAGGAGGTGTTGTTATTTATTACCCCTCAAAATGAGGAGTGCTAGTAGAGTGCACATAAAAGAACTCTAAACATAATAGTAGGATTTGGAAGACTATTAAGAAAGAAGGAGATAAAATGAAATTAAAGACACATGATGATAGGCTTACGCTTACAAATGGGAACTATCATTCTTTAGTGAATGCAAGAAAGCCTAAAGGAATTGATGATAAGAAGGCCTATTTAATTGGTACAGGAATTGGTGCTTTAGCTGCCGGCTGCTTTTTGATTCGTGATGCTCACATGGATGGAAGTAAGATTACTTTTTTAGAACAATTAGATATTGCTGGAGGAAGTTTGGACGGCCAAGCTCGTCAAAATATTGGTTATGTGGCGCGTGGTGGACGTGAACAGGGACATCATTTTGAGGTTTTATGGGATTTGTTTAGTTCCTTACCATCTACAGAAGATCCTAATATGACTGTGTTAGACCATTTTTATTATACAAATCATGACGATCCAAATTTTAGCAATTGTCGTATTACAAATAACCAAGGCGAACGCTATGACAATGGAAAATTTAATTTAGGTCAAGATTTGGCAAAAGAAATGGCTGCTTTTACAATGATGACAGATGAAGAACTTCAAAACAAATCTATTGAAGATATTTTTTCTGAGGAACTTTTAAATTCTGATTTCTGGACATACTGGAGAACAATGTTCGCTTTTGAGAACTGGCATAGTGCTTTAGAGATGAAATTGTATCTGAACCGCTTCATACATCATGTTGGGGGTCTGCCGGATCTTTCAGCTTTACAATTTTCACGACATGATCAATATACTTCATTTGTAAAACCCATGGTTAAATATTTAGAAGATCATGGCGCTAAATTTGAATATGGAGTCACTGTCGATAACGTTGAGTTCTCAATTTCAGATGATAAAAAGGTTGCAAAGAGGATAGCTGCAAGAGATAGAAATGGAAATGATATTTCTATCAGCTTAACGGAAAACGACCTGATATTTATCACCAATGGTTCTATGACTGAAGGTTCCGGATATGGAGATGACAATACTCCAGCTCCATTTAACAAGGAATTGGGAGGATGTTGGAAGCTGTGGAGAAATATCGCAGCTCAGTCTGATGAATTTGGAAATCCTGATAAATTCTGCACAGATACAGAAAAATCAAATTGGGAGTCTTGCACAGTAACTTGTCATGATGAACGTGTTCCTAAGTACATTGAAAAGATCACAAAACGTTCACCATATGGAGGACGCACTGTAACAGGTGGTATAGTTACAGCAGTTGACTCTTCATGGTTAATGAGTTGGACAATAAACCGTCAAGAGCAATATTATGGACAACCTGAAAAAGACGTTGTTGTTTGGGTATATGGTTTATTTTCTGATGTTCCTGGCGATTACATTAAAAAGCCTATGAGAGATTGCACTGGTAAGGAAATCACAAAGGAATGGTTATACCATATAGGTGTTCCTGTAGATGAGATCGAAGAATTAGCAGAATCATGTACTGCAGTCCCTGTTATGATGCCATTTATCACATCTATGTTTATGCCTCGTGAATTTGGAGATCGTCCATATGTTGTGCCAAAGAATGCAGTAAACTTTGCTTTTCTTGGACAATTTGCTGAAACATTGGATGATCCAGGACGTGATACTGTATTTACTATCGAATACTCGGGACGTACAGCTATGGAAGCAGTATATGTACTGACTGGAGTTGAAAAAGGAGTTCCTGAGGTATTTGCTTCCAGATATGATATCCGCTATTTGTTAAATGCAGGGATGAATTTATTAGATGGAGAAAAACCAGAAATAAATTTACCACCACTGGTTAGACGTAAAATTCAAAAGCAAATAGCTGGAACAGAAATTGAAAAGTTATTGAAAGAATATGAAATTCTTTAATGGCATATAGAATAAAATGATTTAATTAAAATCCCGAGTTTTAAAAATCGGGATTTTAATTTATGCATATTTATTAATCCTATTGCCAATTGATATATTGGTAATATAATAGAACATAATACAATGGAGGATACTTCTGTGAAAGAACACAAAAATATTAAGCAAGCTTATATTCCTACCATAGAAGAAATACAAAGCTGGTACGAAGATGATTTGCGCAGGGAAGCCTTAAAATCATCGGAATATGAGTATAATAAAAAAATAGACGAGCAAGGATTGTTTTTTAAAGCTTTTCGAAAATTTGAAGAAAAGGATGACAAAATTACTCCTGATTCTAAAAAAAATAATGTTTATTATGAAAAATATAAAGCTTATGTAGAAGAGGAAACAGCAAACCAGGGTAAAAAGATACAGGAAATTGAGAATTTAATTGAATATGAAAGGTTTTTTCTTCGCTTTGAAAGGAGGATAAGCAGCGAGACTAATAATTACAGCCACTTTGGTAGTAATTCAGCTACAAGATATCGCGTTGACTGCATAAGAGGATTGGAAAAGGAATTGAAGAAGATCCTGGAAAGCTCTCCTGAAGCATGGGAATTTTATTATAAACGTCAATTGATAAGCGATATAGAAACCCAGCACGAGCAACGTTTGGTAGCTGTCCCCTATGTAGTTAATGCAAAGCAAAAAGTAATAGATTCGTTGAATTTAGGTGTCCCTGTATATATTGTAGGACATTTAGGAAGCGGAAAAACACAATTAGCAACTGAAGCTGCCATGGATTTTACTATTCAAAATAAAATACAAAGTGAATTAGAAAATAAAATGGAGGAATGGTTTTCTAAAAATCCAAATGCGAAAGAAAAAGATGCTATTCAAGTATTTAAAGAACTTAATGAAGAAAGAAAGCTTTATTATAAAAATATATTAACCAATGGAAGTAAAGGGGAAATAGAGTCCCTGCAGCCGCTATTTATATCCGGTTCACATAATTTAACCTATGAAGATATGTTCGTGGAAAAAACCTTGTCTCTTACACATAGTTTCTCCCAGGGATCATATACGGATTACCTTAATATGATTATAGGAGATTTTTATAAGTGGATGGATGAGCACAAAGAAAGACTGGAGCAGATGACTGATGAAGAGCAGCTGCAGCTTAAGATTCAAATATGGAAGAGCTTTTCTGATTTACTGGTAGCAAGTAATAGTAGCTTTGGTACTGTAATAAAAAAAGTAGAAAGAGAAATTTTGATTGCAGTAAAGGAAGGCCGCACTGTAATCGTAGATGAATTAAATACAATTGCCATGCAAAACTTAATAGCTTTGAATGATATATTGCAGCGTCACGCAGGAAGCACAGCTTACATTACAGGAGTTGGTCCTGTTTTAGTTAAACCTGGATTTGGATTTATTGGCACAGGGAATCTATCAACTCAAATGGTCAATTATGAAGGAACAAATGAGCTAAATCCAGCCTTTAAATCACGTTTCGTAACGATTGAATACAATTATGTACCCCAAAGGATAACTGGTTCCTTAGAAGATCAAGAGTTTCCAGAAAAAAACGAACTTTTTAGAATAATAATAGCACGATTAGCTGACAAAAATGGAAATATTCATATTCCTGATTCCCAAAGGACATTAGAAGAATTGTTTCGCTTTTCTCAGTTGTGTAGGGTTACTCAGAATGTTTTTATGGGTAAGTGGAAAGATAATGAAATCCTAAAAGATTCTGGAATGGATGAACCTGAGCTTAGAGAGTCTGTATTATCAATCCGTAATATTTTGCACGTTTTAGATAATTGGAATCTAGGCGAAGAAAAAGACTTGAGTAAAGCCTTGTGGGATGGTTTTATTAGTTCAATCACTTATCCTGACGATCAAAATTATATTCTCTCACAAGCGGTGCGTTTTGGATTTTTCCCTACAGGAGAGGGATGGAATATTGAGATAAAAGGCATAGGAGAAGCAACGACAATATATGACGAAATTCGTACCCGCCCATATCACTATGTTCGTACATCGATAGAAACGTTAAGCTATTTAGATGTAGTTCATCTAATATTTGGGAAAGGAACCCCAAGAAAGACTTTGCCAAAAGAACTAAAAGAAATTTTTGAAGCTAATATTGCTGATTCATCGCGAATTGATGTGAAAAAGTATCAAAAATTAGACCAACAATTATCTCATTTGGAACATTCAAAGGAACTACTTGAATACTTGGAAGATAATGAAGGAGAAAAGTGAATATGAATTTGTCAGTAGATGGAAAAGAATTCAAGGACCAAGTTAAGGATTTAAGAACAAAGCTGAATGAATGCCTGACAAATGGAATTTTAGATGAGGATTTTGAAGAACAATTAGATAAACTCTCACAAATAGAAGAAGAGTTATTGTCTGACTTAATTCCGTATTACCGAGTTTATGTAGATAATATTACAAAGACTTCAATGCAAATAAATCCGATAAAACAATTGGGAGCTTTTAGTTTTGATAGTTTTTTACAAAGTACATTGAGGATTAATAAAACCCTTTTTATTACAAGCAGTATAGATAGTAAAGTTCAATTTTTTCATATAGATAATCCAGATAATTTTTCTAATCATAATCAACTTGAAGTAGAGTGGAGTCATCCTATTAAAGAAATAAAGGAGTCAATTTCGTTTATATATAAATTAAATGATAAAGAAATTTTGCTTTTCGGAGTCAGAGGGCGATGCTACCTACTTTCAAGCGATAATTTTGCTCAAATGCCTGATGTTAACGGACAGATTAAAGTTAAAAGAATTCAAACAGATCATGATTTTAGTGGATTTGGTAGATGTATAGCAATTTATGATGGTTTATTTGTAGTGGAAAATGGAGACGAAAAGTTAAATTTGTTTGAAATAGTAAAAGAAAAAGATGAATATCATTTGGTTTTTCATAAAGATATATATTGTACTATTCCAAATTGGACTGCATTGGAAAAAATAAATGAAGATTATTTTGTAGTTGGAACAAAGATGGGGGAGTTATATTTTATCAAATATGAGAACAGACAACTTACTATTACAGATAAAGTAAATTTTCTAAATGATGAAATAAGGCAAATTAGATGTCTGGAGCATGAAAATGGTAATGAGAATTCATTTATAGTAACAGGAAATAAAGGACATCTTAAGATATTTTCATTATATGAGAATGTAATAACCATTAAAATAGAATTGAATGATTTAATAGGTAATTTGTTTAGTGTTCAATCTAAAAAGGGTACAGCTATAGTTTTAAGTGAAGATGGAATCATATACTTACTTGAAGAGAATTTCGGAAATTGGTACCTAAATGATGAGGCAGCGATTAAGGAAGTCTTTTTAACAAATGTCTTAAAATTAGAAATTTCAAAATATTTGCTTATGGATGTAGAAGGTAAATTAAATCTGTTAGACATTGATCGAATTGATACACCAAAAGACTTGTGGGATCTGCCACGGTATCAATAGGAGGGATGAGTATGCTTGACTTGGATGAACAAGCTCTAATTGAAGAATCTAAAAAACATTGCGAAGTATTTTTGCAAAAAGAACAACGCTCATTGGCCACATTCACAAGAGATCCTAGTTTGATGTATATTCCTGATCCAAAATTGGAAAGATTTCTATTAGATCCTTCCAAAGGAGTTTTATACTTGCCGCTTCAAAGCTTTTTGGATGGAAAATTAGATGACAATCAAATCATGTGGCATATCTACTATGAGCTATCACTATACTCTGATTGGAAAAAACAAACTAAAAAATATTTGAATAGAAAGAAAGATTGGCAGAAAGAAATTGATCACATGACAAGCTATATTCTTGATAGGATTAAAAAAGAAGGACTGGAAGAAGACTGTGCATATCAACCCAAAATTATTTCAAATTATGCAAGAAAAGAAATTCTTGACTTATTACATCTATTGGATAAGCAGATATCCTTTCTAAGAGTTTTGCAGATGTGCCCTATATATAGAGATAAAGAAAATTTCGAGGGAATTGTTTCATATATGAAACAGACAGGTAAGACCATCGAGTCTATTTCTCAAATGCCTAGACATAGAGCTTTTGCAAACAGTTTATTAATAATTGAATTATATAAAAGAGTGCCTACGATCGAAGGATGTGATGAAAATCCCTTTAATAGAAAGGTTTTCAATCAGTCTTTTTTTAACTTTATTCATTATCAATTAGTTAGACAGATTAATAATGAGCAAGGAATAATAGAAAGAGATCCATTCATTCGTTCTTTTATCTTTCCAATCTTTGAGCAATTGTGGAAAGAAGAAATTGATGAAATGGTGTTTTATAAATCAGAAGGACAGAAAAAAGAGCAAGTAGGGGGAAGTGAAAATCCTTTTGAACAATCTAAAGCAGACGAGATATCAGATTCACTAGAATCTACGCAGGAAGAAGAGAAAAAGATTTTACAAGAAATGTTAGATAAACAGGAACAAATAAGCTGGAACGTACAAAATACAATACAAGGTAAGGTGGATTTAGTGCCTTATGGGATTAGCGAAACAGATCAACAATTGTTTCAATTTTATTCAAATAAAATGAAAATGGAAAGAGAACAAATGCGTCAATTTTGGAAAAAGTTGATAGGGGATGCAAAGAAGGAAGTAAGTGTAAAAAGAGGTGATCAAATAAAGGGAAAACTTAATGTCGGTAGCTTTATTAACTCTTATCCAGATTTTGTAGAAGCTGAAAAAAAGGGAAACTACAAAAATATCCCGATTTTTAATAGATATTTACTAGAGCCTCAAACAGATAGATTGCCTGAAAGAATAGAGATTTCTTTTGTGATAGACAATTCAGGATCGATGAATGCGTCAAAAATTGAAGTGGCGAGAAAAGCTTTGGCTGTGACTTTGCTGTCAATAGATGATTTTAATCAATATTTAAAAAGCAATGCAGAACAATTGAATCAAAAAGTAGAAATTTTAAGTGAGACGTGGTTTTTCGGCAGTAAGTATTATAATGTTAAAGAATTTAACGATAAAAATGTGAAAGAAAAAGAAAAAAGCGACATAATTCGCTCAATCGTAAAGCTAGATGCAACAGATGGAGCAACTGACGATGCAAGTTGTCTTAGAGAAATATATGATAGAATTACATCCAAACAGGATAGTGAACTCAAAAAAGGAAAACAAAAAAAGATAATCTTTGAGATTACAGACGGTGCATCAAGTTGTCCGGGATCAGCAAAAGAAGCGGTACAAGAATTATTATCTAAGAATGTCGAAATCTATGCATTTCAAATGGGAAAAAGCAACAATACAAATGAAAAGATCTTTAATTTCATATGGAATGAAGGCTACAAAGAGCCCCATGGAATAATGATCGGCGAACAGATAGAAAGACTGCCTAAAGAACTGCTAAAAGCAGTAGGGAAAAATATGCAGTCTGTTTTTGATAATTACTGAAAATCGAGTCCACATAAGAGCTACCCCCGGGAGAACTGGTAAAAAATCCGGCAAGTGGCAAGTGCGTGGTTTTGATTACATCTGTAACTTCTAAATTAGGGTCTTTAGATGCAGTCACAAGATTCATATAGCCGATTAAGGTGCAATAGGCACCTTGGCCGGCATCTTTTTCAGTCGTTTAATGAATAAGGTAAAATGTATGCCTGGAAAAAAACGTTAAAAATTAATTGACTCAAAGCACACTTGGGCTAATTTTTCAGAACTAATTGGCATATCGTTTTCAATCCATTCAACAAACATATTAAAGAACAAGCCAAGTGATCTTGCAAAACTGGTATCGAAGATTGTAATATTTTCCATTTTTTCCTCCTAAGGTGTATGATATTATTTTAAGATTTCTTGAATAAAATCTCTTCTTACATATATAATTATGATAGATTATTTTTCAAACATTGAAAAATTTAACATACATGTAAAAGGATTAACGAGTATGATAAAATTTTGAACGGAGGATATTATGAATATTACGTTGACGGGAAATTTGGGAAGTGGAAAAACAAATATATGTAACATTCTGGAAAAAGAAGTTGGTTTTGAAATTATAAAATCAGGTGAATTATTTCGTGAAATTGCAAATGAGCGTAAAATTTCTGTTGTGGAATTAAACGAACTTGCAAAAAGTGACAAGTCAATCGATACTATGTTGGATGAACGAAGTAAGGTTTTGGGAGACATTAAAACAGATTCTGTTTTTGATTCACGAATGGGGTGGTTTTTTGTTTCTGATAGCTTTAAAGTTTTTTTGCTGGTAGAAATAAAAGAAGCTGCAAAAAGAGTATTAAATGATAAAAGCAGGAAGGCAGAATTCTATAAAGACATTACTGAAGCAGAAACAGGAATTATTACAAGATCAAAAATGGAAAGAAGTCGATTTAAAGAATTATATAATGTCGATTATTACAATCAGAAAAACTACAACTTAATTATTGATACAACAAATGCCACAGCAGATGAAGTGGCAGACACAATACTAAATCAGTATTGTGAGTTTAAAAAGTCTCCTTTTGATTCTAAAATAATTTTTCTGAATAAAACCAAGATTGATAAGAGTAATTATTATTTTGATTTTGCGGATTAATACGATAAAAAGAAGTACTTATATTGATATAATCATATTGTAAGAATAAAGAACACGTTATTAAGTGTATACCCTTTAAATACGAGGTGTAGCTTGTCTACACTTCAATAGAGTTCGCGTTCTAACGTTTTATTTATTACGAGGTAAAAGTAAAATCATATATAAATAGAAGCAGTAGATATATGTTTTGAACTTACACTTTAAGGTCTTATTAAAAGTGTAGAAAGTCAAAAATTTATAAGACGGGGCAGATAGACAGCATTTAAAATCAAGATGGAATGAGATGTTGATTCCAGTTTTTTGTTTAATTGATTTTGGATTCAGAAGATATATCTGGAGAAGGTAAGACAGCTCCTGTTTTAAAAACACTTGTATCAAATATTGCCTAGTCCATTATCCCTGTTAATAATTTTAACATGGATAATAATATTTTTAACAAGCGTGTTGAGATTATATCACACAGATGCTAAATCAGGGAACTTTTGTGTTTTGTAATGCAACGGGTATGAAAGGAAGAACCTGCCCCGTCTCCTGAACGCATGAAATACCGTTGCCCTCAATCAAAAATAATTATAGAAGCCCATTTGCCACGTCCCCAATAATCATTGAAAATTCATTTCTTCGCCTTTCTTCTTTCTTTTTTCTTTCCTTTCTTCAATTTTTAATCTCTTAAAATTTCTGATATTTTCCCCTGTTTCCTTTCTTGCTTTTGATAAATGGACGAAGGCGATGGGCAAATTTTACAAACAAATTTGCACTGAAGAACCTGCTGCGTCTCCTGAAAACGTGAGCAGTCATTGCCACCAATCAAAAAATATTATAGAAGCCCATTTGCCACGTCCCTAGTAATCAGTGAAAATCCATTTCGATTCTGTATTCTTTCTGTTTTATCTTCTTACATTTTCTCTTGATACTTCTTTTCAAATTTCGATATTATTTTCTGTTTTTAAATAAGTGCAGACCAAAGCGGTATAAAAATTTAAGACATGAAAGATGGATATCAAACACATTATAATTTTCTTATTTTTCTTTTAATACAAGTGAATGGGTGAAAGGAAATGAACCGAAGCATGAGAAGTGACTTTGTACTGAAAAACATGAGCGTAAACAGAAACAAGAATGTATGGCAAGAAGTTGGTTGCCAGGCACTCTTGTTTTTGTTTACGGCGCAAGGTTGTTAATTTGAATGAGCATTAAAAAAATTTTATAGAAAATGAATGGAATCACTTTATAATTTAATATCGCTTATTTATGAAAGAGGAAAAGAAGAAATTTAAGCTGTCGTACGGTGTCTGGTAGAAGCAAGAGGAAATAATAAAAGAAGAAAAAGGGATAATGTATGTTTTCTTTTAAAAACTATAAGGATCTTAAATTTTTAGATCTAAAAATTTAAAATCCTTGAAAAAGCAACAGAAATTAAAAATGTTTAGTATATAAAATAATTCAGCCGAATCTTGTAAATGACAGATTAATCCACTGCCAGCAATTTTTAAATTTAAGACTCAACTTGTTTTCTGTGAAATTATGGAAAAATCAGCGAAACACCAAGCTTTCTGGTTTCTGTTCTAACTGATTTTCAGTCCTTTTTTAAATTCATTTTATCACTGAATATATTAATTTCTTAAAATAGTACTTTCTGTATAAGCATTAATAAAGAAATATATCAGGTAGGTGATACCGTTTTGATTTTATAAACTAAAGGGCAGAATTTCTGTCTGCGTGTCCTGCAAGCTAATAATGGTCGAAGAGTATGTCAAATGGCATGCGTGGCGCGAATGACTGTTAAACAGAGGAAGATTAAGGCAGTAGGTGGTGCGATTATTACAGTGGATGAAGGTTCGCTGGGGATGAATGTAAAAGACAGGGAGGAAGTATAGTTATGAAGAGTAAAAA
>ERZ795062.2486-NODE-2486-length-12059-cov-4.166778_pt1 | contig 12059 bp, 14 predicted proteins | sample MGYA00375146_ERZ795062 | MGnify/ENA primary metagenome ERZ795062 (study PRJEB30191, sample SAMN05720281) | activated sludge metagenome | isolation source: Anaerobic digester | place: USA | collected 2015-07-16 ... | reverse complement strand
GAAGCACAAGATCACCGTGCGATTGAATCGTTCAGCCGTCCAGGAAGTCGTGTTGCAGAAGAAGATCGGCAAAGCTTGGAAGAGCGTCACCGTGAAGCTCACGGGCGCTAACGGCGTGGTCAGCTTCAAGGTGAAGCGGGGTGCGTCGTATCGGTACCTGATTCCAACGACCACTGCCACGCTCATGGCCAAGGGAAAGTTGATCCGCGTCCGCTAGCGGACGCCGACAACTATCGAGCCAGTCACTTTGTCTGAGACGAGGCACTGGCGTTTGTCGTCCCAGAGCGGCCAGAGGACTCCCAGATAGCAGAGGGCGAAGTCGACCACCAGCAATACGCACCGCAAAGTGGCTCTCACGACGCCAAGTGGTTTGCCAGTGGCTTGTGAAAGTGTTGTGAATCCGAGCAGCTGTTTGCCGACCGATTTCCCTGTGCGACCTTCACGAAACCCCTTGTTCCACAAGGTGAATCCGGCAGCAAGGGCGATGAGAACGTAGAACGCGGGGTGCAATCCACTGGCCACGGAAACTTGGTACTCGACGCCATTGATGCTCTGCGTCTCCAGACTGTACGTCGGTCGGCCGATGCCGTACCCAACCAGAATGAGTACTGCGGGAACTACTGCGTCGATGAGCCAGCAGCCGACCCGAGATATCCACCAGGCGTACGGGCGGCCGGACTGCTCGGGAGTCACCTCACGCCTTGAATACGACCGCGCCGGTGGTTCGGTCGGAAAGCAGAGCTTGACGCTTGGGATCCCACACTGGCCAAAGCCACAGGATGAGCCCAAGACCGCAGACCGCGATGGAGATCAGCTCAAGATAGACAAGCAGTGCGCGTAGCAGTCCGCGCCCTAGACCGAGAGGCTCGTTGTTGGATTGGTCAACGGTGGTGAAGCCAAGGAACCGTTTCGCGATGGATTGCCCGGTGGTTCCTTCGACGAAGCCCTTGTTCCAGAACCAGTAGATGATCGCGACGGCATACAGCAGATAGAACATGAAGCTAGGTCCGCGGGTTTCCAGCACTTGGTACGTAGGCCCGCCCGACCAGTCACGGTCAACGCTGGTGATCGACGAAACGAAGAAGATTTGTGCGATGGCCGTGAGGATCAAGGCCGGAAGAAAGTCCAGGAAGAAAGCAAGGGCACGCAGCCCCCACCCGGCGTAGGGTCGCCCGTCCGGTGCGATGCCGGGGATTGGTGGGTTCGGCGGCTGTTCAGACATGAAGTCCCTTCCTGGGCTGTCGTGCAGATTCTAGGTAAGAATTTGGGCTCGAACCCAACAAACGGATCCGAGCCCAAACTCTCACGACTAGTCGCTAGTCTTTGTAGACAACTGCTCCAGTCACCTTGTCGGACAGCAAGCACTGACGCTTGGCATCCCACAGTGGCCACAACACACCGATGTAGCAGATTGCGAAGTCAACCCACAGTAGGAGAAGACGAACAAAGCCCATCCCGAATCCGAGCGGCTCGCCGGTTTCTTCCTTGAGGGTTGTGTAGCCGGTGATCTGCTTCCCGATCGACTTGCCGGTTGTGCCCTCGCGGTAGGCCTTGTTCCAGATCCAATAGGCGAGTGCCAGCAGGTAGAAGATGAACGCCAGGATCAGGCCAATGGCCGAAGTCGACCGTTCAACCGTCGTGTAGCTGTACGGCGTTCCGTAGAGCTCGCCCTGACGGACGACCGAGCTCGTGGAGGTCAGCAAGATCGCAAACAGGTAGCCAATTCCAGCCAACACACCCGCTGGGATGTAGTCGATGATGTACGCCAGAACACGCCAGATCCATTCGGCGTACTGCCTGCCGTCTGGTGCCACACCGGGCACGGGCGTTTGGCCGTAAGCGGGCGGTGGTGGTGGCGGAGGTGTTCCACCGGGTGGTGGTGGCGGAGGTGTTCCACCGGCTGGCGGAGGTGGCGGTGGTGGGGTTCCACCGGCGGGCGGAGGGACAGGTGGGTTGTCGCCGGGAGGCGGTGTCGCGTCTGACATGTCGGTGCCTTTCGTCGGTGGAGGCGCGACCACCTGGCGTGGCCGAGTCTCGGCAGTTGACGCGCCGCAAGATACCGTCATCTGCGTTCGCGATCACGTAAATCGTCCCAATTTCAGACGATTTTGCGCAATACCTACACACTAGTCCCGTCACCCGTTCGCGCGAGCAACCGCGCGGGTGGGTGACGCGGAATCGCAATCGCGGCTACTTGACCAATCGCAGGATGAACGGCACGCGATAGACGATGCCATTGTTCGCTCGCACGGCCCCGATGATTTCGAATGTGATCACGACGATTTGGTATCCGATGATCAGGACAAACCAAGCAAGGAACATGACCATGCCAACCGGGGGCACAGCGATGCTGAAAATGGTGCCGAAGAAGAGCAGCCCAACCGAAGCAGTCAGGCCAACGATGGCTGCCGTGATCTGGAGGTTCAGGGCTTCCTTGGATGTCTCGCGCACGAAGTTGGAGCGGTCGCGATATACGAAATAGATGATGAGGGGAGCGATGAATCCGGCGATCAGACACAACAGGTAAGCCAGCATTCCCCACATGCGCTCGTCTGCGGGTGAAAGCGGTGCCGGCGGACCCGGCGGCGGCGGGGCGTAGGGCGGGTAGCCGCCATTCTGTGGTGGCAGTTGTGGTGGTTGCGCTGGTGGGTAATAGCCGCTCGGGGGAGGTTGGCTGATCGGCTGGCCGTATGGGTTCGGATTGCCCCCAGGTTGGGCAGCACTGGGATCTTGCTGGGACATCGTGGCCTCCGCCAAAGGTAGTCTCACTGCGCAAACGTCACATGAAATCCGCTTGCGTCACTACGAATGTAACGCAGTCAGCGAAAGCCAATCGATCCCAAGCGTTCGAGTTTTGTCAGGGTTTCGCTTCCGAGGGCTCGCCGACTTCCGGCCCATACGGGAAACCGGCGACGATTGCGCGACCTTTCACCCACATGCGGTTGGCGAGGTAGATCCCAACCAAAGCGCAAGTGGTGAGCAGCACCCACGAGTAGATCGCTAGGAGGTGGACTTCACCCTGGGTCGGGTCGACGAGTTTGCCGGTCTCGAACCCAGTCAGCGTGACTGGGTTACCGGTTGACAACAGAGTGAAGACAACAGCCAAACCAGTCGAGGCATCCCAGACCCAGTGAAGCACCACAACTACGAACCACCAGCCGACCACGCTCCATGAGATATGAAGTTTGCCGGTCTTGCTGGCAGCGGCGAACAGAGCGCCGGCGAGCAAGGCAGTCCAGAGCCCGTGCCCAACCGGGGTGAGTAGTCCCCGGACCAGTTGCGTCTCGACGACCGGCAGGATCTTCGTATCGTCAGCCTGGATTAGTGCGTTGAACGCGTACCCGGACGTCTCGAAGGCGGCGAAGCCAAAGCCCACACATGCGCCGAGAACCATTCCGTCGCGCAAGTAGTAGGCCTTGAGGCTGCGGGCGAGCCACCACACGATGGCGATCTTGATGGTCTCTTCAATGACGGCGACGCCAGGGAACCACAAGACACCGGGGATGTGATTGAGGATCACCGTCTCAAGGAGGGCAGCAAGCGTGACGCCCACCAAACCGCCGATGCCGAAGGCAGCAACGAGCAGCGGAATCGAAAGTGCCGTCGACTTGCCGTCTGGAGTGACTCCCGTGTATTCCTCGCGTTCGAAGACCCAGACGGCGAAAACCACTGGGCTTAGGAAGCTCCCGACGAAGATCACTACGGGCGCCAATGTGGTGACCTGGGTGGCCCAGAGCACCGCGACGGTGAGGGCCCACAGCAGTAGTCCACCGACCAGTGCCTTGAGCCACAGACGCCGGTTGGTGGCAATCGGGGACGGGGCAGTGACAGTCACGAACCTCAGCGTAGGGACTCGCGCGTGGACTTAGCCTGTTTCGGCAGCCATCTGTGCTGCGAGGTTCTCTCCATTGCCCCATAGAATGCGCGAATGAGCGATGACCGACGACTAGCTGGCGATGACCGCAAGCTCGAAGTCCTCCGCGCGATTATCGAAGACTTCGTGACGACGTCGGAACCGGTTGGTTCCAAAGCGCTTGTCGAACGCCATGCGCTTGGCGTCAGTTCGGCGACGATTCGCAACGACATGGCGTTGCTTGAAGACGAGGGCTACATCGTTCAGCCACATACCTCTGCTGGACGTATCCCGACCGACAAGGGATACCGGCTGTTCGTCGATCGTCTTTCCCAGCTGCGACCGCTGAGTCCAGCGGAACGAAAGGCGATCCACACATTCCTTGATCGAGCCGTTGATCTCGATGATGTGATGACGAGTACGGTCCGCCTGCTGGCAGCATTAACCAAGCAGGTTGCGCTCGTGCAGTACCCGTCGCTGACCAGGTCAGCGGTGCGCCACGTCGAGCTGGTTTCGCTGGGCAGCGGTCGGCTCTTGTTGGTGGTCATCGCAGACACCGGTCGAGTCGAGCAGCGGGTTGTTGATGTGCCCCACGACCTCGATGAAGACGCCATCGGACGTCTGCGTGGAGCACTCAACACTGCCGTTATGGGCCAGTCCTTCACCGATGTCGCTAGCCGAGTTGCAGACTTGCCCAATCAGTTTTCGGCTGGCGAACGTGCTGCCGTTTCGTCCGTCTTGGCCACGCTGCTTGAGACTGTCGTCGAACGTCACGAAGAGCGCGTCGTGCTCGGTGGGACGGTGAACCTCGCTCGGGCGGGTGGGGATTTTTCGACGAACCTCGAACCGGTGCTCGAAGCACTTGAGGAGCAGATGGTGCTGCTGCGGCTGCTCAGTGAGCAGTCAGGTGCTGTCAATCCGGTGTCGGTAATGATCGGCAGCGAGAACAGTGTGGAGGGTATGAACTCGGCATCTGTTGTGACGGCGGGCTACGGAACAGCAGGCCAACAGATCGCGCGACTTGGGGTAGTGGGTCCAACTCGAATGGACTACGCAGGCACTATGGGGGCGGTGGGTGCAGTCGCCCGGTACCTCGGGCGCATGATTGATACCCAATAGTCCCTGAATCCAGCGAACACAAGGCCGATTGCACAGCGTTCCACGCTGCTTGCATCTGAAGCGTAGAAAGAGGAACTGTGGCAAGCGACTACTACTCGGTGCTGGGCGTGTCCCGCGATGCGACTGGCGAAGAGATCAAACGCGCTTACCGCAAGCTTGCCCGTGAGCTGCACCCAGACGTGAACCCTGACCCGGCGACGCAGGAAAAGTTCAAGGAAGTCACGGCCGCCTACGAAGTACTGAGCGACCCGTCCAAACGGCAGATGTACGACCTCGGTGGCGATCCCCGTGGCGGGCAGTCAGCGGGATTCCCGGGTGGTTTCGGCTTTGGCGACATCATGGACGCGTTCTTCAATAGCGCCGGTGGCGGCCGTGGTCCACGGTCGCGGGTGCGACGTGGGCAGGATGCCCTCATTCGCCTTGAGATTGACCTGCGCGAGGCAGTCTTCGGGTCAGTGCGAGATATCTCGGTCGACACAGCAGTTGGTTGTGGCACGTGCGCCGGTTCCGGCTCTGCTCCCGGAACCGATCGAGTCACGTGCACGATGTGCCAAGGACGCGGGGAAGTGCAGACCGTTCAGCGCTCGTTCCTAGGCCAGGTGATGACGGCGCGCCCGTGCCCGCAATGTGGTGGCTTCGGTGACCTCGTCGCGTCTCCTTGCCCCGATTGTGCTGGTGACGGTCGCGTTCGGACGCGGCGCACACTGACGGTGAAGGTTCCGGCAGGAGTCGACACCGGAACTCGCATCCAGCTGACTGGCGAGGGCGAGGTTGGCCCGGGCAACGGCCCGGCAGGCGATCTCTATGTCGAGATTGTTGAGAAGCAGGATCCGGTCTTTGAGCGTCAAGGCGACGACCTCCACTGCACGGTGACGATTCCGATGACGGCCGCAGCTTTGGGCACCAACATCACCCTCGAAACGCTCGATGGTCCAGAAGTTATCGAGATCAAGGCAGGGACACAGTCGGGTAACACCAGGACGCTGCGCGGCAAGGGCGTTAGCCATCTGCGAGCAAGTGGCCGCGGGGATCTCAACGTCCACATTGCCGTCGCGACGCCCACCAAACTCGATGGCCAGCAACAAGAACTACTGCGGCAGTTTGCAGCAATTCGCGGCGAGGAGGAACCGATCGGTCAAGTTGCCCGTGGGCAGAGCGGTCTGTTCTCTCGGATTCGAGACGCATTCCGGTGACCGCACCGCTCTTCTATGGCAATGCGCAGGATGTTGCGCAGGCCAAGGTGGGTGATGAGGTGATCGTGGGCGGCGACGAAGGTCGCCACGCGGTGACTGTCAAACGGTTGTCGGCGGGTGAACCCGTTCTGGTGGGTGACGGTGCCGGGCGCATCCTGGAGGGGCTCGTCGCGTCGACGCGTGGCAAGTCAGAGTTGGTTGTTGAGGTCCGGCGCGTCACGGCGTCGGCGTTACCCGAACCACGAATCACTGTCGTTCAAGGTCTCATCAAAGGCGAACGTTTGGAACGTGCCGTTGAGACGATGACCGAAGCCGGCGTCGATCGGATTGTCCTGTGGCAGTCTCAACGATCGATTGTCCGCATCGGCGACGATGCCGGTGCCAAAGTGGTTGCCAAACTGCGGGCCAAGGCGATGAATGCGGCGAAGCAAGCGCGGCGCGCGTGGGTGCCATTGATCGAGTTGGCTACCAGCACGGCAGAAGTCGCTGCAGCCATCGCCGATGCGCCCGTGCGGATCGCGCTGCATGAGGAGGCGGACACGTCGCTGGCCGAAGAACTTCCCGTCCGCGGCGATGCTGGAGCTTCCGCCAATGAGGTAGCACTTGTGATCGGACCTGAGGGTGGAATCAGCCTCACTGAGCTTGAACAGTTGTCGGCTGTGCAGGTTGTTCCCGCCAAGATGGGTTCGCCCATCTTGCGGTCGTCCACGGCAGGAACAGTCGCTCTTGGGTGGGTTATGGGTGCAACTGGCCGTTGGACAGTGGGAGACTGAACTGGTGACCAATTGCTTGTTCTGCGCCATCGCGGCGGGGGAGATCCCCGCGACCATCGTTGCTGAGAACGACCGAGTCGTGGTGTTCGCGGATGTCAATCCGCAAGCTCCCACCCATGTGTTGGCAATTCCCCGAGACCACTACACCGACTTCGCGGAACTTGTGGACGCAGATCCACAATTGGCCGTAGATGTGATGGCGGCCGCGACCCAGGCAGCGCGCCAGGCGGGCCTCGATGATGGCTATCGGATTGTGTTCAACACCGGTCCTAACTCGGGTCAGACGGTTCCCCACGTGCATGCTCACGTGTTGGGTGGGCGACAACTGACTTGGCCGCCGGGCTAATGCCCCCTACGCTTTACTTCGACGGTGCACAAGTTGTGAACACATGCACCTGACAGTAGGCCGCAAGGCCGTCCTGCGAAACGACAAGGATCTATGACGACCTCCAACGCGCAAGCGACGATCAAGGTTCCGAATTCGGTATCGATGGTGAGTCTGCTTGGCATCAGTGACGATGTGCTGCGCGCAATTGAGCAGGCACTTCCCTCCGTCGTGTTCACGGTTCGCGGGAACGAGATCAATGCGACTGGTCCCGATGAGGACGTGGCAGTCGCCAAGCAACTATTCGGCGAACTTCTTATGGTGTTGCGCTCGGGGCACGCTGTCACTGCGGACTCGGTAGAACGCTCCATCTCAATGCTGCGCACCAACAACAAAGTCACGCCCTCACAACTGCTGACCGCTGGAATTCTCAGCAATCGCGGACGGTCGATCCGACCAAAGACGCTGGGTCAGAAGGAGTACGTCGACGCGATTGACAAACACACGGTTGTCTTCGGAATTGGTCCGGCCGGTACCGGAAAGACCTACTTGGCCGTCGCAAAGGCAGTGCAGGCGTTGCAGAACAAGTCGGTCAACCGAATCATCTTGACTCGACCGGCCGTGGAGGCCGGTGAACGACTCGGGTTCCTCCCGGGAACCCTCAGCGAGAAGATCGACCCATACTTGCGCCCGCTGTACGACGCGTTGCACGACATGATCGACCCCGATTCGATTCCGCGGTTGATGACCAGCGGAACGATTGAGGTTGCCCCCTTGGCCTACATGCGAGGCCGGACTCTCAACGACGCGTTCGTGATCCTCGACGAGGCGCAGAACACAACTCCGGAACAGATGAAGATGTTCCTTACGCGACTTGGTTTTGGCTCAACGATCGTGGTGACCGGTGACGTCACTCAGGTCGACTTGCCTGGTGGCACTCGCAGTGGGCTGCGGGTGGTTCGCGAGATTCTCCAAGGTGTTGAAGACGTGGAATTTTGTGAGTTGACGAGTCGCGACGTTGTGCGCCACCCGCTTGTAGGTCGGATTGTTGATGCGTACGGTCATTACGACGACAAACTCGCTATCAGTTCGGAGCGTTCGTAACGTGAGCATCGACATTGCCAATGAGTCTGGCTGGGAGGGTTACGAGGAAAGCCTCGTGAGCCAGGCAGAGTTCGTCCTCGAGCGATTGCGGATCCATCCCCAAGCCGAGTTGTCATTGGTATTGGTGGACGAAGATGCCATGTCGGTTTTGCACGAGCGGTGGATGGATGAGCCCGGGCCGACCGATGTCCTGAGCTTCCCGATGGATGAACTGCGCCCCGGAACTGACCAGGGTTCAACTGAACCGGGTCTGCTGGGGGATGTGGTGATCTGCCCCGCCGTTGCCTCGAAGCAGGCCGCTGCCGCTGGGCACGGCCAGCGTGAGGAATTGGGTGTGTTGCTGACCCACGGGATCCTCCACCTGCTGGGTTACGACCACGCGGAACCCGAAGAAGAACGTCTCATGTTCGGCTTACAGGGTCAGCTTGTTGCCGAATGGAATCGCCGGATCAGCCAATGATTTCCGACCTCTGGCTCGCCATCATCGCGGTCGTCCTCATTGTCTTCGCGATGTTGATGGTTGGGCTTGAACAGGCGTTGACCCGAGTGTCCAAAGCTCGCGTTGCCGAGATGCAGGAAGAGGGAATTCGGGGCGCTAATCGGCTCGCTCCGATCGTTGCTGACCGGGCACGTTACGTCAACGCCGTGCTGCTGGCTCGGCTGGCAGCAGAGGCATTCGCGACGGTCACGGTGACCGTCGCCTGCGTGCGCCAGTTCCCTGACCCCATGTGGTTAGGTCCAACGATTGCCGGCGTCATCATGTTGTTCGTTGCATTTGTGGTGCTCGGCGTCGCGCCGCGAACGCTTGGGCAGCAGCACGCTCAGAGCGTGGCGCTGCGTGGAGCGGGATTCGCGAAACTCCTGTCGACGGTGTTCGGTCCGATCGTCTCGTTGCTCATCCTCATCGGTAACGCTGTGACTCCCGGCAAGGGTTATCGCGAAGGCCCATTCGCTACCCAAGCTGAGTTGCGCGAACTTGTAGACCTGGCCGAGGCGGACAGCGTCATTGAGGCCGACGAACGCGAGATGATCCATTCCGTCTTCGAGCTTGGCGAGACACTCGCCCGCGAGGTGATGGTGCCACGTACCGAAATGGTGTGGATTGAGCGAGATAAGCGCCTGCGGCAAGCGCTTTCCCTGGCCCTGCGCAGCGGCTTCAGTCGGATCCCCGTCATCGGCGAGAACCTTGATGACGTCGTTGGAATTGTTTACCTGAAGGACCTCGCGCGTAGGTCGTTTGAGCACCGGGATGCTGAGCACACCGAGCGGGTGGAACGCATCATGCGTCCAGTCACTTTCGTTCCTGATTCAAAGCCCGCCGATGAACTCATGCGTGAGATGCAGGCTTCCAGGATTCACGCTGCGATCGTGATCGACGAGTACGGCGGAACTGCCGGGCTGATCACTATTGAGGACATCCTGGAGGAGATTGTTGGCGAGATTGCCGACGAATACGACTTCAGCGAAATCCCGGAAAGTGAACGACTTCCCGATGGCAGTTGGCGGGTGAGCGCCCGGATGCAGCTTGATGATTTCGCCGACTTGTTCGACCTTGACCTTTCCGAGGAGAAGGAGGGCGTCGACACCGTCGTGGGCCTGCTCGCAAACAGGTTGGGTGTTGTGCCGATCCCTGGTTCCAGCATCGACGTTCAGGGGTACAAGTTGGTCGCTGAGTTGGCAGCCGGACGCAGGAACCGGGTGGGTGCCGTCCTCGTTGAGCTCATTCCTGGCGACGAAGGCGTGGAAGCCGCGATTGCCGATGAATCCGGAACACCGAGTGTTTCCAGCGATGACGCTGGAACAGATAAAGGCGAGGACTAGCCCATGACGAATGACGACAACAGCACGGTGGTCGAACTGGATGCCGAGGATGCGAAGTTGCTCACCCTGGCCCGCGGTGCGCGAGGTCGGGTCGGGGCAGCCGTCGGGGCAGCTCTGCGCGACGAGACGGGACGGACGTATTCGGGTGCGAATGTTGACCTCCCGCATTTGACCATTGGTGCACTGCAGCTTGCAGTAGCGCAGGCAGTCGCGGCTGGTGCCAAGGATTGCGAATGCGCTGTAGTCGTTGCTGCCGATGGTGGTGTCTTTGACGATGACTTGCTCGCAGTCAAGGACCTCGGCGGTGATCATGTTCGCGTCATCGGAGCGCTGCCGACCGGCGAGATCGTGGTGGATCTACCCGGTGCCCCGTCATGAGTGACAATGAGTTCCGCAGCGGATTTGTGTGTCTGGTTGGACGGCCGAACGCGGGTAAGTCGACACTGACGAATCGGATTATCGGTCGCAAGATCGCGATCACATCAGACCGTCCACAAACTACGCGCCGCACGGTTCGGGGAGTGCTGACCCGCAGCGATGCCCAGTTGATCGTGGTTGATACACCGGGTCTGCACAAGCCCCGGACACTGCTCGGGGAACGCCTCAACGACCTCGTGCGCGCCACCTGGACTGAGGTCGACGTTATTGGTTTTTGCCTGGCAGCCAACGAGGAGACCGGCCCAGGTGACCGCAAACTTGCTGCCGAGTTGGCGTCGATTCAGCGCGGACCGATCATTGCGGTCATCACGAAGACCGACACAGCAAGCCCGGACGAGGTTGCCGCCCGGCTGGCCTCGATCTCGGAACTGGCGGCCGAAGTTGGTCTGAAAGTTTCGGAGTACGTGCCGGTGTCCGCTGTGACTGGCGACAACGTCGATGTCCTCGTCGACCTCATGATTGCCCAGATGCCGGAAGGCCCGCAGCTGTTCCCGGAGGCGCAGGACACGGACGAACCCGAAGAAGCGATGTGCGCGGAGTTGATTCGCGAGGCAGCACTCGAAGATGTTGTGGAGGAACTCCCGCACTCCATCGCGGTCACCATCGACGAGATGGGCCTGCGCCCGGATCGTCCCGCAGACAAGCCACTGATGGACATTCACGCGACGATTCACGTTGAGCGAGACAGTCAGAAACCAATCATCATCGGGAAGGGCGGTTCCCGGCTCAAGAAGATCGGCAGTCAGGCACGCTCAAACATTGAGCTGCTGCTTGGGACCAAGGTGTATCTGAACATTCACGTGCGCGTCGCCAAGGAATGGCAGCGCGACCCCAAACAATTGCGCAAGCTCGGGTTCTAACCGTTCGCGCTCGCCCGGTCGAGCACCAGTGCACATCGGATCAGGCCGAGATGCGAATACGCCTGCGGATGATTGCCGAGGCCGTGCTCAGTTCCAGGGTTGTGCATCTCAGGCAACAGTCCGGTGGCACCAGCACACTCGAGCAGTTGCGCATAGAGGTTGTCGGCCTCATCGAGCATTCCTGCCGCCGCATACGCCTCGATGAGCCAACTCGTGCAGATGTGCATACCGCCCTCAGTTCCAGGCAAGCCATCGTCGTGGCGGTAGCGGTAGACGGTGGGCCCGTCGCGCAACGATGACTCGACCGCCCGGATCGTGCCGATTGCCCTCGGATCGGTGCCATCAACCAATCCGGACGTCACAACGGCGAGGCATGCGGCGTCGACGTCTTGGCTGCCATAGGAAGCCACGAAACTGTTGAGCTCCGCATCCCAGCCGTTTGCCAGTACGTCGGCCTTGATCTTGTCGCGCAATTCCACCCAGTCGGGTCGATCAGATTCCGCTAGGTGCGCAACTTCGAGTGCCTTGTCGACTGCCAGCCACGACATCACGCGCGAGTGGACATGCTTACGG
>ERZ795062.2472-NODE-2472-length-12087-cov-7.992936_pt1 | contig 12087 bp, 7 predicted proteins | sample MGYA00375146_ERZ795062 | MGnify/ENA primary metagenome ERZ795062 (study PRJEB30191, sample SAMN05720281) | activated sludge metagenome | isolation source: Anaerobic digester | place: USA | collected 2015-07-16 ... | reverse complement strand
AGAATTCGCACTATGGCACCATGCACCTCGATCCGGCGGAGCATGGCATCAACCGTTCCTATTCCTACCGCTTCGACATGGCCGATCATTCGGTGGTGTTTACCGGCGATACCGGGCCGAGCCGGGCGGTCGAGGACCTCGCCCGGGGCGCGGACGTGCTGGTCAGCGAGATCATCGATATCGATGCGATCATCGCCGGGCTGAAGCGCCGTCAGCAGGCCACCGGGGTCGATCAGCAACCGCTGATCGACCACATGGTCGAGGAACACCTCACGCCCGAGAACGTCGGCCGGATGGCCGCAGCCGCCGGAGTGAAGACGCTGGTCCTGTCACATTTCGCGACTCCGCCGGGAATCGAGACCTTCGATCGCAAGGCGATGCTGGCGGCGATCCGCAAGCATTACCGCGGCCGCGTGATATTCGGCGCGGACCTTACGGAAATCTGACTTCTCGAGGGTCAGGCATGCCGTGGCAAAGCTGCAACACGGATAATCTGCTTAGCTTACGAATTATCAAATTACTTGACAGAAAAGGTGCGCCGCGCATTTTGAAGCGGGATTTTAGGGGAGGATAGAATGATCCGCAGAAACACCACGGCTTCGTTGATTGCCCTGTCGGCCGCCCTGTGGAGCGGCAGCGCGCTGGCCCAGAGCGGCGGCAGCGAGGATCAGGGCAACCGCGAGATCATCGTCACCGCGCAGCGCCGCGCGGAAAGCGTGCAGAGCGTGCCGATCACCATCGCCGCCTTCGACCAGAAGATGGTCGAGGCCAGCGGCAGCGCCGACATCACCGATCTCAACGGCATCACGCCCAACGTGATCCTGCAGACCGAAGGGCTGGTCGCCAACGTCCCGATGTTTTCGATCCGGGGGATGAGCTCGGCCGACCCCGATCCCAATGCCGATCCCAAGATCAGCACGATCATCAACGGCGTTTACGTGCCGTTCATCGCCAGCACGATGCTCGACCTGTTCGACGTGGAGCGGGTGGAAGTGCTGAAGGGGCCGCAGGGCGTGCTCTATGGCAAGAACAACCTGGCCGGGACGATCAACATCATCACCAAGGCCCCGGCGGAAGAAGCTGGCGGTGAGGTGCGCCTGACCGGCGGTTCGTACGGCCTCAAGCAGGTGCGCGGGCGGCTGGAAACCGGCGAGTTCGCCGGCGGGGTGCTCGCCGCGAAGATCTCGGGCAGCTACAGCGACTACAACGGCTATGCCCGCAACATCCTGACCGGCAACAAGCTGGAGGCGAGCGAGAACGGCGGCCTGCGCGTGGCGATCCGCGCCAAGCCTTCGGCCAATTTCGACAGCACGGCGGTGTTCGACTGGAACAAGGAAACCGCGATCGGCCCGGCCAACCATTCGGCTGACAACGGGACCGCCGCCTATCTGGGCCTGCCGATCGAGGCGCGGACCAACGTGCGCATCGCGGCAGTGCCGTTCGATCCCTATTCGCGGACCAAGTCCTATGGCGTGGCCTGGACCAGCAACCTCGACGTCGGGGTGGGCACGATCACCGCAGTGCTTGGCGCGCGCCATCAGGACTATGAGACGCGTGGCGACTTCGACGGGCTGATCACCCCGGTTCCGGGCTTTGACGTGACCCGCAAGTTCAAGGGCAATTCCAAGTCTGCCGAACTGCGCTTCGTCTCCAACACCGGCGGCTTCATCGACTACGTGATCGGCGCCTATGCGCAGGGTGACAAGTGGCGGCAGAACAACCTGGTGCTGACCACCGCGACGACCCGCACCGAAGCCCAGCTGGATCAGGATTCATCCAGCTACGCGCTGTTCGCGCTGGCCAACCTGCATCCCACCGACAAGCTGACCCTGTCGGTCGGCGGGCGCTATTCGTGGGACAAGAAGGACTACACGATCGACACCAAGGTCTATGCCAACGGGGTGCTCAACGCCGGGTCCTCGTTCACTGGCAGCCTCAAGGGCGACTGGTCGAAGTTCACCCCGCGCGTGACCCTGCAGTACAAGGCCAGCGACGAGGCGATGCTGTTCGCCAACTTCTCCAAGGGCTACAAGGCCGGCGGCTTCAACAGCCGTGGCACCCGCCCGGAGAACGTCGGACCCTACGATCCGGAAAACGTGACCTCCTATGAAGCGGGCATCAAGTCCGACCTGGCCGGGCGCACGATCCGCATCAACCTCACCGGCTTCCTCAACAAGTTCAAGGACCTGCAGGGCGGTGTGACCCGTCCCGGCGCGGTCCGGGCGGAATCGGTGACGGTCAACGTTGCTTCGGCGGAGACCTGGGGGCTTGAACTGGAAACCCTGTTCCGGCTTAGCCCGCGCTTCACCCTGTCGGCCAATGTCGGCTACCTCCATTCGCGCTACACCAACTTCTGCGATGACGTCGACGGCGTGTTCTCGGCCAGCAACGCGGCGGTTCCGGGGCAGTGCGGCGCGGCGGTCCCGTTCACTTTCGCGGGTTCGTCGACGATCAGCTACCTGATCCCGACCGACAACACCGCGCTGGAACTGGCCAATGCTCCGGAATGGACCGGCAGCGTCGCGGTGGACTATACCCACCCGATCTCGCTGGGCGACATCAAGTTCCACGCCGATGCTCGCTACACCCCGCGCTACAACACCTGGGGCCGCAGCAACATCGAGGCCTATTACCGGCAGGAAGCCCTGCTGGTGAACGCCAGCCTGGCGCTGGTCGGCGAGGATGAGCGCTGGAGCCTGACCGGCTACGTCAAGAACCTGACCAACAAGACGGTGATGTCCGGCGCGGTCAGCCCGGGCGGTGGCAACCCGGTGCAGCAGTTCTTCCAGCCGCCGCGCGAATTCGGTGTCGAAGCCACATTCAAGTTCTGATCCCTGCTGCCCGCCCGGCTTCCGGGCGGGCAGATTTTGGGGCCTGACAAGGCTGTTTCAGGCGGTGCCCATCCGGCCAAGGTCCGCGCGGTAGCTGCGCCGCATTGCGGCGAAGGCCAGCGCGGAGAGCAGGCAGGGCAGCGGCAGCCATTGCAGTGCATGGTCCAGCCCCGCCAGGTCCGCAAGCCGTCCGGTGAGGATCGGCCCCGGGGCCAGCCCGAGCAGGGGTCCTCGTACCTTTCCTGCAAAAAGTGACGCTAAGCAAGTTATTGTTATTGCGGGATAATACGTGACTTCGCCCACGTAAGATACTGATATAGTGTGATATCCTGTTATTTTCACGTCGGCAGGCCATTTTGACCCCGAACAGGTGCCTGCGAAGGTCGATCGAGCAACGCGGCACGGTGACGATCAAGACGAAATTGTATGATCCCGCGCATGTTGATGTGGGCATGAGCGATCGGCGCGATGTGGGCCAGGTGCTCGGCAGGGTATCGATCCGGCTGCGCCGCGACGATCGAATTGATCTTTGAAGCATTCCAGAAAATGACCAGATTGGTGAGCAGCGTCAGCGCTCCGGAGATGGCCGTCAATTCTTCGTCAGTGCGCCCATGGGTGCCGCCGATCTGGCCGTCATGGATGGCGCGTTGTAGCTGATGGACTGCCTCGCCTTGGGCCAGCAGCGCGTGAATGGTCCGCCGGAACTCCGGGTTGGACAAGTAGTCCGCGAGATAGATCGTGCGCAGCAGTTTGCCAATTGCCTCGCCGGTTTGATGGATCGCCGCTCCCGTCGCAGCAGCGCCAAACCGCTCGATCGCCCAGTCGGCGGGACACCAGTCATGCCGGACCGAGGCGGCAACGTGCAGGAAACCGTCATAGCCCCTGGCGATCGTCCGGGCCGAAACACATGGGCGCGCAATCGGCGCGAGGACTTCGGGCACCACAAATCCGCGCGGGAGATAGAGCTTACGCTCGCCCAGATCGGCCAACCTTGGGCACAGATCAAGGCCGACGGCCTTGGCGACGGCCATCGCAAAATGGGTAAACCCATGCGTGTCGACCGCGACGCGTTCGAGCTCTGCGCGGTGCAGCGCCCCTTCGATGGCCGCACCGGCCTGGCGGCGATTGAGCAGGATTGGGCGATCATAGAGTATCGGCCATTGATCGAGCACATGGGTGTAGGTGCCGACCGAAGGTGTCCGGCGACGGGGATCATGGCGGGCTGCCCACAGACGCCGGCTCGTCTCAAGGCTCATCATATCCGATGAAGCCGAAAGCCCATCACCCCACAGACGTGCGGCGGGAAGCCGGGCAAAGGCAGCCAGAATGCTATCGTTGGCAGCTCTGAAGCGCTTTTGTGTGATGATCCGGCGCATCATCACCCCGATCGCCTCGGCGCTGAGCGGGGGAGCCATTCGTGCCATATCAGCAGCGGTCATATCCGAGCCGAGTGCCAAGATTGCGGCATAGAGGAGTGCGAGCTCGGTTTCACCGTGTGGCGCGCGGCCGAGCAATGTCCGCGAGAACTGGGCGGTGCTATCGGCCTCGATCATGACATCTGCCAACTGGATGCTGCCGATCCGGGCAAACAACTGGCGGCGTAAAACGGCGACCTCAGGTTGCTCAGGGTCGGCCTTGATCCGGGGAACGACCAGGTGATTGTTGGTGATGCGCAGTTCACCCGAATTTACCGCGGCAGCGAGTGCATCAAGGCTGACGCCTAGCTGGGCCTTGATGGCGGCCAACATCCGTTCCGGGCCGCTGGAGAGCGACAGCGAGCGCGACAGCAGTCTGGAATCGCGATGCCACAGCTGTGCCGGGATCAGACGATCAGCGGGGGCGCGGTAATCGAAGCTGCCGCCGCAGAACGCCTGCCCGTTGCGCAGCGAACGTTTGACCAGCAACAAGGTCGCGGCCTTGAACGCGCCGAGGGCAGCCTTGCGGTCGGGCGAGGCCAGCAAATCGCGCCAGGTCGTGCCAAATGGATTGCCCGTGTCGGCCGCAAGTTTACCTGCCGTTTTTTCCAATGTGTTGATAGCAACGCTGAGGTTGGGGTTGCCCGTTGTATCGAGGTCAAACTCGGCCAGCGCCGCAAGCGTCTCGGTCACCTGCAGTTCCTGCGCCGCAAGCTCTGCCCGGACTGCGGCCACCCTGCTTGGCGGCGCGAGCGATGGATCCGCAATGAACGGTTCGAGCATCTCGAGCGCCGCACGCCGGAAAGCATCGTCGCCCAGGCTCTCATCGCGGCCGAGCACGGTCAGGTCGAGCGGAAGATGCCGCAGTCGCCGAAGTGCCAGTGCATCGCTGGCCTCCGCTCGCGTGCGGGCCTGACGCCACAGGTCGGCAATGCGGTGATCAAGCATTGTCAGGCCTTGATCATTGAGACGCAGGAATGTCAGCCGTACGAAACAGGCGAGCGCAAGCATATTGGCAGATGAGAGACGGCCAAGCCGTGCAGTCTTGCGGGTTGATATCGGCAATGACAGAGCAACCAACACCGCCTCGGGTAGTCCCAGATCGAGCTGCTGTGCGCCAAGTTCCTTGAGAAAACGGATCTTGGTGAGGTGATCCTCAATTCCGTGCGGCTTCTTTGAGCGCAGGCCGGTACGCAGCCATTCGAGACGGGTGATCCCCTCCCGCTCCTCGGCGAGGCGGTGAGCCCAGTCGTGCGCCGGAATGTTCGCCAAAAGCGGCGTGAGGCGTGATAGCAATCCTGCTTCAAACTCACGCCGGACCTCGCGCGCCAGCGCATGCAGCGTGCGTTCGGCGATCTGCATGTAGCGGTTATGGTCAAGCCAGCGCCGTGCCTCGCGTACGAGTTCACGCAAGTTTACCTGGCCTGGTACGATCTTGCGCAGATGCGCCTTCAGCTTGCGGCGAGCATGCTCACCCAGCGCGCGCAGCCCCAGGACCTGCCGCGCTGCTTCCTGATGATCATGGAGGGTGCGGCGGCGACGGTAGAGCGCGCGGATCGATGTGAGCTGCGGAGCACTTTGCTCCAGTTGGCAAGCGATATGCGCCAGCACTGCCGTCGGGATCATTTCTACCGAATTGAGCGCCATGCCGGTCATCCGCATGTAACCAATCTGGATAGCAACTGCCAGGCGGCTCAGTTCACCGCGATGGCTCTGGATTGCAGCAAGTTCACCCGCGTCAAGCGTGAAGAACTCCTCGATCTCCAGGGCCTCGAGCATGGCAGGGAAGTGATCCCAGCCAAGGTAACGCTTTGCCCAGTCGCTCACGACTCGTCCCCTGCCAGCTCGATCTCCTGCGTAATTTACTCCCGAAAGGCCGATTTGCATCAGGGAATGGAAAATAACATGATATCGCACAATATCAGTATGTTATGCGTGTGGAATCGCATATTTATGCGCAATAACAATAACTTGCTTAGCGTCACTTTTTGCAGGAAAGGTACGAGGACCCCAACGAGCTCGGCCGCAATCTTTCAAATGTCCTGAAGCTCTTCCGGATCGCCGAGAAAGGCGAGCGCCAGCTCTGCTTCTACAACCCCGGCGTCGGCACGATCGCACGGGCCAGCCCCTGGCACCGCATGCGGCAGAAGGTCGTCGAGATCACCGGCCTCGCATTTGGCTATGGTCTCGATGACAATGTACTCTCTGCCTATCGCTTCCTGGTCGAAAACTGGCGCGAGGGCGATCAGATCTATTTGTTCGGGTTCAGCCGCGGCGCTTGGGCTGCGCGGATCCTCGGCGGGCTGCTTCACCTCATCGGCCTGGTGCGGCCCGAGCAACTCAACATGTGCGAAAGTGCACTTGGTGCCTACAAGCGCGCCGCGAGCAACAACGATCTTCCGCTCGCCTGGCACTTCTCACGTGTGATCAGCGCTCGTCGGCCCCAAATCCGATTTATCGGCGTTTGGGACACGGTTGGTTCGGTGATCGTGCCCCGGCCCGATCGCTTCTATATCCCGAGCTTCGAGCAGCTCCCCTACACCCAGACCAATCCCTCGGTGCAGACCTTCAGGCATGCATTGGCGCTTGACGAGCGGAGGCGGATGTTCCGGGTCGCAGCCTGGACCCAGCCGCAAAACTATATAGCCAATCCATTCCGACCCGCCGATGCGACCGACCAGGATATCGAGCAACGCTGGTTCCCAGGTGTGCATTCAGACATCGGCGGGGGATATCCGGAGACCGAAAGCGCACTCTCAAAGCTGCCGCTGATCTGGATGGTCGAGGAAGCCGTCAAAGCGGGGCTCAGAATCACCAAGGCAAACCTAAGGCATCTCGCCTACGGGGAACCCTCCAAGGACGGCCAGCACATATACGTTTCGCCCTCGGCAACTGGCCCCATGCACAAGTCACTCAAGGGTGCATGGTGGGTGCTCGAGTTTCTGCCCAAGTCGGTCAAGTACCGCGAATGGCAGCGTCGCTCGTTTCTGGGGTTCTATCTGCCGAATGCGGAGCCTCGGGTCGTTGGACCTGAACAGGTCATCGATCCGTCAATCCGGGAGCGCGTCCAGAACGACGCGACCTATCAGGGGTCAGTTCCGGCTGAGTGTGGAATCGTACGTTAAGGCGGACGAGGTACACCACTGTGGCGATTTTTGAGCGCTTCAATCGTGTAGAGGGGGCCATTGCCGGGCAGTGTGGATCACAACCAAAATCCAGACCACATCACCCGCGACCTCATAGACGATACGATAGCTCCGGTGCGGGGTGAGTTCGCGCGTCCCGGCAACCATGCCAGCATGGCCAAGCATAGGGAAATCGGCCAGCTTCGCTACGGCCTCGCTGAATAGCTGGTCGATCCGCAGGGCGGCGGCGGGGTCGCGCGCTTCGAGATAATCCCAGATCGCGGCGCGGTCCTGTACTGCCTCTGGCGTCCAGACGATCTTCACGAATGGGCAGCGTGACGGGCGGCGAAGGTAGCCTCAACCTCTTCATTCGACCGGCCCAGCCCGTCGGCCATCGATGCGCGCGCAACCTCAATCTTGCGTTGCAGGAAGGCGTCATGCTCGCGCTGTGTCCGCTGCTCCTGTACGAATGCGCGCATGAACTCGCGAACAACCTGCGAGGCCGGTCGGTGGCTGGCTTGGGCTTCGGCCATGAACTCTGCCCGCAGATCGGGTTCAAGCTTCATAGTGAATACGGCGGCTTTCATGGTGACATTCCCAGCTGTGATGACGTTGTATATACCAGCTAAGGTCACGCCGGGTCAATCTGGCTTGGGGACATCCGTTCCGGTAGGGAGCAAAATCACATCCTCAGCGATCTGCCGAATACGATGGTCGTCGAAGGCGAGCAGGCTCTGGAATTTCGTCGGTCTCACCGGTGGTCGCATAAGCCTCTTTTCGTTTGACGGTTTTGCAGTCGCGGTCCCTTGTATGCCCTCACTTCACTTCTGCGCGAGTTCTAAACCGGCTCCGTATCCTTGGGCCAGCGATATTCGCCGGTGAGCAGAATGTGCGCCCAGCCTAACGGCGAAATGTGCGCGAGCAACTCGGGTGGAACATCGAGCCCGTCGCGCCGTCGCTCATCCACTGCATCGTGAAGGTGGAGGGTATTCGAATAGATTACGATCGCGGCCAGCAGGTTGAGTCCGGCGATGCGATAATGCTGGCCTTCGCTGGTACGATCCCGGATTTCGCCCTGCCGACCGATGCGAAGCGCGTTTTTGAGTGCATGGTGGGCCTCGCCCTTATTGAGTCCGATCTGGGTCCTGCGCTGCATGTCAGCGTCGAGGATCCAGTCGATGATAAACAGTGTGCGCTCCACACGGCCAACCTCGCGTAACGCCACCGCCAGATCGTTCTGGCGCGGGTAGCTGGCGAGTTTCCGGAGCATCTGGCTGGGAGAAATTCGGCCGGCGTTGATCGTTGCTATAGTCCGGAACAAATCGGGCCAATTTGCAATGATCACGCCCTCCCTGATTTTTCCGGTGACCAGCTTGCGCAATTCCGCCGGGGTCGCCCCAGGTTCGAACACGTAGAATCGCTTGGATGGCAGATCGCGAATGCGCAGCACGATGCGGCGGTCGAGTAAGCCTCCCAAGCCGAACAAATGGTCGGTGTACCCAGCGGTGTCGGCATATTGCTCGCGAATTTGACGACCAGCCTCGTTCATAAGCAAGCCGTCGAGAATATAGGGCGCCTCGCTCACCGTGGCGGGGATCATCTGCGAAGCGAAAGGCGCAAATTGGTCACTGACGTGGGTATAGGCCTTGAGGCCAGGTTCTGAACCATACTTGGCGTTGATCGTGTTCATCGCCTCGCCCTGCCGGGCGGTCGGAAAATACTGCCCGTCGCTCGAAGCGCTGGTTCCCATGCCCCAATAGCCTGCCAGCGCGAGCTTGCCTTGGGCATCCACGACCGTGGCCAGCGCCTGGTTCATAGCCTCGCTTTCCACGAACCAGCGTGCCAAGCGCGATAACTGCCAATAATCGTGAGTGTTTGAGGCCTCGGCCATTTTGCGCAAGCCAAGGTTCAGACCTTCGGCCAGCAAGACGTTGAGAAGCCCGATCCGATCATCACACGGCGCACCCGTGCGCAGATGCGTGAACGCTTCGGTGAAACCGATGGCGTCATCGACTTCGATCAGGATATCTGTGATCCGCGCGACCGGTAACCGGCGATAGAGGTCGAGGATCAACGCCTCAGCTTCTTCGGGAACGTCCGCCGCGAGACGTTCGATACGGAGTGTGCCATTCTCGATGCTGCCGTGTGGGATTGTGCCGCTGCGTGCGGCGGCAGCGAGGCGCTTTAGCCCCGCCGCCAGCCTTGCTTTGCGGTCGGCAAGCCACGCGTGCGGATCAAGCGGCATGGTCAGTCGCGCCATCTCTTCCTGAGCGGCGGCCATGGGCACAAGAACCTGTTTCATATCACCGTAACGGCGGGACTGCACCAGCCACAGATCCCCGGATCGGAAACTGTCGCGCAGGTGAAAGAGGACCGAGACTTCCCAGAAGCGATTGTCGCTCTTATCCTGGGCCCTTAGGTGGCGCCGCCATTTGGAGTTTGGCCGCATGAAATCCAGATCCGTCGCGCTCGAAGGCCTGGAATCTCTGATCTTCGTGGCGGCGGCCAGCAAGGGCTTCGCTACCGGCGCGCACTCGATCCTGAGGCAGCGCAACATGCGCGGCGCATATCGGCGGAACCGGTGATAGCCCATTCCGACGTGGGCAAGCGGCTCGCCGGCCATCGTGGTGCTCAACCGTGCCGCCGTGGCTACCAATTGTTCAAGCTGGCCCCATTCGGGCAGGCGTCCGACCATCGTCTCGATCGGCACCCCGTCATTGCGCGCGGTGAGCATCGCGGTGCCGATGGCGGTGAAACCTCGCAACGTGTCGGTCACAGCCGAGCGGGTGTCGCCAATTTGGGCCTCATGAAGTTGCTTTGCCTCGCGCCAGGTCTTGCCGACTATACGGTCGTGTGTCTCGACCACGGCGTCGGCGATCGCAGCCTCCCATTCGATGCAACAGCAGGCCAGGATAGCGATGCGCCGATCCGATGTGATATCGTTCAGCCCATCGGTGAAATAGCGCTCCCCTTGTCGGCGCAACCGCGTGATCCTGTGCACGGGCACGCCCTTCAACACTGCGGCGGAAAGGTTGAGGTCCTGAAGGAACTCGAGACGGTCGAGCAGCCGGCTCGCCGCTGTGGAGTTGTTGCCAACCTCGAATTTGCGCAGCCATACGAGGCGGCTGATGTTGCCCGGCATCGTCTCAGTCAGCAGCGCGACCATTCTTTTGCGCATCTCACCATCGATCCGTCGGCCGATGCGGGTTTCAATGCGGCGTTCAGCAGCAACCAGTGCATCCGCACACAGCCGCTCAATGGTCGTGGTCGCCGGCAGGATGGTCTGGGTTTCCCGGCAGCGAGCCACGAAACGCCTGACGATGTCCTCGCTGGACCTCGCCTCTTCGGCTTCCCGGGACAGCCACTCCTTGAAATCCCGGGCATACCGACCGGAAAACATCTTGTAGCCGTATATTCGGCGCAGCGCGATGAGGTGGTCGCGTCGGGTTTCCTTGCGGGTGGCGTAGGTGAGCAGTTCCTCTGGCCTGGCGCCCAGCTGTGCGGCGAGGAATTCGACAACATCCCGGGGGATTAACTCACCCGATGTCAACAGTCGACCGGGATAGCGGAAGGCGCATAGCTGCAGGGCAAAGCCGAACCGATTTCGGGAGCGGCGGCGAGACTGGATATGAACGAAGTCGTCGTCCGCCAGCGTGTAGTGGTGGAGCAATCCGCGGGGCTCGGTCGCCAAGGAGAAAATCGCAATGCGTTGGCGCTCGGTCAGGACGACGCGATGCGCCATGTATCAAAACTCCGAATCAGAACATATATGATGTTATGATTTTGATACGGGAAATGATATAGACATTGGCATGAGATATGCCGTGTCAGCCAAACTACCCCAAACGATCGTTTGTGAAACATGCTGATCGGCTATGCCCGTGTTTCCAAAGCTGACGGCAGTCAGTCGCTCGATCTCCAGCGCGACGCCCTGGCCGTTGTTGGCGTCGCGGATGAGCAGATTTATTCCGACAAGGCCTCGGGCAAAAAAGATAGCCGTCCCGGCCTTGATGCCTGCCTGAAGGCGCTACGAAAAGATGATGTACTGGTAATCTGGAAGCTAGACCGCCTCGGCCGCAGTCTGCAACACCTTGTACAGGTGGTGGCCGACCTCACAAAGCGCGGCGTGGGGCTGAAGGTGATTGCCGGTCAAGGCGCGCAGATCGATACGACCACCCCCGCAGGACGCCTGTCATTCGGTATTTTCGCAACGCTGGCCGAATTTGAAAGCGAGCTCATCCGGGAACGCACCATGGCGGGGCTGCAAGCTGCACGTGCGCGCGGTAGACTCGGCGGCAGGAGGTTTGCCTTGACCAAAGCCCAAATTCGCCTTGCACAGGCGGCCATGGCAAGCCGCGACACCAGCGTCGCGCACCTTTGCAAGGAACTCGGCGTCAAACCAGTGACGCTTTACCGTTATGTCGATCCCAGTGGCAATCTGCGCGATCACGGCGTTCGTGCGCTCGCGTCCCCTTAACGTACGATTCCACACTCGGCCGGAACTGACCCCATCAGGGTCATCTGTCACATATCATAGAATGGAGGCATTCGGTCGGTTGCCCCCGTTGGATATAGCATTGGAGCAGTTATGGCCAGAGGCAACAATCCACACAAATCTGCGCGATTCCGGCCGTCCACCGGCATTTTCGCGTGCCAAAACCAGCCTCAAGTCATTGCCCGTGAAGAGCCATTATCGGACAGTGAATACGCCGTCAA
>ERZ795062.2470-NODE-2470-length-12091-cov-17.622632_pt1 | contig 12091 bp, 17 predicted proteins | sample MGYA00375146_ERZ795062 | MGnify/ENA primary metagenome ERZ795062 (study PRJEB30191, sample SAMN05720281) | activated sludge metagenome | isolation source: Anaerobic digester | place: USA | collected 2015-07-16 ... | reverse complement strand
CCATGTTCCCTGCAGAATACGAACCATACTGCCAATACAGGGATATCCCAACACCTCAAGAGGCGATGAATAAGATAATAGCATGGTCAGAATCAGAAGCCATAGTTCGGTTAATTATAACCGACTATGGCTTTAATGAATTGGTCCTTATTGCAGATTATACAGAGGATGAATCGGGAGAATCTCAAGGTGACAAATATGTTACCCTGCATTTTAGGGTAGTACAAGGATCTACTGATATAGTTACTATAAAAAAACCTCAAGAGAAGTCTCCAGCTCCCAAATTAGAATATAATAGGCCTAAACCTCCACAGGAAAAAGTATATACAGTTAAGCCAGGAGATAGTCTCTATAAAATTGCCAAACAAATATATGGCAATGGATCCAAATACAATCTTATCTATGAGGCCAATAAGAATGTCATAGGCAAGAATCCAAACCTTATCTACCCAGGACAGAAGTTTGTAATACCAGGATAGGTGATCATATGTATTCGGTAATCTTAAGGAATAGTATAAAACTGGATAATCTTAATCTAGAGATAAGTTTAAGTGAGTCTATAGACTCTATTGCCTATACTGCTCATATAAGATTTGTGGCTCCCATGGACCTAAAATTCATGGAAGGCGATGCCATAGAAATAGTTAAGAATATGGATCCAGGAAAAGGGACTGTGTTCAAAGGTGTCATATGGCATAAAACTACAGACACCAAACACACCAAACTAGCCAGCCTCATATGCAAGGAAAGGACCATATATATAGAGAAAAGCGAGGACGAGTATCTGTTTAAAGAAGGGACAACAGCTACACAGAGAGCAAAACAAATGTGTAATGACTGGGGAATACCTATAGGTAATTTTGAAGATACAAAAATACCTTTGGCCAAATCTCCACCAAAAATAGGGACAATCTATGGCATGATGTTAGATGATCTTAAAGAGACTGCCCAAAAGGGTGGAGATCTCTTTAGATATAGGATGCAAAATAAACTAGATTTAATCAAAATAGGCAGTAATAAGGTAGTTCATGACATTAGTAATATCATAGAGAGTATAAATCAAATTGGGACATTAGAAGGAGCAGTCACCAAGGTTAAAGTATTAGGAAAGCAAGAGGATGATAAAAAGTCTCCAGTAATAGGAGTATTTGAAAAGGATACTTCCAAACTTGGAACATTACAAAAAGTGGTCCAGGATGAGAAAATCCAGGATGCAAATACTGCAAAGAAAAAAGCAGAGTCCATGTTCTCCAAGGGAGAAGGTAGCATTCAGGTAAAATGTATCGATATTCCAGAGATTAGAGCTGGAGATAAGGTCGAGATTAATGGCTTCTATGCTTATGTTACCAGTGTGGAGCATAAACTTGGGGAGCCAGGAAGAATGGATCTTGTCCTAGAGTCATTAGATCAGATAAGGGGGAAATACTATGCAAATTCTTAATGAGATTGCAAGAGAGCTGCAGAGGCAGCAGAATAGTAAGATAACTACCGCCTTATTTGGTACTGGTCTAGTTCTAGGGACCATAACTCCTTCCATGAAATTAAAACTTGACAACTTCAAGCATGAATTAGATTTCATGAGATTGCAGACATCAAATTGGCTGGAAATAGAACCAGCAAAGTTAAACAATGTATTCTGGCATAATTCAAAATACGATATAAGCCAGGATAAAATAGCGGTGGAAATGAAGGTTGAGTTAAAACTTAAGCCAGGAGATCGGGTCCTGGTGGCCATAGTCAACAATGGATCTGACCATGTAGTAGTAGGGAAGGTGATCTAATGGAAAATAACTTATTTCCCGAAGATATGGATTTTGAAATAACGGATTTTATCGAAGATGAGACAGTTAGTATTGAGGACTTTAAAAAGTCTTATGCCTTTGATTTTGAAAAGGGAGAGTTCATAAAAGGACCAGACGGAAAGATATTGCTGGTAGATAGATTAGAAGCATATAAGCAGTGGTGCCAAAAGGTGCTGCTGACAAAGAGAAACAAACATCTAGCCTATACTGATGTCTATGGCCAAGAGTATTATACACTAATAGGGACTCCTATAAGTAAAGAGGCTATAGAGCTTGAAGTAGAAAGAATGACCAGGGAGGCCTTAATGGTCCATCCATATACAAAATCGGTTCAAAACTTCAGATTTGAATGGAATGAAAACAAGGAAGAGCTTTACTTTGAATTTGATGTAATCACTGTTTTAGACGAACTGTTTACTCTTAATCATGTTGAGGAAATGAGGTGATAAAATGCCAAGAGAATTAGAAATGCCAGATATACTGAAGGAGGATGCTGATCTTATCCATAATCGTATGCTGGAGAATGCACCAGAGGGCATAAACCTAGTAGAGGGTGACTTCTTCTATGATGCAACTAGGCCAACAGCTGAAGAAAAAGCTGAATTAGTACAAGTTAAACTCCAGCATATGCTAAAGCTTGCTTTTCCTCAAACTTCTTACAGCCAATTTTTAGAGTTTCTAGGGGAAACAAAGGGAGTATTTAAACACCCAGCTACCAGAGCAACAGGGATAATTACCATCAGAGGTGCTGAAGGGACCGAAATTAAAAAAGGCCATATTGTTTCAACTATAGCAACGGATGATAGGCCAGCTATAGAATTTGAATTATTAGAAGATGCCATAATAGGAGAAGATGGGATTGTCCATGTTCCAGCTATGTGTACACAAGCAGGGACTATTGGCAATGTGGCCAAAGATACTATTACATTGCTAAGCAAACCCATATCAGGAGTCGAAAGCATAACCAATGAAGAAGAATTTAGGAACGGATCCGAGATAGAGGATGAGGAAAGCTTCAGGGAAAGGGTCCTGGAAGCATACAGAAACGAACCTCTATCTGGAGCTCCTAGAGATTATGTAAGATGGGCTAAAGAAGTACCTGGAGTAGGAGAGGCCCATATTATTCCTGAATGGGATGGTCCAGGAACAGTAAAGCTTTTAATATTAGATTCTAATGGAGAGCCAGCTGGAGAAGAGTTACTGAAGGAAGTAAGGAAACATATTATAGGTCAGGAAGAGAATGGCAAGAACATATCAGATGGCCTTGCACCAATTGGAGCATTAGTAACTATAGAAACACCAGAAATAGTTAATATAGACATATCCGTAAATATAGTATTTGAAGCAGACAGCAATACGGAAAGTATAATTGCAAACATTAAGAAAAACATCAGTAACTACCTATCCAGCCTAAGCATAAACGGAATCGTAACCTATAAGGCCATAGAGGGTATACTGGGCAGCATGATCATAAAGAAAGAAGGAATTTTGGACTATAGTAATCTATTAATGAATGGATCCACAGATAACATCCAATTAGAATACCAGGTCCCTTATTTGAATGAGGTGATTATTACATGATAACCTCAAAAAAGGGGAAAGAAATGCTTTTAGAAGTATCTCCTATATACTTTAAAGATAAAACCATGCAGGCAATATTTGAAGCTATAGGTCAAGAGATGGACCTAACAGAAGAGATAGTAGAAGATGTTAAGGATCAGCTATTTGTGCAAACAGCTACCTGGGGACTAGATTACTGGGAAGATGCAGTCGGGCTGCCTGTCAAAAATAGATATCTAGATATTGAAACCAGGAGAAAGGCAATACTTGCTAAAATGCAAACCAGGTATCCAGTAACAGTACAAAGAGTAAAAAGGATTATAGAAACAGCCACAGGCCAAAAAGTAGAGATAATACAAAATGTAGCACCTTACACATTTGAAATCAGGTTTAACGATGCCGAAGATCTAGATCTAAGGTTTATTGATATCTTAAATGAAATTAAGCCTGCCCATTTAAACTATAGAATTAAATCGCTTGATATTAACAAGCTGATGATTAAAGGGAGTATATCCAGTGGAACCACAAGGATCCCGCTTACTGGTAGACTTGTTACCTCTGAAGAGTTATTCATAGAAGAAGACTACATTAGATACAGAATTATTAGGCATAGAGCAGCTGCTAAATCTATAGATAAAGAAAGAGAAGTCAAGTATCCATTAACCAATACATTCAGGACTGGTACTTGGCCATATTCAGTAAAGGGAGCATACACCAATAGACGAGAAGCTGCTGCCATTGCAAAAGACAAGCATGGTAAAGTCTACTACCCTGTAACTGGAATATACAGGACTGGAGGTAAAATATATGAAAACTTTGACTGATATTGCTAATTTTAAAAGAGCAAAAAGGTTTCTGGACTCCCTGGACTATGTAACCTATGAACACCAGGGAGAAGTCAAGCAAACCGATATACTGAAGAAGGAGCAGGATGGAAATAAAATCGAAGTCCTAATATACTTCGATGCTGAAATAGAAGGAGAAATATCTAATGTAAAGGTAATAGACACAGATGGAGATGTAGTTATATCTAGTGAAAGAGTATATAACAAGGAAGATAGCAACTATCCTAGAGGCCTTTATATATCATTTGAATATATATTCGATGAAGAAGTAGTCACATCTAATGCAAATGAGGGGGTGTAATAATTGAGTGAAGATATCATTCTAGATGAGGTAGACAGATCTGAATATGAAAAGCAAACATGGATAGATCATATAGTCGATGAGGAGACTGGAATAGTCAAGCAGTGGGGAACTCCTCATTCAGCCAAAAGAATGAACCATATGGAACAAGGTATCTACGATGCCAATAGAAAAGGAAATTTAAGCCTGGGAGAAATAGAGTATATCAGGTCAACTTTGATGTTACTAGAAAACGACCTAAGACAAACCCAAGACCAAACTGAATCAATATCCGAAGAAATAAATTATATATTAACTGAACTAGAAAATGCTGCAGACAACAATGCTATAGATGATCTTATAGCTAGGTTAAAGAGATTAGAGGATGCCGTAATGTCTAACATAACAGGTAATCCATTTGAAATATCTCTTAAGGACCTGGATGGATTAATTGTTACAGGAATATGGAATAAGGAGAAACAACGACTAGAAGTATAGAAGGGGACAGATTGCATGTTGACGAGATATGTATGTGACAAAAGAGAATTATCATGCATAATTCCTGCTATGTTTAAGGAAATTACCGAACCCTGCTGCAGATGTAAAGAAGGAATAGATGATCTAGTAATATGTGGCACAACATACGACAATAAAGAGGCTACTATCATAGTAAGAGACTATGGCTTTGACTATTATGGAGATGAGAGCACTATAAATAAAATCAGACAGCAAAGGTGCCTAATTGGCTAAAAATGAGGATAAAGAGTTTGGCATAATAGTCAAGGCTAAGGATCTCGTAAAGCACTCACTAAAGATTACAAGCAACACCAAAAGATTTCCAAAGAAGACCAGGTTTACAATAGCAAATAGGATACAAAATAAAGCCCTGGATATATACGAATGCATACTAGAGGCTAATGAAATATACCCTAGGACAAACCATGAGAAAAACCAGAGAAGAAACCTTCAAATAAAGGCTCTTACTTACTGTAAGGAGCTTTTATTTTTTATAGAGCTATCTATGGAACTGGGATATATAAATGCCGATAGCTGTAAGTATTGGGCAGACATGGTCTTTGATGTTAAGTATATGACTGCAGCATGGATGAAGCAAGATAAAGGAAGATTTTAATATACTTTGGGGTATGCTCTGTAAAACCCCGAACTCCTCGTCCTCGAACCCTGAGAATGTTCGCAATGTCAACTCTTCGGGTGGGTTGAACAACAACAACGCCTACAACGGCAACAGGGGGGTTCGCCCTGCTCTGATGGAACACCGAGACCGAGTATATGGCAGGCTGTAGCCTGCCATGAAAGCAGAGGACCATCTATCAAAGGAGAGCATATCCCTTCCGAGTACCTGTAAAGGGAAAAGATAAATACATGATTACTGATGCAACTGCCTTGGTTGAAACAGCACCAACGCAGAAGCTATACACAGTAAGGAGCTTTATATATGTTTAGTTATTCAGAAATATATGATTTTGCTAATCTATATGATGGATATAAGAAAACCAGAAGAGGGAAAAGACAAAAGAAGTCCGTAGCAAAGTTTGAAGTCAATAGCCTGGAATCAATAATATACCTTCAAAGGCTGTTGAAAAATAAAAAATATAGAATGTGTCCTTATAATACCTTTAAGGTATACGAGCCTAAGGAAAGAATAATAATGAGCAATAGCTTTAAAGACAAAGTGGTCCAGCATAGTATATGTGACAACATATTAAGGCCAATATTTCAGGATAAATTCATATACGATAACTATGCTAGTCAAAAAGGCAAAGGGACACACTTCGGCCTGGATAGATTATCCGAATTTATGAGAAGGTTCTATAGAAAGCATGGAACAGATGGATGGGTCCTTAAATGCGATATATCAAAATACTTTTACTCTATAGAACATAACACTTTAAAGAAACTGCTAAGGAAGGACATATATGACCCAGACATTATAGACCTATTAGACATGATAATAGATAGTGTTCCTAATCCAGGAATACCTATGGGCAACCAAACAAGCCAGTGGTTTGCCCTTATTTATTTGAATGGTATGGACCACTACATTAAAAGAGTTTTAAAGATAAAATACTATGGCAGGTACATGGATGATTTTTATTTGATCCATAAGGACAAGGCATACCTGCAGTATTGCCTAAAGGAAATAAAAAGGATAGTAGAGGAGCTACATTTAAAACTTAACCATAAAACAGATATATTCCCTCTTAAGAATGGGATTGACTTTCTAGGCTTTCACACCTACCTAACTGAAACAGGGAAGGTAGTTAGAAAGCTTAGGAGAAGAAGCAAAAACAACATGAGAAGGAAGCTGAAGAAATTTAGAGAGAAATACGACAATGGAGAAATGGATTTTGAAAACATAAAGCAATCATACCAGAGCTGGCGAGGGCATGCCTCTCATGGTAATTGCTACTACTTGATTAGAAATATGGACGAATTCTTTAATGATCTATTTAAAGATGTAATAGAAAAGGAAAGGAATGATAAGAATGGCGAGACTATTGAGCAGCCTTCCGATAGGTGCCAAGGTCAAGGATCCAGGATCTAAATATTATGGCAAAGACATCATATTCATAAAAATAGCCGAAAACCATCCAGGATACCCAGCGGGATCTGTGACATTGCTGACAGAAAAGATAATCACCCTGAAGGCAGTAGATGCTAAAGAGCCAAACAACTCAAATTCTGACAGACAGAAGTATGGAAACAACAGATACATCCACAGCAATATAAGGCAGTGGCTTAATTCAGATAAAGTAAATTGGTACACAGCACAACATGGAGCTGATGAGCCGCCTAATACAGCAAATGTTTGGAGTGGTTATAATCCATACGATACCGAACCTGGCTTTTTAACATATTTAACACAAAAGTTAAGAGCAGCTATCATGGCCACAACTCTAGAAGTTGAGAAAAACCCTGTAGACGGTGGGGGAAAAGAAACTTTCACAGATAAGATATTCCTGTTATCTCAATCAGAGGTTGGGCTAGGTGGAACAGATGGCACACCTATGGCCTTCTTCGGGTCTGATGAGGACAGGAAAGCCTATCCAACGGCTGAAGCAGTAAGCAATAGTGATTACACAAGTTCTAGCTTAAAGCCAGATAGCCCATGGTACTGGTGGTTAAGATCCCCGCACTCCTCGTCCTCGAACCCTGAGCATGTTCGCAATGTCAACTCTTCGGGTGGGTTGAGCCACTACTACGCCTACCACGGCGACGGGGGGGTTCGCCCTGCTTTGAATCTGCCATCTTCAATCTTGGTATCTGATACACCAGATAGCGATGGAGCTTACACAATTATCCACAATAGACCACCAACTACACCAGATGGAATTAATGTTCCAGAGGTAGTAAGATCTAACTCAAAAATCACAATAACATGGGGAGAAAGTACAGATCCAGACGGGGACACAGTAGGCTATAGATTAGAAAGATCCGTCAATGAAGGACCTTTTAATCAAATATATGAAGGAGCTGCAAGGCAATATGAAGACACTGTACTCATGAGCTGGAATAAGGTTCAATATAGAGTTAAGGCCTACGACACAAAAGATGCCGAAAGCGATGCAGTTACTTCACCAATAAGGACTGTTATACACAATATTCCTCCTGAAATATCTGGAGAAGATGCAGATTTGGGAACTAAATCTGATGAATTCCAGATAACCTACACTGTTACTGATGAAGATAACGAACCAGTAACTGTTGCTGAAAAGATAGACGGCAAAGTGATAAGGACCTATGATGTAGAGCTTGGAGCAGAAAACACAATGAGGATAGAAGGGGAGCATTGGCTATCTTTGCTAAACGGTCCACATACTGCTGAAATAATAGCCACTGACACAAAAGGAGCTAGCATAACAAGGACATATACTTTCACAAAACATATAACCAAAAGTACACTAACATTAGCCGAGCCTCTTCCTGCAGACGATATGATTACAAGAGCAATCATATCAATGGTGAGAAACATTCCTCCTGGAGCAAAATTCAAAGTATATGTATGTAATAATGGATACGATGAGGAACCTACATGGGAAGACATAACCCAGAATGTAGAAACAGGAAGTAAGTTCTTCTTTACCAACGAAACTAAAACTGCAGCCGAATGGGGCTTCAACATAAAAGTAGAAATCGAAAGAGGCACAGCAGATCCAAGCGAAGAGGTCTATATAAGGTCCATCGGTGGAAACTTTGAATAATAAGGGGTGATTATATGGCTGTTTGGCATAGACGAGATAGCATAAAAGAACTTAAGAATGAAAATGTCCATGAGATTATAAACAAGCTTGGCCAGGAATTAGCTGTAGAAAAGCTCAAAGGCATAGAAAAAGACATCATAATTGATAATCTTGGCCAAGAAGTAGCAAAGTTAAAGCTTGAAATAATACAGCTGAAGGGAGGAATTGAATAATGGAATTTTGGAGACTGGCATATAACAGAAAATGGGTAACAGCTGAACAACTAAGGCTTGCAGTAATAACAGAAAGCAATCCTTATGGCGAGATAACACCGGAGGAGTATGAACAGATAACAGGTACTAAATTTTAATTAAAGCGAGGGCAAATAAGCCCTCGCATATTTGTTTATCTAAATTTATTTCTATACTAATCGGAGGTGCTATATGGAGAATGAAATAATCGTAGCCATTTGCTCCTTGTTGGGTACGGCTATAGGTGCTTATAGTGGGATACGAAAAAGTAATGAAGTAGTAGAACACAGGCTAAAAGAGCTGGAAAAAAAGGTAGATAAACACAACCAAGTAATAGAAAGAACATATATCCTTGAAGAAAAAATGAAGGTTACGAATCACAGAATTGATGATTTAGAGGAGGAAATGAAAGAGGTGAAAAGATGATTATTGATATTTCTCACCATCAGCCACCGTCTAAAATGAATTACGACAAGCTAGCCAAGCAAGTAAAGTTTGTAATCATTAGAACCCAGTATGGATCCAGGACATTAGATCGGCATTATAAGACTCATCATGCAGAGTTTAGAAAAAGAGGTATCTCGACAGCTGCATATGCATGGGTTCGAGGTATAAACATAGCCGACATGAAAAGAGAGGCCAGAGACTTTTATGCAAGGACCAAGGATCTGAATCCTACTTTCTGGTTCCTGGATGTGGAAGAGATAAGCATGCAAGATATGAGAGCTGGAGTCAAAGCTTATGTCCAGGAATTGAGAAATCTAGGAGCAAAGAAAGTGGGAGCTTATATTGCTCATCACCTATACAAGCAATTAAATCTGGACTTAAATGACTTCGATGCCATTTGGATCCCTCACTACGGCAAAAACAATGGACAAGTCACTAGCACACCTCAATTCCCATGCGACATACACCAGTACACAGACAAGGGCCGACTAGATGGGTACCCAGGATATCTGGACCTTAATCGATTAATGGGCACCAAACCCCTCGAATACTTTACTGGAAAGGAAGTGGTCAATGTGGCTGATAAGAAAAAGGATAACAATCCTAGCCCATGGGCTAAAGAGTCATGGCAATGGGCCATAGAAAATGGTATCACTGATGGAAGCAGGCCAAAGGATCCTGCAACCAGGGAAGAAGTGGCAGCTATGATACACAGAGCAAAGAAGGTGAAGTAAATGAGTAAGATCACAGAGAAGGACCTAGAGGAGTTATTAAACCTTAAAAGGAAGCAAGGTTCTCAAAATTTATAGTGACACTTGTCATCCTATTAAATGTAGTCTTTACTGCAGCGGTTCTATATGTTTATTTACAGATAGGAAGTGAGCCTTCAACATTAGTAGGAGCCTGGTTCGCCTTTACTACGGTAGAACTTTGGAGCCTAAGTAAAATCAAAAGAAAGAAACTTGAGGAGGGGGACGAATGATAGATTTTAATATCTTTAATGCTATTTTAGTAGCCACATTTATCGTCATATTTATTAGGTTCGTTCTACCTTATTTTAAAAAGACAAAACGGACCTATTATGACGAAGTAAAGCTTGGTCTCATGCTGTTTGGCTATGCTTTCCGAAACGATAAGATAAAAGCTATAGCCAACACAGCTTTAACTGTTGTACGGGAAATAGAGAGCTTGCACCTATCACCAGAAGAGAAACATGCTTTAGCTGCAGAAAAAACCTTTAGAGAATTACTTAACGAATTTAATATAGAATTAGACGAAGAGGTTATAAATCTTATTATACAAATAGCTGTATCACTGCTACCAAAAACTAATACCTAATACTAGACCAGGGACTTAAACCCTGGTCTTTTTTTATTTTATAAGGTTTGATATAATGATATAATAAAATAGACGAATATTACGAGGAGGAAAAACCTATGGATAAAATAGATAGAACACAGGGAAAAACAACAAGAAAGAAAAAGTATCTCACTGTAACCTATGGTTGTCAAATGAATGTAGTGAGATGCATATAATTATTTCCCAACCATTCTATAGATAAACCTATGAGTAATCCCATTGACAAACTCTATAGATAATATGGTTTTATCCTCCCTAACAATTATCTTTTTTATTATGCTCTGCATAAAGTCCTGTAGCAATTGCTTATCGACTACTTTAACTATTTTATTATAATTAATAGGCTTGTCCCCAATAAGATTTTGGGCCAACAAATATTGAGTAGCTTTCTTGATAAAATTAAGGTCATGGCCAGGGAGCTCCCTAGAGAATTCTATAGACCTCTTTTTTATTTTATCGTTGATTTCACTTATTCTATTATCCAGATCATGCTTTCTTATTAGAAAATCCTTCTCAGACATGCTTTCATCAGAAAATAGATATAGATCTTCCAGTCTCCTAATAGCCCTTTCAAGTTTCTTCTTTTCAGCTTTTAACTTCTGTAGCTCGATATCCTTTTCAATTTCCTTATTTTGTTTTACCTTATCAAACAAAATATCACCAGTATTCCTTAACATGATATTATAAGTACGGCTCAAATCTTCTGGAACAATACCAACGATATTTTTAAATGCAGGGCCCTTAAGCAATATTTTCTCTACTTGCTTTTCAGTACCCTTGGATCCATGCTTATTTATATATTCATTAGCCTTAACCAGGTTAGCAATATAATTAATCACGAAAGGACCCAACTTTACTTCGCTTATAGTCCCTTTACATTTTCTATAAGCTTTCTTACTATGGACATAATTATAGCAGCGATATGTAGATGGCCTATACCCATCAGCTCTAGGACGGTCAACGGTTGCAATATAATTCTTTTTACATTTCTCACATTCGATTAATTGCCTAAAGACATGGATATGATCGGTTCTTTTCACTCCCCTAGCACGAACATTGGAATCCATTATAGCATTACACTTCTCATATTGCTCCTTGGATATAATAGCTGGGTGATTATCCTCTACGATTACCCATTCCTCTTCGGGACGGATCCTCCCATGGGGTGTATATCTATAGTTATACCTATAGGTACCGATATAGAAGGGGTTTCTTATAATATCTGCAATAGTTTTTGTGGTCCAGGTCCCATTCCTTTTAGTTTTTATACCAGCCAATTCAAGACGATGCTTTACCTCTCCAGTGGATCTAACCTCTTCATAATTATCAAAAATAAACCTAACAG
>ERZ795062.2465-NODE-2465-length-12116-cov-5.638007_pt1 | contig 12116 bp, 4 predicted proteins | sample MGYA00375146_ERZ795062 | MGnify/ENA primary metagenome ERZ795062 (study PRJEB30191, sample SAMN05720281) | activated sludge metagenome | isolation source: Anaerobic digester | place: USA | collected 2015-07-16 ... | reverse complement strand
CTGCTGTAATTCCTCTACCTCCATTTCCACCATTGTTTGAAGAGTAAGGTTGTCCATTATCGCCTAAATATATACTGCATCCGTTGCCTTTTATTCCTATAGATGTAGAAGTACCAGCAGTAGCTCCTAGAGAAATTAATCCAGTTGAAATTTCAGTAGTTGATTGTCCGTTTTGACCGTCTAATGAATTGCCGTAAATGGCGTAATTTCCTCCACCATTACCACCATTACCACCAGTAAAATCAAAATTATTATTAAAATGTCCGCCAGCATTTCCGCCACCGCCACCGCCACCAGCTACTTGTTTTCTGTCTGACAATGAATTTGATGGAAAACGAATGTCTGACGCACCACCACCACCACCAGAATAATTTGTATTTACAGATCCTACAGTTATATATCCGTTTCCTCCGCCGTTATAGCCTCCAGTATTTTGATAGGCTTGACCGCCAACAAAAATATGAAGTACTTCTCCTGATGTTAGTGAATTCCAATTTCCAGAAACTCTATTTCCTGATCCTCCAATTCCTGGGCTGTTGATTGTTGGTACTTTTGTTAATCCGTTTGCTCCTTGAGCACCATAAGCTGTGATGGATACATTAGTAGCTCCTGGAGGCACTACCCATATTTGTTGGTATCCTGTATAATCAAAAACTAATGTGTTTGAAGTGCCGCAAGGATTGATGCTAGCATTCAAATCGTCTAGATCTAAATTATTTCCTACATATCCATTTGGTATTCCTGTGCATGACATTCCTGCAATGGTTTGATCGCCAAACCCATCGCCGTCTGCATCATTGTAATATCTAATAACTGGATTTACATGAATAGTCATAGTAGTTGGTAACGCACATTGCATCTCATTAGGAGTAAACGTATAAGTTGTAGTTATAGTATTGTTAATAGCTGGAGACCAAATTCCAGTAATTCCATTTGTTGATGTAGTTGGTAAATTATTCAAATTATTCCCTATACAAATTGGGGGCACTTGAGTAAAACTTGGAATTATTGTAGCTGGATTAATTGTAATTGCCACTGGATTTCTTTGACTTTCTATACCAGCAATTGTTTGAGAAACATAGTATGTTCCAGTTTGTAATAGTGTTCCAGGAAATAAAGGGATTCCTCCTGCTGCTACATCATACCATTTTAAATTAGTGCCTGTAGCAACTAATGAACTTACTGTTGCATCTTGACAAAATGTTTGTGGTTGAGCAGAGGGTATATTAACACAATTTTCATCAATTAATCCATTACAATTATCATCAATTCCGTTGTTACAAATTTCTGTTGCAAATGGATTTATAGAAGCATTATTATCATTACAATCAGTGCTGTTTGTAACATATCCAGTAGGTGCTCCTGTTGATGATTGTATAGTTGCGTTTATGTTTCCATATCCATCTGTATCTGCATCTGCATAATAAGTTATTGTTGAATTATTCAAATCATAAGTAATAATTACATAACCGTTACCATAGTTAATTCCGTTTTGAAAATCTGTTGGAGTTGCCCCATTAAACCAATTAGTTCCAGCGGATCCACCTCCACCTCCACCAATTGCATTTCCTAAACAATTTGAATTCCCAGTAGAGCCACCACCACCACCAGTACCACCTGTGTAGCCACCGCCACCAGCACCACCATCAGGTTTTCCAAGTGAATTTACTCCATTTCCACCACTTCCTCCAATATACCAGTTGTTTGTTTCTCCATTTGTGCCTTTGAAACCCATGCAACCATCACCAGCAATTCCAAAAGAAGTTGGTGTGCCTCCTAGTGCTCCTGGTGCTACTTGTCCGTTTGTGTCTGTAGCATCCTGTCCATTTTGTCCATCTAATGAATTTCCGTATAAGGTATTGTTGCCACCACCATTTCCGCCGTTTCCACCTGTAAAATCATAATTTATCCAATGACCTCCTGAAGCGCCGCCGCCGCCGCCGCCGCCAGCAACTTGTTTTCTGTCTAAAATTGAATTGGTTGGAAAACGTACATCTGTAGCACCACCTCCACCACCTGACCAAATTCCGTTTATTCCGTTAACGCTTCCGCCTCCATTATATCCTCCTTGGTGATCTATTGCTTTTGAACCTACATATATATAAAGTATATCCCCAGGGTTTACAAAATTCCAATTTCCCGAAACTCTATTGCCTAAACCTGCTAATCCGCCAATACATTGTGAACCAATTTTACTTTTTCCTGCAGCTCCTTGGGCTCCATAAGTTGTTACTCTTACATTGGTAGCACCAGGAGGAACTATCCAAGTTTGAACTGCTCCTGTATAACTAAATGTAACTAAATTGTTGATTTCAACTCCTGGGTGAATATTTGAATCAGTATCATTTGTGTCTAAATTATTGCCAACATACCCAGCAGGTGCACCAATACATGATGTTTGGGTTACTGTTGGATCACCGTAACTATCGTTATCTGCATCAGCATAATATGTTATCGTTGGATTTACGTTTATGGTTAATGTTGTTTGTTTTGCACATTGACCAGGATTTGGTGTAAATGTATAAGTTGTTGTAATAATATTATTTGTTGTTGTAGGGTGCCATACACCAGTAATACCGTTATTTGAAGTTGTAGGTAAAGAACCAATAAATCCACCTTCGCATATTGGAGCAATTGGAGTAAATGCAGGAATTATATTTGGAGGAGGAATATTTACTTGAATTGGTATTCTTGTACTTTCAATTCCTCCAATTGTTTGAGATACATATATTATTCCTGAAACTAAATACGAAGGAAATGCAGTTTGAGGAGGCGTTCCACCAGGAAGGTAAAAACCGTTTACAAAATCGATTCCATCAGTAGTTGTCATAATATTACTTCCGCCAGTTTCATTTATATACCATTTTAAGTTTAATCCATTTACTACTAAATCGTTTATAGTTGAGCCAGCGCATAATGTTTGAGGACTAACCGCTGTTGGGGGAGGAGTACCACAGTTTTCATCGATAACACCATCACAATTGTCATCAATTCCATTACCACATATTTCTGTTGCATTTGGATGAATATTTGCATTATTATCATTGCAATCAATACTATTGGCTACATATCCAGCAGGTGTACCTGTATTTGATATTTGTGTTATTGCAAAATTACCGTATCCGTCTGAATCAGCATCTGCATAATAAGTGTAGTTTTGATTGTCTAAATAATATGTAATTACTACATACCCGTTGCTGTTGTTGATTCCATTTTGATAATCTCCAGGTGTAGCCCCATTAAACCAGTTGGTTCCAGCAGAGCCACCTCCACCTGCCCCCATAGCATTTCCTAAACAATTAGAATTACCTATAGAGCCGCCACCGCCACCATTACCGCCAAAATAGCCACCGCCACCGCCACCGCCGTGAGGTTGATTGTTGTATGGTGTAATACTGCCAAAACCACCATCACCACCAAGTTCATTGATATGAGGAGTTCCATTGCTACCTATATATCCTGAACAACCATTGGCATATAAACCAACACTTGTTGTGGTTCCTCCTGTTGCGCCAGGGGAAGTTAAATTAGTACTAGTATCTGTAGTAGTTTCTCCGTTTTGTCCATCTAATGAATTTCCATTTAATGAAAAATTTCCGCCACCGTTTCCGCCACTACCATTAATAAAATTTAAAGCATTAGGTTGATAGTTCTCATAAATTAAACTTCCAGCACCGCCACCGCCACCGCCACCGCCAGATACTTGTTTTCTGTCGGTTATTGCATTTGTTGGGAAACGAATATCTGTAGCGCCACCGCCACCTCCAGAATAATACCATAACGGAGGTATAATTATTCCAGGCCATTGAAAAGAATGTCCGTTGCCACCTCCATTATAACCGCCTATATCTTTATTTGCTTCGCCGCCTACATAAATATAAATAACATCACCTGGATTTAAAAAATTCCAGTTGCCTGTAACTCTGTTTCCTAAACCTGCTTGCCCCCCAGAATTTTTTGTAGGGTAAATTGTGGTTCCGCTTGATCCTCTAGCACCATAAGTAGTAATGCTTATGTTTGAAGCTCCCGCAGGTACTGTCCAAATTTGTTCGGAACCTGTATAATTAAAAATAAATTGCTCTTGCGACCATAAACAAGATAAACTTGTTAGCCAAATGAGTAGTGATAGTTTTAGTTTCATGAGTAATTGAAATTTTAGAGGTTCATTTCAATTACAAAATTAGATACTAAAAAAAGAGTAAAAAATATAAGTTTTATTAGGGCAAACCTAGTTTAATTTTATCTAAATTTATTATGAAGTGGGATAGTGAAAGAGACGGTTACTCCATTGTCAGTTGAGTTTGTAATATTTAAGGATCCTTCTAATGTTTCGATTCTTTTGTTAAAATTCTTTAAGCCATTACTTCCTTTTCTAATTTTTTCTGGATTATATCCAATTCCATTATCTGATATGGTTATTTTTAAATCATTGCTTATTTCAAAATGTATTGAAATTATTGTTGCTTTTGAGTGTTTTATGGCATTATTTACAGCTTCTTTTGCTAATAAATACGTATTTCTATTTTCTTTCCAACCAAAAATTACATTTGGTATATTTGTTGGAGGTTCACATATAAATTCGATGCTGGCATTATGAACCATTTCGCTGCATTGACTTCTTATATAATAAATTAATTCGTCTAATTTTTGATTGCCTTGATTTAATGCCCAAATTATTTCATTCATTTTTTCGACAGCTTCATCGCTAAGACTTATAATTTTTTCGATTTCTGAATTTTTTATACCTTCATTATTTTTTAAAATAGTTGATATATATCTAATTCTACTTAATCCAGCTCCAACATCATCGTGCATATCGTTGGCAATTCTTATTCGTTCTTCTGCAATGGCTAGTTGTTTTTCTTGCAGTATAAATTTCTTTTTGTTTTGATAGTTTTTATACTGCAAATAGGTAAATATTGTAATTCCAATTATACCAATGATTAAACTAAATATTATCCATAGTTTTTGTTTGCTTTTATATTTCTGGATTTCACTTTCGTGGGTTAGATTTTTTATTTTTAGTTCTTTTTTTTCGGTTTCATATTTAGCTTCAAGTTCTTGAGTATTTTTAATGATGTCGTCATTTACTAATTGACTATCGATTGATTTTGCTTTATCAAAAAAATAATTTCCGTTTTTTAAATCTCCTAAAGAGAATGAAATTTTACTTTTTAGTTCATAAATGAATTTCATTTCTTCTAAAATGGTGTCTTTTAAAGCATAGTGTAAAGATTTGTCTGCAAAAACTTGTGCTTCTTGATTTTTTTTGTTATAAAAATAAGCTTCTGCAAGTCCTTTGTATCCTGATGAATACATTTCATTAGTGCCATAATCTTTGCAATAATTAAAATGATTTTGTGCAACACTAATCATTTTTGAATATTTGCCTAGTAATTTATAAGTATCTAAAATATTGTTAGAAAAAACTGCAAGTTGGTATTTATCTCCTTGTTTTTTAGCTGTTTCTAATCCTTTTAAATACAATGGCATTGCTTCATTATATTTTTTTAAATAGCATAATATATTTGCTTTTGTGTTTAGAGATGCTATGTAGTTATCTGTTGCAAATCCTTTTTCATTTAATAAAATAGCTTTGTCTATATAAAGTAACGCTTTTTGATATTGTTCTATTCTTGGATAAATGATGGCTAGATTAGCATACATTCTTGCTAAAAAATCTTTATTATTACTTTTTTCGAATAATTTTAAAGCTTTTAGGTTATACTCAATCGCTTTTTGATAATTATTTAAATAAATGTAAGTTGTGCCTACATTTGCCAAACAACGTCCAATCCATAAATAATCGTTTGTTTTTTTTGCAAGTGCAACACTATATAAATTTAGTTGTAATGATTTATTGTATTGTCCTTCAATATTGTAAATTGCTGTAATATTACTAATACTGCTTAATTCCCCTTCAATCCAACGAGTGTTTTTGGCTAAATTATTTGCTTTTAAATAATAGTATAATGCAGAATCGTTTGATTTTTCTTCAAATTTTTGCCCAATTTTTAATAATGACTTTATTTTTAAGGAATCGTTTTTTAAAGATGATTCCGAATTTATAATTTTGTTATTTTGAGCATAACATATTCCAAATATTAAAAGAAAAAACCATTTATTTTTTACCATATACCAAATTTATTGCTTCGGTTTTATTATTTACATGCAATTTTTCATAAATATTATGAATGTGTTGTGTAACTGTACCTATGGTTATTCCTAATTTATGAGCAACTTCTTTGTATAAAAAACCTTTAGACAATAAGAGTAAAATTTCGTTTTCCTTTTTAGTTAAAGCTTCGTGAGTAGGTTTCTTTTTCTCGTTAAAGAAATTGATTACTTTTCTAGCTATTTGTCCACTCATAGGGCTTCCTCCATTATTCAAATCAATAATAGCTTCAATCATTTTATCGGAGGGTGTCTTTTTGAGCATATATCCGCTGGCTCCTGCCGCTAATGCGTCGAATACCTTTTCATCATTTTCATAAATTGTAAAAATCATGAATTGTGTATTTGGGCAATTGTCTTTGACTTTTCTAATACAATCAATACCATTTATGCCAGGCAAATTAATGTCAATAATAGCAATATCGGGGTTGTTTTCTTGTAATAAAGGAATGCCTTCTTCTGCATTATCAACTGCAAAAAGTAGTTTTAAATTATCTTGATTATTAATTAATTGCTCTAAACTACCTCTAATTTCTGGCAAATCTTCTATAATACAAATAGTAATCATAATGCAAAAATAGCAGTTATTTCAAATCAATACCTATAAGTTTACTTATAGATTGCAAACTTAAAATTTCTCACTATTTGCTTTCTTCCAAAAGTACAAAAATTCTTTTGGAACTGTATTTTCATTTAATAAACAGCCTGTTTCCAATTCTGGAAAAGTTTGCGCAAAAGTTTCTACTACATTGCGCTCCACACGCGTACTTACGACATCACGAGTTACATCGTCTGGATGTTTTAAACCTGCCGATGCCATAAGTTCCATTGCGTTTTTTATTGTTTCGTGTTGGAAATTGGCAACTCTTACGCTTTTTTCTTGTGGTACTAAACCTTTGGTTAAATCGGGATTTTGTGTAGCCACACCAGTTGGGCAAGTATTGGCGTGACATTCCAGCGCTTGAATACATCCCAACGCAAACATCATTCCGCGAGCAGAATTACATAAATCGGCACCAAGAGAAAGACATCTAATGATATCAAACCCAGAAATTACTTTTCCGCTGGCAATAATTTTTATTTGACTTTTAATTCCAAATCCGTTTAGACAATCGTACACAAATGCAACTGCATCACGCAATGGCATACCTACGTGGTCTGAATATTCTGGTGGTGCTGCGCCAGTTCCGCCTTCGCCACCATCAACGGTAATAAAATCGAGATAGGTTCGGGTTTCGACCATTGCTTTGCAAATAGCCATAAATTCAGATTTGTTGCCGATGCAAATTTTGATACCAATAGGTTTTCCGCCTGATTTTTCACGAAGTAATTTTACAAAATCCATTAATTCGAGCGGATTAGTAAATGCGGAATGTTTTGGTGGCGAAATAATATCATTGCCTTTTTCTACTAATCGTATTGCAGCAATTTCGTCGGTTACTTTTTCTTTAGGTAAAATGCCACCATGACCAGGTTTTGCTCCTTGCGAAAACTTGATTTCGATCATTTTCACATTATCCAACATGGCACGTTTTGCATATTCTTCAATCGAAAATTTTCCTTCTGAAGTTCGCGTACTAAAATATCCTGTTCCAATATTCCACACCACATCGCCACCTTGCAAATGATATGGAGATAATCCACCTTCGCCAGTATTATGGTAAAATCTACCCGATTTTGCTCCAGCATTGAGTGCTAAAATAGCGTTTTTGCTCAACGAACCATAACTCATCGCACTGATGTTAAACATACTTGCCTCATACGGTTTGCTGCATTGCGACGAACCGATTTTAACTCTTGGTTCTTCATGATTATGCGAAAATGGGATAGCATTCATGCTATGATTAATCCATTCATAACCTACTTGATAGACATCGAGTTGTGTGCCAAAAGGTTTGGTCGATGTTTCTTTTTTACTACGTTGGTAGACCATACTGCGTTGTAATCGGTCAAATGGTTTTCCATCGGTGTCGGTTTCAATAAAATATTGACGCATTTCTGGTCCGAGTTCTTCTAGTAAATAACGCATTCTACCAAGCAATGGAAAGTTCCTACGAATGGTGTGTTTGGATTGATACATATCAAACAATCCCATACCAATTAATGGAATGAATATCAACAGGAGCAAACTGAATTTCCAATCTACATATATTAGAATTCCTGTTATGGCTAAAATGGTGATGCTAAAAATTATAAATGCTTTTCTCATTTTGTTTTAATTTATGATGAGATTTCTCGCTATGCTCGAAATGACAAAATTGGAATATTATCGCTATTTACTAATCACTCTTTACTATTTTTTCAACTTAAACCTTTGTATTTTACCAGTTTCTGTTTTGGGTAAACTATCCGTAAAATAGATTACTCTTGGATATTTATATGGCGCAGCAGTTTGCTTAAACCAATGTTGGATATGGTTTTTTGTATTTTCGGTAGCTTTGGTTTGGTCTTTCAAAACTATGTGTGCGCAAACCAACATGCCACGTTCTTCATCGGGTAAACCAACAACTGCACATTCTAGAATATCTTCGTGCGTCAAGAGTACACTTTCTACTTCAATAGCCGCAATATTGTAACCAGCCGAAATAATCATATCATCACCACGAGCTACGAAATGAAAATAACCATCTTCATCCTGACGAAACACATCGCCAGTAATATTCCAACCGTTTTCTACATATTCTTTTTGTTTCTCTTCTCTGTTCAGATATTTACAACCCGTAATGCCACGAACGGCTAATCTTCCGGCTTCGTTTCTCGGCAATTCGTTTCCTTTAGCATCTATTATTTTAGCCTCATAACCAGTTATGGCTAATCCAGTTGCGCCAGGTTTCATGTTTTCTTCATTAGATGAAATGAAAATATGAAGCATTTCGGTTGCTCCAATGCCATCAATAATTTTCAATCCAGTAACATCATACCAATCTTGCCAAACTTTTAAAGGTAAAGTTTCGCCAGCAGAAACACATTTGCGTAAGCTGGATATATCAAAATCTTTTACTTTAGTGGTGATGATACGCCAAGCCGTTGGAGCAGTGAAGCAAATCGTGATTTTATAATCCTGAATAGCTTGTAATAATACATCAGGTGAAGGTTTTTCGATTAAAAAAGTCGATGCACCAAAATACATTGGAAACAAAACTAATCCGCCCAAACCAAAGGTAAAACCAAGTGGCGGACTTCCTGTAAAAAAATCATTTTCGGTTGGTTGTAAAGAGTATTGCGGAAAACATTCACAAATATTCAGAATGTCTTTGTGATAATGTGCTGTCATTTTGGGCAAACCAGTTGTTCCAGAAGTAAACCCAATCAAGGCAACGCTATCGGCTTTGGAATGATAATTTACAAACGTTTTGGGTTTAGAAGCCATCAAAACATCCAAATCGCCGTTGCGATAGTAAGTTGTTTTTTGTAAAAAATCAGACTTCACCAGTTTCATTTCTTCTTCGAGTTCGCTGTCGCAAATAGCAAATTTGATTTCAGCACAATCTATAATTGTTGTTAACTCTTTGGAACGCAACAAAGGCATCGTTGCCACTACAATTCCGCCAGCTTTTAACACTGCAAACCAACTCGCGACCATCATTGGGTTATTGGCAGAACGTAACAATACTCGATTTCCCGAAACCAAACCCAAATCATCAATCAATACATGTGCTATTTGATTGGCTTTTTCATATAAGTCTTGATATGTCCAAGTTTCATGAAAAGTTTGCAAACAAACACGATTGCCATTACCGTTTTCAACATGAAAATCCAATAATCGATGCACGCAATTGAGCATTTCAGGATGTTGAAATTGTGGTAAATCAGTAAAAACATAGTTTGGTTGCAAGTCTAAACTTGGTAGGTTTATGTGGGCAAAATTATCTTCGTAATGCTTCATAAATTTATATTTCTTGCAAAGACATAAAGTCGCAAACTTTTAATCTTGATAGTTAATTCTTTTATCTTAATACTATTTCTTATTACTCTTCGGTTTCAACGCTTTTTTCATTCCTTCAACTTGTTTTCTTTCAGAAGCTTTTAAAGGATAAAGATGTGAAACTCCCATTTTGTACTGATTTGGAATATCATTTGGCTGAAATTGTTCATAGGCTTGCGCATTTCTCACAAAATTTGCATCCAATAATAAAGGTCTTCCTAATGCCACTAAATCGGCTCTTCCGTTTAAAATAATTGTATTTATTTGATCAATATCTTGAATAGTTCCTGCTGTAATGGTTGGAATATGGACTGTATTTCGTACTGCATCAGAAAATGGTGTTTGCCACATTCTGCCAGTTTGAGGTTTTTGATGTGCAACTGTATTTCCAGTTGAAACATTGATGATGTCTGCTCCAGCAGTTGCGAAAGCCATTGCAATTGTGATTACATCGTCCTCTGAAATTCCGTTTTCTGCCCAATCAGTTGCCGAAATTCTTACCGACATTGGTTTTTCTTTTGGGAAAACAGCTCGCATTTCATTGAAAACGCGGAGTGGAAATTTTAATCGGTTTTCGATACTTCCGCCAAATTCATCTGTTCTAGTATTTGTCAATGGCGATAGGAAAGAAGCTAACAAAAATCCGTGATGCGCTTGCAATTCAATCATATCAAAACCAGCATCGTGGGCATTTTTTGTAGCTTGAACAAATTGAGAAGTATCCAAATCCATATCGGCTAAAGTCATTTCTTTTGGAGTTTGAGAATTTTCGTTAAACGGAATAGCAGAAGCCGAAAGTAATTCCCAGTTTGTTCCTATAAATTTTTCTTCCCACGGAATTTTAGAGCAACCTTTTCTACCCGAATGACCTAATTGAATTCCGATTTTTGTTTGTGTGTAGGCATGAATAAAATCATTTATTCTTTTCCATTCAAAAAGCTGATTTTCATTGTAAATACCAGCGCAACCTAAAGTAATACGTCCTGTTTCTGAAACTGCTGTCATTTCGGTTAAAATTAACCCTAATCCGCCAATAGCTCTTGAAGTATAATGTTGAAAATGCCAATCGTTAACCAAACCATCTTTTGCCGAATATTGTCCCATCGATGACATTACAATTCGGTTTTGTAATTCTAAATCACGAAGTTTAAAACTTGAAAAAGCAGCTGGCATCTCGACTGCGCTCGATGTGACATTCTGAAGCGAATTAAATTCTTTTAAAACTTTATCGGTAAATGATTTGTCTCTAATTTGAAGATTTTCAAAGGTTACTTTTTTAGAACGCGTCATACAACCAAAAGCAAATTGATAAAAAGGATGTTGGTTATTTCTATCCATATTTTCAAACCAATCCAATGAAACCAAAGCGGCATATTGTATCATTTCTACAGGATTTCGTCTGGTTTTGTCGTATTCCTCAAAAGCTTTGGGCATATCATTTGGAAATTTCATCACCGCATCAAAAAGTCCAATAGCACAATCCATAGCCAGTTTTGTTCCCGAACCAATGGAGTAGTGTGCTGTGGCTTTTGCGTCGCCTAATAAAACCATATTGTTGTGGTACCAATTGTCATTAGTTACATGCGGAAACTGTCGCCAATGTGATTTATTTGAAATTAATGGATGACCATCTAATTCTTCTTTAAATAGTTCTTGGATTTTAGCAATAGTATCTTGTTCGTTGGTGATTTCAAAACCATGTTTTTGCCAGGTTTCATCGCTACATTCAAAAATCCATGTACTCATTCCAGGTTCATATTGATAGGTATGTGCAACGATTACTCCATGTGGTGTAGTTCTAAAGAAATAGGTAAATGCATCCAATGGTTTGGTTGAACCCAGCCAAACAAATCGGTTTTTCTTGGGTGTGATTTTAGTGCCAAATTCTTTTTCAAAACGACTGCGCGTCAAACTTCCAATACCATCGGAAACCAATATCATATCTGAATTTTGAAAAGGTGTTAAATCGGTAATTTCTGTTTCAAAATGGAGATTTACGCCTTCTTCACGGCAACGT
>ERZ795062.2462-NODE-2462-length-12124-cov-8.558870_pt1 | contig 12124 bp, 13 predicted proteins | sample MGYA00375146_ERZ795062 | MGnify/ENA primary metagenome ERZ795062 (study PRJEB30191, sample SAMN05720281) | activated sludge metagenome | isolation source: Anaerobic digester | place: USA | collected 2015-07-16 ... | reverse complement strand
CGGCGCGCACCGCATGCACGCCGCTGCGCGGATGGGGCGCATCGGCACGGCTGGCCACATCGCCGGCAGCAAACACGCGCGGGTGGCTGGTGCTTTGCTGGAACGTGTTCACCGCCACGAACCCGTCGTTGTCCAGGGCCAGGCCGCTGTCGGCCAGCCAGGCCGGCGCCTGGGCCCCCACGGCCAGCAAGGGGGCGTCGCAGACCAGGCGTGCGCCGTTGGCCAGCAGGATGGCACCGGCTTCCAGGCCGATGCAGGTTTCCGGGATCACCGAGATGTCCAGCCGGCGCAGCGCGCGCAGCACACGGGCCTGCACGGCGCTGGAATAGGCCGCCGCGGGCGCCTCGCCACCGGTGACCAGTGACACATGGCTGCCAGCCGGCAAGCCGGGCCTGCGCAGGGCATGCGCCGCCGACAGGGCCAGTTCCACACCCGCCGCGCCCGCGCCGATCATGGCCAGGTGGATGGGCTGCTGGGAGGCCATCGAGGCCACCTGGGGCCACAGGTAGCCAAAAGCATCGATCGGTCGCACGAACAAGGCATGCCGGCGTGCGCCGGGCATGGCGGCCTCGATCCGCTCCCGGTCCATCACCGGGCCGGTGTTCACGCCCAGCCAGTCCCAGGCCACCGTCTCCCCGCTGGCCAGTGCCACGCGCTGGGCGTTGGCGTCCAGCCCCACCGCGCTGCCCGCGATGAAGCGCGCGCCACTTCGCGCCAGCAGGCCTTCGAGCGGAATCTGGCATTGCTCCAGCGTGTAGTGGCCGGCCACGAAGCCTGGCACCATGCCCGAATACAGCGCCAGCGGACGCGGGGCGATGACCGTGAGGTTCAGCTCGGCCGGGCGGCTGTCGGCCAGCCCCTGCAGCACCTGCACATGGGCATGGCCCAGGCCGAGCAAGACGAGGTGTTTGAGTCCTGACGGGGAAGTCATGGCGAGAGTGTGACATCCCCGACGAAGCCCACGCTGTGGCCGCCGGTGTTGTCGGCGTCCGCGCCCACCGCGACGCCTTCCAGCGGGGGCAGCACGGGGAATTCGCGCCCGAAGGCGCGCCGGAAATCCGCCGCCACGTCGCGCTGGTGGCTGATCCAGTGGCCGATTTGCTTCTCCCCGCTGTCCACCACGACCATGCGAATGCGCGCGGTGTAGGCGTTGTCCAGCACGGTGCCGGCGGGCAGGGTGTTGTCCCACACGTAGCACAGCGTGGCCGCGGGCAGCCGCTCGCCGCTGAGGGCCCGCGCGACGCCGAGCAGACCCTGTTCCAGCGCGCTCAGGTTTTCGGCCGGCGCATTGAACAGCAGGCAGACCTTGAGGGCGGTGTCATCGGTTTCGCGGTGGCGCAGGTCGGCGTCGGGCAGGGCCTGGTCGAGCCGCCAGCGCCAGCGCAACAAGGTGCCACGCGGCAGCACCACGTCGGGCAGGTCATGAACCAGGTTGGCGTAGGAATGGTCGGCCAGCACCCGCAGCACGGTTTGCCCGTCCATCGGGACGAGGTCGAAGCGGGTGAGCGGCTTGCTGCTGCCTGGCAGTCCGACGGGGCGCCACGGCCCGGGCAGTTTGCCGCCGCGGGCTTCGGAAAAGGGGGTGAGAGCGATGGGACCGTCGGCCCGCGCGGGCACGACGGTCATCAGGATCAGGAGGCCGGCGGCACAGGCTCGCGCGGCGCGTGGCAGTCTGCTCATCTCAACGTCGTTTCCACCGATGGTAACGCGCCGCCCAGGCCAGCAGGCGTTGCGGTGCATGGGCACGCCGCCAGACGCCCGCGGCGGCTTTGTTGGCCTCGGCGTGCGTCGGGTAGGCGTGCACGGTGCCCAGGATGTGGTTCAGGCCCAGGCCGTGTTTCATGGCCAGCACGAACTCGGCCAGCTGCTCACCGGCATGGCTGCCGACGATGGTGACGCCGAGGATGCGGTCCTTGCCCGGCACCGTCAGCACCTTGACGAAGCCGCGGGTGTCGCTGTCCGCAATGGCCCGGTCGAGTTCGGCCAGGGGGTAGGTGGTGACCTCGACCGGCACGGCCTGTTCGCGGGCCTCCCGCTCGTTGAGGCCCACCCGGGCGACCTCGGGGTCGGTGAAGGTGGTGCGCGGCATCACGCGGGTATCCACCTTGAAGGTGCGGAACTCGCCGAACAGCGCGTTCACCACCGCATACCAGGCCTGGTGCGCAGCGGCGTGGGTGAGCTGCAGCGGCCCGGTGACGTCCCCCACCGCGTAGATATGGGGGTAGGCGGTCTGCAGGCAGTCATTGGTCTGCAGACGGCGGTCGCCGGTGATGCCAAGCGCCTCCAGGCCAAAGCCCGTCAGCCGGGCCTCCCGGCCGACGGCGCAGATCAGCGCGTCGAAGGCGATCCGGTGTTCCGCGCCGGCATGGTCGGCAACCAGATATTTTTCATCGCCCTCACGCTCGCAGCGCAGGGCCCGGTGGCCGGTCAGCACCTGCACGCCGTCAGAGGCCAGTGCGGCCTGCACGAGCGCACAGGCCTCTTCGTCTTCCAGCCCCAGCAGGCGAGGCGCGGCCTCGATCAGCATGACCTGCGCGCCGAGGCGTTGCAGGCTCTGCGCCAGCTCGCAGCCGATCGGGCCACCGCCCAGGATGGCCAGCCGACGGGGGAGATGGTCGAGCTTTGCAAAGGCCTCCCAGAGGGTCTCGCTGGTCAGGCAGCCGACGTCGTCCAGACCGGGCAAGGGTGGAATGATGGGCCGGGCGCCCGTGGCGATGACGATCGCGCGGGTGGTCAGCGACCGGGTTTCACCATTCTTCAGCGCGACCGCCACCGTCCACGGGTTGACGAGGGTGGCATGCCCTTGCAGCACCTCCACGCCCAGGTCTGTGTAGCGCTCCACGCTGTCGTGCGGCGCAATCGTCCGGATCACGTCCTGGATGCGTTGCATGACCGCGTTGAAGTCGACCTCGGGCGCCGTGTCGGTCAGGCCGTAGCGGCTGGCGTGGCGCATCTGGTGCGCCAGGGTGGCGCTGCGGATCAGGGCTTTGCTGGGCACGCAGCCGGTGTTCAGGCAGTCGCCGCCCATGTCGCGGGCCTCCACCAGCGTGACCCGGGCCTTGACGGCTGCGGCCAGGTAAGCTGACACCAGCCCGCCCGCGCCCGCGCCGATCACGACCAGGTTGCGGTCAAAGTGCCGCGGGCGCACGCCGCGCCAGCGGGCGTACACCTTTCGCCGCTTCAGCACCGCCAGCAACTGGCGCACGATCAGCGGCAACAGGCCCAGCAGCACGAAGGAGCCCAGCAGCTGCGGCGACAGCACATCGGCGGGTGCGCTGATGCGTGCCAGCTGGGTGCCGGCGTTGACGAAGACGACGGTGGGCGCCAGCATGCCGAGCTGGCTGACCCAGGCGTAGGTCCAGGTTTTCATGGGCGTCAGGCCCATCAGCAGGTTCAGCACGAAAAACGGCAAGGCGGGAATCAGCCGCAGCGTGAACAGGTAGAACGCCCCGTCGCGTTCGACTCCCTGGTTCAGGGCCGCCAGCTTGTGGCCGAAGCGCGCCTGCACCGCATCGCGCAGCAGGTAGCGCGCCGCCAGCATCGCCAGGGTGGCGCCGATGGTGGAGGCCACCGACACCAGGAGCGTGCCCCAGACCAGGCCGAACAGCACCCCGCCGGCCAACGTCAGGATCGCCGCGCCCGGCAACGACAGCGCCGTCACCACCACGTACACGGCCACGTACAGCAGCGACATGCCCACGGGGTGCTGCGCGCGCACGGCGAGCAAGGCGGCCTGGCTGTCCTGGACGACACGCAGGCTGAAGAAGCGCCCCAGGTCCAGCGCAAAGAAAAGGCCCATGCCGGCCAGCAGGATCAGCACCAGGGCCAGTTTGCGGGGATTCACGGGCGGCTTGGGTGTGGGCACGGATGGTGGGGGCTTGAAGCGCCCATTCTGGCAAAACAGGACCCATCATGCCGGATGGACGGACCCGGTGCGGCTGCCCGGTGCCGCCCGCCAAAACCATCGTCGCCACGGGGGCAGCGAAATCCACCAGAATGAACGGTTTGGCCACCCGCGCGTGGCGCCCTTTGCCCCGTCACGGGGTCTGGAGAAGCCATGCATGCCACGCTCCCCTTGCTGGAGTCGCACCGGTTCCCGGCGCTGGAACGCGGCCGGCTCGACACCTTGCAGGTGAACCTCGGCTACCGCTGCAACCAGAGCTGCCTGCACTGCCACGTGAACGCTGGCCCCCAGCGCACGGAGATGATGGATGCGGCCACCCTGGCGCTGATCCCGCAGGTGCTGGCGGCGCGTGCCGTCCGCACGCTGGACCTGACCGGTGGCGCACCCGAGCTGCACGAGGGCTTTCGTGGCCTGGTGCAGGCAGCCCGGGCACAAGGCGTGCGCGTGATCGACCGCTGCAACCTGACCATCCTCGGCGAACCCGGGCAGGAGGGCCTGGCCACCTTCCTGGCCACGCAGGGGGTGGAGGTGGTGGCCTCGCTGCCGTGCTACTCGGCAGCCAATGTGGACCGCCAGCGGGGTGACGGCGTGTTCGAGCGCAGCATCGCGGCGCTGCGCGCGCTCAATGCGCTGGGCTACGGCCAGCCGGGCAGTGGTCGGGTGCTGAACCTGGTCTACAACCCGCAAGGCCCGTCCTTGCCGCCAGACCAGCGCCGGCTGCAAGCCGACTACCAGCGCGAACTGGCCGAGCACTTCGGCGTCGTGTTCAACGAGCTGCTGGCGCTGGCCAACATGCCGATCCAGCGCTTCGGCTCCACCCTGGTGTCCAAGGGCAGCTTCGACGCCTACATGGCCCTGCTCAAGGGCAGCCACCAGCCGCACAACCTGGATGGCGTGATGTGCCGCAGCCTGGTCAGCGTGGACTGGCAAGGCGATCTGTACGACTGCGACTTCAACCAGCAGCTCGGCCTGCCGCTGGGCACCGGGGGCGCGCGCCGGCACCTGCGCGAGCTGCTCGGGGCCGACCTGCAGGGGCAAGCCATCCGCGTCAGCGGCCATTGTTACGGCTGCACGGCGGGCCAGGGCAGCAGCTGCGGCGGCGCGCTGGCGGCCTGAAGTCCGTGCGAGGCCAGGACGCTGATCCGGCACCGGCTGCGCAGGGTGCGCTGACCGTCGTCATGCCCGTGCTGAACGAGGCCGCGGGCATCGACGCCGCGCTGCAGGCGCTGGCGCCCGTGGTGGCGCGGGGCGCCCGGGTCGTGGTGGTCGATGGCGGCAGCCGCGACGACACGGTGGCGCGGGCGCAGCGGCGCACCGGCGTCACCGTGCTGGCGTCCGTGCGTGGGCGCGCGCGCCAGATGAACGCTGGCGCCTGCCACGCGGCTGGCTCCGGTGCGCTGCTGTTCCTGCACGCCGACACCCTGCTGCCCCCGGATGCGGACCGGCTCATTCAGCAGGCGCTGGCATCCGGCCGCGTCTGGGGCCGCTTTGACGTGCGCATCAAAGGGCGGCCGTGGATGCTGCGCGTGGTGGCCGCCGCCATGAATGCCCGCTCGCGCCTCACCGGCATCGCCACCGGCGACCAGGCGATGTTCATGAGCCGGGGCGCGTTCGAGCGCGTCGGTGGTTTTCCTGACCAGCCGCTGATGGAAGACATCGAGCTGTCGAAACGGCTGCGCCGCCTGGGCGCGCCGGCCTGCCTGCGTGCGCCGGTGAGCACCTCCGGGCGGCGCTGGGAGCAGCGGGGCGTGTGGCGCACCATCGCCCTGATGTGGCGCCTGCGCTGGGCCTACTGGCGCGGCGCCGATCCGGCCGAGCTGGCGGAGCGCTACCGGTGAAGCCCGTGCGCATCGTCGTGCTGGCCAAGGCGCCGGTGCCGGGCGGCGCCAAGACGCGCCTGATCCCGGCCCTGGGTGCCGAAGGTGCGGCGCGGCTGGCGCACCGCCTGCTGGATCACGCGCTGGACGCCGCCCTGGCCAGTGGTACCGGGCCGGTGGAGCTGTGCATGACACCGCCGCCGGGCGACGCGGCCTGGGCGGGCGTGGACTTGCCCGCCGCCGTGGCGCTGACCGACCAGGGCGAGGGCGATCTTGGCGCGCGCATGGCGCGTGCCGTGCAGCGGGTGACCCGCGAGCCGGGAGGTCCGCCGGTGCTGCTGATGGGCACTGACTGCCCCGCGCTGACGGCACCCATCATCCGGGAGGCCGCCCGGCAACTGGTGCACCACGACGCGGTGCTGGTGCCCGTGGCCGACGGCGGCTATGTGCTGCTGGGCCTGCGAGCCGACTGCCCCGAAGTGTTTGCCGCCATGCCCTGGAGCACGGCAGCCGTGGCGGGCGAGACGCTGCGCCGCCTGGCCGCTCAAGGCCTGCGGGTGTGGCAGGGACCGACCCTGCACGACATCGACGAGCCCGAAGACCTGCTCCAGCTGCCTCCAAGCTGGAAAATCAAATGAAAATGGCCGGATCCCGGCGTATTTTGGTCATAGTTAGCTATCATTATTGGAGTCACTGCGGCCGGACCTGATGGGGCGCGCGGCGCCCTCAGGCCGTCGGCGTGCCAGTGACGCGGCGCAGCCAGGGTTTCACCAGCGCATGGTCCAGCGACCAGCGGCCGACACCAAAGATCGCCAGGCCGGCCAGCAACACACCCCAGGTGACGTGCTGCTGCAGCGCGGCCGGCGCGATGTCGCTCAGGCTGATGACGGCGACGGCGTTCACCACCGACAGGCCCAGCGCCGCCAGGCGCCCGCCCAGGCCGGCCACCAGCAGCACCGGCAGCACCAGTTCACCGGTCGTGCCCAGCACGGCGGCGGCGCCCGGCGAGAGCAGGGGCACGTGGTACTCGTCGCCGAACAAGGCGAGCGTGGTCTCCCAGTCGCGGATCTTGGTCAGGCCGGAGCGAAAGAAGGCTTCGGCCACGTAGCCGCGGGCCAGCAGTGCGGCGGGCGCCTGCAGGTGGTCCAGGGCGCGGGTCAGGGTGTGCCAGCCGGACAGGGCGGCGAGCAGGAGCGGAGAGCGCAGGACGGACATCGTGAGGGACCTCGGGGTGGGGTTGTGTGTCTGGGCGGCAGATGGATGGCCGAAGCAGGGGTCAGGGATGCCCGGTGGGCGCGGGCCCATCGGCTGACCGGCCGGGCAACTCGGCCCGTGGCGCGGCGCCCAGCACCTGGCCGTCGGTGACCGCAGCCGCCAGCCAGGCGCCGAAGTCAAAGACTTTCTCCACGGCCAGGGCTGCATTCAGCCCGGCCAGCAGCGAGCGGCCTTCCAGCAGTGCCTGCAGCAGTGCGGCTTCAGCGCTGCTGCAGGGGGCCACGCACGGGCGGTAGCCCTGGCGCCAGACACGCGCGCACTCGCCAGTGCCGGCCCGCAGGCGTTCGGCCACCTGGGCCAGCGGCGGATCGTCCAGGAGGTGGGCATTGATCAGGCTGGCGACGGGCCAGGGGCTGCAGATCACGGCGCTGCCGGGTGCCAGCCGCAGGGTCAGCGTGTCGGGATCCAGCCGGGTCAAGGCCTCGAACGAGGCCGGGTCGGCGGCGGCATCCGCGGCTCCTGCGGCGCGGTGCAGGGCCCATTCGACACGGGCCACGTCGGCCAGGTAAGGCACGTCCGCCAGTTGCGGGCTGGCCGCCAGGAAACCGGGCAAGCCGTCGCCCCAGCAGGCCAGGTCGCCGCGCACGGGCGGCTGGTGGTGCCAGAGGTCCCGGGCGATGAGGGCGAAGGACTCGTCACCCACCAATGCCTGGACCACCGGGTAGGCGGCCCGCAGGCTGCGTTCCGCCGAATCGTGGCCGTTGGCCTGGTAAGCGGCCAACCCCCGGGCCCATGGCGCCCGCAGGTGGCTCGCCAGGCCTGCCGTGGCGCGGGTGGCCAGGGCACCCCGCGGCCCGGTCAGCAGCGCCCCCAGCAAGGCCTGTTGTTGCAGCGCCAGCGCGCTCATGCCAGGGCCTCCAGCCGGGCGGCGGCCGGCGCAGGGCCCGTTACCTCGCTGGCGGACTGGCGTGCCCGTGCGGCCTCGTCCAGCAGCACCTCCATCGGGGGCACGCCGGTGTCCCATTCGATCAGCGTCGGCACCGCGCCGAAGCGCCCGATGCCATGCCGGTACAGCGACCAGACCTCGGGGCAGACCCGGCTGCCGTGGTCGTCGATCACGATGTCGCCGCAGTGGATATGGCCGGCCAGGTGGATCTCGGCGACGGCCTCGGGCGGGATCGCGTCGAGCCAATCCCGGCAGGTCCGCAGAGGGTCGTCGGTCTCGCCCCACAACTGCGCATTCAGCGCGTTCACATACAGGTTGTTCACATCGACCAGCAGGCTGCAGCCGGTGCGGCGCGCCAGCGTGGTCAGAAAGCCGGGCTCGTCCATGTCGGCGTGGTTCCAGCGCAGGTAGGCCGACAGGTTCTCCACGGCGATGGGGCGCCGCAGCCGGTCCTGCACGCGCTGCACGTTGGCGCACAGCACGTCCAGGGCTTCAACCGTGAAAGGGATCGGCAGCAGGTCGGCGCCGTGCACCAGGCCCGTGCCGGTTCCGGTGTCCAGCGGCCCGCGCGCAAAGCTGGCATGGTCGCTGACGCGCACCGGGTCAATGGCGTCGACCAGACGCGCGAGCTGCTCAAGATGCCAGGCGTCGATGCCGCAGGCCGAGCCCAGCGACAGGCCGACACCGTGCAGGCTCACCGGGTAGCGGGTGCGGCCCTCGCGCAACACGGCCAGCGCCGCGCCGCCCGGGGCGAAGAAATTCTCGGAATGGACTTCGATGAAGTCCAGGGCCGGGCGCTGTTCCAGCAGCGCGGCGTAGTGCGGGTGCCGCCACCCGATGCCCACATCGGGCCCGCGGGGTGCGCGGGGGATGGCCTGCGTCGGGGTGGCGGAGCGCATGGTGAATCTCAGGCCTTCTTGGCGGCGGCCTTGGCTTCGTCGGCGTTCAGGCCGCCCATCTGCTTGCAGGTCCCCTTGGCCACGTACTTCCATTCGGACTTGTCGTTGTCCACCTTGGACTGGCCCGCGCACGAGTGCACGCCGGCGGTGTTGGCGCAATCGTTCTGGCCGGCCTTGGCGATGCCGTAGCACTTCTCCTTGGCGGCGTCCTGCGCCAGCGCCGGCGTGGACAGCAGCGTCAGGGACATCAGCGAGGTGGCGGCGGCTGCGATGAGGGCTTGGGGGTTCATGGGATAACTCCTTGAGGGTTGATGAAAAACGGGTTGAAACCACCAGAGGACCTCTTCGCAAAGGTTTCAGAATGTCGCTCCGGTTATGGCTTGGTCTGTGGGCGGTGCCGGTTCTTACACGGCGCGCCATTTATTTTTCAAAGCAGGTCGGCGATCCGGTCCCAGGCCTCGGCGGGGATCCGTCCGGTGTAGACCTCGACCCGCTGGCCGGACTTGTCCAGCAGCCATGCGCTCGGCAGCTGGGCGGGCCGGAGCGCGTTCGATCGGTAGGCCGGGTGGCCGGCCCAGATTGCCGAGAATCGTGGGCTGGCCGGGACCATCGTGGTGACCAGGTTTTCGTAGTCCCGGGCGTCCTGCTCGCGCCGGTCATAGCTGACGCTGACCAGCTCGAAGGGCTTGCCGCGCCAGCCCTGTGCATTGGCCCGCAGTTCGGGCATCTTGTCGCGGCAGACCGCGCAGTCGGTGGACCAGAACAGCACCAGCACCACCTTGCCGCGCAGGGCCGCAAGGTCGAAGGGTGCGCCGGCCAGGGTGCGCCCCTGGATCACCGGCGGGTCGTCGGGCTGCAGCGCGGTCGCGGGCAGTGGCGCCAGCGCCAGGGCGAGCAGGGCGAGCAGGAAGGTTCGGGTGAGCGGTCTGGGGTGCATGGGTTCCTCCGGTGGACCCAAGAGTCGCGCGAGGAGGAAATTCCTTACACTTGCTCGCCATATGCCCGATTCAGGTTCTCTCCCCTTCGACCAGCAGGTCGCCTCGCACCGGGACTACCTGTTGCGCTTCGCACGGCTGCAGCTGCGCAACGCGACCTGGGCGGAGGACGCGGTGTCCGAAACCCTGCTTGCGGCGCTGGCCAAGCCCTTGTCGTTTGGCAGCCGCTCGCAGCTCAAGACCTGGCTGGTCGGCATCCTCAAGCACAAAATCATCGATGCCTTGCGCCACCATGGGCGCGAGGTGTGCGTGGGCAGTGGCACCGACGACGAACAGGCCGACCCGCTGGAGCTCATCGCGTTCAAGGAGGACGGGCATTTCGGGGAGAGTCCCGCGGAGTGGGGCAATCCCGAGCAGGACCTCAGCAGCCGGCAGTTCATGGAGATTCTGGAGGCCTGCGCCAACAAGCTGCCCGCAGCCCAAGGTCGGCTGTTCCTGATGCGCGAGTGGCTGGAGCTCTCCAGCGAGGAGATCTGTAAGGAAATGGGCCTGACCGCGACCAACCTCTACGTGCAGCTGCACCGCGCTCGCCTGCGGCTGCGCGAGTGCCTTGAACTGAACTGGTTTTCCCATCCTCGTGCCACCTGATGTCTGCCTACCCTTTTAAACGCACCTGCAAGGAAGTTTCGGCCCTGCTCATTGCGCGCGAGGACCGCGACCTGCCCTTGCAGGAGCGCCTGGCGCTGCGCCTGCACCTGGCAATGTGCCAGGCCTGTCCGCGCTTCGAGCGCCAGGTGCTGACGATGCGCAATGCGATGAAGCAGTGGCGTCAGTACACCGACGACGCACCCGACGCGAAATGACAGGCCCGCGCGTTGCGCGGCCTACGCCATGGACGGCGCCACACTCTGCCGCGCGCCATGGGTGGCCAGGCCGGCCACCACACTGCCAAAGCGGTCGCCCGTGACGGTCGGGACGCCGGGAAAGGCCTGCTCGAAGGCGGCGCCCAGCGGTGCCAGCGCCGACGAGCCTCCCGTCAGGTACACCGCGTCGGGATGGCCCACTCCGGCGGCCAGCACGCACCCGCGGGCGCAGGCCACGACCTTGGCGAGCCGATCCTGCAGCGTCCCCGCGAGATCAGCGGGCGTGAGTGGCGCCACCAGGCCGTGCTCGATGGCATCGAGGTCCAGCCGCGTTGCAGCGCCCGAATTCGAGCAGGCGATCTTTGCGGCCTCGACGCCTGCCAGCAGGCGGTGGCCATCGCGCGCATGTAACACGTGCATGAGCCGGCGATGCAGCACGCGGTCGGCGTACAGGTGCCGCAAATCCCCAGCCTCGTGCAGGTTGGCGCGTGAATAACACTGCTGGATCAGGTGCCAGGTCGAGAGCTTGAAAAAAACCGGCGAAGGCACCTCGCGCCCGGACGGACCGATATGGCCCAGGCCCAGCAGCGGCATGACCTGGCGCAGGCTGAGCAACTGGTCGAAATCGGTGCCGCCGATGTGCACGCCGGTGGTGGCGAGGATGTCTTCGGCGCGCTCGCCGCTGGGGTGCTCCCCCGGGCGCACCCGCACGACGGTGAAGTCGGAGGTGCCGCCGCCGATGTCGACCACCAGCACCGTCGTCTCGGCACGCACGCTGCGCTCGAAGTCGAAGGCGGCTGCGATGGGTTCGAGCTGGAAGGCCACGGTTTCGAACCCTGCCGCCCGTGCCGCCCGCTCCAGCGTGACCTGGGCCAGGTCGTCGCGCGACCGGTCGTCGTCGACGAAATGGACCGGCCGGCCCAGCATTGCGGCGTGCACGGGATGGCCCACGAAGGCTTCGCTGCGCGCCTTGAGCTCGCGGAAGAACATCACGACGATCTCGAACAGCGTCGTCGGGCGGCCGTTGACCAGCGTGGTCTCGTCCATCAGGGCGCTGCCCAGCAGGCTCTTGATGCTGCGCATGAGCCGTCCTTCCTCGCCGCTCAGGTAGGCGCGCAGCGCCGCTGAGCCGTAGGCCACCTGGCCGCTTTCACTCGAGAAAAACAGGGCGGTGGGCATGGACGGACGGTCAGCGTCACCCTCCAGCGGGATGTGCACCAGGCCGCCCTGTGCATCGACGAACGCGGTGGCCGAGTTCGACGTGCCGAAGTCAATGCCCAGCATCATGGTCGGGCCTTCGCGCGGGCAGCGCCACGGCGCAAGGCGGTGCACCGGGCCCGCGCAGGGGCCCGCAGCGTCCGGCGCCCGCTCATGACAGCAGGGCCTGGGCGAATTCCCGTGCGTTGAAGGTTTCCAGGTCTTCCAGCTTTTCGCCCACGCCGATGAAATAGACCGGGATCGGCTTTTCGCGCGCGATGGCGCACAGCACGCCGCCCTTGGCCGTGCCGTCGAGCTTGGTGATGACCAGGCCGGTCAGCGCCAGCG
>ERZ795062.2459-NODE-2459-length-12133-cov-12.073274_pt1 | contig 12133 bp, 7 predicted proteins | sample MGYA00375146_ERZ795062 | MGnify/ENA primary metagenome ERZ795062 (study PRJEB30191, sample SAMN05720281) | activated sludge metagenome | isolation source: Anaerobic digester | place: USA | collected 2015-07-16 ... | reverse complement strand
TGATCCAGCTCTACATCGTGGGTGTCTTCATCAGCTTCACGCTGAGTCAGCTCGGCATGATCCGGCACTGGACCCGGCTACTGCGCGTCGAAGAGGACCCCACGGTACGCCGCTCATACCAGAACCGGCGGATCGTGAACGCGATCGGCTTCATGATGACCGGCAGTGTGCTGATCATCGTGCTCGCGACGAAATTCACTCGCGGCGCCTGGATCGTCTGCATCGCGATCCCCGTGCTGTTCCTGATCATGAAGGCCATTCAGAAGCACTACGAGCGGGTTGCCATCGAGTTGACGCCTGAGGACAACGAGCGCTTCCTGCTGCCGGCCCGAGTGCATGCCGTGGTCCTCGTCGCGAAACTGCACAAACCGACGCTGCGCGCGCTGGCCTATGCCCGGGCGACGCGGCCCTCGACGCTGGAGGCACTGACTGTCGAGGTGTCTGAAGGGGAGTCCGAGGCCCTGATCGATGAGTGGGAACGCCGCCAGATCCCCGTCACGCTCAAAGTGCTCGAGAGCCCATTCCGGGAGATCACCCGCCCGGTGGTGGACTACGTCCGCAGCATCCGGCGGGACAGCCCGCGGGACCTGGTGACGGTCTATGTCCCGGAGTACGTCGTGGGCCACTGGTGGGAGCATCTGCTGCACAACCAGAGCGCATTGCGCCTGAAGAGCCGCCTGCTGTTCACGCCGGGAATCATGGTGGTCAGCGTGCCGTGGCAGTTGGAGTCCAGCGATCGTGTGCTGGAGAAACAGGAGGCGCAGGCCCCCGGCGCCCTGTACCGGGGTCTGCCCAGCCAGTCCCCGGTCGATAAGTGACCGAACTCCACCTGGATTCCGCAGCCGACTCCGGGCAGTGTGTGGGTCGCCTGGACGGCCAAGTGGTGTTCGTGCGCGGGGGTCTGCCCGGGGAGACCGTGTTGGTCGAACTGACGCAGCAGAAGCGCCGATTCGCCCGCGCCCGGCTGCTGCAGGTCGACGTCCCCAGCCCGCACCGGATCCCATCGGACTGCGCCTGGTTCCCGGCCTGTGGTGGTTGTGCCTGGCGTCACACGACGGCTGAGGAGCAACTGCGGATCAAGGCCGACGTTCTGCAGTCCACGCTGCGCAAGATGGGCGGCGTCGACATGCCGGTCTCCGTGCGCAGCCTAGGCCGGCGCAACGGCTGGCGGACTCGCGTGACGCTACAGGTGGATGAGCACGGCCGGCCCGGATTCCACGAGGTCGGCAGCCACGACGTAGTCGCCGTTGAGCACTGTCTGCAGGCGGCGTCGGCGCTGGCCCTCGAGGAGATCCTGGCTCAGCGCTGGCCCGACGTGGACCGCGTCGCGGTGAGTGTGAGCCAGGCCGGTCGGTCAGTGATCGCCGGCTCGCGAACCTTCGGCCCCGCAGGGCATCACGACACCGTGTTCGGCAGATCCTTCAGTCGTGCGGTCGACGGCTTCTGGCAGTCGCATGTCGATGCCCCGCAGACCTTGGCGGGAGCCGTGCGAGAACTCGCGGAACCCGTCGAGCGTGTCGTCGATCTCTATGCCGGGGTGGGTTTGTTCGGTCTGATCCTGCTCGATGCGATGCCGGGCGCGTCGGTGACCCTGGTGGAGGGTGATCGGGTGGCCGCCCGGCACGCCCGGCGCAACGCGGCCGGGGCTGCCCGAGTGCTGGCCGTCGACGTCCGGCGCTGGCGCCCCGAGGCCTGTGACCTGGTGGTCTTGGATCCGCCACGCGCCGGTGCCGGTGCGCAGGTGGTAGGCCACATCGTGGCCGCGGGACCCCGCACGGTGATCTACGTGTCTTGCGACGCCCCGACCCTGGCCCGCGATCTGAAGACGTTTGCGACCGCTGGATATCGACCGGACCACATCGAGGGCTTCGACCTGTTCCCCGCAACCGCGCACGTGGAGACGATCGTGCGGCTACGGCGTGCGACCTGAAGCGCACCGGCCAGAGCTTGCCTCGGGGACGTCCCTCACCGCGCGGTGGGCCGCACTAGGCTAGGAGGGCAATCCGACGAGATGGGAGACGTGTGTGGCAAGCCTGGACAGTTTCGGTGCCAAGTCCCAATTGCAGGTGGGGGAGGAGTCCTTCGAATTCTTCCACCTCGAAGCGCTCGGAGAACTGAACCTCCCCTTCACCCACCGCGTGCTGCTGGAGAACCTGCTGCGTACCGAGGACGGCGCCAACGTGACCGCCGACCAGATCCGCACGCTGGCCGCGTGGGACGCATCCGCGGCACCGAGCCAGGAGATCCAGTTCACGCCTGCGCGGGTCATCATGCAGGACTTCACCGGCGTGCCGTGTGTCGTGGATCTGGCCACCATGCGCGAAGCCGTGACCGAGATGGGCGGTGACCCCGATCGGATCAACCCGCTGGCACCGGCCGAGCTGGTCATCGACCACAGCGTCATCGCCGACTACTTCGGCACGTCGCAGGCACTGCAACTCAACGTGGCTCTCGAGTACGAGCGCAACCGGGAGCGCTACCAGTTCCTGCGCTGGGGACAGAGCGCCTTCGACGAGTTCAAGGTCGTCCCGCCCGGCACCGGCATCGTGCACCAGGTGAACATCGAGCACCTCGCCCGTGTCGTGATGGTACGCAACGGGCAGGCCTACCCCGACACCTGCGTGGGCACCGACTCCCACACCACGATGGTCAACGGCCTCGGCGTCTTGGGCTGGGGTGTGGGCGGCATCGAAGCGGAAGCGGCCATGCTCGGCCAGCCCGTCAGCATGCTGATCCCGCGGGTCGTGGGCTTCAAGCTCTCCGGCCAGTTGCCCGCCGGCGCCACCGCCACGGATCTGGTCCTCACGATCACCGAGCAGCTGCGCCAGCACGGGGTGGTCGGCAAGTTCGTCGAGTTCTACGGCGACGGGGTGGCTGCGGTGCCGCTGGCCAACCGGGCCACGATCGGGAACATGAGCCCCGAGTACGGCTCGACCGTCGCGATCTTCCCCATCGACGAGGAGACCCTGGCCTACCTGCGCATGACCGGGCGCAGCGACCAGCAGATCGCCACGGTCGAGGCCTATGCCAAGGCCCAGGGCCTGTGGCACGACCCGAGCACCGAAGCCGTCTACAGCGAGTACCTGAGCCTGGACCTCGGTGAGGTGGTCCCCAGCCTGGCCGGTCCCAAGCGGCCGCAGGACAGGGTCGTCCTCGCCGAGGCCGCCCAGGCCTTCAGCGAGGCGCTGCCCACCTACACCGATGCTCCCGACACGACCGCAACACTTTCGCTGGAGGAGCAGGAGGTCACCATCGGACACGGCGCCGTCGTGATCGCTGCGATCACGTCTTGCACGAACACGTCGAACCCATCGGTCATGCTGGGCGCCGCGCTGCTGGCCAAGAAGGCCGTCGACGCCGGTCTGAGCCGCAAACCGTGGGTGAAGACCACCCTGGCTCCCGGGTCGCAGGTCGTGACCGACTACTACAACAAGTCCGGGCTCATGCCGTACCTGGAGAAGCTGGGCTTCGACGTGGTTGGCTACGGCTGCACGACATGTATCGGCAACTCCGGGCCGCTGCCCACCGCGCTGTCGGCCGCGATCCAGAGCGCCGATCTGGCGGCAGTCTCCGTACTGTCGGGCAACCGGAACTTTGAAGGCCGGATCAATCCCGATGTGAAGATGAACTATCTCGCGTCGCCGCCCCTGGTGGTGGCCTACGCCTTGCTCGGGCGGATGGACTTGGACATCACGACCGAGCCGTTGGGGGTGGGTGCCGACGGGCAGCCGGTGTACTTGCGCGACATCTGGCCCACCGACGCTGAGGTGCAGGACGTGATCCGGCAGGCGATCGATGAGGATATGTACGCCCGCCGGTACGCCGATGTGTTCGCCGGTGATGCGACCTGGCAGAACCTGCCGACGCCGACTGGTGCCACGTTCGCGTGGGACCCCGACTCGACCTACGTGCGCAAGCCACCGTACTTCGAGGGAATGGCCGCGGCCCCGGTGCCCGTCACAGATGTCCACGGTGCCCGCGTGCTCGCCAAACTTGGCGACTCTGTGACCACCGACCACATCTCGCCGGCTGGTGCGATCAAGGGGGATTCGCCTGCTGGCCGTTACCTGGCCGACCATGGCGTGGGAATGAAGGACTTCAACTCCTACGGATCGCGGCGCGGCAATCACGAGGTGATGATCCGGGGCACATTCGCGAACATCCGGCTGCGCAACCAGCTGGTCCCCGGGGTCGAAGGTGGATTCACCTATGACTTCACCACGGGTGCGCAGAACACCATCTACGACGCGGCTCAGAACTACGCCGCGCAGGGCACGCCACTGGTGATCCTGGCCGGTAAGGAGTACGGGTCCGGCTCATCACGGGACTGGGCGGCGAAGGGCACTTCCCTGCTCGGGGTCAAGGTCGTGATCGCCGAGTCCTATGAGCGCATCCACCGGTCCAACCTCATCGGCATGGGTGTCCTGCCCTTGCAGTTCCCCGACGGTGAGAACGCCGACAGCCTCGGGCTGACCGGCACGGAGACGTTCGACGTGGAAGGTGTGACGGCTCTCAACGATGGCCAGATCCCGGCAACGGTGAAGGTACGTGCCGGCGATGTCGAGTTTGATGCTGTGGTGCGCATCGACACCCCGGGTGAGGCCGACTACTACCGCAACGGTGGCATCCTGCAGTACGTGCTGCGGTCGCTGCTGCAGGCGTGACGGCTGCTCCTCCGGGCTGGCCGACGGACCTGCCTCCGGTCGACTACGAGGGGCAGGTCAGCGCGTGGCTGCTGGACCGGCTGCCGCCGGAGTACCGCACGTCGCCGGTGCGTCGGCATCCACTGGTGCTGGCCATGGCGGCCCATGAGCACGCACGCGCCACCCTGGACGGCACGCGAGAGGTGTACCGCAACGTGCGCGCGCAGTTGCGCGACTATGTGGAGCAGGCCGAGATCGAGGCGTCGCTGGCCGCGCTCGAGGCACTGGCGGCCCAGTTCAGCCGTTCCTTGCGGGAGGTGGAACTGGTCGAGCAGGGCCTGCGCGGACACATCTGGAAGCCGCGGTTGTGAAGCGTTCCCCAGCGGGCGCGGGAAGCAGCGGCCCGTACACTGAAGTGGTGTCTGTCCTGTCCCAGATCAACAGCCCGGATGACCTCCGGACACTTGATGGTGCTCAGCTGGACGCGTTGGCGGCAGAGATCCGGGAGTTCCTCGTAGCGAAGGTGTCCCGCACCGGGGGTCACCTCGGTCCGAACCTCGGCGTGGTCGAACTGACCATCGCGCTGCACCGGGTCTTCGACTCACCACGTGATGCGTTGCTGTGGGACACCGGCCATCAGGCGTACGTGCACAAGATCCTCACCGGACGCCGCGACGACTTCGACCATCTGCGCCAGCGCGGTGGGATGTCCGGGTACCCGAGCCGAGCGGAGAGCGACCACGACTGGGTCGAGAACTCCCATGCCAGTACGGCACTGTCCTACGCGGACGGCCTGGCCAAGGCCTGGCAAGCCCGCGGTGACCTGGGCAAGCGCCACGTCGTGCCCATCATCGGCGATGGCGCGTTGACCGGTGGGATGGCGTGGGAGGCTCTGAACAACATCGCTGGATCCGACCGCTCCATGGTGATCGTGGTCAACGACAACGAGCGCTCCTACGATCCGACGATCGGAGGCTTGGCCAATCATCTGGCCACGCTGCGCACGACCGGTGGGTACGAGAAGTTTCTCGACTGGGGTCGTCGTGTCTTGGATCGGACGCCGGTCGTGGGCCGTCCCGCGTTCGAGACCCTGCACGGCTTCAAGAAGGGCGTCAAGGACATGGTCGCCCCGCAGGGGATGTTCGAGGATCTTGGGTTGAAGTACATCGGCCCGGTCGCCGGCCATGACCTCGAAGCCGTCGAAGTCGCTCTGCGTAAGGCCAAGCGGTATCCCGGGCCCGTACTGGTTCATGTGCTCACGCAGAAGGGCCGGGGTTACCCGCCCGCTGAACAGGACGAAGCCGACCGCTTCCACGGCGTGGGTGTCATCGATCCGGTGACCGGTCGGCCCACGAAAGTGGCAGGGGCCTCGTGGACCTCGGTGTTCTCGGAGGAGATCTGCGCGATCGCCGCTGAGCGTCCGGACGTCGTGGCGATCACCGCGGCGATGCTCGGCCCCACCGGTCTGGCGCAGATGAAACAGCAGTTCCCGGATCGGGTGTACGACGTCGGGATCGCCGAGCAGCATGCCGTCACATCGGCAGTCGGGATGTCGATGGGTGGGCTGCATCCCGTGGTGGCGTTGTACGCGACGTTCCTGAACCGGGCTTTCGATCAGGTCCTGATGGACGCCGCTTTGCACAAGGCCGGCGTGACGATCGTGCTCGACCGGGCGGGCGTCACTGGCGACGACGGCGCCAGCCACAACGGCATGTGGGACATGTCGATCCTGCAGGTCGTGCCCGGGCTGCGCTTGGCTGCTCCCCGCGATGGGGAACGGTTGCAGGAGGCGCTGCGCGAGGCGGTCTCGGTGGCGGATGGGCCGACCGTGGTGCGTTTTGCCAAGGGAGCTCTCCCGGCTCCCATCGCCGAGGTGCGCGCCTTCGGGGCTGTGGACATCCTGGCCGAACACGGACCAGCGGATGTCCTCATCATCGCGGTGGGTTCGATGGCCACAACGGGAATCGACGTGGCCGGTCGGTTGGCGGACCAGTCGATCGGGGCCACCGTGGTGGACCCGCGGTGGGTGAAACCCGTTCCCGACGAGATCGTGGCCCTGGCGCCAGCCTTCCGCCTGGTTGTCACGATCGAGGACAACGGCGTGGTCGGCGGAGTCGGCGCCGCCATCTCACAGGCGTTGCGGGAGGCCGATTGTGACGTCCCGGTGCGCACGATCGGGATTCCACAACGTTTCCTCGACCACAGCAGTCGCGGGCAGGTGCTCGACGAGATCGGGCTCACGGCTCAGCAGATCGGCCATCACGTCATTGGTTGGATCGCCGCTGCCCAGACAGAGCCGGTGGCCGAGCCCGCAGAGTGACGAAGTGGCTACGCTCAGTAGCATGCTTCGCGTCGCCCTCGTGACCACCGCACTCGTACTCTCCGCAGGTCCCGCCGTGGCGGGCCAGGACATCACCATCGAGGTGCAGAACAGCCTGCAACCGACCCAGCCGCTCTACCCGCGCCTTATGCTGCGCAGCACGGACAATCTGTGCTGGTACACGCAGGACTTCGCCGAGGGTCAGCCGGCACCAGCCGGCGGCGGGTTCTCGTACACCAAGAGCGAGGTGAAGAACACCTTCTTCAGCTTCTGCAACCCGACGTGGAACCCGCTCAAGGACGCCCTTGCTCGCTGGGTGCAGTTCGAGATGGTCAGTCAAGCCTCGCCGGGCGCCGCGTGGAAGGCAGTCACTTGGGGCTCGGGGTACACGTCATTTCTGATGACGTACATCAAATTCCCGATGGACGTCCGCGGTTACCACTTCCAGATCACAGGTCCGAGGTCCGACGCGGTCCTTGATACCGGCAGCGGACCGGGGTGTCTGGCCATCGACCCGTTTGTCTTCAACTACACGGACCTCTACCGGATGAAGATCACCCCGGCGAAGGGCGGCTCGTGTGGGACGGCCGCCTCTGCGGCGGCAAAGAGGATACCCACCCGAACCGTGCGGGTACGCGTTGGTGATACCAGGCCCGTCGTGCTGGGCTCAGTGACCCGCGCCGAGGCATCCTCGTGGCGCACGGACCGCGCAGACTGCACGAACGTTCACTTCTCGACGAGCAAGACCCGAGTGGCAGACGGACCGGGTGCGTCCCGATGGCAGATCGTCAATATCACTGGCACGTCGCGTGGGCAGGATGTCTGTGTGGTGAACCTGACCGGGGCCGGGGGGCAGGAATTGATGAGCCAGCGGATCCGGGTGCGGGTGAGGTAGGAACCCAGGCTTCGCCGCGATCGGACTTGGCACCATTGGCCACAGTCGTTCGTCTGCGGTACATCGGTTCGTCAATTCCGGGCGCGCCACACCGAACGGCTGGGCACGTGACGAACGCCTGAACCCAGCGGTGTGCTCAGCACTTTCTGCGCCGAAACTGCGCGACCGTGGAGAAAAGCACCTCGCCGCCTCGCGACAGGCGCGAGACGGCGAGGGCGAGTAGTGCTTACGGCAGGCTGGCGACCCCAGCCGGCAGGAAGCGCTTGCCATTGACCTTCTCGCTCACACCGGAACGGTCCAGGTACGGCGTGATGCCGCCGAGATGGAAGGGCCAGCCAGCCCCCAGAATCATGCACAGGTCGATGTCCTGTGCCTGGGCGACGACGCCCTCATCCAGCATCAACTGCACCTCTTCGGCCAGGGCGTCGAGCGCACGGGTGCGCACCTGCTCCTCGGTCATCGGCGCGTCCCCCTGCGCGAACAGAGCCGCCACCTCCGGATCGACCTGAGGTGTGCCCGTGGAGTAGTCCCAGATCGCGCCCTTGCCGGCCTCTACGACCTTCTTGAGGTTGTCGGAGACGTAGAACCGATCCGGGTAGGCCTCGTGCATCGTCTCGGAGACGTGGAAGGCGACAGCCGGGCCCACCAGTTGCAGCAAGGTGAACGGCGTCATCGGCAGACCCAGGGGGTCCATGGCACGATCGGCGACCTCAAAGGGGGTGCCCTCGTCGACGCTGCGGGTGACCTCGCCCATGAAACGCGTGAGCAGTCTGTTCACGACGAACGCCGGGGCGTCCTTGACCAGCACACACGACTTCTTCAGCGACTTGCCTACGACGAATGCCGTGGCGAGCGTCGGATCGTCAGTGGCCTCGGCGCGCACGATCTCCAGCAGCGGCATGATCGCGACCGGGTTGAAGAAGTGGAAACCGACCACCCGCTGCGGGTGCTGCAGTCCGCTGGCCATCTCCGTCACCGAAAGCGAGGACGTATTGGTGGCCAGGATGCAGTCGGGGCGAATGACGGCCTCGCACTCGGCGAAGACCTGCTGCTTGACCTTCATGTCCTCGAACACGGCCTCGATCACGAAGTCGGCGTCCGCGAAGGCCTCCTTGGTCACCGACCCGGTGATCAGACCCTTGAGGCGATTCGCCTTGTCGCCGTTGACGCGACCCTTGGCGGCCATCTGGTCGATCTGCGCATACGCGTAGGCCAGCCCCTTGTCGACTCGGGCCTGATCGAGATCGGTCATGACCACTGGGACCTGCAGCCGCTGCGCGAACAACAGGGCCATTTGCGAGGCCATCAGACCCGCCCCGACGACCCCGACCTTGGTGACCGGTCGGGCCAGCTTCTTGTCCGGAGCGCCGACGGGGCGCTTGGCGCGCCGCTGCACGAGGTCGAAGGAGTACAGCCCTGCACGCAGGTCATTACCCATAATCAGGTCAGCAAGCGCCTCGTCCTCTGCCGCGAACCCCTCTGCCCGCGTGGCGGTCTTTGCCAGCGCGATGAGGTCCAGTGCGCGGTAGGGAGCCGGGGTGGCCCCCTTCAGTCGGGCGTCCAGACCGGCACGCACCTTTGCCACGGTCTCGTCCCAAGCCGCCCCTCGATCGATCTCGGCGCGCTCGACCACGATCTCGCCGGTCAGCACCTTCGCGGCCCACAGCAGCGACTCCTCGAGGAAGTCCGCAGGCTCGAGCATGACGTCGGCGATCCCGAGTTCGGCCACCTGCGCCGGCTTGAGTTGCTTGTTCTGAGCCATCGGGTTGTCGATGACCACCTTGGCTGCCTTGGCCGGTCCGATGAGGTTGGGTAGCAGGTACGCCCCGCCCCAGCCGGGGATCAGACCCAGGAACACCTCAGGGAGGCTGAAGGCGGCCGCCCCGGAGGAGATGGTCCGGTAGTGGCAGTGCAGGCCGACCTCGACGCCGCCGCCCATGGCCGCGCCGTTGATGAACGCGAAGGTCGGGACGCTGGACGAGCCGAGCATGCCTAGGACTTCATGGCCGAGCCGGCCGATCGCCAATGCCTGGCCCCGGTCGGTCAGCCGCGGCACGCCGGTGAGGTCCGCCCCTACGGCGAAGACGAACGGCTTGCCCGTGACACAGATGGCTGCCAGATCCGGGATCTGTTGGGCTTGCGTCAGTGCCGCCTTGAGTTCGAGCAGACCACCGGGGCCGAAGGTGTTCGGCTTGGTGTGATCGAAACCGTTGTCGAGGGTGATGATCGCGGCGGTGCCGGCGCCAAGCGGCAGTTCGGCCGTGCGCAGTTTGGCGTGTGTCACGACCTCATCAGCGAACTGGATCGACTCGTCCAGGGCGGCGTCGGCATCGGACTGAGGGATCGGCTTGGAAATGCTGTCGGTCATGGCTCAGGCCTCCTGCGTGTAGTTGGGGTTCTCCCAGATGACAGTCCCGCCCATGCCCAGCCCGATACACATGCTGGTCAGGCCGTAGCGCACCTCGGGGTGGTCGGCGAAGTCTTTGGCCAAATACGTCATGAGCCGGATGCCGCTGGAGGCCAGCGGATGTCCGACCGCGATCGCCCCGCCCATCGGATTCACCCGCGAATCGTCGTCGGCGATGCCGTAGAAGTCCAACATGCTCAGGACCTGCACGGCGAACGCCTCGTTGATCTCGAACAGGCCGATGTCCTCGATGCCCAGGCCGGCCTTGCTCAGCGCCTTCTCCGTCGCCGGGACGGGTCCGTAGCCCATTACCTCGGGCTCCACGCCCGCGAAGGCGAAGGAGACCAGGCGCATCTTCTTGTTCAAGCCCAGCGCATCAGCCACCTCTTCGGCGGCAAGGATCGCGCCAGTCGCGCCGTCGTTGAGTCCGGCCGCGTTGCCGGCGGTCACCCTGCCATGGGGGCGGAAGGGTGTCTTCAGGCTGCCCAACGACTCCATCGAGGTGCCGGGGCGAGGCGGCTCGTCAGCGGTCGCCAGGCCCCAGCCAAGATCTGCGGTCCGGATGGCCACGGGGACGAGGTCGGGCTGGATCTTGCCGTCGGCATACGCCTTTGCCGTCTTCTCCTGGGAGGCGACCGCGTAGGCGTCGGCACGCTCCTTGGTCAGGTGCGGGAAGCGGTCATGCAGGTTTTCGGCCGTCTTACCCATGAGCAGAGCCTCCGGGTCGACGATGCGCTCAGCCAGGAACCGCGGGTTGGGATCGACGCCCTCGCCCATCGGATGGCGTCCCATGTGCTCGACGCCGGCAGCGATGGCCACGTCGTAGGCACCCACACCGATTCCGGCGGAGACGCTGGTGGCTGCCGTCATGGCACCGGCGCACATGCGGTCGATCGAGTAACCCGGCACCGATTTCGGCAGGCCCGCGAGCATCGCCGCACTGCGGCCGAGAGTCAGCCCCTGGTCGCCGATCTGGGTGGTGGCGGCAATCGCCACCTCATCGATCTGCTCCGGGGGCAGATTGGGGTTGCGCCGCAGCAACTCGCGCATCACCCGTACGACCAGATCGTCGGCTCGGGTTTCGGCATAGAGGCCCTTGGGCCCGGACTTGCCGAACGGAGTTCGCACCCCATCGACGAATACGACGTTGCGACCTGCCTGTGCCATACGGACCTCCAGGGGATAAATGTTCTCTCCATGTTACTGGCGAGTAATAAATGGTCGGGTCCGGGGTGAGTATCGCCGGTTGTGGCAACCAGGCGGGGCATTGCTGTCCGGCCAATAGTGATTCGGCACAAGGTGCGATTCGCCACGGCGTGTCGTAGCAACAACTGCCGAATTGCGTGGCGGCAGGACAGTCACAGGTCACCAGTCGATGCCCGCTCAGCCTCCGAATAGGTCGAGGGTGTGTTCGATCTGCCACGGTCGCGCTCCCAGCTCGGCGAGCCGGCCCCGGGGATCTTGCGGGGGGGCCCAGGCGAGGTCGGCCAGCACATCAGGGGTCAGCAGTGTCTGAGGCCACACCTGCAACTCGTCGGCGCGCGCTGCCAGTGCCTCCCGCAGGGCCGTCCACCGCTTGGCTGCCTCCGGGTCCCGGTTCTCCCACGCGCGCAAAGAGCGTTGCGGGGGGCCCTCTGGCCGGTCCGGTAGGGCGACCGGGTCGGCGGCCCCGCGTTCGATCACCCGCAGCCACTTGCCGGCCTGGGCCACGACTGGACGGGGCATGTCGGGCAAGGCGGCGAGTTGACTCGCCGTGGTGGGCAGCGCCTTGGCCATCTCCACCAGGATGGGGTCGCGTGCGATCCGGTGCACCGCCACGTCCCGTTTGCTGGCGATCTCGTCGCGATGGAACCACAGGGCTCGCAGTG
>ERZ795062.2456-NODE-2456-length-12150-cov-5.524349_pt1 | contig 12150 bp, 12 predicted proteins | sample MGYA00375146_ERZ795062 | MGnify/ENA primary metagenome ERZ795062 (study PRJEB30191, sample SAMN05720281) | activated sludge metagenome | isolation source: Anaerobic digester | place: USA | collected 2015-07-16 ... | reverse complement strand
TCGGCAGAGGGTTATGACTTTATTCCTCTCTATACCGAGCAGCTGGCAGACCGGCTTACTCCGGTGTCCTTAGTGGATAAATTCGGTGAGGAAACTCCTCTGGTTTTACTGGAAAGTGCTGAAAGAGGAGAAAAATGGGGGCGCTATTCTTTTTTAATCTGGGGAGGGGAGGAAGTAAAAGTAGAGGAGTTTGCCGACGTCATTTCGCTTCTGGAAGAAAAATTTCCCTCTTATTCCGTTTATCCTGAACCTTCTCTTCCTTTTTTAGGAGGAGCAGTGGGTTTTCTGAGCTATGATGCAGTGAAAACCTGGGAAAAAACCATTCCTCGGCGGAAGATAAACTATCCTCTAGCATACTGGATAAAGAGCAACCGCTTTCTCTATTTTGACCACCTGAAACATCTTTTAGGGATAGTATATATTGCCCGGGGGGGTGAAGAAATAGATTATGATGAGGGGAAGGAATGGATAGAAGAAACTTATAATAGATTACTCCAGCCCTCATCTCCTTCTTCCTCTTCTTTTGAAGTTCAGGGAGAGGTGGAGCACTCCCTCACTGAGGGAGAATTTAGAGAGAAAGTAGAAAAAGTGAGAGACTTTATCCGGGAGGGACATGCTTCTCAAGTGGTCATTTCTCAGCGCTTTTCTCAGTCTTTTTCTGGTGACCCTTTTATCCCTTATCGGTTTTTGCGTTCCCTGAACCCTTCTCCTTATCTTTTTTATTTGAAGACCGACCAGTTTCAGATAGCCGGCTCTTCTCCAGAGATGCTCATAAAAATAGAGGAGGAGAAAATTTTTACTAAACCCATCGCTGGAACGAGAAAGAGGCTGCCCTCCATTCCTGAAGAAGAAATAATAGAAGATTTACTCCATGACGAAAAAGAAATTGCCGAACACGTGATGCTCTTAGACCTGGGAAGAAATGATTTAGGAAGAGTGTGCAAAAGAGGAACAGTACAGGTGGAAAAATTTATGGACGTAGAGCGCTATTCTCATGTTTTTCACATCGTCTCCACTGTTTCCGGTAATTTAGCTCCCCGTATTTCTCCCTGGAGAGCGCTACAGGCATCTTTTCCTGCAGGGACAGTTAGCGGAGCACCTAAAGTGAGAGCCATGGAAATAATTGAAGAGCTGGAGCCTCTCCCTCGAGGGCCTTACGCTGGAGCGTTAGGGTATGTGAGCTTAAACGGCAATCTGGATACCTGCATTGTAATCCGCAGCATCTTTTTCCGGGAAGGCCGGGCAGAAGTCCAGGCCGGGGCAGGAATTGTTTATGATTCTCTCCCTCAGAGAGAATATGAGGAAATACGGAGTAAAGCCGAAGCTTTACTCTTAGCTTTAAATTTAGCGGGAAGGAGGAACAGTTAATGATTCTCTTGATTGATAATTACGATTCTTTCACCTATAACCTGGTGCAGTATTTAGGGGAGCTAACTGTGGAAGAAATCAAAGTATTCCGCAATGATGAGGTTTCTCTTCCCCAGGTGGAAAAAATGAAACCGACCAAAATTGTTATCTCTCCTGGTCCCAAAGACCCCCAGGAGGCAGGAATTGCCAATGAGGTAATTGCTCATTTCCCATCTATCCCTACTTTAGGGGTGTGTCTTTGGCCATCAGTGCATTGCCTATGTTGAAGGGGGAAAAATAGTAAAAGCTCCCCAACCTTGCCACGGGAAAAAGTCTTTAGTTCGCCTTTTCCCCTCTCCTCTTTTCCGAGGATTGCCTCCCCAGATCTGGGTGGGTAGATATCACTCCCTCATTGTCGAGCGAGAGAGTTTACCACCTTCCCTGAAAGTCATTGCTCAAACAGAAAATGAAGAAATAATGGCTTTGCAACATATTTATCGCCCTCTTTTCGGGGTGCAATTTCATCCCGAATCAGTTTTAACCCCTCAGGGGAAAACCATTCTAAAGAATTTTCTGGAGGTGGAACTCTCATGTTAAAAACGGCTCAAGATTTCTTAGAACATCTGATAGAAGGAAAAAGGTTAAGCAGGAAAGACTCTTATTCCCTGATGAGAAACTTGATGGAAGGAGAGTTTACTTCTTCCCAGATGGGAGCACTCCTGTCTTCCCTGCGGATGCGCAAAGAAGATGGAGAAGAAATTACCGGGTTTACCGAGGCAATGAGAGAAAAAGCGGTAAATTTCTCGGTTTCTTCTCTTTCTGTGGCCGATAACTGTGGAACTGGAGGAGATGGCCAGGGGACTTTCAACATTTCCACCGCTTCTGCCTTTGTGGCCTTATCCTCCGGACTAAAAATAGTAAAACATGGTAATCGTTCAGTTTCCAGCCGCTGTGGCAGTGCAGATTTACTGGAGAGTCTGGGAATAAAAGTAGATATGGAAAGAGAAAAAATGCAGATCCTTTTTGAAGAAACAGGCTTCGCCTTTCTTTACGCACCTCTCTATCATCCTGCTACACGAGCGGTACAGGGAGTAAGAAAAGAATTAGGAATCAGAACTGTCTTCAATCTTTTAGGGCCTCTCACTAATCCCTGCCCCATGGATTATAAGCTGGTGGGAGTTTACGCTCCCGAGCTTATTGAACCTGTAGCCTCAACTTTAGTTTCTTTAGGAGTAAAAAGAGGATTAGTGGTATGGGGAGAGCCAGGAGTAGATGAGATAAGTACAACCGGAGAAACTAAATTAGCTCTGGTAGAAGGAGATGAAATAACTCTTTCTTCCTTTCACCCTGAAGAAGCAGGTTTTCCAGTAAGGAATATAGGAGAGCTTCGGGGAGGAGCGCCTCCCGAAAATGCTCAAATTTTAATGAACATTCTCCAGGGAGAAGAAAAAGGGGCACGAAGAGAAGCGGTGGTTCTAAACAGTGCGTTTTTGCTCTGGATAGGAGAGAAAGCTCGAGATTTAGAAGAAGCAATAGGAAAGGTAGAAGAAGCTATCGATTCAGGGAGAACACTACAAACATTGAAAAAAGTGGTGAGGATAAGTAGAGCTCTGGAGGGAAAATAATGGAGGGGTTTCTGGGAAAAATAGTAACGGGGAAGAAAAAGAGGCTTGTAGAAGGGAAGCAATATTCTCCTCGGGAAGTAGTGGAGATATTTAAGATAAGAGAGGGGAGGAAAAATCCTCTTCTTTCTTCTCTTAAAACTCTGTCCGGACCTAACATCATAGCTGAGATTAAGAGAGCTTCTCCTTCTCGAGGGAAATTGATAGAAGGAAGTTTCCTTCCTTATTTAGAAGAATACGAAGAAGGGGAAGCGGTGGCAATTTCTGTGGTCACGGAAGAGGATTACTTTAAAGGAAGCCTGGAGATGTTTCAGGAAGTGAGAAAATTTACCTTTCTTCCTCTTCTCCGTAAGGATTTCGTGATAGAGGAAACCCAGATTTATGAGTCAGCTCAATGGGGAGCAGATGCTCTTCTTCTCATTGCTCGTATTCTATCCCGGGAACGCTTGCAGCGCTTTGTTTATCTCTGTACTCTTTTGAACCTCGTCCCCTGGGTGGAAGTTCATGATGAGAGGGATGTAGAAAAAGCGCTGGAAGCTGGCGCTCCTTTAATTGGTATCAACAATCGTAATCTGGCTACTTTTCAAGTTTCTCTTGAAATTTCAGAGCAGCTCTGCCGAGAAGTTCCACCCTCAGTTCTGATAGTGGCAGAAAGCGGAATTAAAAATAGAGCAGATATCGAAAAACTGATGGATAAAGGGATAAACAATTTTTTGATAGGAGAGACGCTACTTGCCTCTCCGCATCCGGCAGAAAAACTGAAAGAACTCCAGGGAGGAGCTAAAGTTGCTCAGAGTTAAAGTTTGTGGCATTAAAGAAAAAAGTGATGTTCTGCTTTTGAGTGAGTTCCCGCTCTGGGCTCTGGGATTTATTCTGGTGGAGGATAGCCCCCGCTTTATCCCTCCAGAGAAAACAAAAGAGATAATTAGCTCTCTACCCTCCCGGATAATAAAGGTGGGAGTTTTTCAAAATCAGAGCGCAGAGGAGGTAAAAAAACTGCGGGCCTTTTGTGGTTTTGACTTAATACAATTACATGGTGGAGAAGACCCTGCTTTTTGTGAGAACCTGGGGAGAGGAATAATCAAAGCTTTTTCTGTGGGAGAAGAATTTGATACTCGTGAAGTAGAAGAATATCTCCCGGTGGTAGATTTCCTGCTTTTTGATGGTAAAAGAGGAGGAAGCGGGATGACTTTCCCCTGGGAAAAGATAAAAGGAGTTGATTTTCCCAGACCGGTTATAATTGGAGGAGGCTTGAGAGAAGAAAATATCCTGCAGTGTATTTCTCTCTTGCATCCCTTCGCTGTGGATTTAAATAGTGGAGTGGAAATTTACCCCGGAAAAAAAGACCCGGAAAAAGTGAGGAAAATTTTAGAGAAGGTAGGAGGAAAATGAAATGGAAAATCTGGGATTTTTTGGAGAATTCGGGGGGAGGTTTGTTCCAGAAATTTTAGTTCACCCCTTAGAAGAATTAGAAGAGGTTTACCAATATTACCAAAAGGATAAACAATTCCAGGAAGAGTTAAAATATTACCTGGAAAACTACGCTGGAAGACCCACCCCGCTTTATTTTGCTCAATCCCTCAGCGAATCCTGGGGAGGAGCACGGGTTTATCTAAAAAGAGAAGACTTAAACCATACCGGCTCTCATAAAATAAATAATACCCTGGGCCAGGCGCTATTGGCTAAAAAAATGGGTAAAAAGAGAATTATTGCCGAAACCGGAGCCGGACAGCATGGAGTAGCTACAGCCACTGTTGCCGCTCTTTTAGATTTAGAGTGCCAGGTATATATGGGAGCCAAAGACATAGAAAGACAAAAACTCAATGCTTTTCGCATGGAGATATTAGGAGCAGAAGTGATTCCGGTCTACAGTGGAAGCCAGACTTTGAAAGATGCTATTAACGAAGCTATGAGAGACTGGGTGAGGAATTTAGATACCACCCATTATGTTATCGGATCCGTGGTGGGACCTCATCCTTATCCTCAGATGGTGCGAGATTTTCAGTCCATAATCGGTAAAGAAACTAAACAGCAGATAATGGAAAAAGAAGGGAGACTACCTGACTACGCTTTAGCTTGCGTGGGAGGAGGAAGTAATGCTATGGGGATGTTTTACGAATTCGTTCCGGAAAAGGTAGCTCTTATAGGAGTGGAAGCAGGAGGAATGGGAATAGAAAGTGGAAAACACGCTGCCAGTATTGGAGGAGGAAGAAAAGGGATTCTCCACGGAAGCCTGAGCTACATCTTACAGGATGAGTTCGGACAAATTCAGGAGACCCATTCGGTATCTGCCGGCCTTGACTACCCCGGGGTGGGACCAGAACACAGTTATCTTTTCTCCTCCGGCCGGGCTCAGTATGCCTCGGTTAGCGATGAAGAAGCAGTACAGGCATTTTTAGAACTTTCTAAAAAAGAAGGAATTATACCGGCTCTAGAGAGTGCCCATGCTATAGCCTATGCTTCTAAAATAGCACCGAAACTCCCGGGGAAAGTTATGGTGATATGCCTCTCCGGACGAGGAGACAAGGATGTAGAAGAAGTTTTACGGTACTTAGAGGAGGAAAAGGGAAATGACTGACATATTAAAAGACAAATTAGAAGAGAAAAGAAAAAGAGGAAAACTTTTTCTTCCCTACCTCACTTTTGGTTATCCCGATATTCCCACTTTTCTGGATTTGATGCATATCTGCGAAGAAGAAGGAGTGGATGCGCTGGAAGTGGGTATTCCTCACTCTGACCCCCTAGCTGATGGCCCGGTAATTCAAACTACTTCCCAGAGAGCTTTAGAAAAAGGAGTTACGCCCCAGCTAGTCGCACAAACTTTGGAAGAAGAAAAAACCACTCTTCCTTTGATAGCTATGACTTACGGTAATATCGTTTATCAATATGGTTTTTCTCGTTTTGCTCGAGATTTCAAAAATGCCGGATTTTCAGGTTTAATCATTGCCGATTTCCCTCGGGAAGCAAGAAATTTGGAAAAAGATATGGAGGGATATTTATCCCGAATATTGCTTGCTTCGGTTACTTCTCCTCCAGAGAGGATAAAGCAGATTGCTAAAGAGAGTGAAGGTTTTGTATATCTGGTTTCCGGTAAAGGCACGACCGGGCAGGTGGAGATAGAAAAAGAACATCTCCGGGAAGTAGTAGAGGTTATAAAAGGTGCCTCTTCTTCTTTGGTTCTCATCGGTTTTGGAGTGAACTCACCAGAGAAAGCTAAAAGACTGGCCGAAATCGCTGATGGAGTGATAGTGGGTTCAGCTCTCCTGCAAGTAATTCTTCAGGAAGAAAAGCATCCTCAACCTGCATTCCGCCGTCTCCTTTCTTCTTATCGCCAGGCTCTAGATAAAATATCGTGAAAATTTAAAAAAATTTTTAAACTCCCTATTGACAAACTCCAGAAGAGATGATATCTTATAGTTGCCATCGGTTCTGAGGGATTAAGCCGGAGGATGGAAAAGAGAGTTTCTCTTTGAAAGATGAGAAGCTCAAAGTTTTTAAGCGGAAGTCTATCCTGAAGTTTCTCGCGGAATGTGAGAAAGAAAAGGCTAAGGTCTGTTAGAACCGGTGGCTTTTTTTATATCTTTTTTATAATTATCGAAAGCCCTCCTTTTAGATAGATTGCGGTGTTCTTTAGTAAGTAAAGGGTATCCTTAACTGGTAGGCGAATATGAAAGAAAAGAAAGTGGCTGGTTACTCCTTTTTTCAGTTTGAAAACCTTTCTTCTTTCCCCACTCTCGAGCACTTTATCACTACCCGTCATCCTCTTCTTGATTTAAGTCAGGAAGAAGGAAGGAAGAGGTTAGAGTGTATTTTAGGGAAAAGAGATATTTTTACCGTAAACCAGGTGCACGGAGCACAGTGGGTAGTGGTAGAAGAAAATTCCTCCCCTTCTTCATTCTCAGAAGTTAGAGCCGATGCCCTTCTCACTCAGAGAAAAGGAGTGTATCTGGGAGTGAAAGTAGCAGATTGTCTGCCGGTGATTTTCTTTGATCCAGAAAAAGAAGCTCTGGCCCTTTTACACGCCGGGTGGAGAGGAATAATACAGGGGGTTCACCTCCAGGTCGCTCAAGCCATGAGGAACCTCTTTTCTTCCTCTTATCATCAGATAATAGTGGGAATAGGACCAGGAATTGGAAAATGTTGTTTCTCGGTGGGAGGAGAGGTAGCAAAGTTTTTTGAGGAAAAGGAACGGGGAGAGCAAAATATAGGTAGAAAAGAAGGAGAATTTTTGATAAACTTAAAGGGCTTTCTCTTTGACGAATTGGTAGACCAGGGATTTGACCCTCACAAAATAGAGGTAGCTCCTCACTGCACCTTTTGTGAAAAAGATCTTTTTTATTCTCATCGAAGAGAAGGAGAGAAAACAGGGAGATTTATGCTTCTTGCCTCTTTAAAAGAAGGAAGGTGATGAATTTGGAAGAAGGGATTGTGGCCCGTCATCTATTGGTGGAGATCGTCGGCTCTCGTTCTTTAAATGAAAAAGAAATGATGGAGAAATTTTTACAAGACCTGGCCCAGATCTACAAGAGTGAAATCTTGGCTCTTCAAGTTTATCAGTTCCAGCCTTTTGGGCTGAGCGCACTTCTGGTTATGCCTGAATCTCATGCAGCTGTACATACCTGGCCTGAACATGGCTATGCCGCTTTAGACATTTTTCTTAAAGCGGATTTAGATCCTCGGGAGAGCATTCCTTTAATTGAACGATATTTTGCTCCCAGGGATATAAAAATAAGAGAATTAGAGAGGGGAGTGAAGAAGAAAAATGGAACTCTGGTACATCCAGGATTACATCAATGAATACAAGATGGGGCTTAAAGTAAAAGAGACTATTTTCCAGGGGAAAACCCGCTTCCAGGAAATTGCTATTTTAGACACCTATCTCTACGGGCGGACTCTTTTACTGGATGGAATAGTCCAGTTGAGTGAAAAAGATGAGTTTATGTATCATGAGATGCTGGTTCACGTTCCCATGTTTTCCCATCCTTATCCTGAAAAAGTGCTCATAATTGGAGGAGGAGATGGAGGAGCTTCTCGAGAGGTGTTGAAACACCCGGTAAAAGAAGTAACCCTTGTGGATATCGATGAAGGAGTTATTGAAGTTTGCCAGAAATATTTCCCCCAGCTGGGAAAGTGGGACGATGCCCGTCTTACAGTTTTAATTGAAGATGCCCGTCAATACGTTTTTTCCACTTCCGAAGTTTTCGATGTCATCATCATGGACTCTACCGACCCTCTCCCCCGGGGAGTGGCAGAACCTCTTTTCACTCCCGAATTTTTTGCTCAAGCTTTCCGATGTCTTTCCCCCCAGGGGATAATGGTCTCTCAGATGGAGCCTCCTTTTTTTGATGTAGATAGAGTGCAAAAACTGTGGAAAGGCTTTGGTGCCTTTCCCATAGTGAATCTTTACTGGGGATTGGTGCCCACCTATCCCGGGGGAATCTGGAGCTACGTCATTGCTTCCAAATCTCCAGATCCCCGAGAGCAAAAAAGACTCCCCTCTTTTCCCACTCGTTATTATTCACCCGCCATCCACCAGGCTGCTTTTGTCTTACCTCCTTTTTTAGAAGAAATGCTAAAAAAGCAGAAAGAAGACGAGGGAAGCTTTAGCTAATTGGCCACTCGCTACCCCCTCGAGCCAGCAAGGAGCGTCGGTGATAGTAGAGGCCCTCTATTTCGGCTAAGCGGGAAAACTCCTCCCACTGGAGCGCCTGGTCATTTTGAGGGAAAATGAAGGAGGAGAATTTACCAAAATCTCTCACCGATAGGGGAGAGGAAAAAGCTGCTCCTCCCCCGGTGGGGAGCACATGATTTGGCCCATAACCGTAATCGCCCAAGGCTACCGGTGCCTGAGGTCCCAAAAATAAGGCGCCGGCATTTTCTACTTTCAGCCAGTCTTTTTCGGGGCTTTCAGTTACAATCTGTAAGTGTTCAGGAGCGATAAAATTGACCACTTCCCAGGCTTTTTCTTTACTTTCTACCTGATATAGATAGAGGGGAATTTCTCGAGAGAAAGAAAGAGGCTGATTTTGTAGCTCCCTTTCTAAATATCTTTTGGTCTCCAACAGTATTCCCTCATCGGGAGAGAGGAGAATGCTCAAAGAGAGAGGGTCGTGCTCAGCCTGAGCCAGAAGATCCAGCGCCAGCCAGTGAGGGGAAGAGGTCCTGTCTCCTACAATCACCACTTCTGATGGTCCGGCTAAAGAATCGATGCCCACTATTCCCTGCAGGAGCTTTTTGGCTACAGTGACATAAATATTACCTGGTCCCACTATTTTGTCTACCGCCGGGAGAGAAGAGGTACCAAAAGAAACACCGGCAATAGCCTGCGCTCCCCCTACTCGATAAACTTTTTTTATTCCCAGAAAGAAAGCAATAGCTAAAATCTCTTTTTTGACTTTCCCCTGAGCATCGGGAGGAGTAAGAACTATGATTTCCTCCACTCCTGCTATCTGAGCAGGGATCACAGTCATAAGAAGAGATGAAGGATAAGGAAATCTCCCTCCCGGTACATAACAGGCTACCGAACGCAGGGGCTTCCATCTTTCTCCCCACAGAGACATGTAATGCTCCTCCCACCAGGAGGAAGGCTTTTGCCTCTGGTGAAAGCTTCTCACCCTTTTTTCTATCTCTGTAATGGCCTCCTGAAAACCTTTGTCCATTTCCTTCCAGCTATTCTGGAGCTCCTTTTCTTCTACGAGCCATTTTCTTATATCGCAACCGTCAAATTTTTTGGTGTAGTAGCGAAGAGCCCGATCCCCCTCTTCCATGACTCTCTCTATGATTTCTCTCGTTTCTTCTTCGGCTCTTTTCAGTTTTTTATAGCGTGATTGACGAGTTAGCTGGAGGTCCCGGGATAGTTCTTCTAAGCTTAAAAGAGGCTTTATAACTATAGGCACTTTAAACACGAGAGATCACTTCCTTTAGCTCTTTTACTAAAAGATAAATTTCCTTGGAGTGAGTCTTAATGCTTATTGGGTTGGCTACCAACCTGGCTGATATGGGAGTAATTTCTTCCACCACTTGTAAGCGGTTATCTCGTAAGGTTTTACCAGTAGAAACCAGATCTACAATAGCATCGGCCAGACCTATAGGAGGAGCTAACTCAACTGAGCCGTACAAAAAAACTATGTCGGCAGTCATACCTCTCTCCTGAAGATATCGACGGGTGAAGTTAGGATAGGTAGTGGCAATACGCAGGGCCTCTTTTTTTAATAGTTCCTCTCGAGAAGTAGATAGAGGAGCGGCCAAAACCATGGCACATCTCCCGATGGGGAGCTCCAGTAGTTCATAAACCTCGTTTTCCCTCTCTAAAAGGATGTCTTTCCCCACTATCCCTATATCAGCCGCTCCAAACTCCACATAAGTAGAGGAATCTTTGGGGTGAGAAAAAATGATACGCCAGGGCAGGTCTTCTCGCTCCACTACTAACTGTCGGGAATTAACAAAATCAAGGGGTGGGCACTGAGGCAAGCGAGAAAGGAGGGCTAAAGACCCTTCCTTCATCCTGCCGGTAGGCACAGATATGGTTAACTTTTCCATGATTTAAATCTCTCCCAAATAAGAGTTTTAATTCTTTCTGTATCCTGTCCTTGATAAACAATCTCTTTTCCTTGTACCACCTGGATATCTTCCCCTTTTCCCTCTTCTATGACTACAGGAACTCCTTCTTTTCTTATTTCCTCTGCTGCAGCAAAAACCGAAGAGCGAAAAGTAGCAGGATAAGTTATGGTAATAAAAGAAGGACGCTCTTTTTTAGTCTTTTCCTTTTGCACCTCCATTAACCGCTCCAGAAACAGGGCAAACCCGCAGGCTGGTAAATTGGCTCCTGACTTTTCTAAAAGCCCATCATATCTTCCTCCCGCTAAAAGTGGATACCCTAATCGGGGAGAAAAGCCTTCAAACACCACTCCGGTGTAATAATCAAAATCTCTAACCAGCCCTAAGTTAATAAAAACATTCTCCTCCAGGTGAAAATCACTTATAATATCCCATATTTCTCCCAGGTAATTTAAGACATCAATTAAGGGAGGACTGAGAGGGTAGTTTTTTTTCGTTTCTTCTAAAATTTCTTTTTTCCCTCGCAAAAAAGGAAGATGAAGAAGAAAAGAGGAAAGAGGGTGAGAAGAAACAGAGCTAAATTTTCCCAGAGCTACAAAATCCTTTTCTTTAAGCAAAGTTTTTAGAGAAAGCTTTTCTGAGGGAGAAAGAGGAAGGGAAGATAGTATCCCCTGGAACACACCGACGTGACCGATATCCAGCATAAAATCCTCTATTCCCAATTCCCGAAGAGCTAAAAGAGCCGACAAGGCGAGAGCAATAATTTCGGCATCGGTATCTACACCGTTTTTGCCCAGGCTCTCCAATCCCAGCTGGGTAAGCTCTCCTTCTACCCGCAGAGGTGAGGAAGGATAGCGAAATATCTTCCCTACGTAATAAACCCGGTGAGGGGTAGATTCTCTAATTTCCCCTTTGCTGTACATCCTCATTATGGAGGTAGTAAACTCAGGACGGAGGGACACCAGCTTCCCATTTCGGTCTACAAATTTATAGACTCTTTCTTTAGCTTCTGCTCCTAAGGTAGCCTCCAAAGTAGAATAATATTCTATGGTGGGGGGCTCTACCTCTTCGTACCCCCATTTCTCAAAAAGATCGCGTAAGACAAATTCCATCTGGCGCTTTCTTTTTACTTCCCAGGGATAGGAGTCTTTCATACCTAACACTAATTCCAAGCCACTATCTCCTCTCACTAAATAATTATCTAAAGTATTTTAACAGAATAACAGCAAAGAATCACCTTAGGGAGAGAGGATAGACCGCCACTTACGGGAAACCGCATGATTAACTGCTTTAGCACCGGTGAGAGAGTTGTATAGTTAACTGCAAAACTCCTTATAATCTTTTTTGCTCAGGAAGAAAAGAATTGAGAAAGCAGGGAAGCAAGAGCCCGAGGGAATAAAAATAGACTGTCCGCCCGTGTAATAGCAGCTGGCTCACGCCTTCAGTATCCCAATTAGGCGACTGATAAGCCCTTCCAACTTTTCACGTTGGGGATGACCAGTGCAGTAAAGCATCAGCTGCACATCAGCAGTAAACAATCGGTGGGGGCGAATACAGCTTTCACGCTTGAGCCCTCCACTCTCGAAATCCCGATTGTCAAGTATAATCGAATATTGGTCGTGAA
>ERZ795062.2452-NODE-2452-length-12156-cov-5.017271_pt1 | contig 12156 bp, 10 predicted proteins | sample MGYA00375146_ERZ795062 | MGnify/ENA primary metagenome ERZ795062 (study PRJEB30191, sample SAMN05720281) | activated sludge metagenome | isolation source: Anaerobic digester | place: USA | collected 2015-07-16 ... | reverse complement strand
CCGTCCACTCGTCCATACCCACTGCACCCAGTCGCCGGTAGAACCCGATCGCTGGGGAGTTCCAGTCCAGCACGGATAGTTCCAGCCGGGCGTACCCGCGCTCGACGCACACCTGGGCAAGGGACGCCAGTAGCGCCCGACCGGCACCGCTGCCGCGCGCCGCAGGAGTCACGTAGAGATCCTCGAGGTACACCCCGTGCACTCCTTCCCAGGTCGAGAAGTTCAGGAACCACAGCGCCATGCCGACCACCGCGCCGTTCACCTGCGCGACATGGCCGAACAGGTGCGGCTGCGTGCAGAACAGGACCTCGTACAACTGCGTTTCCGTGATCTTGACTGCGTCCGGTTCGCGCTCGTACTCGGCGAGCTCCCGGATGAATCCCACGAGCGTCGGCACGTCGGCGGGGATGACGGGGCGAACGTCCATGGCCGCCATTCAACCCGATCGCTTCGATAGCCTGCGGCTTGTGCCCGCATCCTCATCCGACGTTCTCGTCGTGTTCGGCATCACCGGCGATCTCGCCAAACTCATGACGCTGAAATCCCTGTACTTGCTGGACCGCGCTGGCCGGCTCGACGTTCCCATCGTGGGCGTGGCCTTCGACGACTGGAGTCTGGACCATCTCATCCGGCATGCCCGCAAGTGCATCGTCGACGCGGGGGTGGAGGTCGACGAGGATGTCTTCGCCCGGTTCAGCGCCCGGCTGCGTTACGTATCCGGCGACTTCTCGGACGCTGCGACCTACGACCGGGTCAAGCAGGCGATCGGGGATGCGCAGGCGCCGATGTTCTACCTCGAGGTGCCACCGGCGCTGTTCGCGACCGTCATCGGCGGGCTGCACGCAGCGAGGCTCACGGACAACTGCCGGGCCGTCATCGAGAAGCCGTTCGGCCACGACTTGGAGTCGGCGAAGGCACTGAACGCGACCCTGCACGAGTACCTCGACGAGTCGCAGATCTACCGGATCGATCACTTCCTGGGCAAGATGCCGATCGAGGACATCTTGTATCTGCGCTTTGCCAACATCCTGCTGGACCCGGTGTGGAACCGGAACTACGTGTCCACCGTGCAGATCACGATGGCCGAGGATCTAGACGTCGCAGACCGCGGATCGTTCTACGACGCGAACGGGACGTTGCGCGACGTCGTGCAGAATCACTTGCTGCAGACCCTGGCGTTGGTGGCTATGGAACCACCCGCGGGGGATTCGGTCGAGGTTCTCAACGACCGCAAGGTCGAGGTGTTCCAAGCCATGGCGCCAGCAGATCCGCAGCATTGCGTCCGGGGCCAGTACATCGGCTACCTGGACGTGCACGGCGTCGCGCCGAACTCGACGACAGAGACCTACATCGCCTTACGCCTGGAGGTCGACAACTGGCGCTGGCAGGGCGTGCCGTTCTTCCTGCGATCGGGCAAGTGCCTGCCGGAGAAGGTGACCGAGGTGCGTGTCGTGTTCCGGCGGGCGCCCACTCTTCGCTTTGCCAAGGGCAAGAACCGCCTCGAGCCCAACCAGGTGGTGATCCGGATCGATCCGCGGGCGGGGACCTCGTTCGTCCTGCACGCGCGGGATGCCGCTGACGGTGGGACCCGGCTGATCCACCTCGACATGGACTTCGCCGACGAAGGTGGGGACGGCCCGACTCCCTACGAGGCGCTGCTGTATGCGGCCATGCACGGCGACCGCTCGGACTTCACGCGGCAGGACAGCGTCGAACAAACCTGGCGGATCGTGCAGCCCCTGCTGGACGCACCGCCGGCGATCCAGACCTACCAGCCCGGCAGTTGGGGGCCGACCGGGGCAGATGCACTCGCAAGACACTGGGGCGGCTGGCACCAGCCGTGGCTGTGAGCCACCTCGGGCGGGATTGAAAGGGCGATCGGTCAGCGCGCCGGGCGCAAAGAGCCGTCCGTGGTGCTCACCGATGTAACGGATCCGGAGTCGGGGGGTCAGGTGATCAACTCGACTCAGCCAGTAGCAGGGCCCCAACCACCCCGGAGTCCGCTCCCAAACCAGGAGTGCGCACGTCCGGGACCGGCAGGTAGCCGGCCAGTGAGGTCCGCAGCAGGCGAGGCAGACGAGAGTGCAATCCCGCGCGCGAACCGACTCCGCCACCGATGACCAGCACTTCGGGCACTGTCGCGCAGACGATGTTGTGCAGCCCTGCGGCGACCACCTGCGCCTCGAAGTCCCACGCTGGGTCGTCGTCGGGCAACTCTGAGGCGGGGAAGCCCAGCCGCGCGTTCATGGCCGGCCCGCTGGCCAGACCCTCGAAGCAGCCCCCGTGGTAGGTGCAGACACCATCGGGCCCGAACTGGGGGAGCAGCATGTGACCCAGTTCGGCGTACTGCGCGCCGTGGCTGAGCCGCCCGTCCAGGACGATCCCCGCGCCTACGCCAGTCCCGATGGTCAGGTAAACCACGTCCCGGGCACCCCGGCCGGCGCCCAGCGCGGCCTCGCCGAGGGCGGCGGCGGCAACGTCAGTGGTGATCGAGACCGGCACGTTCAGGGACTGCTCCAACAGTCCCCTGATGTCGGTCCCAGGCCAACCGGGTTTCGGCGTTGCCAGGATCTGCCCGTAGGTCGGCGACTCGGGATCGGTGTCGCAGGGGCCGAACGTTCCAAGGCCCGCCGCGGTCACTTGGTACTGCGCGAAGAACTCGGCGCAGCGGACAACCAGTGCGGCCGGGTCCGTACCGGTAGGGAACTGCGCGCGGGCCTCGATGCGGCCGTCGGAGCCCACCGCGCACACTGTCTTGGTGCCACCCGTCTCGATACCCGCGAACACTCTTCCAACCTAGCCCGGCACACGCGCCGACGATTCCCCCCGAACGCGTGGGTTACCCTCTTTGGAGATCGCAGGAGGTGTGTGCGACATCGTGAAGTGGGTTCTGGCGCTGGCTGCCGCCCTGATGCTGGTGACCCCTGCGAGCATCGCGCAGGCTGCTGACTCGGTTCCGGTGAAGGGTGCCGATGCATCCTGGCCGAACTGTCCGAAGGGGATGGGGATTCCGTCCCGGAAGTCCAAGGGTTTGCCCATGCCGGCCAAGGATGCCAAGTTCGTGATCCTCGGGCTGACGAACGGGCCGGGGTTCTACCCGAACCCGTGCTTGCAGTCGCAGGTGAACTGGGCCCGGACCCGCGGTATGTGGGTGGGCACCTACGCGATGACCACCTACCCGAAGCCCGCGCAATTGCGCACATACGGACAGACCGGGCCCTGGGCGCCCACCACGCGTGGCAACCGGTTGCGCAACGCCGGCTATGCCCAAGCCCAGTTCAACCTGGCCACGATGGACCGCGTCGGCTTGACCAAGGAGTTCCTGTGGGTCGACGTGGAGCCTTACGAGGTTGCCCCCTGGAGCAGTAGCCGCACCCGCAACAAAGCCGTCCTCGACGGCGTGCTGAAGGGCTACCGCGACGCCGGCGTCGCCACGGGTTTCTACACCTCACCCGGTCCGTGGCAAGACATCATCGGCAGCGCCCGGTATGGCCTGCCGGAGTGGCGCACGGCCGGCGGTCACCCCTGGTCAGACACCGGCTACCCCGACGCCCGCCGGATGTGCTCGGTCAGTTCCGTACAGGGTGGTCCGATCCTGGTCGCGCAATGGTGGGACACCAAGCGTGACCACGACCTGCTGTGCCCGCGCGCCCGCGCCGCGACTGCCGTCGAGCGCATGTTCACCTGGATGTCCCTGGAGGCTTCGTGAAGTTCGCCCTCGCTGCTCTCGCGGCCGCTGTGGGGGTCGTTGTGGCTGCCCCGCCCGCGACTGCCGCACAACCTGCACCCAGCACCTGCTTCTCCTACTCGGCCGACCAGTGGCTGCAGACCGAGTTCACCGGCATCGCTGGTGACTGTGCCACGCCGCACAACGGTGAGGTACTGGCAGTCGTGACCATCCCGCCGGAGATCGAGGCCACCGGTTACGGATCCTCGGCCATGAAGGCCTGGGCGTTCCGGGCCTGCCAAGCGCCGTCAGTCGACTACATCTGGCGGACGGGAACCCCGCGGTATCCCAAGGCGAGCATCGTGCTTCCGCGCACGGCTCGCCTCAATGTGCAGATACCCAGCGGTGTGCAGTGGGTCGCGGGCGAGCGCTGGGCAGCGTGCCTGGGCCAGAGCCGCAATGTGAAGCTGAGCGCGTCGCAGACCCGTGCGGGTTCGGTGCGGGCGCAAGGCGTCCGGCCGTTCGTCTGCTACAACCCCCGGCGGTGGAACGGCGTGGCCTGCGGCAAGTCGGGCGCGGTGAAGCTCACCCATCAGGTGTGGCTCCCGGGCACCTATGACAGCAACTTCCCGGGCTCGACGAAACTGCTCGCGCAGACCCAGAAGGCCTGCCTGAAACTCAAACGCAAGAAGGACACGCTGCGGACGTGGTTCGTCCCCGGCCTGGCTGCCTGGGACCGCGGAAATCGTTACGGATTCTGCGAGTTTGTGAAATAGATAAAGGTCGATCTTGCCAATTAGGCACTTCATCTTCCACAATGGAAACATGAGCCGACTTTCCAAGACTGAGGTCGCACTGATCATCGCGGCCCTGCTGTATGTGGTTTCCCCGATCGACGTCATCCCGGAGGCGATCGCCGGCCCGCTCGGGCTGGGTGACGATGCTGCCATCCTGGGCCTGATCGCGGCCATGATCATGCGCGCGGCGCAACGGCCTAAGGTTGTGGCAGCCGAGGTCCGCCAGCCGTGAGCGACAAGCCCAGCCGGGAGCAGGAGCGCCGCCGCGAGGAGTTCGAGCGGTTGTGCGCGGCGGGTTACACGGTCTGCTGCGGCGGTCGTTAAGGAAGTACTTGGTCAAGGCTGTCCGGGCGAAACGTGGCTGAGGGTGTGAGATGCAAGCCGCACATCGTGGCCATCGCAGTGCTATGGCCCTGAATGTCGGGTGACGCAGATCGCGCGCGGACATGATTCATCAGTGGTTCATCAAGCCTCGAGCAGGGCGGCCTGCAGGTAGGCGAATAGCGCCGTGCCAGCGTCCTCGCTGTACTGGTGCAACTGCTCCTGCGTGGCCGTGACCTGGTCGCCGTGGAGGCGGTTGAGTAGAGCGCAGCAGATGACGGCGAACTTCGAGAACCCCCAATGGTTGAGGTAGCCGGCCATCATGGCGCCCTCCATCTCGATGTTGCGCACCCCGTTGTCGTGGATCCATTCCAGCCACGCCATCTTGGTCTCCGGGGTCTCCATGCACACCGCGCCATCGAGCCGGAACTGCTCCAGGAAGAACTCGTTGCTGGCCACGGTCTTGCCGGCAACCATGGGCAGTTCCGGATTGGCGGCGATGATCGCCTCCACCACGTCGGCCGGAAATGTCGAGTCGAACCAGTACTCACCCATGCCACCGTTGAGGACTCGATAAGGCTGCAGGTCGGCCATCACGCCCTCGGTGGTGACGATGATGGTGCCGCCCTCCAGACCCACGCCGCCGCTCGTGCCGACCCTCGCCCAGAACACCTCATCCATCGCTGCGAGATCGCCGCGCTTGAGGAAGTAGACCAGGCGCATGAGTTCCTGCACAGCGATGCTGGCGCTGGGCATGCCCATACCGTGTGACGCGAACAGCACCCCGGCGCAGTAGCGGGTGGTGAAGCGTTCCTCCTTGGGCAGGGCAATGATCTCCGCGCCGCTATTGAGGTCGCTCCAGGTCTTCGCGAACCGCTCGATGCGCGCGCCCGAACCTGCCATGACGATCGCCCGGACATCCCGGAAGCGCTCGAGAACAGGATCGTCGCTGGCTACCCCGAAGTGGTAGTAGACGTCGACCTGATCGCCGGCCAGGACAGCATCCAGGAACGTGTGGTTGATGTTCTCGGTCCGCATAGTGCCGACCATAGTGGCCCGTACCGTACCGATCGAGCCTGCGGTTGTGTCCCGTCCTTGGGGAATCCAAAACGGTGGATCCAGGCCATATCCGGCCCGGATCCACCGTTTTGTGGCAGGTGCCCACGCAAATGCTCGGAAACGGGCCGGATGTGGCCCCAATCCGGGCGTTTGTGGTCAGGCGATGAAGCGCGTGGTGATCACGCGGCCGTCGCGACTGCCGTCGGCCGCGGTGTGATCGGCGACGACGAACGTCCGCTGCAGCCAGCGGTCCGTCCCGTCGAAGCGCGGTTTGAACGGCGTGCGGCCGTGCACGGCGATGTCGTTGTCGACCACGAGTAGGTCGCCTGCCTTGAGCGTCACGCCGGTCGCGTGCTCGCGCACGAGCCGGGCGAGTTCGTCCAAGGCCTCCTGCGCCACGGGGTCCGTGCCCTGCATCAGGTCGGCGTCCAGCCATAGTTTCGGCGAGTCGGGGTCACCGGACAGCACGGGACGCTGCACGGAACGCGCTGCGGAGCGGCCGCCTGCGTAGGACTCGTCGATGCCGGTGGTGAACCGCGGTTGGAACAGTACCGCGCGTGACCGCGGGCTCAATGTGTCCAGGACAGCGCCGATGCTGCACAACGTGGTTGCAGCCGCTGGGTCGCCGCGCAGGCACAGCAGCAGCAGGTACCGCGGGCGGTGCGGGTGGAACGCCGCCTCGGTGTGGAATTCGAGCATCGACTTGCTCGAGGTCGAGACCTGTCGATCGGCGTTGCGCTTGGTCGGCGAGATGTTCTGCACCACGTCGCCGCCGTGTTCGGGCAAGTAGCCGACAGGCCGTCCCAGCACGCGGCCAACGGTCAGCAGCGCGAATTCGGAGATCTTGTCGGTCTTGTCGGCCAGCAGCGGGTCTTCGGGCGTGGGCGGAATGTCGCCCATCGCCACGTTTTCCACCAGCATCGCTCCGGAGGCCGGGCCATCGTCCACGAAGTCGACCAACGCGTCGTACAGCGCCGGCGGCAGAGTGCGGCCGGCGTGGGCAACAGCGCGCAGGAAGTCGCTGCTGTTGATCTCGACGTCGGGTACTTCGGGTACCTGCCAGCCGCTGCCGTCGATCACCGCTACGGGCGGGTGCTCGATCTCGGGACCGGGCTTGGTCAGGACCTCGAGCACCGACTGTTCGGCGACCGGGTCGGTCTGACCCAGGACGTGCCGGGTCCAGAACAGCGCGCCTTGGTCGTCTGCAGCCACATCCTCCCAACGGCCTGCGAGCACAGTCACATCGCCGACCCGGCCGGCGACGGGGACGCCATCGGCGCTGGCAAGCACCTGGTCCACCTCGATGCCGAACCCCGCGGCCAACGGGAAGTGCAGGTCACCGGCGACGACTTCGTGCATGGGGTCGGCGACCAGCGGGTCCGTCGAGGGCCGGGGCGGCAGCTGCGTGCAGGCGATGCCGAAGGGCGTGAGCAGCTCGGGGGAGTGGGCACAGATCACCGGGTTCGCGTGCGCCCGGATGGCTGCGACCTCATCAGGTCCAGGTACCTGCCGGAGCACCACAACATCCGCCTCGGCGTCGTCACCGGCGCGCACGTGCAGCGGCTGCAGAACCTGCGTCAGAACACTCATCGATTACCTCCATGTCGGCCCGCCGGGGTGGTGCGGGGGCACATCGGCACGGGTCCAGGGGTGCGAGCCCGTCCTCCCATTGTGCCCGTCCGAGGGTGGTTCTCGTGGCACCAGTACACCCGCCGTTCGGCTGAGGTCGCCTAGGGTTGTCGCGTGCGAGCAGTGTCAGTCGTGGCCGTGATCGGTGTGATGCTGGCCGGATGCGGGTCGACTTCGCAGCCGGCAGCGCCCGCCGCGGCGGCTTCGGCCAGTCCTGCGACGTCGCCGGTCGAGGCGACTTTGGCGACCTTGTCACGCACGCAGCGGGTGCACCAGCTGCTCATGCCGTCGATCGACTCGCTGAATCCCGGCGCTGCCCGAGCAGTGGTCCGTGCGACCCGGCCGGGTGGGCTGATCATCATGGCGCCGGGCACCGCCAGGCAGTGGCGGCGTGTGGTCCGGGCTGCCCAGGACGAGGCGTCGAAGCTGGGCCTGCCGCCGCTGCTGATCGGGGCGGATCAGGAGAACGGCACGCTGGTGCAGCGCATGCGGCTGCCGGTGACGCTTCCGGGGGCGATGGTACTGGGTGCGGCGGTGGCCGGTGACGCCGAGCGTGGTTCGGGTGCCGCTGCCGAACTTGCCGAGGTCACAGGGAACTGGCTGGCAGCCGGGGGCGTCAACATCGACTTCGCGCCCGTCGCTGACGTCAACGTCCGGCCCAGCAATCCGGTCATCGGCATTCGTTCACCGGGTGCTTTCCCCGATGTCGTTGCGGACGCGGTGGTCGGCCAGGTGCAGGGTTTCGACGCCGCGGGGACACTGTCGACGGCCAAGCATTTCCCCGGGCACGGTGACACTGCCACCGACAGCCACCTCGGCCTGGCCAAGGTCACGCATTCCAAGGCGAAGATGAATCGGATCGACCTGCCGCCTTTCGAGGCCGCTGTGAAGGCGGGGATACCGGCGATCATGGTCGCGCATGTGACGGTCCCGGCGTTCGACTCGAAACCGGCCAGTGTGTCCAAGAGGATCGTGACCGGGCTGCTGCGCACGCGGATGGGCTTTGACGGCTTGGTGGTCACCGATTCGCTGGGTATGGGCGCGGTGGCGGGGCGTCCGCATCTGGCCGCCGAGGTGGTGCGAGCCGGCGGCGACGTCCTGCTGATGCCCAACGACCCCAATGGGGCCGCTGCGCAGGTGATGGCCGCAGTCGGCACAGCGCGCGTTGATGACGCGGTGCGGCATGTCTTGGAGGCTAAGCAGCGGCTCGGCCTGCTCGACGGTGAGCCGTCTTATCCCGCACCACCCAGCACCAAGCAGACGAGAAGCGTTGCCCGATCTGCTGCGGAGGCCGGCATCACAGTGTTGGGCGCATGCAAGGTGCTGGTGAGCAAGGGTGCCACGGTCGTCGGGTCCGGCGCTGTGGCCGACGGCGTGCGCGTCGGACTGCGCGCTGCTGGGGTTCGATCGGGTCCGGTGCGGGTCGCTGTGGGATCAGGGAATCCCGGAGCGGTCGACGTGTGGGTCGCGACCGGTTCGCCCTATGGGGCGTTACGCGCTTCCGCCCGCCAGCGGGTTCTTACCTATGGCGACGTCGGCGCGTCCGGGTGGGCCGCCGGGCAGGCGATCGCCGGGAAGTTGGACGCGCTTGGGGGCCTACCGGTCAGAGGCCCGCGGGCCTGCACAAGGGTGAAGTAGCGACCGGCCTGCTCTCAGACACCCTTCGCTCGGAACAGCGTTGATCAGTGCGTGCCTAATCGGTGAGCATTCCGGGCATCCGTGAGCAGTACGGACGGGTCTTTGGTGCCGGGAATGCTCACGGATGCCCAGAGTGCTAAGGAACCACTGATTAATCATGCCCTGGCTGCAACGAGCCTGACCGAGCGATCTGCGGCCCCCCACATCAAGTGCCATAGCGCTGCTATGACACAAGATGCGCCGAACCCACACCTCACCCGGCCAGCCCCGTTTCGCGCAAGACACAGCATTAATCAGTACTTCCCTAACCGATTGCGATGTCACCCGCCAGACACGCCTTGCGACACGTCGGCCGCTTCTCTGAGCAGCCGTCAGTGCAGCAGGTCGGCCAGTGCCTTCTCCTGCTCTTCTGTGGCCACGAACAGCAACTCGTCACCGACCTCCAGCGGGTCGTCCTTCGACGGCGGGATCACCCGGTCCTCGCGCAGGATCGCGACCAGGGAGGTGTCAGTCGGCCAGTCGACGTCGCCGACCGCACGACCGATGACCGCCGAGTCGTGCGGCAGGGTCATCTCCACCAGGTTCGTCTTGCTCTGCCGGAACGTCATCAACCGAACCAGGTCACCCACGGCCACGGCTTCTTCGACCAGGGCGCTGAGCAGTCGGGGAGTGGAGACAGCCACATCCACGCCCCACATCTCGTCGAAGAGCCACTCGTTCTTGGGGTGGTTGACCCGCGCCACGACGCGGGGTACCCCGTACTCGGTCTTGGCCAGCAGCGACACCACCAGGTTGACCTTGTCGTCACCGGTTGCAGCGACCACAACCTGGCACTGTTCGAGGCCGACCTGATCCAGGGATGCCATCTCGCAGGCATCAGCCTTCACGATCTCCACGCCCTCGATGCGGCTGCGCTCGATGAGTCCCGCGTCCTTGTCTATGAGCATGACGTCGTGACCGATCGTCACGAGTTCGCGGGCGATCGACTTCCCGACCTTGCCGGCTCCGGCAACTGCGACCTTCATTCCGGACTCACCGCCTTTGCTGCGCAGTGGGCGACCACGTCATCGACGGACTCCTTGGCCGTCAGCAGGATCGGGTCGTCACCCTCCTGCAGCACGCTGCCGGCAGTGGGGATGACCACCCCGCCCTCCCGGTAGATCATGGCCACGCGGCTGGGAAGCCCGAACGTGAGGTCCTCGGCGCGATTGCCGTACCAGCTGCGCTCCAGGTTGACCCGGTGTAGCACGGCAGCCCCGGTGTCATCGCTCCACAGTTGCTCGGGATCCCCGGGCAGCAAGTGCCGCATCATCTGCTCGGTCGTCCAGGCCACCGTCGCGACGGTAGGGATGCCCAACCGCGCGTAGATCGCCGCCCGGCGGGGGTCGTAGATGCGAGCCACGACCCGGTCGACCCCGAACTTCTCGCGGGCCACGCGGGCGGCGACAATGTTGGAGTTGTCACCGCTGCTGACCGCGGCGAACGCCTGCGCGTGTTCGATGCCGGCGGCGAGCATCGTGTCCTGGTCAAAACCGATGCCCTGCACGGTCGCTCCCTCGAACGAGCTGCCCAGCCGGCTGAACGAGTCCGTACTCTGATCGATCACCGCCACTGAATGGCCGATCTCGTCGAGCGTGCGGGCCAGCCGCGAGCCGACCCGTCCACATCCCATCACCACGAAGTGCACGCCTCAACGCTACTCGCGTGGTGTGGCAGGGTGCGCGCTGCGGTCGTTAGCAAGATCGCGGGCGGTCACGGTGCATGTCGCAGCCCGCCGGACGAACGCCTGATCCAACGAACGGGGGGAGAAAATGCGGGCGCGTAACTCACCCCGATCTGTCGGCTCGGCCGGGGAACTTAGGTCAGGGTTGCTCGCGAACGGCCCCCTCGCCGCCCTACGATCAAGGCGTGCTCACTCCGAAGGAGCTCTTGCTGGGCCGGGCCCAGCGCAGCGACAAGCTGCACTCCACGCTCCTGCCCAAGCGCATCGCGCTCCCGGTCTTCGCCTCCGACGCCTTGTCCTCGGTCTCCTACGCAACGCAGGAGATCCTGCTCGTGCTGTCCCTGGGTGGCCTGGCGTTCTTCCACTACGCACCGTGGGTCGGCCTGCTGGTCGTGGCGGTCATGCTGGTCGTGGTCGCCTCCTACCGGCAGAACGTGCACGCCTACCCCAGTGGCGGTGGCGACTACGAGGTCGCCACCAAGAACCTCGGCCCGAGTGCAGGACTGACGGTCGCCAGTGCGCTGCTGGTGGACTACGTGATGACCGTGGCAGTGTCCATGTCGGCGGCCTCGGCGAACATCGCTTCCGCGGTGCCGTGGTTCGGCCAGCATCTGGTCGCCCTGACCGTTGGCATGATCGTGCTGGTCACGTTGCTGAACCTGCGCGGTGTCCGGGAGTCCGGCACGTTGTTCGCGATCCCCACCTACGCGTTCATCTTCGGAATCTTCGCCATGATCATCACAGCCGGTGTCCGGCTGCTGATGGGCGACTCGCTGCTCGCGGAGTCCGCCAACTACACGATCAAGCCGGAGGCGGCGTTTACGGGGGCGGCACTGGTCTTCTTGCTGGCGCGCGCGTTCTCCTCGGGATGTACGGCCCTCACCGGTGTCGAGGCGATCTCCAACGGAGTGCCGGCGTTCCGCAAGCCGAAGAGCGACAACGCGGCCAAGACGCTGGTGATGCTCGGGGCACTGAGTGTCACGATGTTCATGTCCATCACGCTGCTGGCGCTGGTGACCCAGGTGAAGGTGACGGAGTTCGACTCCGACCTCATCGGTCTGCCGCCCGGGACCGATCAGATGACTGTCATCGCCCAGATCGCCGAGGCAGTCTTCAGCAACTTCCCGCCGATGTTCATCTTCGTCTCGGTGACGACCGCGCTGATCCTGGCCCTGGCGGCCAACACGGCGTTCAACGGCTTCCCGGTGCTCGGTTCGATCCTGGCCCAGGACAGCTATCTGCCCCGGCAACTGCACAACCGCGGCGACCGGCTGGCGTTCAGCAACGGCATCCTGACGCTGGCAGCGCTCGCGATCATCCTG
>ERZ795062.2451-NODE-2451-length-12162-cov-7.406459_pt1 | contig 12162 bp, 11 predicted proteins | sample MGYA00375146_ERZ795062 | MGnify/ENA primary metagenome ERZ795062 (study PRJEB30191, sample SAMN05720281) | activated sludge metagenome | isolation source: Anaerobic digester | place: USA | collected 2015-07-16 ... | reverse complement strand
CCGTCGTCACCCAGCGAGCCCTGCGCAACCACACCTTTGCCCTCGCGGAACAGGTCCGGCAGGATGCCGCTGTAGGCCACTGGCACCACCTGCGCGGTGTCGGTCACCTTGAACTGGACGTTGACGCCATCGCGCTTGACGCTGCCGGCCTCCACCATGCCGCCCAAGCGGAAGGTGCGGCCCACCGGTGCCTCTTTCGCAACGATCTGCGAAGGCGTGAAAAAGAACACCAGATTCTGGTTAAAGGCGGTCAACACCAGCGCCACTGCCGCAGCAATGACGCCGAGGCCGCCGAGAATCAGTGCGAGTCGTTTCTGCTTAACTGTCATGGTCTTCCTGCAATGCCTGTAGCGCCGACTTTCGAGCTTGCCGCAGGCTCACAAGTTCCGCAATGACCGCTATCAACAAGGCACCGTAACTGCCCCAGACGAAGAAGCCGCGGCCGCCCATGTCCCAGAACGCGCTCCACGATTCCCAGTTCATCGCAGCCATCCTTTCACCGCGTCGCGCAGCCACGCGGCGTTGCGCTCGCGCTCAATGACCCCGGTGCGCAGCCGGTGCATCGCTGCGGCAATGCTGTAGGCCCAGAAGGCGAAGGTCATGATCAGCATGGCCGTGAGCATGGTGGTGGCCATCGATGAGCTGCCGGGACGCACACTGGAACCCTGATGCAGCGTGTTCCACCACTTCACGCTGAAGTAGATGATCGGCACATTGATGGCGCCGACCAGCGCGATCAGCGCCGAGGCGCGGTCGCCTTTCTTTTTGTCGTCGAACGACGCCGCCAGCGCCATGTAGCCGACGTAGAGGAAGAACAGGATCAGCGTTGAGGTGAGCCGCGCGTCCCACACCCAGTAGGTGCCCCAGGTGGGTCGGCCCCAGAGGGCACCGGTCCAAAGCGAAATCACGGCCATGATGGCGCCGGTGGGCGCCAGCGCGTGGCTCATCATGAACGACAGCCGGGTGCCCAGCACCAGCCCCAGCAGCGACCAGAACGCCATGGCAAGATAAATCACCATGGCCATCCACGCCGCCGGCACATGGATGAAGATGACGCGGTAGACCTCGCCCTGCTGGGCATCGGTCGGTGCCACAAAGAAGCCGAGGTAGAGGCCGATGGCAGAAAGCACAATTGCCAGCACCCAGCACAGCGCTTCGATGCGGCCAGCGAGCGGAAAGAACGCAGCGGGCGAGGCGTAGCGCCAAAACCAGCGCCCGCCGTATTTTTCGTTGGATTGTTGCTCGGTACGTGCCACGGCTAATCGGTACTTATCTTCAATGCAGCCGCGGCTGCCAGCGGGCACAATGCTAGAGCAAGCAGCATGAAGGCGGCCTGAAGCGCCAGCTCCGCTGCTGGCGACTCCCCGTAGAGCACGCGCAGCGCGGCGCCAGCGCCGAAGATCAGCGTTGGGATGGTCAACGGCAGCACCAGCACGGCGGTCAGGATGGCGCCACCACGGGCCGAGACCAGCAGCGCCGCTGCAATCGCCCCCACCAGCAACAAGGTTGGCACCGCCATCGCTACGGTCAGCGCCAGCATGGCGGCGACGTCACCTGGCAAGGCGTAGAACAGCGCGAACACCGGTGACACCACGGCAAGCGCGAGGCCAAGGGCCAGCGACAGTGCGGCGACACGGGCGAGGATCAGCACCGCGAGCGGTTCCGGCGAGGTCAGCAGCAGTTCCAGCGAGCCGTCGCGGGCGTCCTCATCAAACAGCCTTGGCAGCGAGAGCATCGCGGCCAGCAGCGCGCCGACAAAGATGACGCCGATGCCGATCAGCTTCAACCGCTCTGATTCGCTGCCGACGGCAAACGGAAACAGCGAGCAGACGATCAGGAAGAACATCAGCGGATTCGCCCAGTCACTCTTGCGCCGTGCGAAGAGCTGCATCTCGCGGCGGAACACGGCGCCGACAGCAACGCGCAGGCTCATAGCGCCAGCTCCTGGGTGCGCGCAGCGGCGATGTCGACCGCCTGATGCGAGGTATAGATGACCAGTCCGCCTGCGGCAAGCCGCGCAGCGATGACGGCAGCGAGCTGCGCCTGGGTGTCAACATCAAGCGCAACGAAGGGCTCGTCAAGCAGCCACGCCCGGGGCGATGCGCTGCCACCCGTGCCGCCCGCCAGCAGGCGCGCCAGCGAGGCGCGCTTGCGCTGTCCCTGCGACAGGGTGCCGAAGCGGCGATTGAGCAGGTTGCGCACGCCCAGCGCGGTGAGTGCTGATTCGATGCCCTGCCGGCTATCGTCGAGCCCGGCCAGCGCGGCAGCGTAGACAAGGTTTTCCCGCACGGTCAGAGCGTCGTTGAAGGCATTGGCATGGCCAACGTAGCTTGCTGCCTGCGCGGGCGCCAGCATGGCATCCTCCGTGCGCCACTGCACCTCGCCAGCGGCTGGCGCTGCGAGCCCGGCGAGGATGCGCAGCAGCGTGGTTTTGCCGGCGCCGTTGGCCCCGGTCACGCGCAGCAGCGTGCCCGCCTCGGCGGCAAACGAAACACCGTCGAATACAGCGCGGCCACCGCGCTCGGCGGCAAGCGACGTGACGACCAGTTTCATGACACGGTGCGGATCTTGAATGCTGTCCACAGCGACGCCAGGGCAAACAGGCAGGACAGCAGCCCAACCGCCTCGAAGCCGGCCAGACGCCCGCCCGGCGTGTGGTTCAGCATGGCGCCGCCGATCACGGCAGCGAGCCCGGTGAACAGGTTTTGCACCGCCGAGTTGAACGACATCACGCGGCCGCGCAACTGCGGCGTGGACGCAGCCGTCACCAGCGCCATCGACGGGATGAAACGGCCGCTGACGAAGATGAAGAACAAAGCGGCGACGACCAGTTGCCAGAACAGGTTGACGCCAAGCGTGTGGGTGATCAGCAGCATCGGCACGATCGACAGCAGCACCAACCAGTAGTAGACGATGGCGCGCGGATAGCGGTCCGACATGCGGCCAAACAGTGGCCGGCTGAACAATGTCACGGCGCCACCAACCAGATAGAAATAAGCGAGCTGCACCTCGGTCATGCCTTCGTTGGTGATGCGCGACGGTGCGATGTAGGGGATCACGATCATGCCCGACAGCGTCAGCAGTGCCGACGTGGAAAACGCCCACCAGTGATTGCGCACGCGCAGCAGTTCGGCATAGCCGCGCCACAAGCCCGTCCACAGGCCGGCATGACTGGTGGCGCGCATGTGGCCGCGCATGTTCGGTATCAGGCGCAGCGCCACCAAGAACAGCAGCGCGCAGGTAGCCGCCAGCGCGAAGAACGGCACATGCCAGCCGCCGTGAGCCGCCACATAGATCGACAGCGGCACACCGAGCACGGCAGAGAGCGACATCGACAGCATCACCAGCCCCATCGCCCGCCCGCGACGCTCGTCCGGCACCAGATCGCCGACGATGGAAAAGGCGATCGAGCCCTGCACGCCGCCAAACAGACCAGCGATGGTGCGCGCCGCCAGCAGCGCCGCGTAGTTGGGCGCCAGCGCGCAGCCCAGGGTGCCGACGATCAGACCGGCGTAGACCACCAGCAGCGCATGCTTGCGATCAAAGCGGTCGGCGATCGACGCCATCAGCAGCGACGACGCCGACGCCGCAAAGGCGTAGGCCGATACCAGCACGCCAAACTGCGTGGTGTCGATACCGAATTCGCGCATCAGATGCGGCGACAGCGGCATCATGACCATGAAGTCCACCACGTTGGTGAAGCTCATCAGCGTGATCACCAGCAGGATTTGCCGCTCGCGCGCGGGCGACGGCGTCAGGCTGTGGGCGCTGGTGGTCATGCGGCAGGACGACTGCGGCGGTCGCAGCGAAGTGCCCGCGACAAAAGGGAACTGCCGTCGCGGGCAGGGAAAAATACGGGCACCGGAAATAATGGCTTTTTGACTGAAGCGTTATTCTAATTGGGCACCGGGCTGAAATATCGTCAAAGTCGACTTCCCATGTTTCATCGCTTGAGCCATGATCAGGAAAAGGATTTCTATAGAAAGTTACCGGGAGAGACTGGCGCTTAAAATGGCGATTTCCTTGCAGAATTGTCACCGGGTTAACCAGCATCAGCCGCGGTGGCGCGACCGCGCCGGAGTTCTCCGCAACAGTACCTGCTCAATGTGAGGTGGGACTGAATGCTGGAGATTGCGAGCAGTCTTGCCTACCTCCATTGCGCGCCAGAAGTGACTGACGCAGTTGAGGCTCTCGGAGAGACCCACGCCGCTCGGCGCACTTTGCACAGACGACGCCTGGGACGAGCACTGAAGCCGACTGGGTCGGCGGGGTATCCGGACCACGTCGAATTGGGGGGAATGGCCCGGGGTCAGGGCATAAAGTCGTACCCAATTTCTGTGCCGGGTGCGAATGGCGGATCGCTGACTGGCGAATTGACGCTCGGCTTAGTAGTGCTCAGAGTTTGAATGCGTTAACCCATTGGAATGGTCAAACTCGAGAAGAGTGCCTCATACTGTCTCCAAATTGGGCTCCCAACGTTTCTTCAACAACAAACGACCGTCTGAGACTAGCAAGATCGAACCATAAAATGGGAGGCTATTGAAGAGCCAACTCGAATGAAGGGGCCGTTCGGGTCGATTGGTGTCAAAGCCGGTCGCGCCAGGTACGACGCGTGAAGAAATTTTTGTCCTTCGTAGCCTGATCAGAAGCCTGATCCAGAAAAGATTCCGATATGAAGATGCCTATTCGCGGCGCGGATGCTGGCGCGCTGCTAGCGGTCGCCACGGCAGTATTGTTGTGCTCGCTGCTGCTTCCCGCGCAGATGCTTGTTGATGAGTATGTGCACTGGCCGCAAGTGCTGAGGTTCGCCAGGCACGAATGGACATTTGACCCTTGGATCGCCACTTGGCCAACGATGAACTTCATCGTCGCCCTTCCCCTCTCGCTCTTTACATCTCGCGAGCTGTGGGAAGGCCGCGCTGTGATCTCGGCTTTTGCGCTTGTGGCGTCGATTGGATACTTGAAACTGGTGCGGGAACTGAGTGACGACGGGCGGGACCAAGAACTGCTTGCTCTGCGAACGACGCAATTCATGACGACGCCGGTCGTCTTGTTGTTCACTTGCCTCGTCTACACCGATATACCGGCGCTTGCTGCTCTGATTTGGGCTGCTTACGGAGTCGTTTCTCGCCGACGAATAATTCTGGTAATTGCAGCCACTGCGACTGTCGCCTTTCGACAGAGTCACATCGTCTGGTTCGCTGCGTTAATTGCCTGGTACGCATACGAGGTCTGCAAGACGCGTTTGCTTTATGAGTCGCAACCCGCCTTATCAGAAATCAGCAGACTAAGAACTTTCGCCGCTGTCATTCAGGCGCTTAAAAGCGAATGGCCAGTCTGGATCGCCGCTTTCGTCGTAGTGGTAGTGTGGTTGGCAGTTGTTCGATCGACCGGGGGGGTAGCTCACGGAGCGCAAACTCAAGCCGGCCACTACGTGCACCTGGGTGGAGTTCCGAATGTTTGCTTTGCTTTCGTCGTAGCACTAATTGTGTTTTGCCCAGTGCTGCTTGCTGCGTTGTTGTCCCGATCATCCCAAGCGTCACATATTCCACCAATCGCAGTTTTGGCGACAATCGCCCTGGTTGCGGTTGTGTTTCAGTCCGAGACTCCGGGCAATGCGCACCCAGCCGTGCAAATGTTTCTCCGGAACCGTTTATTAGCCAACTTGCATAGTCCGATTGGGCACACAATCATGACCGCAGCGTGTGCAGCGGGGTTGTTTGCTTGCGTGATGATGCCTCTCACTTCTCGGGCACGCGCGCTTCGATGGCCACTGCTGATCTTTGGTGCGCTCTATTTGCTCCCGTTCGAACTTGTTGAGCAGCGCTACTACTTACCAATGTTTGCACTAATCTGGGCGATGCGAGCGCCTGAGCGACCAGCGATTGAATGGCTACAACTCGCTTGGGGTATTTTTTTATCGGCGATAGTGCTCTTTCAAGTGGTGGTCAACCAGCGATTCTTATGACGCCTTGGTGCGCCGCACCGACAGGTCAGCACTAACGCCATACGACCGAACAAAGGCATGCTCTGCCGTGCCGCTTGTGACTGCTGTCGGAGTGGGCCTGGTAGGCCTGTTCGGGCGCTATTGCCAATTTCTTACCAAGCAAATCTGACAACTTGACCGATGACTAGTGGCAATGATCTAGTACCAGCCGTATTGCAACCCCCATGCCGCAACTCCCCAGTCTCCTGTAAGTCCTCCATATAGCGGGAAGACAAATACTCGATCGCCAGGCGGTGTGTAGTTTGCGAACCAACTCCGTGAAATGATGTTACCCGTGCCGGTATCCATGTACTCGTAGTAGACCCACCCTGAATCGCTCGTTCCGACTGTGACTTTATAGACGATGCCGTCGCTTATTGCTCCGGTGCCATTGTCTTGCAAGACGCCACCCACCATGTTGCTACAGGTCTCCTTCTGTAGAAATGGATCCGTAAGCCAACGTTCGACAACTGCATAGCTAGCAGACGTACCGCAGCCTTGTACTATTCCTCCAGGCTCGCTTGGCCCCGCTACAGAACCGAGACCGGTGATGCTCAGAATTTCCGGTTGAACCGTCATGCGAGTACCCGCAACAAAGTGCTGACCAGTCGGTTGATTTCCGCTTGGCAGCTGAGAAAAAAAGTTCACGCCGTACATGTAGAAGGAGAGCCATTGGACACTCACGCCTGGTGGACGCGAAACCGGTAGGTACCAATAGTCGCCGCCCCCTCCTACGGCATCCGTACTTCGATAGATATAGTCGTACTCCGCAGTCGGCGCGTTAAAGGGCAACTCGGCGAAGGCCTTGCTTCCCATGACAAATGCAGCTACCGATGCCAAGCAGAAAATGAACCTTCGCAAATGCAACTTCATAAAGAGACTCCTAAAAAATTGTCTTAAGCTCGAATGCTGCTTAGAGTCAGCTTGCGTTACCCGAGGCGGCACCCTGGGCACATTATGACATTGACATATTTTAGTGTCTAGCGATAAGTCTCTGCAACGAACAACCCTTGCGGCCAGACTGTGACTGGCACTGCTTCAAAAATACAAAAAATCAGGCTGAAAGATTTCGGCTTGAATGAATTGGCGATCCCATGGCACAAGCTGATCTGGCAAAACTAAGTCTCAACAAGGGCGCAACACCTGCGGCGACGCTGGCGGCGCGGCGGCGGCGCAAGTGGATCAAATGGGGATTTGCTGCCGGGGTGATTGCGCTGGTCGTCGCCCTGCTGGCGCTGCGCAGCGCGAACGCGCCGACGGAGGTGGAGCTGGGGACGGTGACAACCGCCTTCCCGACCCAGGCCTACACCTTGCTCAACGCCACCGGCCGCGTGGTGGCCGCGCGCAAAGCGGCGGTCTCGACCAAGGCGACCGGCCGGCTGGAATTTCTCGGCGTGCAGGAAGGCAGCGTGGTGAAGGCCGGGCAGGTGCTGGCGCGGCTGGAGGCGCTTGATGTCTCCGCCAACCGTGACCAGGCGCGCGCCGGCGTCGCCGCAGCCAAGGCCAATCTCGAGCAGGGCAAGGCCGAGTTGGTGGACGCGGAAGCCAACTACCGCCGCACCGACGATCTGTTCAGGAAGAACTTTGTCTCTGCCGCCCAGCTCGACACCGCGAGGGCGCGGCTGGATCGCGCGAAGGCGAGCATGGTCAGTCTCAACGCCGCCATCGGCGTCGCCGATGCGCAAACACGGGCGGCGACGGTGTCTGTCGAACAGACGCTGATCCGGGCGCCGTTCGACGGTGTGGTGCTGACCAAGAACGCCAACGTCGGCGACATCATCACGCCGTTCTCGTCCGCTGCCGATTCCAAGGGCGCGGTGGTGACGATGGCCGACATGAGCACGCTCGAAGTGGAGGTGGACGTCACCGAAGCCAGCATCGGCAGGGTGGTGGTGGGCGGCCCCTGCGAGATCACACTGGACGCGCTGCCCGAAGTGCGGCTGCTCGGCGAGGTTTCGCGCATCGTGCCGACGGTGGACCGGGCGAAGGCCACCGTACTGGTGAAGGTGGCCTTTGTTGAGCGCGATCCGCGCACCCTGCCAGACATGAGCGCCAAAGCCGCGTTCCTCAAGCAGAAGCCGCCGGAAGCCGACCGCAAACCAGTGGCTGCGGTGCGCAAGGAGGCGCTGGTCGAGCGCGACGGCAAGGCGGCGGTATTTGTGTTTGACGGCAAGACGGTGAAGCTGACCGCCGTCAGCAAGGGTCGTGATCTGGGCGACAGCGTTGAAGTGAGCGGCATCAAGAGCGGTGACCGCGTGGTGCTGAAGCCCGCGGACAAGCTGCGTGATGGCGCGGCTGCCGTGCAGGCAGCGAAGAAGTGAGCGACAGCGCAGTCAGCCCGGCAGAGGCGGCGACGACAGCGCCACCGCTGGTGCGCATCCGCAACCTGAGCAAGCACTACACCCGCGGCGACCAGGATGTGCCGGTGCTGACCGACATTTCGCTCGACATTCCCGCTGGTGATTTTCTGGCGCTGATGGGGCCGTCGGGCTCCGGCAAGTCAACGCTGCTGAACCTGATCGCCGGAATCGACAAGCCCAGCGGTGGGGAGTTGACCGTCGGTGGTCTCAACATCGCCGAACTGACCGAGGCCGAGCTGGCCGACTGGCGGGCGGCGAATGTCGGTTTCATATTTCAGTTCTACAACCTGATGCCGGTGCTCACGGCGCTGGAGAACGTTGAACTGCCGCTGATGCTGACCGATCTGTCGCGCCGCGAGCGACAGGAACGTGCGTTGCTGGCGCTGTCGCTGGTCGGCCTCAGCGACCGTGTCGATCACTACCCCAATGAGCTCTCGGGCGGCCAGCAGCAGCGTGTCGCCATTGCCCGGGCGCTGATCACCGACCCGACGCTGATCGTGGCTGACGAACCCACTGGTGACCTCGACAAGCGCAGCGCCGCCGACGTGCTGGCGCTGTTGCAGCAGCTCAACCGCGAGATGGGCAAGACCATCATCATGGTCACCCACGATCCCGGCGCGGTGAAGGCGGCCACCCACGTCACGCACCTTGAAAAGGGCGAGCTGCTGGGCACCGAGCTGGTTGCCGCTGGCGATTGACGCATTGATCCGATCATGCTGTTCAAACTGATCCTGAAGAACATCTTCCGCGCGCGGCTGCGCAGTCTGCTCACCATCATCGGGCTGGTCATCGCGGTGATTGCCTTCGGTCTGCTGCGCACTGTAGTGGATGCCTGGTACGCGGGTTCCGACATGGCATCGGCGAATCGCCTGGTCACGCGCAACTCGATATCGCTCACCTTTACGCTGCCCACCTACTACACCGAACGCATCCGTGCGGTCGACGGTGTGACACAAATCTCGGCCAGCAACTGGTTCGCTGGCATCTATCTGGAACCGAAGAATTTCTTTCCGCAGTTCGCCGTCACCATCCCGGTGTTCTTCGATCTGTATCCCGAGTTTCTGTTGCCGCCAGAGCAGATGCAGGCGATGCTGCGCGACCGTACCGGCTGCATCATCGGTCGCGCGCTGGCCGACAACTACGGCTGGAAGATCGGTGACAAGATCCCGCTGCAAGGCACGATTTATCCGGGCACCTGGGAGTTCACCGTGCGCGGCATTTTCGATGCGCGCGACGACACTACGGTGACGCGGCAGATGTACTTCCATTGGGACTACCTGAACGAGCGGGTCAAGCAGTCGTTCCCGCGCGCCGCCGACCGGGCGGGCGTGTTCGTCGTCGGCATCAAGGATGGCCAGCGAGCAGCCGAACTCAGCGCGGCCATCGACAATGAGTTCAAGAACTCAATCGCCGAGACATTGACCGAGACCGAGAAAGCCTTCCAGCTCGGCTTTGTCGCACAGTCCGAAGCCATCGTTGGTGCCATCCGCATCGTGAGTTTCGTGGTGATCATCATCATTCTGGCCGTCGTGGCAAACACCATGGCGATGACCGTACGCGAGCGCATCAGTGAGTACGCCACGCTGAAGGCGCTGGGCTTCGGGCCTGGCTTCGTGGTGGCGTTGATCTTTGGTGAATCCCTCTGCCTCACCTTGCTTGGCGGCCTGCTCGGCATTGCGTTGAGCTTTCCGGTGATCGCCACCTTCAAGAGCTTGATCGGCACCATATTCCCGGTATTCCGGCTGTCGCAGGAGACGCTCTGGTGGCAGCTTGGTGCAGTCATCGTCGTGGGCGTGCTGGCAGCCATCCTGCCGGCGATCCGCTCGGCTCGCATCCGCATCGTGGATGGCCTGCGCCACGTCGCGTAGCTGCAACCCATGAAAATCCCCTTCAGCTACATCCTGCGCAACCTGTGGACACGGCGCATGACCACCGCCCTGACCGCGGGCGGCATGGCACTGGTGGTGTTCGTGTTCGCTGCCGTACTGATGCTCGACGCGGGTTTGCGCAAGACCCTGGTCGCCACCGGCAGCGCCGACAACGTGATCCTGTTGCGTCAGGGTGTGCAGACCGAGATCCAGAGCGGGGTCAGCCGCGAGCAGGCGGCGCTGGTAGAGACCAATCCCGCAGTGGCACGCGACCAGCGCGGCGAGCCGATGGTGTCAAAGGAAATCGTGGTGCTGATTGGGGCGCCGAAGAAAGGCGACACCAAGCCGCAGAACGTGATCGTGCGCGGCCTCACGGTGGCCGGTATCAGCCTGCGGCCGCAGGTGAAGTTGATTGAAGGCCGCTGGTACCAGCCGGGGGCGAGCGAAATCGTGGTGGGCCGCAGCGTCAACACCGGCTTCGAAGGCATGGAACTCGGCCAGAGCACCCGCTTTGCAGGGCGCGACTGGCGAATCGTGGGCGTCTTCGATGGTGGTGCCTCGGGCTTTGACTCGGAGGCGTGGGGGGACGTTGAGCAGCTCGGTCAGGCGTTCCGTCGCTTTGGCTACTCCAGCGTGATTGCGCGGATGACCGACCGCGCGCAGTACGAGCGCCTGAAGGCGGATATCGAGGCTGATGTCCGGCTGAAACTGGACGTCAAGGTCGAGCCGCTGTTCTACGAGGAGCAGAGCAAGGCGCTATCGACCTTCCTCTCCATTTTGGGTCTCGCGCTGTCGCTGATCTTCTCGATCGGTGCCATCATCGGCGCCGCGATCACCATGTATGCTGCGGTGTCGAACCGCATCGGCGAAATCGGCACGCTGCGCGCGCTGGGCTTTCGGCGCACCTCGATCCTGTCGGCCTTTTTGCTCGAATCGATGCTGCTGGCGTTACTCGGCGGCGCTGTCGGGTTGGCCTGCGCGTCGTTCCTGCAGCTCTTCACGGTATCGACGCTGAACTTCGCGTCGTTCTCGCAACTTTCGTTCGGCTTTCACCTGACGCCCGCCATCGTGGCGCAGTCAACGGTCTTTTCACTGGTGATGGGCGTGATCGGTGGTTTTCTGCCCAGCGTTCGGGCCGCGCGCATGGAGATCGTGGATGCCCTGCGCGCGGGCTAGGGCCTGTTCACACTATTTTCGCGAGATGCGTTGTCACGAGACGGCGATGGATGCAAGGAGCACTGCGCCGGCCGTGGTGGTTCCACGGCCAAGCAGGGCGACGCGGCAGACGCGCCGTCTCGTGGCAACCCTTCGGGGCGTGTCGTATTTTCGCGCCCGGTGTTGTTGCGAAGCCCTTGTGGTGCCCGCACCACGGCGGCCTTCGCGCCTAACCGTGCATCGAAAATACGACCGCCGCACTCGCGAAAATAGTGTGAACAGGCCCTGGCAACTGTTCAGGTTACTTAACCTTCGAGAAATCCCCAGCAACAAACGACGACAGCTCGGGCATGCGCAGATACTTGCGCAGCGTGGCATCGAAATCGGCACGGGTGAGCCTGGCGATACGACCCTCGAGGTCGGCGACGAAAGTGAACGTGCGATCAGCGTCAGCCAGCGTCACCAGCTGCGCCGCCAGCGTGGCGTCCTGCGAGCGGCGTACCAGCCGCTGGTCGAGCAGTGACTGACGCTGGGCGTTGAACTCCTCGTCGGTGAGCGCGTTGCCGGCCAGCAGCTTCTGCAGCTCGTCCTTCAGCGCGGCTTCGGCCCTGGCTGCGTTTTGCGGATTGGCGATGTAGCCGAACGTCCAGCTCGCTGCATTCGAGAAGGTCGGTACCGCGAGCGTACTGAAGACGTCGTAGCTCAGCCCCTCCTTTTCACGCACGCGCTGGAACAGCCGCGCACCTGCGGACCCGCCAACAATGAAATCCGCCAGCACCAGCGCCGGGTAGTC
>ERZ795062.2445-NODE-2445-length-12173-cov-10.515432_pt1 | contig 12173 bp, 14 predicted proteins | sample MGYA00375146_ERZ795062 | MGnify/ENA primary metagenome ERZ795062 (study PRJEB30191, sample SAMN05720281) | activated sludge metagenome | isolation source: Anaerobic digester | place: USA | collected 2015-07-16 ... | reverse complement strand
TGAAAAGAGGCTATTCCCGGCGTCGAATGGTCATCAAGAGCTATCAATTCAGGAATGCATTGGACGGGTTTTTCCGAGAGTGCGGGCGCGGCTTTCCCGCGGCATGGCATGGGGGCATGCTGGCCCGCGGCTGCCCCCTGCTTGTTACGCCCGGGCGTGGAATTTCAGGAAAAGGCCATGGTGTCAACGGGCCGCATGCCCCGTCGTGGTGCCGTCCTTTCTGCAAGCGCTCCCCCGGCAAGTCCCGTTCTGGCGCTTCGTTCATTGATCTGGATCAATGAAGCCTTGCCGAACCTTGACCTGACCCGCCGGATTTCTTGACGCCTATACTGCGCAGGCGTCCAATGGCGCTTGCCAAAAATCAATTCCACTTTTTCACGGAGTCCGCCCAAATGATCAAGTCGATCTTCTCTCTTGCCACTGCTTCAGCCGTGTTGGCCCTGGTCAGTATCAGCCCGGCCCAGGCGGCCGTGGATGCCGACGCTGCCCAGGCCTTGTTCAAGAAAAACGACTGCACCAAGTGCCACGCGGTTGACAAGACCAAGAAGGGCCCGTCGCTGCAGAAGATTGCTGCGAAGTACAAGGGCAAGGCCGATGGCGAGGAAAAAGTCATCAAGAACATGACGACCAGTCCGAAGGTCAAGCTGGAGGATGGCACCGAGGAAGAGCACAAGGCCATCAACACCAAGGATCAGGCAGCGATCAAGAATCTGGCCAACTGGATTCTGGCCCAGTAAGGTTGAGCATCGGCATGTCGGATTCACGGCACACGGTGGGGTACCACGCGACGTGCCCACCGAGCAGATGCTGAGTTGCTGAAGCCCCTGACATGCCCTGCAGTCATTCAAGGCGCGGTAATCCTTATCGCGCCTTGTCTTTTTCCGGAAGACCGTTATGCATTTCCATCCTTTTTCGCGGCGCCTGAGCCGTCTGGCAGGTGTCCTGTGTCTGCTCGGCGCCTGTTTGGCCCTGCCCGGACTGGCCCAGACGCCGGCCGCGACCGCTGCCACGGCCGCGCCGGCCGCGACGAAGGGCCTTGACAATGCCACCTGCCTGAGCTGCCACGACGGCAAGAAGGGCAAGCTCGAGGTGCCGGTGGCTGACGGCAAGCCGCGCGCCCTTCGCAGTGTGGTGCCAGACCAGTTCGGCCAGAGCGTGCATGCCAAGATGGAATGCGTCGCCTGTCACACTGACATCACCGACAACGCGGAAAAAGGCAATCTGCATGCCCGGGACACGGCCCAGAAACTGAAGAAGGTGGACTGTGCCGGGTGCCACCAGACTTTGTGGGAGCAGGCCCAGAAGGACGGCACCGCCAAGAGCAAACCGCGTCTGGGCGTGGTGGCTGAAAACATCGAGGCGTACAAGAAGTCCTTCCACGCGCGCCCCAATACGGACGACAAGACGCGGCCCAACGCTTCCTGCGACAACTGTCACGACACGCATAGTTTCAATGTGCCAGCGAAGGGCACGCCGCAATACGCCGAGTTCCGCCTGGGCATCTCCAAGGCGTGCGGGGAAAAATGCCACACGGATCAGCTGGAGACCTACACCGGCTCGGTACACGGCAAGGAAATTCTGGAGAAGAAAAACGCCAAGGCAGCCGTCTGCGCGGACTGCCATGGTGCCCACACGGTCAGCAACTCCTCGGGCGACCCCTTCAAGCTGGCCGTCACCGGGAAGTGCGGAAGCTGCCATGAAGAAAAGTACAAGACCTACAAGGCCACCTATCACGGGCAGATCAACACCCTGGGCTATACCAATACGGCCAAGTGCTTCAACTGCCATGGCAGCCACGACATCCTGCGGGTCAAGGACCCGGAGTCCCGGGTTTCACCCGACAACCGCCTGAAGACCTGCCGTGAGTGCCACAACGGCAAGAAGGGGGTCGGCGAGGCACCTGCTGGCTATGCCAGCTTCGAACCGCACGGGCACGTGCACGATTTCAACCGCTACCCGCAGATCTGGGTGGCCTGGCAGATCATGGTTCAACTGCTGGTGGGCACGTTCGCGTTCTTCTGGCTGCACACCCTGTTGTGGTTCTATCGTGAATTCAAGGAACGGCGCACACACAGTTCGGAGCCGCGGGTCAAGGCCGAGGCCGTGCCCGCCCATCTCCAGGGCAAGCATGTGCGGCGCTTCAGCCCGATCTGGCGGATTGCGCACCTGACCTTCGCCCTGAGCCTGATGGTGCTCACGCTGACCGGCATTCCGCTGTTCTATCCGGATGCGCCTTGGGCCAGCCCGCTGATGGCGGCGCTGGGCGGCCCGCACACGGCCGGCATCATTCACCGCGTTTGCGCGGTCATCTTCGCGGGCGTGTTCTTCTGGCACCTGTTCTATCTGGCCTGGACCCTCGGACGCGACTGGAAGAACTTCCAGGTCTTCGGACCGAACTCGCTGATTCCCAACCTGCAGGATGGCCGCGACATGCTCGCCATGTTCAAGTGGTTCTTCGGCAAGGGACCGCGTCCGAAGTTTGACCGCTGGACCTACTGGGAAAAGTTCGACTACTGGGCTCCGTTCTGGGGGGTGACCATCATTGGCGTCAGCGGCCTGATCATGTGGCTGCCCCATGTGTTCGGCGCCTTCCTGCCGGGCTGGATCTTCAACGTGGCGGCCATCTTCCATGCTGAAGAAGCCTTCCTGGCGGTGGTGTTCCTTTTCACCGTGCACTTCTTCAACAACCACTTCCGTCCGGACAAGTTCCCGCTGGACGTGGTCATGTTCACGGGCAGCTTCTCGCTGGAAGAGTTCAAGCATCAACATGCCGTTCAGTACCAGCGGCTCGTTGACAGCGGTGAGTTGGAGAAGTACCTGGTCGATCCGCCGTCGGCCGCCAAGCTGACGGCCTCGAAAATCCTGGGCTTCACGCTGATCGTGATCGGGTTGACCTTGCTGACGCTGGTCGGCATCGGATTCTTCACCGGGAATTGACGCCGCATCACCGGGAGTGGTTGAACCCGCTCCCGGTGCCCAGGCCAGGATCGAGTCTTGGAAGTGATCACCGCGGTGATCGAAAGGCAAGCATGGACATCCTTGAAACCGACCTTGCCCTTGTGGGCACCGGTGTCGGCGCGGCCTGCTTTCGGGCGTGTGCCCATCGCGCTGCAAAGGGTGCCCTGGTGGTGTATCTTGTGGCTGCAGTGGGAACGGCGATGACGGAGCTGGTTCTCGTTCGCAAGTGAGCGTCGCTTGGCGGCGTGGTCTTTGAACCGCCTGCGGGCGCACCGGGTGTGCATGCGGGCGAATAACAAGGTATTTTTTTGTGAGTCCCAAAGAATCAGTCACCGTCGCCCGCGCGGACCCCTCGGGTGTGGGGGCTCCGTTGCAGCCCATTGTCATTCCCAAATACCTGCAGGAAACCTATTGGTGGGCTTACCTGCACCCGAACGCCGTTCGCATCTTCGAACGCCAGTGGCTCGTCAACCTGATCCTTTGGGGCAATTTCGCCCGCTTGCGCGATGCGGCCTTGCAGGAAATGGGCGAGGTGATCGACGGCAAGGTGCTGCAGGTGGCGTGCGTGTACGGGGACTTCACCGAGCACCTGGTGAGGCGCCTGAGCCCGACCGCCAGCCTCAACGTGATCGATGTGGCGCCGATCCAGATCAAGAACCTGCATGACAAGCTCGGCAATCCGCACCAGGTTTCCGTGCTGCGCCAGGATTCCACCGACATGGACTTCGAGGACGCCAGCCACGACACGGTGGTGGTGTTCTTCCTGCTGCACGAGCAGCCGGCGCATGCGCGGCGCCAGACGATTGCCGAGGCGCTTCGGGTCACGCGCCCGGGCGGGAAGATCATCTTCGTCGATTACCACAAGCCGGTGTCGGCGAGTCCGTTTCGCTACCTCATGGTGCCGATTCTCAGCACGCTGGAGCCGTTTGCGCTCGACATGTGGCGCGGCGAAATCGCCGACTGGCTGCCCGAGGGCAGCCCCCCGGCGCAGGTTGTGAAGGAGACCTTCTTCGGCGGGCTGTACCAGAAGGTCGTGATCACCCGCTGACGGCGGGTTTCAGTCCGGCTGCCGATAAGGGTACCAAAGGTCCCATTCCTCGCCCGGTGCCACCTCCAGGCAGAGCGGCAGCCCGGTGGCCGGATGCGCCAGTTCCAGCCGCCGGGCGTGCAGCCACAGCCGTTGCAGGCCCAGCAGGCCGGCGACTGCCCGGTTCAGCGGACCCTTGCCGTGCGTGGCATCACCGATCAGCGGGTGGGCGATGTGCTTCATGTGCCGACGCAGCTGGTGGCGCCGGCCGGTCAGCGGGGAGAGTTCCACCAGCGCGCAGCGCGTGCTCTCGAAGGGTCCGTGGGCCAAAGGCAGCCGGAAGCGTTGCAGGGTCCGGTAGCGCGTGCGGGCCGCTTGGGCGTCGTTTGGGGTGTCCCGACCTGACGGCCCGCGCAGGTCGTCGGTCATGCGGCGCAGCGGATGATCGATCAGGCCCCCGGCATCGCTCCAGCCCCGCACCACGGCCTGGTAGGTCTTGCGGAGGGTTTCCCCAGCCTCGAACTGCTGGCCCAGCGCGCGGGCGGTGTCGGCGTCCAGGGCAAACAGCAGCACGCCGCTGGTGCCCTTGTCCAGGCGGTGCGCGGGCCAGACCGGGCGACCCAGCTGGTCACGCAGCAGCTGCAGGGCGAAGCGGGTTTCCCCCGCGTCCAGGCCGGTGCGATGCACCAGCAGCCCCGGCGGCTTGGCCACCGCTGCAAGATAATCGTCCAGGTAAAGGATCTCCAGCATGTTGTTTCTATTGTCCCCTGCCAAGTCGCTGGACTTCACGCCACCATCGGCCGACCTGCCCCATACCCAGCCCCTGTTCGTGAAACAGTCGGCCGAGCTGATCGCCGTGCTGCGCCAGAAGACCCCGCAGCAGATCGCCAGCCTGATGCACCTGAGCGACGCGCTGGCCACGCTGAACGTGGCCCGCTACGAGGCCTGGCGGCCGCGCTTCACCGCGCGCAATGCCAAACAGGCGGCACTGGCGTTCAGCGGCGACGTCTATGGCGGGCTGGAGGCCGGCACACTGTCGGCTGAAGAGCTGGCCTGGGCGCAGGACCACCTGTGCATCCTGAGCGGCCTGTATGGCGTGCTGCGCCCGCTGGATCGCATGCAGCCTTACCGGCTGGAGATGGGCACCCGGCTCGCCACCGACCATGGCGACAACCTGTACCAGTTCTGGGGGGCGCGCATTGCCGAGTACCTCAACCGCCGGCTGGCGGCCGACCGCACGCCGGTGGTCATCAACCTGGCCTCGCAGGAGTACTTCAAGGCGGTGGACCGCAAGGTGCTGAAGGGGCGGGTGGTCGACTGCGTGTTCGAGGAAGGAAAGGCCGGTGGATACCAGGTGGTCTCGTTCTTTGCCAAGCGTGCGCGCGGCCTGATGGCCCGCTACGCCACCCAGCACCGCATCAGCACCCCAAGCCAGCTGCAGGCCTTCAACCGCGAAGGCTATGCCTATGCGCCGGGCGCCTCAACGCCCGAACGGCTGGTGTTTCGCCGTTCGGCGGCCTGAAACGGGTCTGGAAGGAAAAAAATGAACAAAATTGGCTTGATCCCAGCGTCAATAGGTCATCAATCGCTATGAAAATAAAAGCAAACGGCATCACCATCGAGGTCGAAGACACCGGCGCCGATGGCTCGCAGAACGACCGCCCCGCCGTGCTGCTGATCATGGGCCTGGGCATGCAGCTCATCGCCTGGCCGCCGGCGCTGGTGCAGGCGCTGGTGGATGCGGGCTACCGCGTCATCCGCCACGACAACCGCGACATCGGCCTGTCGCAGCCCTTTGACCATCTGGGTGCGCCCAACCTGGTGTGGGCCAGCCTGCAGCACCGGCTGGGTCTGAGCCCTCGCGCCCCGTTCACGCTGAAGGACATGGCCGCGGATGCCGTGGGCGTGCTCGACGCACTGAAGATTGAGCGCGCGCACATCGTGGGGGTCAGCATGGGCGGCATGATCGCCCAGCGCGTCGCCATCGCCGCACCGCAGCGCGTGCTGAGCCTGACCAGCATCATGAGCTCCAGCGGTGCGCGGGGCCTGCCCCGGGCCAAGCCCCGGGTCCTCAAGGCGCTGCTCAGCCGGCCCGCCAGCCATGCGCACGAGGACATCGTGAACCATTACATCAACCTCTATACGGTCATCGGCAGCCCGGACTTCGTGGTGCACGAGGCCGAGTTGCGCTCGCGCATCCTGGCTGGCGTCACCCGCAGTTTCCGGCCCGTGGGCACGATGCGCCAGATGGTGGCCATCGTGGCCGACAGCACCCGTGCCGCCGAACTGGTCCGCATCCAGGCCCCCACGCTGGTCGTGCATGGCGCGGCCGATCCCCTGGTGCCACTGGCTTGCGGCAAGGACACCGCGCGTCGCATCCCCGGGGCGCGCCTTGAAGTCATCAAGGGCATGGGCCATGACCTGCCGCCCGGCGTGGTGCAGGAAATCCTGCGCGTGCTGATTCCCCATCTGCGGCAGGCAACGGCATGAGCGAGGCGAACCGCACCCCTGGGGCCGACAACCGCCCCGAGCAATCCCAGCTGGGCAAGGCCTCGGTCTATGTCGACCATTACGATCCCAGCCTGTTGTTTCCGATTCCGCGCGCCGGCGGCCGGGCCGAGATCGGCATCACGGGCACACCGCGCTTTTTCGGGGCGGACCTCTGGACCGCCTACGAGCTGGGCTGGCTGAATGCACGCGGCAAGCCGCAGGTGGCGCTGGCGCAGCTGGTCGTGCCCTGCGAGAGCACCCACATCGTGGAGAGCAAGTCGTTCAAGCTCTACCTCAACAGCTTCAACAACTCCCGCTTTGACAGCGTCGACACGGTGAAGGAGCGCATCCGCGCCGACGTCAGCGCGGCGATCTGGCAGGGCGGGCCCATGCGTTCCGGCGTAGGCGTGAAGCTTCTGGGCCCCGAATTGTTTGACCTGGAGCCGATCCACGAGCTCGACGGCCTGAGCCTGGACCGGCTCGATGTCGAATGCACCCGTTACATGCCCGCGCCGGACCTGCTGAACGCGGCGTTCGACGAGCAGCCGGTGAGCGAGGTGCTGGTCAGCAACCTGCTCAAGAGCAACTGCCTGGTTACCGGCCAGCCCGACTGGGGCAGCGTGCAGATCCGCTACACCGGCCCGCAGATCGACCAGGAAGGGCTGCTGAAGTACCTCGTGAGCTTTCGCAACCACAACGAGTTTCACGAACAGTGCGTGGAGCGGATCTTCATGGACCTGTGGAGCCGCTGCAAGCCGGTGAAGCTCAGCGTGTACGCCCGCTACACCCGCCGCGGCGGGCTGGACATCAGCCCGTTTCGCACCAGCCACCCGCAGCCGGTGCCCGCCAACGTGCGCACGGCGCGCCAATGAGTGGTCCGGGTTGTTCCGGAAAGTCCTGAGTTGATAGCGGCTGATGACCGGGATACGCCGGGAATCAGTCCATTTCCCTGAAAGAATCCAGTCGCGCCAGTGCCGGGAAGCTTCCCGGGCGCCTGGCCTTCATCGCCGCCACCGCTTCCTGCACATGGGCGTTGCTCCAGACCGTGCCCTGCAGCCAGCCCATCTGGCGCAGGCTGTCCTCCACCGAATGGTCGCGCGCGTAGTTGACGGCCTGCTTGGTGCCCCAGATGGCCACTGGCGGCTTGGCGGCGATCTCTTGGGCGCACTGCATTGCACCGGCCAGCAGGGCATCTTGGCTGTCGAACACTTCATTGACCAGGCCATAGCCGAGCGCCTTCTGCGCACTCAGGCGCCTGCCCGTGTAGGCCAGCTCTTTCACCACGGCCAGCGGGATCAGCTTGGGCAGGCGCTGCAGGGTGCCCACGTCGGCCACCATGCCGATGTTGATTTCCTGGATGCAGAAGAAGGCGTCCGCCGTGGCATAGCGGATGCACGCTGCGGTGACCAGATCGACGGCGCCACCGATGCAGCCGCCCTGGATGGCCGCAATCACCGGGATGCGCAGGGTCTCCAGCTTGGTAAACGTGGCCTGCAGGTCGGTCAGCAGGTCGAAGATGGCGGCGCGGCCTTCGGCTGACTGGTCGTCCATGGTGATGGCGCCGCCGAACACGTCCAGCGCCATGCCGGCCGAGAAGTGCTTGCCGGTGCTGGAGAGCACCAGCACGCGCGCCTCGGGCGAGCGGTGCAGGTGCGTCAGCACGCTGTCGAGTTCGCGCCAGAAGGCGGGGTTCATGGTGTTCATGGCTTCGGCTCGGTTCAGCACCAGATGGGCGATGTGGTCGCTGACCGTGAGGGAGAAGCAGCTCAGGGATAGGGGGGCGGTGTTCATGCCCGCATGCTAGATCAACCGTGTGTGCTGAGCCAGTCATGCGTGCGACGCGCTGTCGTGGCCCGCGCTCGCGGTAAGGAGGTGTAACGGCGGCGGTGCGGGGTTACAAGCGCGAACTTGACCGCGCACAGGGTTGATGGCGCGCAGGTATAGTCTGCCGAGGAATCGGGCTGACGCCCCCGTCAAACGAAGGAACGCCACCATGAACAAGCGGAGATTGTCATCCACCGGTGCAACGCTGGCAGCCTTCGGTATTCTGGCGACAGGCTGTACCGTCAGCAGTGGCCCAGACCTGATGGGGAACCTGAGCCTGATCGGAACGCGGGTCACCCCGCTGGACCTCTGATTCTCGTTTCCCGGCCGATCGGCATCTTCGCGCGAAAGCCTTTGGTGAAACCCGGCGCAAACCCCGTGTCCGATGAGCCCACCCGGAACCAGATCCGGCTCGCCCAGGTCGTCTGGGCGTCGCTGATCATCTTCTTGCTGGGCGGCGCGCTGTGGTACGGCGTTTCGGGCGAGGTGATCCAGCGCATCGGCCAGAACCTGATCGAGCGACCCGGTGGGCCGATGACGTTTCGTTTCATCCTGCAGCCCGTGATGGCAACTGTCGCCGCGACCATGGCTGGTATTCGCGATGCCCGGGCCGGACGCGACGCCTATTTCTGGACAATTGTGCGAAACCCGGCGCTGCGGGCTGCGCGCCTGCAGGAGGGCATGGTGGCCACCGCGCGGATTGTTCTCCTGGGCCTGGTGATGGACACGGGCTACCAGGTGCTGGTGTTCGACACGTTTCACCCCGCCGAGGCGGCCATCGTCGCGCTCCTGTTGGCATTCATTCCCTATCTGCTGCTGCGGGGCCCGGTCGCGCGCATCGCGGCTTGGTGGTTCAGCCGGCAATCAGCCGGCCAAATCCGCTGAGCAGCCGGGTGTCCAGCTGGCCATCGTCATGAAAACCCGGATCGATCAGCTTCGCAACGCGGCCCGGCATCTGAAGCCCCGGCGCAGCCACATGACGGCCGATCTGATCGCCGCACTGACCTTTGCGGTGGTCAACGTGCCACAGGCCATGGGCCACGCGCTGCTGGCGGCGGTGAACCCCTTGCTCGGCATCTACACCCTGATGGTGTCGGTGCCGGTCGGCGCTATGTTCAGCAGCTCGGTCTTCATGAACGTGTCGACCACCGGGGCGCTGTCGGTGGCCGCCGGCGCGGTGCTGATCGACTTTCCACCCGGCCAGCGGGCCGAGGGGCTGGTGGTGCTGGTGCTGATGGTTGGCGTGTTCCAGTTGCTGGCCGGCCTGTTCCGGCTGGGGTTCGTGATCCGGTTCGTATCGAACGCGGTGATGACCGGCTTCCTCAACGGCGTCGCGGTGCTGATCATCCTGGGCCAGCTGAGCGACCTCACCGGTTACCAGAGCAGCTTCTCGAACCGCGTGGCCAAAGCTTTGGACCTGTTGCTGCATCTCGGCCAGATCGACCCGCAGGCCTCCGCCATCGGCCTGCTGACACTGGGGCTGATCGCGCTCTTGCTGTGGCTGAAGGCCACGCGGCGCTTTGCCTTCATCATCGCCGTCGCGGCGGCGACCATTGCCCTGGTCGTGCTGAGCTTGCCGGCCCTGTCGACGTCTGCGAGTTTCGCCACCGTGCCCACGGTGGGCACGCTGTCGGCCATCCCGCGCGAGCTGCCCCAGTTGGCGCTGCCCCAGTTGTCGCTGGTCTGGTCGCTGTGGCTGCCGGCCTTGTCGATCGCGATCATCGGCCTGGTGCAGGGTGCAGGCGTCAGCCAGGGCACGCCCAATCCCGATGGTCGCTACCCGGACGTGTCGCGCGACTTTCTCGGCCAGGGCGCTGCCAACATGGCCACCAGCCTGGTCGGCGGCTTGCCGGCTGGCGGCTCGGTCTCGGGCACGGTGCTGCTTATGGGCGCGGGCGCGCGATCGCGCTGGGCCAACATCTTCGTCGGCCTGTTTGTGGCGCTGATCGTGCTGTTGGCCGGGCCGCTGGTGGAGCGGGTGCCCATGCCCGCACTGGCTGCGCTGCTGATCGTTGCCGGGATACAGGGGTTTCGCATGGAACAGGCGGTGATGGTCTGGCAGGCCGGCAGGATCTCACAGGTCAGCATGATGGTTACCCTCGTCGCGATCCTGCTGGTGCCGCTGCAGTTCGCGGTCTTGTTCGGCGTGGCGCTGAGCATCCTGCTCAACACCGTTCGGCAGTCGAACAAGGTCAAGGTCACGCAGTGGGTGCTTCAGCCGCAGGGGTTTCCGCTGGAGCAGGCGCCCCCCAAGCAGCTGCCCAGTCATCAGCTGACGCTGCTGCACATCTACGGCAGCCTGTCTTTCGCGGCAGCACGCAACCTGGAAGAGATGCTGCCGGCGGTCGGTGATGCCACCCACACGGTGTTGGCGATCAACCTGCGCGGCAAGAGTGACATCGGCAGCACCTTCGTGACCGTGCTTCAGCGCTATGCGCAGACGCTGAACAAGCGCAACAGCAAGCTGATGCTGGTGGGGTTGGACCCGGCCGTTCGCGCCCAGCTGGCTACGACTGGCGTACTCAAGGTGATCGGCGGTGAAAACGTTTTCCTCGCGACGCCCCAAGTCGGCGAGGCGCTGAACCAGGCGGTGGCTGCGGCCAATGCCTGGCTGGGCAAATCGAAGCAGGAATCCGTTGAGAGGCCTACTTAAAATGCCAATCGGCCCCCGGATTTCCCCCCATACTGTGCTTGAAGCCGTCAAGGGCTTGGTAATCGTTTCAGACAAGGAAGCGGTGCAATGAGCGATCCACGAAGCGCTGAAGCGTCCGGCCGGTTTGACGTCCGCGTGTCGGCGGACAGCCACTTTGCATGGATTCGCACCCGGTTGGCCGTCGAGAACACGATGCTGGCCTACCTGCGAACGTCGGTCTCGCTGATCGGCTTCGGCTTTGCCATCGTCCAGTTCCTGCACAACGCCCAGGCCATTCCCAACGCAGGCGCCCCCCGCTTTCCGGAAGCCCCCTTGTACCTGGGGTTGGCGCTGATCTTCTGCGGCATTGTCGTCGCGATCATCGCGCTGGTCGATTTCCGCCGGACGGTGAAATACCTGTGGAGCGGCGGCTATGCAGCGATCGCGGGCATGACCGCCGAAGGACACAAGACGCCGCTCTACGCCGTCGGTGCCGTTCTGATTCTTATCGGACTGTTCGCCTTCTTCGCCGTGCTGCTGCGCTTTCAATAGGGACCTCACGTTGTTTGCACCCACCGCACCGCAGAACCTTGGTTACGAATTCCACCATGCCTGAAGTCGTCAACGCCGTGCCGACCTGCCCGCCGCCGAGCGCGCATACGCCCCCGGGCTTTCACTTGCTGGCCAAGCCCAGCGGCTCCACCTGCAACATCGACTGCACCTACTGTTTCTTCCTGTCGAAGGAGTCGCTGTACCCGAATGACAAGCACCGCATGTCGGAGGCCACCCTGGAGGCGTACATTCGACAGCTGCTGGAGTCACACCGCGTGCCGCAGGTGACCGTGGCCTGGCAGGGTGGCGAACCCACGCTGATGAAGCTCGACTTTTTCTGTCACGCGGTGGAGCTGGTCGAGAAGCACCGCCTGCCCAGCCAGACCGTGCAGCACACCTTTCAGACCAACGGCCTGCTGATCGACGACGAATGGTGCCTGTTCTTCAAGCAGCACAACTTCCTCGTGGGCCTGAGCGTCGATGGCCCGCGCGAGCTGCACGACACCTACCGCCGTGATCGCCGAGGCCAGGGCACCTTCGACCTGGTGATGCGGGGCTGGCGCACCCTGCGCAAGCACGAGGTGGATTTCAACATCCTGTGCACCGTCAACGCCGCCAACCAGCAGCATGGCCGCGCCGTCTACCGGTTCTTCCGGGACGAGTTGAAGGCGAAATGGGTGCAGTTCATCC
>ERZ795062.2439-NODE-2439-length-12191-cov-5.712096_pt1 | contig 12191 bp, 8 predicted proteins | sample MGYA00375146_ERZ795062 | MGnify/ENA primary metagenome ERZ795062 (study PRJEB30191, sample SAMN05720281) | activated sludge metagenome | isolation source: Anaerobic digester | place: USA | collected 2015-07-16 ... | reverse complement strand
CAGCCCGGAAAACCCTCTGCGGGGTGGACTTCGAAGGCGAACCGCCCGGAGACGACCGCCGGATCCGCGGCGAGGATCGTGGCGGCGGCCTGCGCGTCGACCGGCACCACCGCGATACCGCTGATCAGCGGATTGTCATCGACCTCCATCAGCGCGGGCAGACGGCCCGCGGGGGCGGCGAAGTTGTTCAGCCACTGGACCAGAAGCTCGGAGTCGGCCACGTCGGAATCGTGCTCCGGACCGGGCGTCAGGATGACAACGCTGTACGGCGACGTGGACACGGACACTGCTTGCTCGCTCACTGTAGGACTCCTTTACGGCTGACGTCGTTGTCAGCACCCGGGCAACTGCCGGCACACCGGCTTATCCGACTGTAACCCGTGCCACGTCCGGTAACGCATACGGTTGCCCGGTCAGGCCGCCGGAGAACTGCCGCACGGGTCAGTCGAACGAGTACCGGACGCCGGTGAGCTCCTCAGCGACATCCCAGAGTCTTTGCGCCACAGCCGAATCCACCGCACGATCGGCGGGACTGACCAGCACCGGCGAGCCCGTGGCCTCCAGCCGCCCGGACGGACCGTAGAACTGTCCGCCGAATGCCGCGGGATCGGTCGCCGCACGCAGGGCCGGCAGGGCGCCCCGATCGGGTTCCTGAACGAACAGATTGAGCAGCCAGCGCATCCTGGGACTGGTGAACGCCCAGTTCAGGATCTTGCTCTGGTCGCGCATGACACCGCTGTAGCTCGCTCCCGGATGCGCGGCCAGCGACGCACCGGGCATACCCGCCGCGGCAAGCCGACGCTGCAACTCGATAGCGAACATCAGTTCGGCCAGCTTCGAGCGCGCGTAGGCTGCGGGCACCGAGTAGTTGTGGTCCATCGGCAGGTCGTCGAAATCGATCGAGCCCTTGCGGTGCGCGGCGCTGGTCACGGTGACCACCCGCCCGCCACATCTCCCGTCGCTTCGCTCGCCCCTGCTGAAGTTGATCCGATCGAGGAGCAGGCCGGTGAGGGCGTAGTGCCCGAGAAAATTGGTTCCGAAATCGAGTTCGAACCCGTCCGCGGTGAAGCTGCGGGCCTTGCTCATGACACCGGCGTTGTTGACGAGGATGTCGACCTGCCGGTGGTCGGCACGGATCGTGTCGGCCGCCTCGCGGACCGCCGCGAGGTCACTCAGGTCCAGGCGGACGATGGCGAGGTCGGCGTCGTGGTCGGTGGCGGTGATGTCCTCGGCCGCGATCGTCGCGGCGTCGAGGTTGCGGCAGGCCAGGACGACGGTAGCGCCCAGCCGGGCCAGCGCGCGTGCGGTTTCGAGGCCGAGGCCGCTGTTGGCTCCGGTCACGACGGCCGTCCTGCCGTCGAGTCGGGGTGCGTCTGCCGACGTCCATCCGGCGCCGGATCTGGGCACGGCATCTCCTTGTCTGGCGGTGAGCCCGTCCGGCTCGCTCTCAGACAGCGTGCCACATCGGCTTCACCCCGCCCGCCGCGAACACCGGCCCGGGCAGCACGCGCGGGCGACGCGGGCAAGGGTAACGATCACCACGACATAGACCGGCCCCGTCGCCGCCCGCCGGGTCTAGGCTCGGCCGATGCGGCCGTGCAGGCCACACCGACAGCACCGTGCGGGCCACATCGGGACACCGACAGCCCGGGACACCGACACCCGAGGGGGCCAGAGATGCGGACGACTGCCGATCGGCCGACGCCGGCCGGATTGGTGCTGCGCGCGCTGTCTACACTGGGACCCGCACCGCGCTCGGTGATCGCCACACACGCGCGCCTGTCACCGGCGACCGTCACCTCGGCGACCCGGTACCTACTCGAAGCCGGGCTGATCGTCGAAACCGGCGCCGGACCGGATACGCCCCGGGTCGGCCGTCCACACACACCACTGACACTCAATACGGAAACGACGGTCGCCGCAATCCATTTCGCCGCGGCCCGCACGCGGGTCGCCGTCGTCGACATCTCCGGAGAGGTACTGTCGTCGGAGATCATCCCCCACCGCAGCACAGACGGCGCCGAACTCGTCGCCCACGCCACCGACGCGCTCGCCCGGGTCATCGACTCGCTGCCGGCCGAGGTGGCACCGCGAGCCCTGGGCGCGGCGACCGGGGGCTGGGTCGATTCGGCGGCCGGTATCGTGCACTCGCACCCGTTCCTGAACTGGGAGGGTGTGCGGGTATCGGACCAAGCGCGCGGCATCGTGCACTCCGAGCAGTTGTTCGGCGCGTTGCCCGCCGAATCGTCGGCACTGGTGCTGTTCGTCGGCAACGTGATCGACGCGGCGTTCGCCGTCGACGGGCGGGTGCGCTACGGCCCGGGGGCGTCGGCGGGCTCACTGGAGGCACTGGTGGGCTCGGCACTGCCCGGCGGCATCGGCTCGATGCGCTCACTGACACATCATTCACTGTGCGAGGAACTCTCGCAGCAGGGCCTGTTGCCGCGGCCGGTGCCGTCGTTCGTGGACGTGGTGGCCGCCGCCCGCCTCGACGCCCGGGTGCGGGCCCGCCTGGTGGAGCGGGCCGGGGTCCTGGCACGAGTGGTCGCGGTGCTCGTCGACATCCTGAACCCCGACACGGTGATCATCCCCGATTCGTCGTTCACCCTCATCGACGAGGTCCGCACCGCCTATCTCACCGGAATAGCCGAACACTCCACCACCATCCTGGATGCGCAATCTTTGGTCACCGGTACGTCGTTTCCCGGCCGGATACTGGAACAGTCCGCCGCGGCGGCGGTTCTGCGCGCACTCTACGACGATCCCCTGCAATTCATCGCACATACGGGAAGCACCTTGCAACCGGACTTATTTTAACTGGACTGAATATTGAGACGGCCGGGTTTCTTCGCCACGATCGGGATATGTCCAGAGCCAAGCGCTTCAGATCTCACAGATATTCTCGTCCGATCACCCGCATACTGATCGGCTGCGTTGCCACCGCACTCACCCTCACTTCGTGTGCCGACAACAGTGAGCAACTCGACGAAGGCAAGGAACTGCCCACCACCGTCGCCGACGGCGTCGAATTATCGCTTGCCACAGCAAGAACCAAGGTTGCCCTGACCGCCAACGGCGATATCGACAAACTCCCGTTCACGGTGACGAATTGGGCCGCTATCAGCGGTGGTCCCGATGTCATCCAGGCATTCAAAGGCGGCTCGGTGGACCTGGCCACCAATGCCGGAGTTCCGCCGATTCAGGCCCATGCGCAGGGTCTCGACGCCAAGATCGTCGGCGTGAGCGTACGAACCTGGCCGATCTACAAACTCGCCACCGCACCGGGAACCCACATTTCCAGCGTCCAGGACCTGCGCGGCAAGAAGATCGCATTCTCGCCCGGACAGGCACAGGGCGTTGTCGTCCTGCGCACCCTGAAGGCCGCCGGAATCGATATCGATGAGGTGAAGCTGGTCGAACTCAACGGCCCCCAGTTCCTGACCGCACTGCAGGGCAAACAGGTCGATGTCGCGCCGCTGAGCGAGCCGTCACTGACCAAGTACCTCGACCAGTACGCCGCCGACGGCGCGCGCGGGGTGCACACCGACGCCGTCGACGCGCTGAGCATTCTGTGGGCCCCGTCCACGGTCCTGGCCGACGACAAGAAGCTCTCGGCCATCACCGAATTCGTCAAGTACTGGGCCAAGGGCGAGGTGTGGCAGTGGGAGAACCAGGCGAAGTGGATCGACACCTACTACGTCAAGGACCAGGGCGTCACCCCCGAGGACGGCCGGCGCATCATCGCGACCCTGGGTCAGCCCTACTTCCCCACCGACTGGACCGACGCGATCACGTGGGAGCAGGAGACCATCGACCTGGTCACCGACGCAGGACAACTCGGCGGCACCTCGTTCGACGCCAACACCCTCTTCGACCGGCGCTTCGAGAAGGTCGTCGCCGACGCCGTCCCCGAGAAGTACCGGTCCGAGCCGGTGGCGAGCTGACATGACCACGCTTCTTCCCCGCTCCCGGGTACGCGCCCCGGCGCCGAAGCACTCCGGCACCGACGATCAGAGACAGGGGTTCGTCGCCCGGCCTGCGCGCAAACAACTGGGCCGGCGGCGCGAGGTGCCGTTCGGCAGACTTCTCGGTGTCGCACTGCTACTGGCCTTCTGGTCGATCGGGGCACACCTGGGCTGGTTCGATCCGCGAAAGCTGTCGGCGCCGTGGACGATCGTGTCGACGGGCTGGGATCTGCTGGTCAACGGCGCGCTGTTCGACAACACCGTCGTCTCGCTGCGGCGGGCGGGCATCGGTATCGCGGCAGGCGTGTTCCTCGGCACCGTACTGGCGGTCCTGGCGGGTCTGTCACGGCTGGGTGAGGCCACCGTCGACGGCCTGGTCCAGCTCAAGCGCTCTATTCCGACACTCGGGTTGATTCCGCTGCTGATCCTGTGGCTGGGTATCGGCGAGGGTTTCAAGGTCATCATCATCACCCTCGGGGTACTGGTGTCGATCTATGTTCCCACCCATGCCGCACTCATCGGGATCGACCGAAGACTGGTGGAACTGTCCGAAATACAGGATGTTTCGCGGGTCAGCTTCATCCGCAACGTGGTGCTGCCGGGATCGTTGCCCGGCTGGTTCCTCGGTCTGCGACTGGCGGTCACCGGCGCCTGGCTGTCGCTGATCGTCGTCGAATCCGTCAACGCCACCGACGGTCTGGGCAAGATGATGCAGAACGCCCAGTACTACGGCCAATCCGACGTCATCATGGTCGGTCTGCTGGTGTATGCCGTCTTCGGCCTGACCGCCGACTCCCTCATCAGAATCGCCGAACGAAAGGTGCTGTCGTGGCGTCAATCCTTGGTCGACTGACCTCGCGTTTCGCAGCCGAACCCGATGGCCGAGACCGTCGGGTCTCGGTCGGCCCGCAAGCCGCCGAATCCGACGGGTCGATAGAGCTGCGGGGGCTGACCAGGAACTTCGGTGATGACGACATCCTCAAAGGCATCGACCTGACCATTCCCGACGGTCAGTTCGTGGCCCTCCTCGGCCGCAGCGGTTCGGGCAAATCGACGTTGCTGCGGGCAATCGCCGGGCTCGACCACAATGTTCCCGGTTCCGGGCTGTTGCGGGTGCCCGAACGCACCTCGATGGTCTTTCAGGACTCCCGGCTGCTGCCGTGGCAGCGGGTGCTGCCCAATGTGCTCTACGGCCAGCCGCGTTCACGCAGGCGGCACGGCATCGACCTGCTGGCGGAGGTAGGTCTGGCCGGGCGTGAGAAGTCCTGGCCCAAAGGACTTTCCGGTGGCGAGCAACAGCGGGTGGCACTCGCACGGGCACTGGCCGGTGAACCGCAGTTGTTGCTGGCCGACGAGCCGTTCGGCGCACTCGACGCGCTCACCCGCATCAAGATGCACGCACTGCTGCGCACGCTGGTGCAGGCCCATCGGCCGACGGTGCTGCTGGTGACCCACGACGTCGACGAGGCGATCAGCCTGGCCCAGCGGGTACTGGTGTTGCAGTCGGGGCGGATAGGCCGCGACCTCATCATCGACCTGCCCGAGGACCGGAATCCGGCACAGCCGGCGTTCCAGCGGACCAGGCACGATCTGCTCGCCGCATTGGGTGTGGACGCCGCTGCTCCTCAACCAGTCCCGTGAGATCAGGTGGTCGCCGGCCACCACCCACCCAGTCACCGCACGACGAATCACCGCCCGACGAATCACCAACCGAAAGGTTCACGATGTCCCGAAAGCTGCACCTGAACGCGTTTCTGATGTCGACCGGACACCACGAGGCATCGTGGCGCCTGCCCGAGTCGGACCCGCTCGCCCATCTGAGCGTCGACCACTACGTCCACCTGGCCCGGACCGCCGAACGCGGCCATTTCGACTCCATCTTCTTCGCCGATTCCCCGGTGCTGCAGGGCGAGCCGGGACGGCGTCCGGCGGGCAAGCTCGAACCCACCATCCTGTTGACGGCCATCGCGGCGCGCACCTCGAAGATCGGGCTGATCGCGACGGCCTCGACCAGCTACAACGATCCGTACAACCTGGCGCGCCGGTTCGCCTCGGTCGACTGGGTGTCCGGTGGCCGGGTGGGCTGGAACATCGTCACCACCGCGGGCGCCGACGCCGCTCGCAACTTCGGGCTCGATGACACCCCCGACCACGCCGAACGGTATGAGAAGGCCGCCGAATTCGTCGATGTGGCAACAAAACTGTGGGACAGTTGGGATGATGATGCCTTCATCGGCGACAAGCGGCTCGGCATCCACTCCGATCCCGACAAGGTCCACCCCACCGATCACGTCGGCCGGTTCTTCCGGATCGCCGGACCGCTCAACGTCCCCCGCTCACCGCAGGCATATCCGGTGCTGGTGCAGGCCGGTTCGTCGGAGGACGGCAAGAATTTCGCCGCCCGCTACGCCGAGGCGGTGTTCACCGCCCAGCAGACACTCGATGACGGCACCGCCTTCTACTCCGACTTGAAGGACCGCACCCGCCGACTCGGCCGCGATCCGGAGAACATCAAGATCCTGCCGGGAATCGTGCCGGTCATCGGTGACACCGAGGCGCACGCCCGCGAACTCGACGAGGAACTGACCCGGCTGATCCTGCCCGAGTTCCAGCGCCGCAACCTCGCCGAACGATTCAACCTGCCGGCCGAGGAACTCGATCTGGACAGCCCGCTGCCCGCCGACCTGCCCACCGAGGACGAGATCCAGGGCGCCAAGAGCCGATTCACCCTGATCGTGAATCTTGCCCGGCGCGAACAACTCACGGTGCGCCAGCTCATCGCGCGCCTGGGCGGCGGCCGCGGGCACCGGACGTTCGCCGGCACCGCCGAACAGGTCGCCGACACCATCGAGGAGTGGTTCAACGCCGGTGCCGCCGACGGGTTCAACGTGATGCCCGCGGTGCTGCCCTCCGGGCTGGAGCGGTTCGTCGACGAGGTCGTGCCGATCCTGACACAGCGCGGCCTGTTCCGCGGCGAGTACGAGACCTCCACGCTGCGTGAGCATTACGGCCTGCCCCGGCCCGGCAGCCGATACTCCGCCGACGCGGCCGCCACGATCGCGCTGTAAGGCATACTCATCGGCAGGCACTCGACCCGGCCCGGCGCACGCCCGGGCCGGGTCGGGTGCGTTCAGGTCAGAATCGTCCACAGCGCCCGCGGCCCGGCGAATACGAGCTCCCGGACACGGTTACGGATCTGTCCGGTGACCGGGCACCGGCATTGTGCCCGCACCCCGCGCGCCTGGACCCCCGCGTCCCGGCACAGCGCGATCGCCCTGCGCAGATGAAAGTCCTGGGTCACCACCACCAGCGCCGTCACGCCGAACACCGCACGTGCCCGCCGGCAGCTCGCCGCGGTGTCCGTGCCCAGCGCGTCGGCGGTGATCACCTCGGCGGGTACGCCGTGCTCCCGCAGGTAGGCCCCCATCACCGCCGGCTCGTCACCCGCACCCGCCGAACCGTTCCCCGAGTTGATGATGCGCACCACTGCGCCCGACCGGTACAACTCGACGGCCGTGTCGAGTCGACCCCGCACGTAGACGCCCGGTTCGCCGTCGGACACGAGCGAGCCCAGGACCAGCAGCGTCGACCCCGACGGCACACCCGACGGCTCAAGCACACGACCGGAGGAGGCCACATGAATCCACGTCAGCGATACCGTGATGATCAGCTCGACGACGATGGCTACGGCACATGCGGACTTGGCGATCGGTCCCATCGGCCGGTTCACCCGTTCACCGTATCCCCCGGCGGGACCGATGCCACCCCGGCGGCATCCGCGATAGTGCGGCGCGGATAAAGTAGCGCACATCACGGCACGGCTCGACCGCATCGACAGACCACACGATCCGTCCGACACTTGAATCCTGCCTCCACACCCAGGGGGCCAGATGCCGGGGAGGCCGCGGCGATGCAGTACATGCCCATCACCGAGTCGATGTTCCTGATCGCCGAGACCCGCGAACAGCCGATGCACGTCGGCGGCCTGCAACTGTTCGAACCCCGCGAAGGACAGTCCTCCTCGGACCTGGCCGAAGAAGTCTTCGACGCCTTCCACAACGGCACCGAGGTCAGCGAACTGTTCCGCAAGCGGCCCGCCTCCCCCGCGCCGATCCTGGGCAACCTGTTCTGGACCCACGACGAGGAGATCGACTTCGACTATCACGTGCGACGCGTGGTACTGCCCCGGCCCGGCCGCGTGCGTGAGCTGCTGCGCTATGTCTCGCTCAACCACGGCGCGCTCCTCGACCGCAACCGGCCGATGTGGGAGGTGCACATCATCGAAGGCCTCAACGACGGCCGACTCGCCCTCTACACCAAGGTGCATCATTCACTCGTCGACGGCGTGACCGCTCTGCGGATTCTCGGGCGCACGCTGTCGACCGATCCGGAGGATCGTTCGGGGCGCACCCCGTGGTCGCTACAAACCCGACCGCGACCGGCCAGGCAAAAAGCGTCCGCGAACGAGGAGACGGGAGCAATCCCGCTCATCTCGGGAGTGCTCGGAGCCGCGGGAGCGGCCGCGGGTGTCGCCGGTCAGATGGCGGGTCTGGCACCTGCGGCGGCAAGAATCGCCTGGTCGGCGGTCCGTGAGGACGACTACGCCGCTCCGCTGACCAGCGCCCCGCGCACCCTTCTCGACGTACCCATCGGCAGTGCGCGGCGTTTCGCGGGCGAGAAGTGGGAGCTGTCGCGGCTCAAGGCCGTCGCCAAGGCGCTGGAGGTCACCCTCAACGACGTGGTGCTCGCGATGTGCTCGGGTGCGTTGCGGTCCTACCTGATCGATCAGGACGCGCTGCCCGATTCGTCGATGGTGGCGGCACTGCCGGTGTCCCTGCACACCGACGAGGACAAGGATGGCAACGCGATCACCGCGATCATGTGCAAGCTCGGCACCGAGCAGCCCGATCCGGGGCAGCGCGTCCGCACGATCGTCGCCTCCACAGGCGAAGCCAAGAAAGTGGTGCGCGGTCTCGCCCCACTGCAGCAGCTGGCTCTCGGGGCCGCCAACATCGCCCCGCTCGCCCTGGCGACCGTGCCGGGCTTCGTGCGGTACGTCCCCCCACAGTTCAACCTGATGATCAGCAACGTGCCCGGCCCCGGCAAGGAGCTGTACTGGAACGGCGCCCGGCTCACCGACATGTACCCGGTGTCGGTGGTGATGGAAGGCCTGGCGCTCAACATCACCGTCACCACCACCGCCAACCACATGAACTTCGGCCTGATCGGCGCACGCAAGGAATTGCCGAGTCTGCAACGGCTGCTCACCCACCTCGGCACCGCCCTGGAGGAGCTGGAGAAGCTGGCCGACACGGTGGCCCGCGACTGACCACATCGCTCCGCCGACCGGACCGCGACCGCGGTTCGCATCACCAGACCCAGCGGCTCGTTGTATGTGGTGATGAACACATCGACACCGGGCCCGGCCAGAGCCGACGGCGCGCCCGCACGTCGTCGGGCCCGCCACATCATGACCGCGAACAGGACCGATTCATCGAGACTATATGTTTCCGCGAGAACGCGCGGAATTGCGATCCATGCCGCATTCCACGGAATTGTCTCGATCCAGCGTGGCGAAATATATACGATCCCAAATGAAACGCCAAAATAGCCGGGAATCGCACGATACACAGCCGAACAGATCCCACGGACCCCTCCCCCGAGGTGATCGGGAAAACGGACCGGCTAACTGCTTTCGTTGCAGTTCAGCACCAGTAGCGAGGTGATCGCGGTGTCGCGCGACGCGAGCACCGCCGCCCCGCGGCCCTCCGCACCGGATGCCGTTCGGCATGAAATAGCACCGTCATGAATCACCGCGGATTGTGCACGGCGGAAATATCCACACCGGCCGATCGGGTGAATCGCGGCCCGCTTGTCAATCAATTTCCACACCCGCACCGCTCGGCACACCGAACCGTGATTCACCTCACATTAAGCCGATTGACACCAATCTGACTCGACAGTAAGTTACTGGTGGGTATCCTGAGCGGCGGCGCTCGCGCCCACGCAAAGGTTAGTTAGGCCATCCTTGGCAGCACTTCGCTTGCGTGAGGTTTTACCGTTACTTGTAGTAGACGACGGTTCTGCGCACTCAGCCCTGGACGCAGAACGCTGTGATCGACCAAGAGGAAGGCCGGTACGCGCCCGTGACTCCCATGACCGCAACGCTGGGCACAATCGGTGTGCTGATCAGCCTCGGGTGCTGGTTCGCGTTCGTTCGCGGCGCCTTCGGCATCGTGCGCACCATCCTGCTCGGCCAGAGCGTGCCCAGCTCACGATTCTTCCCGATCCTGCCCCGGCTGTGGACGATGATCAAGGAGTTCATCGCCCACACCCGCATGATCAAGTTCCGCACCGTCGGCATCGCGCACTGGATGGTGATGATCGGCTTCCTCGGCGGCATGCTGCTGTTCTTCGAGGCGTACGGGCAGGCCATCAACCCCGAGTTCCACTGGCCGATCATCGGCGCCACCTTCGGCTGGCACCTGTGGGACGAGATCCTGGGCATCGCCACCGTCATCGGCATCGTGACCCTCATCGTCATCCGCCAGCTCAACCACCCGCGGATCCCCGAGCGCATCTCCCGTTTCTCCGGCTCGCGGTTCCTGCCCGCCTACACGATCGAGGCGATCGTGCTGGTCGAGGGCCTGGGCATGATCTTCGTCAAGGCCGGCAAGATCTCCACCTACCACCACAGCAACGCCTACTCGGACTTCTTCACCATGCAGGTGGCCAAGCTGCTGCCCGCCAGCCCCAACATGGTCGGCCTGTTCGCACTGATCAAGCTGCTCTCGGGCAGCCTGTTCCTGCTGCTGGTGGGCACCCACCTCAACTGGGGTGTGGCCTGGCACCGGTTCTCGGCGTTCTTCAACATCTACTTCAAGCGCGAGCAGGACGGCGGCGTCGCGCTCGGTGCGGCCAAGCCGATGATGAGCAACGGCAAGGTCCTGGAGATGGAGACCGCCGATCCCGATGTCGACGCGTTCGGCGCCGGCAAGATCGAGGATTTCAGCTGGAAGGCCTGGCTCGACTTCACCACCTGTACCGAATGCGGCCGCTGTCAGTCGCAGTGCCCGGCCTGGAACACCGGCAAGCCGCTCTCCCCCAAGCTGCTCATCATGTCGCTGCGCGAACACGGTCTGGCCAAGGCGCCGTACCTGCTGGCCGGCGGCAGCACCGACATGGGCGGCGAGGAGGTGGGACTGCTCGACGCCGACGGCAAACCCGACGAGGACAGGCTGGGCGCGATCCCGGTGGCGGCGCGGGCCGAGGCGGCCCGCAAGCTGGTCGGCGACTCCAAGGGCGCCACCGGCGGCGGTGAACCCGTCATCGCCGAGGACGGCACCTTCGATCCGGAGGCGCTCGGCGCGGTCATCGACACCGAAACCCTGTGGAGCTGCACCACCTGCGGCGCGTGCGTGGAGCAGTGCCCCGTCGACATCGAGCACGTCGACCACATCCTCGATATGCGCCGCTACCAGGTGCTCATCGAATCGGACTTCCCCACCGAGCTCGCGGGCATGTTCAAGAAGCTCGAGACCAAGGGCAACCCGTGGGGCCAGAACGCCAACCAGCGCACCGCGTGGATCGATGAGATCGACATCGACATCCCTGTCTTCGGGCAGGACGTCGAGTCCTTCGAGGGCTTCGAGTACCTGTTCTGGGTCGGTTGCGCCGGCGCCTACGAGGACCGGGCGAAGAAGACCACCAAGGCCGTCGCCGAACTCCTCGACATGGCCGCCGTCAACTTCCTGGTCCTCGGTCAGGGCGAGACCTGCACCGGCGACTCGGCACGGCGTGCGGGCAACGAGTTCCTGTTCCAGATGCTGGCGCAGCAGAACATCGAAATGATGAACCAGGTCTTCGACACCGCGCCGCACCAGCGTAAGAAGATCGTCGTCACCTGCGCCCACTGCTTCAACGCGCTCGGTAACGAGTATCCCCAGGTCGGCGGCACCTACGAGGTTGTCCACCACACCCAGCTGCTCAACCGCCTCGTGCGGGAGAAGCGACTCGTCCCGGTCGCGCCGATCGGCGAGGGCGTCACCTACCACGACCCGTGCTACCTGGGCCGTCACAACAAGGTCTACGACGCGCCGCGCGAGCTGATGGCCGCGTCGGGCTCCACCCTCACCGAGATGCCGCGCCACGGCGAACGGTCGATGTGCTGCGGCGCCGGCGGTGCCCGCATGTGGATGGAGGAGCAGATCGGTAAGCGCATCAACG
>ERZ795062.2433-NODE-2433-length-12235-cov-4.633580_pt1 | contig 12235 bp, 11 predicted proteins | sample MGYA00375146_ERZ795062 | MGnify/ENA primary metagenome ERZ795062 (study PRJEB30191, sample SAMN05720281) | activated sludge metagenome | isolation source: Anaerobic digester | place: USA | collected 2015-07-16 ... | reverse complement strand
CACCGCAACCTGCCGATTCACCCCCTGATTGTGCAACGAGATCGAAATCTAGGTGCCACGAAGGGCAATACCCACGCCAACGTGTTGGATTTCTTTCACGGGAACCCTGCGAACTCCCCTGGGGCGTGGCGCTACGCCAACCGGACCACCGTGACCGTGACTGAGGCATCCGAACCGGTCTGTTCGGCCGAAACTTCCACGCGGGTGGTGTCTTTCAGGAAGGTGGTCACCTTGGCGGGGCCCTGGGTAGCAGTTGCCTGCTCGTCATAGCCGTTTGCGATGAGCTTCGCCTTGAGGTCGTCACCAGCAGCCGCTGCGTCGCCCGGCCCTAGGTACAACGCAACAGCCGAATCCCCGGAATCGACCACACTCTGCAACGCAAGCCCGTTTGGGGCAGGCACATCGGGCGGCCAACTGTCGGGCAATTTACTGCCTTCGCCCACCACAACTGATCCGTCAGTGCTACTTACCGAGACCTCCGGCGCCGGACTGTCGGCGCTCGAACCTGACGAACATCCGGCGAACGCCAAGGCGGCGGTCAGCACCGCAGGGCCCATCAGCCACCGACGTTCGTTGCCCACTGGGTCCTCCTTGGTGGTTGTCGCTTCACGTTGGACGTCGCTGGTCGGGAACTGATCATCAACCTGCCTGGCCCATCGGCGGGCCGTTCAGCAACCCACGTGCACTGTATTGCGGATAGCGTCGAATTCCAGTGCAAAGACACCAACGAGGGAAGGCCACATTGTGAAGGCTTGGCGAGTACACGAATTCGGCCCATACCGTGACGCATTGGTCTGGGAAGACTGTCCTGACCCCGAACTCCCGAGCCCTGACTCAAGCGTGATCGACGTCCATGCCGCGGGCGTGAACTTCCCAGACATCCTCTTCATCCAGGGTGAATACCAAATCAAGCCACCGCTGCCGTTCGTTCCGGGCATCGAGGCCGTGGGAACTGTGGTCGAAGTCGGGTCGCAGAGCAAGTACACGATCGGCGACCGGATCGCAACGACCGGGATCGGAGCATTCGGCGAGAAGATGGCGGCACAGGATTCGATGACCTTCCTGGTTCCACCGGGGATGAATAACGTCGACGCTGCGGCGATCCGGATCATCTACGAAACGTCCTATATGGCGATCAAGTACAAGGCGCAGATGCAACCCGGTGAGGTGCTGCTTGTGCATGGTGGCGCTGGGGGCGTTGGAACTTCAGCCATTCAGGTCGGCAAGGCACTCGGTGGGATGGTCATCGCCACAGCGACGGGCGAACGAGATATCAAGGTGTGCTTCGACACCGGGGCCGACCACGTCATCGACTGGCAAAACGAGGACATCGTCACCCGCGTGAAGGAGCTGACCGACGGCCGCGGTGCAGACGTGATCTACGACCCGGTCGGCGGCGACGCATTTGACGCTTCGACGCACTGCATCAACTTCGAAGGTCGACTCATCGTGATCGGATTCGCGAGCGGGCGCATCCCGGAAATCAAGGGCCACATGATCTTGAACAAGAACATGTCCGTCATGGGCTTCTTCTGGACCAACTACTTGTTCAAGCGACCTGACCTCGTCGACGACTATCAGGACGAGATCAACCGGCTCTACCTTGAAGGCAAGTTCCCACCCGTTGTATCAGCGGTTCTGCCGATGACCGACCTACCGAAGTCATTGGACATGATCACCAACCGCGATGCGTACGGGAAGATCGTGCTTGTTAATGAGTAGTGGTCGCAGCATTCGGCGGTTCGTCGACTGATCCCGGATCGGCAACGACCTCGGTTGCGTCTTCGTGCGGGATTTCAGGTTCCGCCTGCCCGGCCAGGATCGTGGAACAGACCAGCGCCAATGCGAATCCAATGACGGCGAGAGGCCAGAGGCCATCGCGAGTTCGGTCACCCAGGAACAGAATCCCGATCAGCGAGGGCAACACCGTTTCGATTCCGAACACCAACGCCGTCACCGTGGTCACCGTTGCCCGTTGAAGCGCCGAAGCGAAGAAGAGCAACCCCAGCGCGCCATAAATGACAATCGCGTATGCGGTTGGATCTTTCACCACTTCCCAGATCGGGTCGGGGACCTCAAGGCTGCGCGCGGCAATTCCCATACCGCTGAAAGCGACACCGCTGACGATGGCTAATCCGATCCCAACACGGCGCTCGGGTAGACGGGTGACACCGAGTGCCAGCAGGCCAACAACGGCGACACAGGCCAACTCCAGCCACCGCCACTTCAAAGCGAGCTCCTGTGCCTGCTCAGGTTGTGCCGACAGTGCGAGCAAGACCAGGCCGATCATCAACCCCGGAAGCGCGAGCTTCTCCATGCTTGAGAGCTTCACTTTGAGAAACGTGACCGCCAGGATCGCCGTGATTCCGACGCTGCTGGCAATCAATGCTTCGGACAGAAATAGCGGCAGGAACTGAATCGCCACAATGCCCAGGACAAATCCGAGACCATCAGCCGCAAGCCCGATCAGGTACGGCAGTTGCTTGATCATCCGCATCATCAGGCGCGGGTCGAGTGCTCCGGATTTCTCAGTCCTGTCGGCAGCCACTGACTGCAGAATTGACCCGATCGCATACGACACCGCGGCAGCGATTGCGGCGATCAGTCCGACAGTCATGCTTCATCCAACCAGAGGTGAGCACGGTCGGCGAGGTAGACGTCAACCCGGTTGAAGGAGCAAGCTTCGGTTATGTCGCAATCTCACTCGGACAGATTCGCCATGCTGCTGCGAGAACCGGGCAGCGAGGAACAGGACCGGCTCGAGCAGATCACCACGGCGCTGCCAGAACCTGGCACGGGTGAAGTTCGGATCGCTGTGGGCGCCTGCGCTGTGTGCCGCACGGACCTGCAAATTGTGTCCGGCGACCTGCCTGCCCATCGTCTGCCGATCGTTCCCGGACACCAGGTAGTGGGTGTCATCGAAGCGGTGGGCCCGGAAGTGGAAACGTCTCGTATCGGCCAGGCCGTCGGCGTCTCGTGGTTTGCCGGATCCTGCGGGCACTGTGCGTGGTGCTTGGAAGGTCGGCAGAACCTGTGCGAGCAGGCCGAATTCACCGGCTGGTATCGAGACGGCGGGTACACCACATCGATGCTCGCCCGAGCGGATTGCGCGTTCGAACTACCCGCCGACTACCGCCCGGAACTGACTGGTGAGCAGCGAGCGGTGGCACTGTCGCCGCTGTTGTGTGGCGGGGTGATCGGGTATCGGTCGCTGCGGATCGCCGAAGTTGATTCGGAGTCCGCCGGCCTACGCCTTGGCCTCTACGGATACGGAGCCTCAGCCACGCTCGTGATGCAGGTCGCGAAATTCTGGGGTGTCGAACCGTACGTCGTGACCCGCTCGGAATCGGAGGTTGAGCGGGCGCTGGCAGCTGGAGCCGCTTGGGCTGGAACCTACGACCAGCCGCTGCCCGTCAGGTTGAACTCGGCGATCACCTTCGCACCGTCCGGTGATGTTGTGGTCTCAGCCCTCAAATCGCTTGAGCGCGGCGGGACCGTGGCAGTTAATGCGATTCATCTGGACCGAGTGCCGGAGTTCAACTATGACGACCTGTGGTGGGAACGATCAATTCGTTCGGTGGCGAATGTGACGCCCTCAGACGTCAGGGAATTCCTTGCCCTGGTCGGACCTGCCGGCGTCCAGACGGTGTACGAGGAACTCCCTCTCGCGCAGGCCAACACTGCTTTGCGTCGCCTGAGCGCCGGAGACGTGTCGGGCTCGTTTGTGTTAACGACGTAGAGTGCGGCACATGTCGTACTTTCCAACTGCTCCGATCGCCGCCGCTGGACTCATTGCTGGCTTCGCAGTCGCCGACGCCACCGGCAACCGCCCCCTCGGCGGAGTTGTCCTCGCGGCAGGTGGAATCACCTGCGCTTGGGCATGGAACCGCAAGTCCGGGCCGCTGACAGCCGGTGCGCTGCTTGCCACCTACGTCGCCGCGTTCGCGATCTCGCATCCGCTCGCAAAACAAATTGGTGCCTGGCCGAGTGTCCTGGCGGTATCGGCTGTGACCGCTGGAGCTGCGTACGTTGCCTCGGATCGTCGCCCCGCGATTACCCGGGCCGCTGCCAGCTAGCTGTTCTGGCTGCCCTGACCGGCGATAGTCGGAAACGGAATCGACGCCGCCCACTGGAGTGGCTCGTCCAGGGTGAACGCAATGAGTTGAGTGTTGCCATGACCGTCGAGCCAGCTCACCGACAACATTGGTCGCGCCCGTCGGACGGTGCGGCCCAGAAGCTCGACATTTGTTGCGGGTGCCGCCTCAACCACTTTGTCCCGCGGAATGATCACCGACTGGTCGGTTGAGCCAGCGACAAATACCAGCGCCTGCTCCGTCAGAGCGATTGCCCCGATGCCCTTGAGCCCGCCTCGGTCCGGGTCACTGCACCCTTCGCACGATGCCGCTGTCGACATCAAAGGTGGGCGGCCGTGGAGTTCTTTTGCCAGCCCGGCGACCCCGGCATTGACCTTCTTGGCCAGGATCGGGCGAACGATGAAGAACGTAATGCAAAACGCCAGAACTACCGTGATGAGCAGAGCACCGAGAACCGTCCACAAAACTGTCATGAACCTGAGTTTCTCACCGACGAGAACTTGGCTGCGGATGACCCCACCATCAAATCCCCATCCACAGCTGGCCACCGGCCTGGCAAACAACCAGACACGCTCGGCGCAACTTCGCGAACACACCTGACGCCTGCCAGACTGGCGCGCATGTCTGCGACCGAGAACCTGACCCGAGCCGAATGTGATGAGCGCGCTTCCCTGATCTCCGACGTTTCCTACAGCGTCACTCTCGACTTGGCAGGTGCCGGCGAACCCGACCCTGCGCCAACATTCCGTTCCGTCACAACCGTCAGATTCGCAGCTAGCGCACCGGGTGCATCCACGTGGCTTGATCTCATCGCCGACCGCGTCCTGTCGATAACTCTCAACGACCGCGAACTGGACCCAAGCGCGGTGTTCGACGGCGCACGAATCCAGCTCGACGGCCTGGAGGCAACGAACACCGCGCGGATCGTCGCTGACTGCAGTTACATGCGTACCGGTGAAGGGCTCCACCGATTCATCGACCCAGTTGACCGCGAGACTTACCTCTACACCCAGTTTGAGGTTGCCGACGCGCGCCGGGTGTACGCCTGTTTCGAACAGCCAAGCCTGAAGGCGGACTGGCAACTGACCGTTACGGCCCCGAGCCATTGGCAGGTCGTTTCGAACTCGCCGACCCCCGAACCCACCCCGGAATCGGATGCCACGGCGACTTGGGTCTTTGAACCGACGCCGCGGATCAGCACCTACATCACTGCCATTGTGGCCGGCCCATACCACGTCGTGCGCGACGAGTACGTCGGGCCGAACGGGACGTACCCACTTGGGGTCTTCTGCCGAAGTTCACTTGCGGAGTACCTCGATGCAGATGAAATCTTCACGTTGACCAAGCAAGGCTTCAAGTTCTTTGAAGAGACCTTTGCGACGCCCTACCCGTTCGCGAAGTACGACCAGTTGTTTGTGCCCGAATTTAATGCCGGAGCAATGGAAAACGCTGGCTGCGTGACATTCCTTGAGGACTACGTCTTCCGGTCACGAGTCACTGACGCCGCTTATGAACAGCGTTCTAACACCATCCTGCACGAACTCGCACACATGTGGTTCGGAAACCTCGTGACGATGCATTGGTGGGATGACCTGTGGTTGAACGAGTCGTTCGCCGAGTGGGCATCTCACTTCGCAAACGTCAAGGCAACGCGTTTCACTGACGCGTGGACGACCTTCTTGAATCAGCGGAAGGCATGGGCCTACCGCCAAGATCAACTACCGTCAACGCACCCAATCGCGGCAGACATGGTGGATCTCGATGCAGTTCGCGTCAACTTCGACGGAATCACCTATGCCAAGGGCGCCGCTGCTCTGCGTCAATTGGTCGCTTGGGTAAGTGAAGACGAGTTTGTCGCCGGATTGCAGCAGTACTTCGCAACACATGCGTGGGGAAACACCCGGCTCACAGATCTACTTGCCGCGCTGAGTCAGTCGTCTGGTCGCGAGTTGGATTCATGGGCCGCGCAGTGGCTGCAGACCTCGGGCGTCAACCTGCTTCAGCCCGAGGTAGCGATCGACGCCGACGGCAACTACGTTCGCGTCGTCCTGCGACAGGAACCGCCTCAGCAACCCGATGGTGTTGCGCCAACGCTTCGCGACCATCGCGTCGCACTCGGTCTCTACGACATGACTGACGGCAAGCTCCAGCGGCGACAACAGGTTGAACTCGACTTGGTTGGCACCGGTGTGAACGTGTCGGAACTGGTCGGCAAGAAGTCCGCCGACCTGTTGTTGGTCAACGATGACGACCTCACCTTCGCGAAGATCCGGATGGATGCCGCAAGTGCGGAGACTGCGATCTCTTCGGTCGGCAACTTCAGTGAATCGCTCCCGCGCGCATTGGTGTGGGGTGCAGCCTGGGACATGACCCGCGATGCCGAGATGAGTACCGGCGACTACCTTCAGTTGGTCCTCGGTGGGCTGCCACACGAAGGTGATGTCGGCGTTGTTCAGCAACTCATTCGACAACTGCGCACTGCAATCGAGCTCTACGCCACGAACGAACATCGTCCGGTGTACCAGCGGGAACTGGCAACGGCGCTGCGTTCGCTCACCGAGGACGCTGCCGCTGGCAGCGACCACCAACTCGCGTTTGCCCGCGGCTTCATCGCGACTGCATCAAGCCCTGCGGATCTGGCCTTTGTCGGCGAACTCTTCACCGGCGAGAGTCTCCTCGACGGGCTCGTGGTCGATGACGAACTTCGCTGGTCCATGCTGCAACGACTCGTGATCACTGGCGTCGCAGGAGACCGCGAGATCGATGCCGAGCTCGAACGCGACAACACCGCAACCGGCATCCGTCATGCGCAGTTGGTACGAGCAGCACGCCCTACCGCCGAAGCAAAGAGTCTTGCCTGGGATGTTGCTCTGAACGACGAGTCGCTGGCCAACCATCTCTTGGCCGCAACGATCGGCGGCATCATGATCAGCGAGCAGCGGGAACTGCTCCGCCCGCACGTCGAGCAGTACTTCGACTCGATCGCTTCAACATGGCAGCGGCGAACCCCGGAAATGGCCCAGCAGATTGTTTCTGGCCTCTATCCGATTCTGCTTGTCGAACCGGACATCATCACGCGCACCGAGGATTTCCTTCACGCCCACCCGGAACTCCCAGCGGGCGCCAAACGACTGGTCGCCGAAGCCCTCGACGGGGTCCTACGCGCGATGCGCTGCCAGGAACGCGACTCGCGATAGCGAACGCTCCAGACGCAGTGCCTAGTCCGGCAAGTCGGTATGCAATACCCGCAGTGAACGGGCATGGTCGCCGAGAACGATGATGCCGTCACGAATGCCGGCCGCAATGTCGCCAATCGCGAACCGTGACGTCATCGTCAGGCACGCCAGACGGCACGACTGATCATCGAGGTGATCGCGGACCATGCCACCGGTGACAACTTCAACAACCCGCGATTCAGGGTCAACTGCCACGAGTACGGACATGTCCGGGTCTTCGAGTTGCCGGTGGATCGAAAGAGCGGAATCGCGGCGCGCGGGAAGCTTCCCGACGTAGGCGCTGAAGTGAGCGCCCGTCAACTCACCTGTGCGCATCAACGTCCGTTCAAGCTCGGCAAGCTGCGCGGTCGTGAATGCGGTATCAACTAGATCACCATCGAGCACTTGCTCCACCTTCCTTCGCAATGGTCAGGTCGCGGCCCTCGGAGAACTCTCCAGCGGAGGTCACGGAGATGGCGGCCTTGACGTCCGTGCCTGCCTTGCCGTTGATGATGATCGGCTCGTAGTTCCAAGGTTCGCCCGGGCGATATCGCCCTGCGCGAGTCCAGCCCGGAGCAAGCGTTGCGAGCACAATCACCAGCACGACGGCGGCCGGAATACCAACAAGAAGCAGCAGCAACTGCAGACCGGAAGGATTCACAGCCCAAACGGTAGCGCCGCGAGGGGGTGTCGCGCTCCCCAGATCGGCCTAGATTCGCCTATCCGGTCTTCGCCGATCCGCCGAGTGCGCTGATGATCTGCTCCATCCGCGCGATTTTTGGGTAATCCTCGATGAACACCGGGACACCCTCACTGTCGGCCAGCGGCACCCGCCAATTGGGGTACTCGTCGGTCGTGCCTGGCTGATTCTGCGTTCGTCGTTCCCCGACCAGGTCGGCGAGCGAGACCGACACCAATTTGGCTGGCGACCACGTAACAAACCGATGAAGCGCCACCACTACGCCATCTTCACCCGCTCCGGGACGAAGCAAACCGTCGCGTTCCAGTGTTTCGCGCCAACTTGCGATTTCAACGGCATGGTCGGCCCACTCCTGCTCGGGAGGTCGAGTCAGCAAGCCCAGTTCCTCGCGCAGCTGCACATGGTCACCAGCCAGATAGCCGAGCGTTGGCGGAAGATCATGAACGGTTACGGCGGCCATGGCATTCGCACGCCACTGCTGCGGCGGGACCGGCTCACCATCGGCTCGTTCGAACCAGAGGATCGTGGTTCCCAAGACGCCGCGCTCCGCCAGGAAATCGCTGACCCAGGGTTCAACAGTTCCCAGGTCCTCGCCGACTATGACCGCGCCCGCTCGATATGCCTCCAAGACCAGTATGTTGACCATCGCGTGATGGTCGTAACGCACGTAAGTTCCAGCTGATGGGGCAAGCCCCTTCGGGATCCACCACAGCCGGAACAGACCAAGGACGTGGTCGATCCGCAAACCCCCGCTGTGTCGCAGCAACGTCCGGAGCATGTCCCGGTAGCTCGCGTATCCAGTGGCGGCGAGTTGATCAGGGCGCATCGGAGGTTGCGACCAGTCCTGACCCACTTGGTTGAACGCGTCTGGTGGTGCGCCGACCGTGACACCCGCAGCCATGACATCGCCATCGGTCCAGGTATCCGCCCCGAAGGGGTGGACGCCAACCGCCAAGTCGTGCATGACACCAACCGACATTCCCGCATCGATTGCGGCTTGCTGCGCTTGCGCCATCTGTTGGTCAAGAACCCACTGGAGCCAGCAGTGGAAGTCCACCGAGACCTCGTGCTCTACCCGAAACTGCGCGACTTCATCGCTGGACTGGTCTTGGTACTCAGCGGGCCATTCGTTCCACTTCGGCCCGAACCGCTCCGACAATGCGCACCAGGTGGCGAACTGGACTAGCGCCTCACCCTCATCATCTCGGTACGCGCGATATTCCGCAGCGCGTCCCGGCGACAATTCCACCGCGTGGATCTCCAGCAGCGCGTCGCGCTTGTGCTTCCAACTGGTGTTCCGATCAAGTTGTTGGTCGGTGTTCAACTCCAGCGCCAGCGCTTGCGCGTCGCGGGTGATCTGTGCCAGCTGTTCGGCAGGCAAATATGCGAACTCAGGAATCAACTCAACCCGCAGGTACAGCGGATTCACGTAGCGGCGGGTGACCGGCAGGTATGGCGAAGGCTCCATTCCCGGCGTCGGAGCGCACGCATGAAGTGGGTTAACGAGCATGAACGATGCGCCGTGCTCGCGACCAAACCAGGCAGCCATGTCGCTCAGGTCGGCCAGGTCGCCAATCCCCCACGACCGATGCGATCGCGCGGAATACAACTGCGTCGCCACACCCCAGCCTTGCCGATTTCCAGTGGTCGCTGGCATCTCCAGACGTTCCGGGCAGACGACGAAGGAGCACCGGTGCTCAACTCCGCCGACTTCCGCAACAAACTCATGCCACCCAAGTGGTAGATCGCTGGGAACTCGGAAGACGACTTCATCAACCCGGGCACCTTTGACTTGCCCTGGCTTCACCTTGCGATCCGTGCGCGATACGTCGAAGCGGCGGCCACCCTCCTCGAGTTCGACCCACACGCGAATTGACTCGTCGCCACGCACATGAACCCACGTTTCCCAGGGTTCTTGCTCTGGCTCAGTTGTGCGCCGCACAACGATCACCGGCGGAACTGTGGCTTCCCAGTGGGCATTCTTGAGTGCGGCCAGCGAGCGTCGGCATTGCTGGGCCGTTTTGGCGGCAACACCCAGCGACACCAGGACGGCGCGTACAGACTCCGGTGCCACCTTCGTGAGCACACCGACCTGATCTGTGTATTCGACTGCCACGCCGTAGGCAGCGGCGAGTGCAGCGAGGTCGGGGTCGATCTGCGCAGATGCAACCTTCTTCTTAGCCATCACCACATCGCCGGGATTCGGTGCCGCCAGTCATGGGTTGCCTCAAGTTGAGCCGCGAGCGAAATGATCGTCTCCTCGTCGTGCATTCGTCCAACCAACTGAACCCCTACCGGTAGGCCATCAGAATTCCAATTCATCGGCACATTGATGGCTGGCTGGCCGCTGATGTTGTAGCCAGCGCAGTATGGCGAATATGCGACCTGCGCCGCAAAGTCAGCGGCCGGATCATCGTCATCGCGCAGCTGCCCAACGAGTGCGGGCAACTGCGCAAGAGTCGGAACCAAGACGGCATCGAGGTGGGCGGTTGCAGTCATTGCCGCCCGCGAGTTGATCCGCAGCATCGATACCGCAGTCGCAAGTTCGTTCCCCGAAATCGCTCGACCCTGCTCTCGGAGGTATTGAGTCAGGGGCTGCAATCGACCCTCATCTTCTTCGTCGATGGGCGTCAACAATGCCAGGGACGACCACAGGGCTGTGAACATCGGCAGCAGAGAGTCGTTGAACGGTGGCGAAACCTCCACGACCTCGTGACCTAGATCCTCAATCGCGGCGAGGGTGGCGGTCATCGCGAGTGCGACATCCGGATGGATTTCGACATGGGCCAGCGGGGGCCTAGTGAAATACCCGACGCGACACCTACCCGGGTCTCGGCGCGCGGCGTCCAAGAAGGTGCCGTGCACCGGTGGCAGCGCCGCTACCGGGTCACCGGGGAACGGCCCAGCCATAACATCGAGCAGCGCTGCCGCATCTGCGACTGTGCGGGCGAGTGGGCCGTTGGTGGAAATGTCTCCGACCGCATCGCGCACAGGCCCATTGCTAATGCGCCCACGCGAGGGTTTGATGCCCACCAGCCCAGTCACGGAGCTCGGAATCCGAATCGAGCCGCCACCATCACTTCCCTGAGCCATCGGCGCCAATCCCGCGGCCACCGCTGCTGCTGCCCCACCGCTCGACCCACCAGCGGAACGCGAGAGATCCCACGGGGTGCGCGCCGGCGGCGCCACCTCGGACTCCGTGTAGCAGGGCAAGCCCAATTCCGGCGTATTCGTCTTCCCTGTGAAGACGAGTCCGCCCGCGCGCATCTTTGCTACAACGTTGTCGTCTTCATGCGGCGTAATGTTGAAGACAGCGGAGCCCAGCCGCGTCGGGACTCCAGCGACAAAATCAAGATCTTTGACAGGGCACACAACACCGAGAAGCGGGGGGAGTACGTCCGAATCAGCTGCGGCACGCACCTGAGCATCTGCGGCTCGTGCTTGGTCCAGCGCGAGTTCGGGGGTTAGTAGGACAAAAGCCCCGACTGTGTCAGCCAGCCTGTCGGCCCTCGCCAAGTAGTGCTCGGCGAGCTGGACCGAACTGACGTCACCGCTGCGAATCGCGGCCGCCTGTTCGAGCCCACTCAAATCGTGCAGGGCCGACATCGGCTACTTCGACTTTCCATTCGCCGCCAGCTTGGCCTTGGCCTCTGCCAGTTCGGCCTTCTTCGTCGAGCGACGACGTGTCATCATCATGACCCCAGCGCATAGTCCGGCCCCGATCAGCGCCATGCCGACCAGAACGAAGATCAGCGCCACCTCTGCCCTGAAGAACACGAAATTGATTGAAATCGTGGTGGTGTTGAGGAACACGAATCCAACGGCATAGATGGCGACTAGCGTCCAGATAACCGGCTTGATGTACGCAGTCCACGGCGTCTTGTGTTGGTACGGCGCTGGCACTCCCGGCGGAACCCCGGGGCTAGCGGGCGTTACGGCGCTCGGCTGTTGACCTTGACCCGGCTGGCTCGGCTGTCCAGGCGGACCGGGGACTGCGCTCATGACAACTCCTCGTAATCGAACCGCTTCAGCGATTGGCGGTCTACAACTGAGACCAGCATGCCACTGAGCGCCACGCATCGCGGGTTATGCGTCCTGATGGCCCAACCTCATAGGCTCCGCATGTGAGCGTCAATGCGGCAGGCCAACATGCTGGTAGTAGCGATGGCTCGGGCGACCCTGTCGTGAGGTACCCAAATGCCTTTCGCGCCGACGTCGTCGAAGAG
>ERZ795062.2432-NODE-2432-length-12240-cov-6.944440_pt1 | contig 12240 bp, 9 predicted proteins | sample MGYA00375146_ERZ795062 | MGnify/ENA primary metagenome ERZ795062 (study PRJEB30191, sample SAMN05720281) | activated sludge metagenome | isolation source: Anaerobic digester | place: USA | collected 2015-07-16 ... | reverse complement strand
CGGAAGGCGATTACGGCGTTACCGCGACCGTTAAAGATCCGGCCGGTAACGAAGGCAACGCCACCGATCCGGGTTCAGTGGATACCACTGCTCCGACCATCACCGTTGTCGCTCCGGACAATACCAGCGACACCACTCCGACCATCACCGGCACCACCGATGCCGGCGCCGGTCAGGTAGTGAGCATCGTGGTGACCGACAGCGCAGGTGCGACGCAAACCATCAGCGCCACCGTTAACCCTGACGGCAGCTACAGCACCGATGTGGTAACCCCGTTGGCAGAAGGCGAATACACCGCTGTGGCCACCGTCAAAGATCCGGCCGGCAACGAAGCAACCGCTACCGATCCGGGTTCGATTGACACCACTGCTCCGACCATCACCGTTGATGCGCCGGACAACAGCAACGACAACACCCCGACCATTACCGGTAAGACTGATGCACCGGTAGGTTCACCGGTAACCGTTACCGTGACCGACAGCGAAGGCAATACCCAGGTGGTGACCACCACGGTGAAACCTGACGGTACTTACAGCGTAGACGTACCGAATCCGTTGCCGGAAGGCGATTACGGCGTTACCGCGACCGTTAAAGATCCGGCCGGTAACGAAGGAACCGGTGGTGATAATGGTTCGATTGACACCACTGCTCCGACCATCACCGTTGATGCGCCGGACAACAGCAACGACAACACCCCGACCATTACCGGTAAGACTGATGCTCCAGTAGGTTCGCTAGTAACCGTAACCGTTACCGATAGTGAAGGCCACACTCAGGTGATCACCACTACGGTAAGAGAGGATGGGGCTTACAGTGTGGATGTGCCGAATCCGTTGCCGGAAGGTAACTACACGGTTGATGCCAGTGTGAAGGATCCCGCCGGTAATGAAGGAACTGGTCATGATGGTGGCTCGGTTGATACCATCGTACCGACCATTACTGTGGAGAATGCAACTGTTGTAGAGGCTTCGGGTGACACGGTTACTGGCCGTATTCAAGTGGCTAATGATGTGAAGACCGTCACCATTAATAGTGTGAGCGTAGAGTCTGCAACGGCAGCTAATCCTGTGGTGATTCAGACTGCGGACGGTACTTTGCGTGTTACCGGTGTTGCTAGCGGTGTGGTTAACTATGCTTATACCGAAAATGGCCAAGCTAACAATCACTCTGCCGGTGATAACAGTGTGGTAGACCGCTTTAATGTTGAAGTGAAAGATGCTGCCGGTAACGCTGCTTCGGCAGTATTGGGAGTTACCATTACCGATACAGCACCGGCTGCCGTGAATGATACCAACAGCTTGTTTGAAGATACGCCTTCAGTACGCGGTAATGTCTTGACCAACGATACGACTGGTGCAGATACTCCGGTAACTGTTACCACGGCAAATGGCAGCGGCCAATACGGTCAGCTGACTATGAACAACGATGGTACGTACAGCTATGCACTGAATACCGGCAATGCGGCGGTGAAAGCATTGAATGACGGTCAAAAACTGACTGATACCTTTACTTACACCGTAAAAGACAGCGATGGTGACAGCAGTACCGCTACTCTGACCATTACCATTAACGGTAAAGACGGTTCGAATTACGAAGCGGGTACCAATGGTGAAGACACCATTAACGGTGGCAGCAACAAAGATATTCTGGTAGGTGATAAGGGCGGTAGCACCACCGTTATCACTCCGGGAGCGGATTATAACATTGCCATTCTGTTGGATATTTCTAACAGTATGCAGCAATATAGAACTGCTAGCGGTGTGACCTACCTGAATATGGCCAAAGCTTCGTTGTTGAATCTTGCCAATGATTTGGCAGATCATGACGGTACGGTAAATGTGGCATTCTTTGCCTTCAACCGTTTGACTAACCTGAAGGTACAGATTGCTGACTTGAATGAGAGCAATGTAGATAAACTATTGAACAGCATCAGATACTTGGCTATGGATGCTTACAGCCAAGGTAGTACCAACTACGACGATGCGTTCCAAGATACTACTGCTTGGTTCAACAGTGTGTCATCAAATGGTTACCAGAACCTGACTTACTTCCTGACAGACGGTCAGCCGACTGCCTACACGCAACAAGGTATTTATGGCAGTGGTCGCGGCGCGTATGTGGATCAAGTGGTGGTGAATGCAGCCTTGCAAAGCTTCAAAGGCTTGAGCAGTGTTTCCGATGTACATGCCATTGGCTTTGCGAAAGGTGTAACCGAAGATACTCTGAACTTCTTCGACAACACTTCGAGCACCCCGCTGCATGAAGATAGCTATACTGCTCGTGGTGTCGGTCATAACAATAGCAACGTGACGTACTCAGGTACAGAAGGTGAAGCGACCATTGTTGGCACTCCGCAAGAGTTGGTGGCTGCGTTGCAACACGGTAGTTCTGATCTGAAACTGGATGCGGTTGCTGACGACACCATTAATGGTGGTGACGGCAATGACATTATCTTCGGCGACACCATCTACACCGACCATTTGGCTTGGACGGATCGCGAAACCGGCATCAGCTATGGCAGCGGTAGCCACGACGGCATGGGTTCGCAAGCCTTGAACGAGTACATCAAGTGGAGCGTGAACAGCGGCGTGGAAGCGACCGATGATCAAGTGGTCACTTATGTCGAAGAAAACTGGGATACTCTGTTGGACGGTCGTGCCGATGGTGGTAACGATGTACTCAACGGTGGAAAAGGTGACGACATCTTGTTCGGCGGCGCCGGTAATGATCAATTGACCGGTGGTGAAGGTGACGATAACTTTGTCTTCTTAGCCAACAGCAATAGCGGTCACGACACCATTACCGACTTCCAAGCCGGTAGCGACAAAGTGGTATTTGGCGACTTGGTGAGCACAGCCGACCTGAAAAATGCGGTATGGAACGACCAAACCCACACCTTGAGCTTTACCGGTGTAGACAGCAACGGCACCAGCTACCAGAACAGCATCACGTTCAACGGCTTGTCTGCTGGTGAAACGCTGGAAACTGTGTTGAAAAACCACGTGGAAGTATTGGGTTAACCAACTACTGCCTGCTAACAAGAAAGCCCTGCATTTGCAGGGCTTTTTATTTTGATTGAGATTCGTGAAAACAAATGCCTGTCTGAAAATTCGTTTTCAGACAGGCATTTTTATGGATATTAATGGGATAGAAAACTCACAATTATTTCCAATAATTCCACACTGTAAGCATAGAGAGCACCAATGATGGCGGCAATGACGATAGGAATGACACCAAATAACCCGAAGGATAATGGAATGGTGGCGAACAGTACTGCGCCGGTGAAAGTTCGCCATCCATCACGCTGGCGTAATTGTGTCATAGCCAACGTAGTTTGGATAAAGATGGCAACTGACCACGAAAAGGCAAGGGTGCGGCAAGCAGAAGTATCAGCCAGCAGGATGATTAAGCCTCCGACAAATAAACAGGTGAGGGTGATGGTGGGATAAACGAAAATCGGGCGGTAGCTTCGATTGAACAGGGTTTTAAATCGGATCATACTGGTGATAGAAGTAATGGCTGGTGACAGTTAACGAATCGCTGTTTATTCTAACGCAGTAGGATGCAAAGGATAAATAAAACTCCCTTTCAGACAGGCATATGCCTGTCTGAAAGGGAGTTTTTGCTGATGAAAAACGTTTATGAGCCCAGTTTGCTGTTCACATCACGCAAAGCGGTGCGCAGGCCTTCTTCGATGACCGGATGGTAGAATGGCATATCCAGCATCTGCGGTACGGTCATTTCGGCTTGATGCGACCAGGCCAGCAAATGGGCGAGGTGTTCGGCGGCGGGGCCAACCATCTCGGCACCCAACAGGCGACCGGTTTTTTTGTCGGCATACACATGCAGTTTGCCCTGATTCACCAGCATCACGCGGCTGCGGCCTTGGTTGTGGAATGACACTTCGCCGACAGCCACTTGTTGCTCGAAATCATTGCCGTATTCCTTCACCAAATCGGCATAACGGCTACCAATCACGGCTACTTGCGGATTGCTGAATACCACACCAATCATGCTGCGGCGCAGGCCAGGCGCAATATTCGGGTAACGACCGGCATTTTCACCGGCGATTTTGCCTTGGTCGCTGGCTTCGTGTAGCAGCGGGATTTGGTTGGAAGCGTCGCCGGCAATGAAGATGTGCGGGATGCTGGTTTGCATGGTCAGTGGGTCGGCTACCGGCACACCGCGCTCGTCGCGTTCGATGTCCAGATTTTCCAGCCCCAGCTTATCGACATTCGGTACGCGGCCAGCGGAAGCCAGCAGATAATCGGCAGTATAGTGCTGTTGTTGGCCGTTTTCCTGCCAACGAATTTCCACTTCGCCTGCGGCGTTGAGCGATACATGAGCATCAGCATTGAGATGAATATCCAACTCTTTTTGGAAAATAGTGGTGGCTTCGTTCAAAACTACCGGATCAGTCAGGCCGGCAACATTATTGCTGTGGCTGAAAATTTTGGTTTCTACGCCCAAGCGGTGCAGCGCCTGCCCTAGTTCCAAACCAATCACGCCGGTACCCAGTACGGCCACGCGACGGGGCAGGGTATCCCATGAAAATACGTCATCATTGATGATCAGTTTATCGCCCAACACCTGCCATTCCGATTGAATACGGGGGCGAGAACCGGTGGCAATTACAATGCGGTCGGCTTCGATTTGGGTGTGGTCGTCGATTTGGACGGTATGTGCGTCGATGAATTTGGCGCTACCCATAATGCGGCGCTCGGCCGGCCAGGCTTCTACGTCTTCCAGTACAAAGCCGACAAAGCGGTCGCGCTCGGATTTCACGCGGTTCATCACTTCTTCGCCGTTCACTTCAATGCTGTTTTTATCCAGATGGATACCGAACGGATCGGTGTGCAGCGCGTGATGGCGGGCTTCAGCAGCGGCAATCAACAGCTTGGACGGCATGCAGCCTACGCGTGCGCAAGTGGTACCGAAAACGTGGTTTTCGATCAGGTAAACGTTTTCGGTGTGTAAACGGGCGTTGCGGAAAGCGCCCATGCCGGCGGTGCCGCCGCCGATGACAACAACATCTGCTTTAATTTTTTTCATGATGTTCCTTTCGGAAGTTGTTTTTCAGACAGGCCTGTCTGAAAAAAGTAAAACGGTTTAATGATCACAACAATGTATTCAGACAGGACTTCTGTTTCATCAAAAATACTGGCTGAAGACACTGGCTGTTTTTTTAAACAAGGGCTGCATTTAAAGCAGCCCTTGTTTAATTCATAATCAACGGTTTTAAGCCGGATTATTTAGCGAAGTGGGCTTCCAGCTCTTCGCTGCCGCCGATCAATTGGCCGCCGATGAATACCTGCGGTACGGAAGTTTTGCCGGTGATGGCGCGTACGGAAGTAGTGGTGGCGTCTTTGCCCAATACGATTTCTTCGTAAGACAGGCCTTGGTCTTGCAACAGTTGTTTGGCTTTCGCGCAGAACGGGCAGCCCGGCTTGGTGAACACGGCGATAGACTGCTGGGCTTTCCAAGAAGGATCGATGTGTTTCAGCATGGTGTCGGCATCGGAAACTTCAAACGGATCACCGTCTTTAACCGGCTCGATGAACATTTTTTCGATTTTGCCGTCTTTCACCAGCATAGAGTAGCGCCAAGAGCGGTCACCAAAGCCCAATTGGTCTTTAGAAACCAGCATGCCCATGCCTTTGGTGAATTCGCCGTTGCCATCAGGGATTACCACGATGTTTTCGGCTTCTTGGTCGGCCAACCAAGCGTTCATTACGAAAGTGTCGTTTACCGATACGCACAAGATGCTGTCTACGCCGCGGGCATAGAATTCTTTAGCCAATTCGTTGTAACGCGGCAGGTGGGTAGAAGAACAAGTGGGGGTAAACGCGCCCGGCAGTGAGAACACGGCTACGGTTTTGCCTTTGAACAATTCGTCGGTAGAAACGTCTACCCAGGCATCGCCTTGGCGGGTGTGGAAAACTACGCTCGGTACGTTTTGGCCGACCAACTCTTGTTCGGTTTTGATGTTTACTGACATGTGAAACTCCTTATTTATAGAAAGTGGTGAATCATGGTTTGGCTGTAAAAGTGAAGCCATTATAGCTACAGCAATTTTATTTGTATAATTTATTGTTGAAATAAAATTGATAAAAATTATTTATTTTAAGAAATGCCTGTCTGAAAGTTTTATTGTTCGACCGCAGTAGGGCGCGGCAGCGGGCTGTCGGCATACACTTTCTCGCTGATTACCTGTTCGGCCATGTCTTTTAAAACAAAGCGGTCGGCCTGCGGATAATTTTGCGGGAAGATGCGGTGGGCTCTGTCTACTTTTACCCGAATTTCTGGCATCGAAATGATGCGCCAGAACGATTGCAACAGATTTACATCATCAAAGGTAGGCTGGGTGGTGCGCTGGCCGTTTTCATCGTAATATCGTAGCGCCACCGGTTGAATGGGTGCATCGGCATTGATGGCGGATTGGAATAGCGCAGCTTTGAACGGCAACACACCGTTGCCATCGCTGGTACGCGCTTCGGGGAAGAACATCACGCTCTGGCCTTTTTCCAGCGAGGCCGCGATGGCGGCGTTGATGGGGTCGATGTCTTTGCGGTTTTTGCGGTCGATAAACACGGTGCCGGCGTTGCGGGCAACGGTGCCGATAATCGGCCAGCGCTTGATTTCTTTCATGCCGATAAAACTGCATGGGTAGAGCGTGGCGAGAATAAAGATGTCGAGCCAGGAAACGTGGTTGGCCACAATTAACATACCGCGGCCGTTATCCGGCTCGGGCGGGCCGCCGGCGGGTGTTTCTTGATGGTCGAATTCCAGTTTCACATTCAACATCTGCAAGCCTAAGGCGCCGATGGCGTTGATGACACGGCCGCGTTGTGCCGGATTGTCTGGATCGATTTTGTGCAGGCGCCACAGCGAGGTAAACAGAAAGCGCACAGCGCGCAGGCTGCGCAGCAGGCGGGTGCTTAAAGAGGTTTTAGTGGCAGACATAATGGTTTCGTGTTGTGTTTGAGTTTAGTGTTGGCACTGCGGGCAATAAAACGTACCGCGCTGGCCAATAATACTTTTTTCAATCGGGTGACCGCATTGTAAACAGGGTTGATTGTGGCGGCCATAAACGCGGTATTCCTGTTGAAAATAACCGCTGTTGCCTTCGCTGTCGACAAAATCACGCAAAGTGCTGCCGCCTTTTTCAATGGCGCGCTGCAACACGCCGCGCACGGCTTCGGTGAGCAACTCGATTTCCGGCCGGGTGAGGCTGGCGGCGGGGCGGCTGGGGGCGATACCGGCCAAAAACAGGCTTTCGTTGGCATAAATATTGCCGACGCCGACCACCACGGCGTTATCCATCAGCGCCGATTTTACCGGGCTTTGTCGCTTTTTAAAGGCTTGCGCCAGATAGTCGGCGTTAAAGCTGTCGCTTAAAGGCTCGGGGCCGAGTTTGGTCAACAGCGGATGGGTTTCCGCCGCACCGGCATACCACAGAAAAGCGCCGAAGCGGCGGGGATCGTGATAGCGCATCACGGTGCCATCGTCGAACACGAGATCGATGTGGTCGTGTTTACCGGCTTCGCTATCGTGGCCGTTGCGGTAAATCCGCAAGCTGCCCGACATACCGAGGTGGATTAATAAAATGCCTGTCTGAAAACGGATAATCAGGTATTTGGCACGACGGCTGCAAGATAACACATTTTGCTGTTGCAAAATATCGTTTAAATCTTCAGGCACCGGCCAGCGCAATTTGGACTGGCGCACGGTGGCCGACACCACGCTTTTGCCTTGGATGTGTGGCGCGATGCCGCGTAGGGTGGTTTCGACTTCGGGTAATTCGGGCATGACTGGCTCGGTGTGACGGTTTGGGCTAGCTGCATAAATGCAGGCTGGCTGGTTAAATTCAAGTTGGCAAAAGATTTTTTAACTTCGTAGAAATCCGTACATTCGCTTTTCAGATAGGCATAGCGTGGCTTAATCAATGGGTGTGCTTTGAATAAACGCTTGATAATGTTCCGCCATCGAAAACAAAATCAATCCGGTCAGCCCCCAAATATCGTAAGAACCGTAAGGCAACGCCGGGGTGTGGCGCGGGCGGTTTTGAAACAAAGTGGTGCGGGTTTGATAATGGGCGGGGTTTAAGGCAAAAGCAAGCGGTACACAAAATACTTCGGCCACTTCGTCGGGATTGATCTGCAAAGCGGGCATGGATTCGGCCAGCGCCGGCACGGCGTGCACTGCATAACCTGAAGGCGTATAACGCGGCGGCATTTCGCCGAAAGTTTGCCAAGCGTCGGGCGGAGTGCCGATTTCTTCGTGTGCCTCGCGCAGTGCGGTGGCGGTGAAACTGATGTCGTGCGGATCACGCCGTCCGCCTGCCAAGGCAATTTGGCCGGTGTGGTGGCGCAAATGGTCGGCGCGGCGGGTGAGCAGTAATTGCCATTCATCGTGCTGCCGCACCACCGCCAATAACACTGCCGCCTGCCGGTAATCCGCTAAATCGCGGCCAAACAGGTTGGGATGCCTGTCTGAAAGCACAGCGGTGTGATCGCTGAGGCTTTGGAGGAAACGGATGAGAGTGGGCAGTTGCATGGTAAAAAACGAGAAATCAGATGGTGATGATTATAACGGATAATATGGAGCTTATCAGTTAGGTTGGTTTAATCCTGCAAGATACTGAAATGCCTGTCTGAAAAGTTTTCAGACAGGCATTTAAGCTTCCGATAAACATTTGTTGTCATAAAGTGAGACCGCGCTAATTTCTTGTAAAACTATCCCCGTTAAAAAAGCTTGTGATAAAGTAACGGCCTTATTTGCCGGATTGGTTACAATCTGTTTAGTTTATTTTGCGTTAACCCTGATGCAGTCGGCCGCTTGCCGTTGCTGTCGCCAAAGGAAGTGTTATGTTTCTGTGGAAAACCCGTTTCCATCCCGTCGTATCGGCGGTATTGCTTGCTTTTTCCTTGTCCACCCCTGCCGTTGCCGCAGGAAGCGATCAGGCGAAAGCAACCGGAACGCTGGAAATCAAAGCGTCTGACTATCAAGAAATGGGCAAGGCGGCGAGGCGGCAACTGGAAACAGAGCGCCGCCGTGATATTGTGAAGCGCACCAATGAAATTTTTGTGCTGATGGGCGGCGAGATGGCTTTGCAAAAAGGCGATGCCGGTACGGCGTTGGCCACTTATATCGTCATGTTCGAGCGAAGCAAAGATCCGCAAGTAGCCGAGCGTGCCATGGAAATGGCGATGTCGCTGCATGCTTATGAGCAGGCCGAAGCGGTTTATCAGAAATGGCGCGAAGTCGAGCCGACTCCCGGTACCGCGCAACGGCGCATGACTTGGGCTCGTAGTGTAACCTTTGGCGATGTGGACAATATCCGCAAAAATATCCGCGAAGTGATGAATCAGGCCGATGAGGAGCAGCGCAGCCGTTTGTTCTTGTTGTTGGCGCAAGCGGGCGTACAGCGCCCGGGTTTGGCCAAGCAAATCGATAAAGCGGTACACGCCGAAGCAAAAAAATATCCGGAGATGCCGGAAGCGGTGATGACCGATGCGATTTACAGCGCTTATGCCGGTGACGAGCGAGAGGCGGTAAAAGCCTTAAAACGCCTGTCTGAACTCGATACGTCCATTCTGCCGGCCACTGAATTGACCTTACGTTTAATCGGCCAGCAGCAACCGGAGATTCTGAATCGATTCTTTGCCGAGACCAATACCGACAAACTCTCGCCGCTGTGGCAGCAAATCAAGCTGGAAAGCTTGATACACGCCGGAAAAAACGACGAAGCTTATGCTTTGTTGCAAAAACTGCTGGCGGAAAATCCTGATGGCGACCTCTATCTGCAAGCGGCTTTCCTTTCTATGAAGCAGAAAGACGATTTGCAGACTACCATGGGCTACCTCAACCAAGCCTATAAATACGGCACTCAGGAACAAAAAAGCCGTGCGGCGGTAGTGGCCGCCATGCGCAGTGCTGATGCCAAACAGTTTGCCCAAGCTCGCGAGTGGGCCAATAAAGTCCAGTCGCCCGATTTTGTGTTTGATAAAGCCGTGTTGCAGGCATCGATTAGCGCCGAAGAGGGCAATTGGCGCCAAGCGCTTGATATCGCCCGCCGCGCCCGTTCACTGCCCGAACAGCAAGGCCGTTTTTTCAATGACGGAGACCTGCTGCGAGTGCAGTTGTTTGCCATTGCCAAGCAAGACAATGCGCGCCAAGCCTTGCAGGAATTAAATCAGTTGTATACCCGCACCGCCAAGCAGCCGGAAAACAGCGAAAAAATGGCCGATATTCTCTATCAACGTGCCATGGTGTATGCCGACCAGTTAAATGATCCGCAAAAAGCGATTGCCGACTTGCGCCGTTATCAGGAATTAAAACCCAATACCGCCGGCGGCATGAACGCGTTGGGCTATACCTTGCTGTTACTGCCTAATCCCAATATCGATGAAGCCTTCCAGCTGATTCAGGCCGCTTACCAGCAAGAACCCGAATCGGCCGCCATCAACGACAGCATGGGTTGGGCGTATTTCCTGAAAGGCGAAACCGAAATGGCCTTGCCTTATCTGGAGTTTGCCTTTAAAGAGTTTCCCGATCCCGAAGTAGCTGCACATTTGGGCGAGGTCTATTGGAAGCTGGGGCGTCAACAAGATGCTAAGCGGGTATTCGAGCAAGGCTTGCAGCAAAAAGAAGGCAAGCGCGCGATGTTACTGCAAACCATGCGCCGTTTGGGTGTGCCGTCTCCCACTAAGTAATAATAGGCCTGTCTGAAAGGAAGCTTTCAGACAGGCATTTCAATTCATTGCCTAAAACCGCAAAGGAAGTTGATTGATGAACAGCAAATATAAATCCCTGATCGCCATAACCGTCGCCCTGTTGCTGGCGGCGTGTACTACCATTGCCCCGCGTACCAACGATTGGCGCGAGCAGGGGAGTATAGAAGACTTCAACGCCGATGGTCGCTTGGCGGTAAAAATGAACGATAAGGGCTCTTATGCCAACTTTGACTGGACTTACCAAAATGGCGTGCAAACCATAGATGTCAACACCCCGATCGGTAGCACCGTCGGCCAATTGTGCCAAGACAGCCGCGGCGTGCTGGCGGTAAACAGCAACGGCCAAGTGTTTGAAGCCGGTAGCGCGCAAGAATTAAGCGAACGCCTGCTGGGTTATTCTTTGCCGGTGCAGTATCTCAATATTTGGAGCCAAGGGCAGTGGGTAAAAGGCGTACCGCATCAAATCGACCCGCAAGGCCGTTTGCAACAATTTGAATGGACCATCAGCCGCACCCTGAAAGCAGACGGTACACCACGCGAATTATTGTTGGAAAGCCAGCGGCTTACCCTGCGTTTGGTATTTGATACCCTGCAAAAATTACCGGCTGATGCCAACGCACCGCAACAATGCGCCGCCCGGGGTGGCGCATGAAGCCTGCCGACTGGCCGCCGTATGTGGCTACCTTTCCCGCACCGGCCAAGCTGAATCTCGATTTGCGCATTACCGGCCGCCGCAGCGACGGTTATCATAATCTCGAAACCGTGTTCTGCCTGATCGGCTTATACGACACCATCGGCCTTGCTGTGCGCCGCGATAATCAGATCCAGCTGCATACCCCCACCTCGGATGTGCCGCCCGAACAGAATTTGGTTTGTCGGGCCGCCGCTGCTTTGCGACAAGCTGCCGGTATCGCAACGGGCGTAGATATTTGGTTGCATAAAACCATCCCAATGGGTGGCGGCTTAGGTGGCGGCAGTTCCGATGCCGCTACCGTATTGCTGGCCTTAAACCGCTTATGGGGCTGTCATCTGAGTCGTGAACAACTAATGGAAATTGGCCTGAAACTCGGTGCCGATGTGCCGTTTTTTATTTTCGGCCGTTCCGCCTTTGCCCAAGGAGTAGGCGAGCAGTTGCAGGATATGGAAATCCCCGAACAATGGTATGTGGTGGCCAAGCCCGACGTTCATGTGAATACCGCCACAATTTTTTCCCATCAAGACTTGACACGAGATTCAAAGCCCAGCATAATGCCGACTTTCCTGTCGTTGCAACCGTTTAGAAACGATATGCAGGCGGTAGTGTTGGAGGAGTTTCCACAGGTCGCCCAAGCATTCCAGGCGCTTTCTCAATATGGGCAAGCTCAAATGACAGGATCCGGAGCTTGTGTTTATCTGGCTCTGTCTGATAAAAATCAGGCAGAAGCTGTTTACCGAAAAATGGCTCAGGATTATCAAAGTTATTGTGTAGCAGGATTGGCTCAGCATCCGCTGCTCAATATCTGAA
>ERZ795062.2431-NODE-2431-length-12243-cov-11.847473_pt1 | contig 12243 bp, 8 predicted proteins | sample MGYA00375146_ERZ795062 | MGnify/ENA primary metagenome ERZ795062 (study PRJEB30191, sample SAMN05720281) | activated sludge metagenome | isolation source: Anaerobic digester | place: USA | collected 2015-07-16 ... | reverse complement strand
AATAGCCTTGAGTAAGACTCACAAACAAAAATTTACAAGAAATAAACTGTAGATTGAAGATAAACTTGACGCTCTAGATGCTCTACTGGTGTTTTTAGAGGTTCCCATAACACTAAGAAAACGTTTGCACTTTATGGCTTTGAAATCTAAAGGGGAGAAATATGACGACGTTGGCGGATGTGGCGAAAAGGGCCAATGTTTCAAAGATGACTGTTTCTAGGGTTCTGAATCATCCGGAACTTGTCACAGAAGAGTTAAAACAACTGGTCCAATTAGCGATGAAAGAGTTAGACTATCAACCAAATGTTGTAGCAAAAGCCCTTGCTCAACAACGGACATTGACAGTTCAAGTTATCATTCTAGAGGAGATGGAGATTGTAGAGCCTTACTATGCCGAATTGATCGCAGGGATTGCTCTTGGATTGAGTGAAAAAAATTACACGATGCAGATTGTGACCGAAAAGCACCAAGTAACAGACCAATGTGATGGTTATATCGTTACTGGAGCACGTACTTCAGACTATAGTTGGCTGAAAAGTTTGAATAAACCAGTAGTACTTTTTGGAGAGAATCGAGCAGGGATACCTTTTGTTGACACACATAATAAAGAAGCAACCTATCAAGCCAGTAGATTTGCAACAAGAAAAGGATATCATCAAGTTGTATTTGTGGGAATCGATTTACCAGATACTTTTGCTCAAGCTAGAGAAGCTGGATACTTAGAGGCTATGGATGAGTTAGGTCAAAAACCAAGGGTTTACCGATTAGAAAATCGGTCAAGGATAGCAGAAAAGTTCATTACACAATTTAATAAGTTAATGCCGAATACATGCTTTATCTGTGCCTCAGACCGAATAGCTTTGGGAATTGCTCGAGGATTAATGAATATGTCAAGGAATGTACCTGAAGATTACGGGATTATTGGGTTTGATGGAATATTTATTGATCGAGTTTCTAATCCACAGTTAACAACGATGAAACAACCCTTTCGTCAAATGGGAAGAATTAGTGTTAGCCAGTTGATGCGCTTGGTTGAAGGACGGGAATTGAAAGAATACAAACGGTATTGTCAAGCGAGTTTAGTCGAGAGAGAGAGTACTCGGTCTTAACAATTAAAGTCTTCATAAATAGGGAATTGTCCAAAGTACAGTTAGAAACTATCTAACAATAAGTTCCAGTGGCACAATTCCCTTATTTTTTAAGCAAAACTGTTACCGCTAACAATTAAGAAAACGTATGCAAAGTAACAGCTGTTTCTTATATACTATTATTATATTAGACATACCAAAGGAGAATGGAATGAATAAAAAACGTTTGCGTGTAGCAAAGAAATCACCCATGTTTGAAAAAAAGGTTATTTTTGGGATACGTAAGTTCACGGTGGGTGTTGCATCAGTCGGTATTGCAACAGCTTTTTTGATATCCGGAACTGGCCAATTAGTTCAAGCAGAGGAAGTAGCAACTCCCTCTACGGAATAACAGCTCCAGTTAATACAGATCAAACGTCAGATGTTGATGCTACTGCATCAGTCGCTGGCAGTGAGTTGTTTGAAGAGGTTGTAACTTCTGACACAACTGCTACAGAGGCATCAACGCTAGTTGCTGAAGCAGGCGAAGTTTTCGATGCACAAGTAAATACAGCATCAGTAGAAAATGTTGCAACTTCTGACACAACTGCTACAGAGGCATCAACGCTAGTTGCTGAAGCAGGCGAAGCTTTCGATGCACAAGTAAATACAGCATCAGTAGAAAATGTTGCAACTGTAGCAGAAACAGCTACATCGTCCACCCCGGCAGAAGCGCCAATTGAAGAAGGTAGTATTCGTCTGCACTTTGAAAATGTAGACGAAACAGCACCAGAAAGTCAAGGTTTGTGGACTTGGGGAGGGGTGGCAGAGCCGTCAGACGGTAGCCAATGGCCAACAGATACGGTGAATTTCTCAAGTAGCCAAGTAGATGACTACGGCCATTATGTGGACATTAAAAAGTCAGAAACACCAGGAACAATTGGCTATTTGGTTCTAAAAGATGGGGAAAAAATAACAGAATCGGACCAAAAAGTTGAGTTACTGGTTCCAGAACAAAATGAAGCTTGGATTGCTAGCGATTATACTGTTTATAGCTATGAGCCACTCAAGGATGAAAATGTTCTCCGCATCAATTACACACGTGAAGACAACAATTATGATGGTTGGGGCGTATGGACTTGGGGAGATACGACTGAAGTAAGTAACGGCTGGCCAGTAGGTGCCCTTGATTTTAAAGTTGGGAAATACGGTGCTTATGTTGACATTCCTCTTTCAAAAGGTTTAGATTCTAAACTTGATTTTCTGCTCATCAACCAGAATAATCCGGATTTGGCAGGCAATAAATCGATTGATTTAGCTTTTGCAGATCGTAAACGGCATAGCCAAATTTTCCTTCGGAATGGTGATGACAAAGTCTATACCAATCCATACTTTATCGAAGAAAAAGTAGAATTAGATACAAGCAAAGCTACTCCGGGAACAAAAAATGTAACCATTGAAGCAAGTATAAAAGCTCCTTTCAACTACAACGAAAGTGGTCTTGTTTCTGTAGCTATAACCAATCCTGAAAGTGCTGAAATTATCAAAATGGAAGTCGACACTACTACACTGGGTGGTGGTATCGTACCAATTTCAACAGAGCTTAATCGTGTAACGATTAAGGCAACTTCTGACACAGCTCCAGGGACATACAGTCTACCTGTAAAGGTATATGATAAAGACAATGGTTACTACGAAACAAAATTGGATGTGACCATTACGGAGCGCATTAAGGCAGAAGGTGAAAAAGACTGGGACGAGCAAGTCATCTACTTTATGATGACTGACCGTTTCTACAATGGTGACGTTAGCAATGATCAGGTGGTTGATGGAGACGTAATTAACCCTCGTGGTCTCTACCAAGGCGGAGATTTTAAAGGGGTTACAGCTAAGTTGGACTACTTGAAAGAATTGGGTGTGGATTCTATCTGGTTGACACCAATTGTTGAAAATATTCCACAGAATGTTGGTAGCGCTACAGATGGAGAATACTACGCCTATCATGGCTACTGGGCATCAAATTTTGAAGAACTAAATCCACATTTGGGAAGTTTAGCCGATTTCCACGAATTGATTGATGCCGCAGCCGAAAAAGGAATCAATATCATTGTTGACGTGGTGCTGAATCATGTTGGCTATGGCACAGAAGAAACCTTTGCGGGCATGGTACGGACCAAGGAAGAAGATAAGCAGGGAGATGACCAATTAGGCTCATTATCTGGATTACCAGACTTCAAGACAGAAGAAGCTACAGTACGCAAGCAGTTGGTTGATTGGCAGGCATCTTGGTTGAAACGCTCAAAAACTGCTAAAGGTAATTCAATCTATGGTTTCCGTGTCGATACAGTCAAACATGTTGATGACACCACATGGCAACATTTCAAAAATGAATTGGTGGATAGAGATTCTGACTTCCACTTGATTGGAGAATCTTGGGGAGCTAACTATAAAGATACTAAGGGTGACTTGGGTATCGGTACTATGGACAGCTTGTTGGACTTTGGCTTCAAGGATATCGCCAAGTATTTGGTCAATGGTCAACTGAAAGCAGCTGGAAAAGAGCTAGAAGAGCGTAGCAAGGTTCTGACTAGCGCAGCTTCTCTGGGTCAATTCTTGGGCAGTCATGACGAAGATGGTTTCCTTTACAGTCTCGGTGGCGCAGAAAAAGAAGGAAATCTGGATAAACTGAAATTGGCTGCTAGTCTCTTGATTACTGCTAAAGGTCAGCCTGTCATCTACTACGGTGAAGAATTAGGCCAATCTGGACAAAACAACTGGCCTGTTTATGACAACCGGTACGATTTCGATTGGAGTAAGGTAGAGACAAGTGACATAGAGGACCATTACCAAAAATTGTTGGCTTTCCGTAATGGAAATTCAACATTGCTCTCACGTGGTGATACAACAACACTTGCTGGAAATGATAGCCAAGGTTGGCTTATCAGCAAACGCAGTTACCAAGATCAAGCTGCCTATCTTGTCTTCTCAACCAATACCGAGAGCAAGGAAATGGCGATTGAAGTATCTGGGAAAGATGTGGTTGTAACAGATGCATACACAGGAAAATCTTATCAAGCTATCGAGAAAGATGGTAAATGGGTCGTTCAAGTCGAACTTCCAACTATCGGTCAAGGTGGTACCATGCTCCTTCAGACAGAAGCAGGTGACATCGTCAATGCAAGTGTGCAAGGAGCAACTGAAGAACCAATTGAAGTAGGCTACTTCCGTGTTCACTTTAAAACTCTACCATCTGATAATTTATCTAGCTTAGGTTTATGGACATGGGATGATGTCGAAAATCCATCATCAGAAGTTGGTGCATGGCCAACAGGAGCGACTAATTTCAGTACTGCTAAGCAGGATGATTATGGCTATTATCTTGATATCAAGATGAAAGATGAAACAGCCAGCAAAATCAGTCTTCTGATTAATAATACATCTGGGGAAAATATAACCGGCGATAAAGTTATTGAGCGAATTAGCACCAAGATGAATGAAGCTTGGTTTGATGAGAATTATCAACTCAGCCTCTATCAACCACTTAAAGAAGGATATATTCGGATTAATTATTTCCGTACAGATGGCGATTATGACCAAAAAGGCCTCTGGATCTGGGGTGATGTGACTGACGTTACCTTGGGTGATTGGCCAGATGGTATTGATTTTGAAAACCAAGGTAAATATGGTGCCTATATCGATGTCAAATTGACAGATTTACCAAGTTCAATTGGCTTCCTGCTACTGGATGAAAGCAAGTCAGGAGATGATGCAAAGATTCAGCAGAAAGATTATAGCTTTACAGATTTGAAAAATCAGACACAAATCTTCCTTAAAGATGATGATCCAACAATCTACACAAATCCTTATTTTGTGAACAACGTCCGTGTAACAGGCGTTTCCCATGTTAGCCTAACAGCTCTAGAAGCAGCATTTACAACGCTTGAAGGCGCTGATAAGGAAAGTATTTTAGAGAAATTATCTGTCACAGATAAAAATGGTCAGACGGTGACTGTGACGGACCTTGTCTTGGATGCTACCAGCAACAAGGTACGAGTCCTTGGGGATTTCAACCAAGAAAATGCGGGCTATACCCTCAAATATGGCAATGATAGCTTCACAACAACTATGAGCTGGCAATTGAAGGATGAGCTCTATGCTTATGATGGAGAACTTGGTGCGCGTGTGAGTCAGGCTGGTAGTGTCGTTGATATGACTCTCTGGTCTCCAAGTGCAGACAGTGTAGCAGTTGTTCTTTATGATAAGGATGATCAGTCTAAAGTGGTCGGTAAATTAGCCATGACCAAGGGCGATAAAGGACAATGGGATCTTGAATTGAACAGTCAATCAGATCTTGGTATCACAGATTATCGTGGTTACTATTACCATTATGAAATTACTCGTGGGGATCAATCTGTTCTTGCTTTAGATCCATATGCTAAGTCTTTAGCGGAGTGGAATAGTGATTTAGCAGATACAGATCCATCTTATCGTATTGCCAAAGCGGCGATTGTGGATCCTTCAGAAGTTGGTCCAAGCGATTTGGATTATGCTACTATTCCTAATTTCAATCAGCGTGAAGATGCGATTATATATGAAGCACATGTTCGTGACTTCACATCAGATCCTGCAATTTCGGATGAATTGACTGCTCAGTTTGGTACCTTTGCAGCCTTTGCAGAGCGTCTCAGCTACCTCAAGGAATTGGGTGTGACTCATATTCAATTATTGCCTGTTATGAGCTACTATTTTGTCAATGAATTGAAAAATGCAGAGCGGATGAGTGAGTACGCGTCAAGCAACAGTAACTACAACTGGGGTTATGATCCACAGAGCTACTTTGCCTTTACAGGTATGTATTCTACAGATCCGACAGATCCAATGAAACGCATCGAGGAATTTAAAAACCTGGTCAATGAAATTCACAAACAAGGCATGGGTGTGATTTTGGATGTGGTGTATAACCACACTGCTAAGACTTTCTTATTTGAAGATTTAGAGCCAAACTATTATCACTTCATGGAGGCAGATGGTACAGCTAAATCTAGCTTTGGTGGGGGTCGTCTCGGAACCACTCACTACATGAGCCGTCGTGTCCTCGTTGATTCTATCAAGTATCTTGTGGACGAGTTTAAGGTAGATGGTTTCCGCTTTGATATGATGGGTGACCATGATGCCGAAGCGATTGAGCTGGCCTTTACCGAGGCACAAAAACTCAATCCAAACATCATTATGCTTGGTGAAGGTTGGAGAACCTTTACAGGCGACGCCAATCAGCCTGTTCAGCCAGCGGACCAAGACTGGATGAGTTCAACAGATACGGTTGCGGTATTCTCAGATGAGATTCGTAACACACTCAAATCTGGTTATCCAAACGAAGGTCAGCCAGCCTTTATCACAGGCGGTGCTAAGAGTGTAGAATCTGTCTTTAATAACATCAAGGCACAACCAGGCAACTTCTTGGCTGATGATCCAGGTGATGTGATCCAATATATTGCTGCGCATGATAACTTGACCCTCTTTGATATCATTGCTCAGTCCATCAAGAAGGACCCATCAATCGCTGAAAATTACACTGAAATTCACCAACGTCAACGTTTGGGTAATTTGCTAGTTTTGACTTCTCAAGGGACACCGTTTATCCATTCTGGTCAGGAGTATGGACGGACCAAACAGTTCCGTCACCCTGATTATCAGTACCCTGTAGCAGAAGATCAAGTGCCGAACAAAGCTCATTTGTTGACAAATGCTGATGGTACACCATTTGATTACCCATACTACATTCATGATTCTTATGATTCATCTGATGCGGTCAACAAGTTTGACTGGACCAAAGCGACAGATGAGACCCTCTATCCAGAGAATACCCGTACTCAGGCCTTTACAAAAGGATTGATTGCCTTGCGTAAATCTACAGATGCCTTCCGTTTGGGAACAAAAGACCAAGTCGATCAAAAGGTTAGCTTGATTTCAATACCAGGTCAGAACGGTATTGCTACAAACGATGTGGTTATTGCCTATCAAACCATTGCAAGCAACGGTGATCGCTATGCTGTATTTGTCAATGCTGACAGTAAGGAACGTAGTTTTGTTCTTTCAGATATTTACAAAGACTTACTGAAGGGTCAAGTACTGGTTGATGGTGAACGTGCAGGTGTAGAAGCATTGTCTGATTTAGTGGGTGTCGAATTGACTGATAGTGCAGTTGTTCTTGCACCTTTGACTGCAACCGTGATTCGTTTGCCTTATATCATCACAGAAGTTCCAGATCCAGCACCTATTGATGAAGAAAAACCAACCCTAGACTTTACTACGAAAGAACGTACAGAAGAATCTGTCCTTCCGATTGTAGAGGAAGTTCGCTATGATGCAACTCTTGCAAAAGGTCAATCTTATGTGCTTCAAGAAGGTAAGGCAGGTAAGAGAGTCTTGGTTTATAAAGATGTCTTGGTTGACGGCAAGGTAGTAGCAACAAACCTGTTATCTGAAACAGTAGTAGATGGTGAGGCACGGATTGTTGTTAAGGGTAGTATGGAGGCTAATGATGTGGTAGAAAAACCAAGTCTTTCTACTCCAACAGCTCAAGCGTCTGAACAAACCACAAGTACATCAAACAATGAAAACCTACCAGCTACAGGTGACCGACAAAGTGATTTGGCACTTCTAGGTCTCGGACTTGCCGGACTTGGTTTGACAGTTGCTGCACAAGGAAGAAACAAAAAATCAGAAGAATAGTATTCTTCGGTCGTAACAATAGTTTTTACAGTTTTTGGGAAAAGTTCAAAATGTAGCAAAATTATTGAGATAGACCACATTATAAACGCATAGAATCAACGGTTCAAGTGACATACTGATTTTATGCGTTTTTTTAATGAAGAATTTACTTGGATTTTAGATCTCAAAAATTGTAATTTGTCTCATACATTTATTGATTCCGCTCCTCTCAAAAAATTTCGTCATATAGAAACAAGAATATTCTGACAGACATAGAAAACGCTTTATGGTATAATGAAAACATGACTTTATAAAAGGAGAAAAACATGTCAAATCTTTCAGTCAATGCGATTCGTTTCCTTGGTATTGATGCCATTGAGAAATCGAAATCAGGTCACCCTGGCATCGTTATGGGTGCAGCCCCAATGGCTTACAGCCTCTTTACCAAGGAGCTCCGCATTAATCCATCCCAACCGAATTGGATTAACCGTGATCGTTTCATCTTATCAGCCGGCCATGGCTCCATGCTTCTTTATGGCCTCCTTCATTTGTCAGGATTTGAAGATGTCACAATGGACGAGATCAAGAACTTCCGTCAATGGGGGTCAAAAACACCAGGTCACCCAGAATTTGGTCATACAACAGGTGTAGATGCAACAACAGGTCCTCTTGGACAAGGGATTTCAACTGCGACAGGTTTTGCGCAAGCAGAGCGTTTCCTTGCAGCTAAGTACAACCGCGATGGCTTCCCAATCTTTGATCACTATACTTATGTGATTTGCGGTGATGGGGACTTGATGGAAGGTGTTTCCTCAGAGGCTGCTTCTTATGCTGGACTACAAAAATTAGAAAAACTCATCGTTCTCTATGATTCAAATGACATCAACTTGGATGGTGAAACGAAGGATGCCTTTACAGAAAGTGTTCGTGCACGTTACGATGCATATGGTTGGCATACAGACCTCGTAACAGATGGTACAGATGTAGATGCCATCTTTGCAGCTATTGAAAAAGCAAAAGCTGCTGGTAAACCATCACTTATCGAAATCAAGACAGTTATTGGTTACGGTTCGCCAAGTAAAGCTGGAAGCAATGCGGCTCACGGTGCTCCTCTTGGCCCAGAAGAGGCAGAAGCAACTCGTAAGGCACTTGATTGGAACTATGCTCCATTTGAAATTCCAGCTGAAGTCTATGCGGACTTCAAAGCTAATGTAGCTGACCGTGGAGCAGCTGCGTATGATGCTTGGGTGAAATTGGTGGAAGACTACAAAGTAGCACATCCAGAATTGGCTGCAGAAGTAACAGCTATCTTGGAAGGTCGTGAATTGGCTGAGTTGACAGAATCTGATTTTCCTGTCTATGAAAATGGTTTCTCACAAGCAACTCGTAATTCATCACAAGATGCGATAAATGCAGCAGCGGCTGTATTACCAAATTTCTTTGGTGGTTCAGCTGACTTGGCACACTCAAATATGACTGTCATTAAGGGGGAAGGACTTCAAGACTCTGCTAATCCTCTGAATCGTAATATCCAATTCGGTGTGCGTGAATTTGCTATGGGTACTATCTTGAATGGTATGGCAGCACACGGTGGGCTTCGCGTTTTCGGTGGGACCTTCTTCGTCTTCTCAGACTATGTGAAGGCAGCAGTTCGTTTGTCAGCCCTTCAAGGTCTTCCTGTGACTTATGTCTTCACGCATGACTCAATTGCAGTTGGTGAAGATGGCCCAACTCACGAGCCAATCGAGCACTTGGCAGGACTTCGTGCCATGCCAAACCTCACTGTCTTCCGCCCAGCAGATGCGCGTGAAACACAGGCGGCTTGGTACTTGTCATTGACCAGCAAATCAACACCATCAGCCCTTGTTCTCACTCGTCAAAACTTGACAGTTGAAGAAGGAACAGCCTTTGACAAGGTTGCCAAAGGTGCTTATGTGGTCTATGAAGCAGCAGGCTTTGATACCATCCTTCTTGCATCTGGTTCAGAAGTGAACTTGGCTGTAACAGCTGCCAAAGAACTAGAAGCAGCAGGCACTAAGGTTCGTGTGGTTTCTGTGCCATCTACTGAGCTCTTCGATGCACAAGATGCAGCTTATAAGGAAGAAATTCTTCCAAATACCATCCGTCGTCGCTTGGCCATTGAAATGGGTGCAACTCAAAGTTGGTACAAGTATGTCGGTCTTGATGGTAAAGTCCTTGGTATCGACACGTTCGGTGCATCAGCTCCAGCCCAAACAGTTATTGACAACTATGGCTTCACAGTAGAAAATGTTGTGAAATTGGTTGGCGAATTGTAATAAACAGTGTAGAGACAGCCTTTCAGGGCTGTTTTCTGTTATAATCATTTTATGAACTATACCTTAGAAGAAAAAGAATATTTTATGAAACAGGCCTTGGCAGAGGCTGAAAAATCACAGGAAAAGGATGAAATTCCTATTGGCTGTGTCATCGTTAAGGATGGACAGATTATTGGTCGTGGTCACAATGCGCGTGAGGAACTCAATCAAGCCATCATGCACGCCGAAGTCATGGCCATCCAAGAAGCCAATCGAGTGGAAGGGAATTGGAGGTTGCTTGGGACCACACTTTTTGTGACAATTGAACCCTGTGTCATGTGTAGTGGGGCTATTGGTCTCGCACGCATTCCAAGGGTGATTTATGGAGCAACCAATCAAAAGTTTGGTGCTGCTGGGAGTCTTTATGATATTTTAGCGGACGTCCGTCTGAATCATCGAGTAGAGGTGGAAAAGGGAATATTGGAAGAGGAGTGTGCCCAAATCATGCAAGATTTTTTCAGACAACGTAGGGAGAAGCAAAAAGCTGATAAGCTGGCTACTAAATCCTTAGTGGATCAATCCTAATCGACTCTCCACTTGCACTCTAGCCAAATTGTGTTATAATAATAATCGGAGCAACATTCGTGCGTGAAGCGGGTCAGGGGAGGAATCCAGCAGCCCTAAGCGAATTCGAGTGTGTGCTCTTTTTTTTACAGCCTAAAAATCCTTTGAAATTAAGCTTTCAGAGGTTTTTATTGTCTCGTTTTTTAGAGACAGGGGCAAAATAGGGGCAGTCAAATCAAACCATGAACGAAACTAGCCAAGCTACAATACCCCACCCCATAACGAAAAGAATTAAAGTCAGGGATTGTCAGGGGGGGAGGCGGTTTGAAATATTCTTTGGCTTTTATTCTTCAAATTCTTTTTCATCGTCGCATAACACATTCTACTTGAATTGATACTAGATGGCTCCGTTTTTCGAATATAATTAAGAAAACTTTTGGACTGCTCTGCTATTCTATTGAAAAAGAAGGAGGGAAGTCTATGTTTGTATTTGCCTTTCCAGGTATGGGGAAAACGACTCTTGCTAAAAAAAATAGCTGTGTAGTGGACTTAGAAATGTCCGATATAAAATACGATAATAGTAGTGTACAGCATTTGAGTAAGGAGGAACGAAAATCAACGAAGCGTCCTCTAAAGGATAAGCGCTATAAAACAATCTATGTGGATAAAGCGTATAGTCTCCACGAGGATGGAAAAGTTGTTTTAGTAGCACTGAATTTTTTAGTCAGAATGCTAGTTACAATGATAGTACGTGGTGGGGTCTTGTTTCATATTTTCATTCCACATCCGTTTTTAAAAGAGGAATATCGCCAACGCTATATTTCAAGAGGAAATAATCAACGCTTTATTTTTGAGGTTATGTTTATTTGGTACATTGCTCTGATTCCACTGTATTTGCTAGCTAAGCTATTTCCCTACTGGATTACTGTAACACACTCGGGAGAGACCCTAGAAGATTATTATAAAAGTGAAAATTTCATGGAATTTTCAAGAAAATCAAAAATTGCGCAAACCATTTCATGAAAATGAATGAAAATTAATAAATTCCTTGAAAAAAACCTGATAAAGCGTTATCATATTATGGTATACATATGGAGGAAAAACATGACACATATTACATTTGATTATTCAAAAGTCTTAGGCCAATTTGTTGGTGCACAAGAAGTTGATTATATGCAACCACAGGTTACATTGGCTGACCAAATGCTTCGTCAAGGTACAGGTCCTGGTAGCGACTTTATCGGCTGGTTGGATTTGCCAGAAAACTATGACAAAGAAGAATTTGCTCGTATCAAGAAAGCAGCAACTAAGATCCAAAATGAAAGTGAAGTTTTGGTGGTTATTGGTATCGGTGGTTCATACCTTGGTACCAAAGCAGCGATTGACTTTTTAAGCAATTCTTTTGCTAATTTGCAAACTCGTGAAGAACGCAAAGCGCCACAAATCCTTTACGCTGGAAATTCTATCTCATCAAGCTACCTTGCTGACTTGGTTGACTACGTGGCAGATAAAGATTTCTCTGTTAACGTCATTTCTAAATCAGGTACAACAACAGAGCCTGCGATTGCTTTCCGTGTCTTCAAAGAATTGCTTGTGAAAAAATACGGTCAAGAAGAGGCTAACAA